>Ga0255336_100263_pt1 | contig 104871 bp, 103 predicted proteins | sample MeOH1_35cm_T3_17_FD_189102 | JGI IMG/M metagenome (GOLD analysis project Ga0255336, IMG submission 189102) | Sandy soil microbial communities from University of British Columbia, Vancouver, Canada - MeOH1_35cm_T3_179 | ecosystem: Engineered > Artificial ecosystem > Sand microcosm > Unclassified...
CAGAACGCAACGCCCAAACTTACCATAACTACATGTAGCTGTTGCGGTATCTAGGGTCACAAAGCAGTCCAGCATGCAACACCCTAAAACATACCAACAGTGTCGATAATTAACATTATGTCAAATTGTCAGGGCAATTAACAGGAACTGACAGCCGTGTCGGCTTTGGCAACCAGACATGGAGAATACAAGACGCTGCACTGGCCATTGCGAGTGGCGATTGCGAACTAAACCAGAAGCCACGTCCCAGTCATTTCCGTTGAGGAGCAAAGCGTCGAGGCGAGGCTAGCCGACCACCATCGTAATCTAGGAGTGTCCGACCGTCGGCATCACAAAGAGGCGCTCATCCCACACCACGGGTTGCGGCTCGGTCACAACAATCCGCGTCGCGTCGGGGTGTGCGGGATTGACCAGCACGTTGAACTCTGCACGGACGACGACGGAAGGTACCATCAGGAGCGCGGTACGCGACTCGGTCAGCCAGGCGTCGCCGAACTCCCTTGCCGCCTGCAGTGCTGGCGCATCCCATCCCCCTGGCAACGATTCGGCCGACTGGAGTTCGACGCGAATATCGTCGGGAACCGCTGCTTCAACCCATCCGTGTGTCTTCGGTACCTTGCCGATGCGGGCATGAACAAGAACCTCGAGCATCGCACCGGCGAAGGTCGACGCGGCGTAGATGACCGGTCGCCCCGGGCTATTGAAGCGGCCGCCCACCAGCATCGCGCCGGTGCCGCTCCAGACCGTATGTCGAGTGTCGGCGATTCGAAACAACTTCACGCCGGCAACCCATAAAACAGTTTCCAGAGCAGCTCTTCGACCCGGCGCGCGCCGAGCTCGGTCAGCGCAACATCGAGTGGCGCCCGCCCCTCGAGCTCCGGGTGCGGCGTCGACAGGAATTCCCGCGCGTCCTCTTCGTCGTTCCAGACGTAGGCCGTCGTCGCGACGATCCTGGCCAGCCGCTCAGTCTTTTCCGATTCGTCTGGCGTCAGCCGATCGCGACGCCGCTTATAGGTCGCTTCGGGGATGATGCGGGCAAGTAGCGCACGCCGGGCGTCAGCACCCTGCGTCGCATGTTCGACGCCCGCGCGCAGCGCGGACTTGGGCAGTCCGTCGCGGACAAGTGCTTCGAGTTCCGCGAGCGTGTGCGGGACCTGCCGCAGTTCCATGACTGCGGCCACTGCCTCAGGCGTAATCAGTGACATGCGACTCCCGACTAAAGTATCAGTTGATACCCAATCATAGCGCAATTGATACTGTCCGCAAACCCATCTTTAACTAGCAGGCGCCGGCGGGGAGACTGCCGAGACGGCTTCCTCGACATCGACCGTGCCTGCGAGATCACCCACATAGCATGGCGGCCCGTTATGGCCTACAGAAATCTTTCATACACGAAATGCTCAAGCAATTAAGCATCCGCTCGCGACGGGATGTCGCACCGGGTATACGGATAAACCATTTATAGTGCAATGCACAAGCCCGTGTGATCGGTAGATGCGACCTGATGGTTGTGTTATAGTGCACTGCACAAACTCTGTCCGATCGACAAGCGCGATCCGACGATCGTGTCCGGCGTTGCCGGGTTGCGGACCGGGATGCCGATGAAGTTGAGTCGACACGCCTGCCAGCTACGTCCAGTTTCTGTCTACATCATCAAAATGAGGTCCCTGTGAAATACCTTACCCGCATCGCCGCGTCTGGAGCACTCCTGGTCGTCGCTCTCGGTATCGTCACCTTCGCCCAGATCAAGTTCGCGCCGCAATCCGCAGACAACAACCCGGTCGCACGGATCGTTCTGAACGTCGAATCGCAACTGAACGGTTGAGCGACTCCACCGCCGTAAGTAGCTCGCGCCCCGCAGGCAAAGAAAAACCCGCCAGGCTCCGAAGAGAACTGGCGGGTTTGAGCTACTGATTTCGGATTCACAGACCAGGCGATGGTAACGGAGTTGACGCCTGCTCAGGCTCCTCCAGCGACCAGCCAGCCTCCATGGCCACGGCATCCAACACCTTGGCAGGTCACCAATCGTCAATTCGAGACGCTTCATCGTGGCCTCGTGAGACAAATAATCTTTCCCCTTCGACGTTTCGATTATCAGAAACTTTAAGAGCGTGTCGCCACACTGATCCAGCGCAAGCCAGCCCTCCCCGCCCTGCGCAAATTGTCACCACGCAACCTGAAGGCATTGGGCGAATCCAGAATTTGTGCGGCAGCCTCCTGCACAAATTGAAGCCTCTTCGGCCTTGGTAAACTAAGGATTGCGAATTAAACGTCGATCACTTTAATTATGCCAAATTTGATGCCTAGGTGAAACCGGGATTTGAGCGATACGCGATCTAGCTCACTTCTTCTGCCACGGTTTGTGGTAGATGTCCAGTCGCCACAGGAACCAGTTTGCGATCCACGGTCCCATCGCTGCCACCACCACGTTGACCAGCCCCCACCAGAATTCAACATTCCAGTCCATCAACTCTCCAGCGCCATATTGAGGTCGCGCACGAAGCACTCGTCTTCGACCTTCGAGTCAATCCAGACCATGCGGTCCTAGAGCGCCTTCAGATCGGCGAAGCTGCGACCCATCGTCACCTCGCTAACACTAGCTCCGAGCCCAAACAATGGCGCAGCACTCCCGTTTTCGAGATATTCCCAGAACACGTAATCGAGTCGCAGGTGGCGCGGTTGCGCGCGGAGCAGCTCGCGGCCGAACTCGGTCGCCTGCTTGCCCGGCCCATCCTTCCAGCCGAGCAACACAGTGTCGTCAAGCGAGGTGCCGGTATCGAGCGCGAACAGGACCGCCTGCTTGCGGGTGTTAGACAGAGGGGCGAGCAACGCGCGGAGGTCGCCGAGCGTGAAGGTCTTGTAGGTCATGTGCCTCTTCCAATGATTGCGCACATGATACTGGCCCGGTTTACCCCGCGTCGAGCGAGGCTTTCAAATGTGAAGCGAAACGATGCCGACGGCAGCAAGAGTGACAGCCATCACAGTTCTCCACGTATCTAAAACCCCAAGGTGCCGAAGGAGAAGTAGCACGACTAAGGAGAACAGTAAGAGCATCGCATGAGTAGTCAGTATCCTGATCCGTAAAAGCCAAGGTGGGGGACGAACGCCTCTTTTCATGCCGCGAAGACGAGTGGAAATGGCGATAGCGACCACGCTTGCCATCACCCGCCACCCGCCACCCGGCAGAAAGCGCGACTGTGCGCTAATCAGGATCAAATTGGCTGCTCAATACGGTCGCCAGCGACGGCTGGCGTTGCGAAGGAGCCGCCTGACCGCCCTAGCTCAGGCGATCAAAATTCTCACTTTGGACGGACATTTCGGCTCCTTCTAGCTTGAACCAAGTCTGCGACGAAATGCACAAAAACCCGGCACTTGGCCGGGTTCGATGTTGCTGGGCGTTGCGCCTACGTGGTAGCTTGTGCCTGCTTCCGATACTGCGCGGCATGGGCTTCCCTGCGCGACGAGCGTTGCGCTCATGATGCCCTGGAACGCAATGTCGACAGCAGCGGCACCTCGTTGTTGTTCGCGTCGATCATGCGGCAGCGGCCCTGCCCGTTGAAGTTAATCTGCGATCGCCACAGGAGCGGCGACGCAGCCCGGATGTTCTCGATGGTCGTCTGTTCCATGTCAGGCCTCTGCCACCGCTGCGTCAAACTGCTCGACCACGCGCTCGCGGCTGTCCGCTCCGCTCTTGTCGATGCGATAGCTGGCTTCGACCATGCGCGGCAGCAACAGCGAAATAGAAGCTGCTGCTCTCGCTCGGCGACACGATCCCGTCCCAAATCGTGATCAACGTTCATGAACATGCCATCAGCCTTCTCCTGCGAGAAGATGTCCCTGGAGGGCTGGAAGCAACGAAGTTCGCAACCGGTCGCGAGATCCATCGGCCCGTTTGGATCGCTGCGACGCAGACGACAGGAGCATCAATGCGCAACTCCGCAGCCGCCAGCGGGTCGCGATCGACATCACAAGTCATCTTTCCAAGTCAGTTACTGCCGCCCGAACCCGGGTTGGTAGCTGACGCAGGCGTAGCAGTCCCGGCTTTCTTGTGCATCTTTTTGGGCGTGCCTGTGGCAGAAGGCGCCATAGTATTCGCTCCTGAGGCGCCTGAAACCGTACCGGCCGCCCCGTCCGCACTGGGCTTACTCATTCCTGTGCCACCCTGTCCACCGGCCGCGCTTTGTGCCCAGACATTGGCTGAGATACTCGCTAGCAAAGCCGAAAACAGAATTTCCTTCGTCGCAACTCGCATATCCGTCTCCCTGGTCTGAATCCGGTCAACAACACCGGACGGTGCTGATCCGCATGGGATCCGTCGCAATTCGCATACCGGGGCGGAAATTGCTTCGCTCTGACCGACCGGCGAGACCGGCGTTGAGCAGCCAACGTGTTTCCCGCTTCGACGACAGGCCTTGCGTCATCGCGCGCCGGCCTCGTTGTCTAAAACCATATTCCGACGCCCGGCACCGCTACATTCAGGAGGGGCGGTGCGAAGTGACCGGCAAGAAAGGAGTCGAACATGAAGCCTGGCTTGCTGGTAATGGAAGATCCGAATCTCTATCGCGTGCTTAAGATGCTAGTACGAATTGAAAGCCGTCCCGTGACCCGAAGTAAGCAGGCACCCTGTTATCCGACGCGCAGGCGGTCTGCGCCTCGCAAGGCCCGCCGGCCTAGATAATCGGCGCCCCGCCCGTTACCGCGACCGTCGCGCCCGAGATGTAGCTGGCTTCGTCGGAAGACAGCATCACGTAAGCGGCAGCCAGTTCGGCCGGTTGGCCCGGACGCTTCATCGGCACCTGCTCGCCGAATTTCTCGACCTTTTCGGCGGGCATGGTGGATGGAATCAGAGGTGTCCAGATTGGCCCCGGCGCGACGCAATTCGCCCGAATGCCCTTCTCTGCCAGCAGCTGTGTGAGTCCGCCAGTGAAGTTCTGGATCGCGCCTTTAGTGGTCGCATATGCAATGAGACCGGGATTGGGATGATCCGCATTGATCGACGACGTATTCACGATCGACGCCCCCGGCTTCATATACTTGACTGCCGCTCGCGTGATCCTGAACATCGCGCCGATGTTGGTATCGAAAGTCTTGTCCCATTCTTCGTCGCTGATGTCTTCCAGCGAGGGATAGCTCATCTGGTAGGCGGCATTGTTCACCAGCACATCCAGCCGGCCGAATGCTTCGACCGCCCGCTCGACGATCTCCTTGCAATGCTCCGGGTTCGTAATATCGCCACGCAGCAGCAACGCCTTGCGGCCGGCATCCTCGACCCAGCGGGCGGTTTCGCGTGCATCGTCGTCTTCATTGAGGTACGAAATCAATACGTCCGCGCCTTCGCGCGCGAATGCAATGGCGACGGCGCGGGCTATTCCGCTGTCGCCACCGGTAATGATGGCGGCCTTGCCGTCAAGACGACCTGAGCCCTTATACGAATGCTCGCCGTGATCCGGCTGCGGCTTCATCGGGGCGGTTTGTCCAGGCGTCTGCTCCTGTTGCTGATAGGGAAAAGGTGGCGTGGGACGCTGCCTATCGGTCATGACGATCTCCAATGCACGAATGGACATGAGCCGCGGGCAATAGCATGCGGCGGCTAGCTCTGGCGCCGCAACGTTTGGGCCCGCCCGTAACGCTTCGTCAGGCAGTGATCAGGCATGCATGCTGCGCAATGAGAGGACACGTGCGCCGCATTTGCGACGTGCTCTAACCGCCGATACCAGGGAGCTCGCATGAAAGCACTAGTCTATGAAGGACCGAGAAAAGTCACGGTCAAGGAAATGCCCGACGCAAAAATCGAAAAACCGACCGATGTCCTCGTCAAGATCACCACTACCAACATCTGCGGCTCTGATCTGCATATGTATGAAGGCCGGACCGATATGGAAACCGGCCGGATTCTTGGGCATGAAAATCTGGGTGTCGTCGCCGAGATAGGCAACGGAGTCGAGCGGATCAAAGTCGGCGACCGGGTTTGTATGCCGTTCAATATCGGCTGCGGGTTTTGCAAGAACTGCGAGCGCGGGCTAACGGGTTTTTGTCTCACTGCCAACCCCGGCACGGCCGGCGCGGCCTATGGTTTTGCGGGTATGGGTCCGTACAGCGGCGGACAGGCGGAATATTTGCGGGTGCCCTTCGGCGACTTTAATTGCCTCCTTCTGCCGCCCGATGCGCAGGAAAAAGAAAATGACTACGTGATGCTCTCCGACATTTTTCCCACCGGCTATCACGCGACTGTCCTCGCAGGAGTCGAACCGGGCGACAGCGTCGTGATCTACGGCGCGGGCCCCGTAGGATTGATGGCCACGTTATCGGCTTCGATCAAAGGCGCCAGCAAGATCATGGTCGTTGACTTGCATCCGGACCGGCTCAGGCTCGCTGAAAAGCTCGGCGCGATTCCGATCGACGACAGCGACGGCAACTCCGCAGAGCAGGTTCTGGAGATGACCGGCGGCGAAGGCGCGGACCGCGGCTGCGAATGCGTCGGGTATCAATGCAGTTGCAAAGGTCACGAAGTGCCGAATCTGACGATGAACAACCTCGTGAAGGCGGTGCGCCCGACGGGCGGGATCGGCGTGGTTGGCGTGTTCGTCGCGCAGGATCCGGGCGCCGCGGACGAACTCGCGAAGAAGGGGCAACTCGCGTTCGATTTCGGGCAGATGTGGATGAAGGGGCAACACATTGCCACGGGCCAGGCCAACGTCAAAGCGTACAACCGCAAGCTCCGCGATCTGATCGCCGCTGGAAAGGCGAAGCCGTCCACGATCATTTCACACGAGCTGCCGCTCGAGAATGCGCCGGAAGGTTATCAGCACTTCGACGCGCGTGATGAAGGCTGGACCAAGGTGGTACTAAAAGCCGCCTGAGCGGCGCCGCCCTCGCTACAGCCGCCCGTCGCCGGGCCGCAGTGTGCGAAACGAAATGCAACACTGCACTGTCAAGGCGGCAGGCCGCATCCGAACCACACGCAAATTACCCTACGGAGTCAACATGTCCCCTACTTTTGCGATTCGCCCTCTGCCTTTCGACCCATCGTTCGAGCAGATCCCCGACGACGAACCCGAAACGATCCGTGAACTCGGCGAAGCAATCCGGCTGATTAGCGAGACGACCTACACGGACTCCGGACACGCCACGCGAGGCGTGCATGCGAAAGGCCACGGCCTGTTGCACGGAGAAATTGAAATTTTCAGCAACCTGCCGCCCGAATTGGCGGTAGGCGCGTTTGCCAAAGCGGCCGTGTTGCCTGTGATCATGCGTTTCTCCACCAATCCGGGCGATATTCTGGACGACAATGTGTCGACGCCGCGCGGACTTGCCGTCAAGATCATCGGAGTCGAAGGCGAGCGTTTGCCGGGCACCGAAGGTCAGGTCACGCAGGACTTCGTGATGCAGAATGCGACCGCTTTTACGGCGCCCACGCCGAAGGCCTTTCTAAAAAATCTCAAGCTGCTCGCGAAAACCACCGACAAGGCCCACAACGCCAAACGCGTTCTATCGGCAGTGTTGCGCGGCGCCGAATCTGTCATCGAAGCAGTCGGCGGCGAGAGCGGAAAGATCAAAAGTCTGGGTGGCCACCCGGAAACCAACCTGCTCGGAGAAACGTACAACACCGTTGTGCCACTGCTGTACGGCCCGTATTACTGCAAGATCAGCGTAGTCCCTGTCAGTGCGGACCTCGTCGCGCTAACCGATGCGAAAGTCGATCTGTCCGGCAAGCCGGATGGCCTGCGCGAAGCCGTCAATGCGTTCTTCGCGACTCACGCGGCCGAGTGGGACGTCTGCGTTCAGCTAGCGACCGATAGCGAAAAAATGCCGGTCGAAGATGCATCGACGATATGGGCGGAAGACCTGAGCCCGCCGGTCGCGGTTGCGCGAATTCGCGTCGCGCCCCAACCGGCGTGGACAGAAGGCCACTCGACTTCCAGCGAAGACGGATTGGCGTTTTCGCCATGGCATGGTCTGGCGGCCCACCGTCCGATTGGCGGCGTCAACCGTTCGCGTAAGCCGGTTTATGAGTTGTCGGCAGAATTTCGCGGCACGCGAAACGGCTGCCCGATGCATGAGCCGCGCTCGCAGGAAAGATAGTCACGCAAGCCGGACTTCACAGAGGTTTGCGTGAAGGCGTAGCAGCATAGCGGCCCGGGTTCGCCTGGAGGTGCCGGAAGCTTGCGCGACAACGCATGCCTGGCAGAAACAGCTTGCAACCGGCACGTTGTCTCAGCGATCGCTTTTCACTCCGATATCACCGCCGCATCCCTTTCGCACGACTGCGATAGCGCGTCATTCGCGGCTTCATCCGGCTTGCCCAATCGCAGACTGACGGCCCGCAATGTCGCGCCGAACCCCTGAGGCGAACGGGAGTCGAGGCGGGCGCTGGTCACCACCCGCGTCGCAGCGCTCCACGCCACGGATGCGTTTGCAGCAATCAGCGCTTCCACAAGCGCCACGTCTTCATTGGACACCAACGACCGGAATCCGCCGACCGCCACGTAAGCCGCGGCGGATACGCCCAGATTCGCACCATGGATATGACCGTGGCCGTCCCGGTGCCGGTACGTCCTGCTGAAGTCCTGCTGGACTGCAACGCTGAGCCCCGCCCAATTCTCAACGCAAATGACGCCACACACAACGTCGGTGCGACAGTGGATCTGCTGCACGAGCCAATCTTCTGCTACGGTCGTGTCGGCATCGCTGAACGCAAGCCATCTCGCGCCCTGCGCCAGCGCCATCTGCGCACCCGTCGCCCGCGCTGCGCCGACATTGCGCCTCTCAACCGATAAAACCTGCGCGCCGAGCTGTGCCGCAATCAGCCCCGTCCCGTCCGTGCAACTGTCCATCACGACAAAAATGCTGACCTCTTCATCGAGAAGATCAGGGTGGTGGGACGCAACAATTATTGAACGGACGCACGGGCCGATGAGTTCGGCTTCGTTATGAGCTGGAATGATCACGGCAAGCATAGGCTCTCCCTTTCTTTTTCTGGAATCTCGATACGGAGTCGGCCACCACGCGCATGATCGTATGGCGGCCCGCGCTCGGGGGATGCGCTCGCGGCAAAATTGTCGCCCCCGAACGGCAAGCTCTAGTTCGCCTGTCCCGAACCGAGGTCGGCACCCGTGGTCGGATCGGAAGTTGCGTCGGAAGCAGTGCGCGACGCCATTGCCTGAAGCACCCTCACGTCCTTGTCGGACACGTTGACCCTGGCCATGCCGTCCCCGCCATCGACCGCCGGCTCGGGCGATTCGACGAATTGCCATTCCGGCCCTTCGTTCCAGGGCCCGCGCGGCGCGTCGTCGCCATTCGACATGTTGTAATACACGCTGGTAAATTCGGGCACGCCAGGGAGTTTTCCCTGCGGGAAGTTCGGCTGGATCGAATGCAGCGCTTTCTCGAACGATTTCTGATGTGCAATCTCTCGCGTCATGAGGAACCCAAGCGTTTCCTTGATGCCTGGGTCGTCTGTGACATTGATCAGCCGTTCATAAACGATCTTGGCGCGTGCTTCCGCCGCTATATTCGACCGAAGATCGGCGGTGGGGTCGCCAATCGTGTCTACATAAGAGGCACACCACGGCACCCCGGCCGAGTTCGTCAATGCCGGTCCACCGCCGTAAAGCAGCGCGGTTGTGTGTGAGTCGTTTCCACCGCCAGGCATTGAGCGGTACAGTTCGGCCTCCGCTTCCACCGCTTCGGCAAGCTGCCCTTTTGCGCTCTTGTTGAGCATCGCAACGATCGATCCGACGATTTCGAGGTGACTCATTTCCTCTGTCGCAATATTGAACAGCAGATCCTTGCGACCCGGATCATCTTCGCCAATCGCCTGCGTGAAGTAGCGACACGCTGCGCCGAGTTCGCCTTGAGGCCCGCCGAACTGCTCAAGAAGAAGATTTGCAAGACCAGGGTTGGGCGCCGCGACGCGAACCGTATATTGCAGACGTTTGTTATGGATAAACATGGCACTTCTCCGGTGACCGGCACCAATCGACCCTCCATCACCGTCGTTGCGCATTATGCGCAACCGTCGCCGGCATCAGGGGACGCTTTCGCGGCCGTAGGTTAAGCCGGACAGCGGGCGGACTTGAAGAGTCGCACCGCACCCAGAGATGGGCGCCCGGTTCTCAGAGCAGAATCGTTCTGGCGAGATCGACGGCGGAATTGCCGTGCATGGCATCCGCTGCCGAGAGACATTGAGCACGCGCTGTGCCTATCGGTAGTCGCTGGCGTTCGACAGTCATGCACTCGTCGAATCCGGTGGACGTGTCGTAACTATCGACACCTGTACATTCCACGAAATAGAAAACACGAAGCAGATTCCGCTTCGCTGGGTGACCCTCCCGGCGAAATCGTCTGCAAACCTCAGTTCGACATGACCCTTACCACGCAATTGGCAGCTATACCTGCTGAAGGCGCATCGGGAACAGCCGTTGCGCGGATCAGATGTCACGAGCACAGGCAAACCCGTGTTCATTCACATCGATCATCAACGCTACAGGCTAACCATGAAACTCCTTACTACCCAGAGCGGATTACCCCGTCTTTCCTGGGGCTCCGTGATCGCTGGCGTGATCCTCTCGCTGCTTACCTATCTGATTCTTAGCGTGCTTGGCGCAGCAATCGGTACGTCGGCTCTTTCCCCTCTTTCGCGACCCAATCCTTTGCAAGGGTTCGGATTCGGCTCAGGCGCTTACCTGATCGTGATGACGGTTGTCGCCGTTTTCATAGGTTCTTATTTCGCGGGACGTTGTGCGCCTGTGCTCGGATGGCTCCACGGACTGCTCGCGTGGGCGGTCATGATTCTGATGGTTATCTACGGAGCGACGTCTCTGGTCGGAACCGCAGTGAGCGCGGCCGGAAGTGTTGCATCGACCGGCGCGACGGTCGGCGCAGTGGCCGATCCGTCAAATGCTGCCGGCGCCATGGCGGGATCGTTGACGCAGCGCGTTCAGGGCGCCATCGCCTCCGCGGCGGCCGAGGCGTCGAGCCCGCAAGCCGACACTGACGCAAGGCGAGCGGCGGAGACCGCCGCGCGGAACGTGGCGCGCGCCTCGTGGTTTTCGTTTGCCGCCCTCGTTGTGGGCGCAATTATCTCGATCGTGTCGGGTCATGCCGGGTTCCGCCACCAGCCGCCTTTCGAGGAAGCGGGCGGCCCTTCGACAGAAGATCCTCTCGTGCGTCGCAACGCTACACGCAGTATGCCCGGCCGCCCGGCTGCCTGATCGGTCGAATTGACCATTCACAGGAGCCGCCATGACCGACAGCAACGAAACTTCCGACTTGCACTCACCAACCTCTGAGACTCAAAGCGTGACCGCGACTGAGCAGCGGCTGCATGTCGGCGTCTCGGAGCATGAGATTGCGAGGGTGCGCGTTCGCACAATCGTTCATAGGGATCTGCAGGACATCCCGGTCGTATTGAGACGTCGTGTCGTCTCAGTACAACGCGTTCCAGCCAACCGGTTCGTCGATAGCGAATTCGAGCCGGTTCGGGACGGCAACCGGTTGATTGTGCCCGTCTTCGAATATGTTCCGGTTACCGAATTAAAGCTGATGCTGAAAGAAGAGATTCATATCGTTGTTGAAGAAACAGAAGAAACGAGCGTGCATCGGGCCGAGGTGCAGCGGCAGGAAGTTGTGGTGGAACGGCGAACCGGAACAGAAGGAGACTGGATCGCGCAACCCGCGGCGCCGTCCTCCGAAGATGGTGAGCAGTCGACGTTTTGAAAGCAGGTATTCACCCTGGCGGAAGTTTAGCCACTCACAATCTTGGAGTATCACAATGTCACAAGTTCTTGTAGGTTTATTCGATTCATTCGAGCAGGCCGAACATGCCATCGTGCGGCTTACGCAGGCGGGGATTCCGAGAAGCGACATGGAAATTCATGCCAACGGCCAGACCGACGATGCACTCGCTGTCGATGCCCCTGTCGAGCAACAGCCGGCGCCCACAGCCGAAGGTTCTTCCAGCAAAATCGGCAGATTCTTCACTAACCTGTTTGGCGGCGACGAACCGCCGGTGGAGGTCGGCCATTACCAGGAAGCGGTGCGCCGCGGCGGCGCTGTTCTCACTGTAACTGCGCACGACGAACCGGAGGTTTCCGCAGTCCGGTCCGCCCTGCATGAATCCGGAGCGGTTGATATCGACGAGCGCGTGACCCAGTGGCAAAACGCTGGCTATCAAGGCTACGATCCGAGCGCGGCGCAGTACTCCGCTGACGAGACCGCAGCCGAGCGGCAGTCGTTTGCGGTGGTGCGCGAATCACTTGATGTCGGCAAGCGCGAAGTGCAGACCGGTGGCGTGCGCGTCTATTCCCGCGCAACCGAAACTCCCGTGAGCGAAGTCGTCAGCTTGCGCGAGGAGCATGCCACGATTGAGCGGCATCCCGTGGATCGCATCGCGACAGCGGAAGACCTCAAGGCCGGCTCGGTCGAAGTGCTAGAAACGGCCGAACACGCCGTCGTGGCCAAGACCGCTCATGTGGTCGAAGAAGTCACCGTCGGCAAGGAGGCTTCGGAACGTACGGAGACCATTCACGAGACGCTTAAGGGCACCGAGGTGGAGGTGGAACGCCTGGATGGCGAGGTGAGTGGCGCACCTGCCAGTCCAGCACACGTGCCGCCGACTACACGTCCTTAAGAAAGATTCCTTTTCCGTTGGCGTATCGCCACCGACGGTGTCGATACGCCGACTACCCCTGATTGAGTCAAACATGAAGAATCCATGGGTTAAAAAGAATCCGTTCCTCAGCATGTGGCTAAGTGGCGCAAACACGGTGGCGGGAGCCGCGCGAGGCCATGCGACGGCGGCGACAAAACGCGGAACGACTGCGTTCTGGACAGCAGCTTTGACGCCGCCAAAACCGAAAAAGAAAAAGCCAGGCGTTGAGCACCTCAGCGACACTGGCAGTAATTCTGCGCCTACGGGGCGCAGACCTGCGGAGAGCATCATGGCCCTACGTACCGTTACTCACGCTACCTGCCCTTGCGGGCATCACGGTTCGATCGTCGAGAGCAGATATGACGACGGCGAAACGCATTGGTATCTCGCAACACTGCGCGAACTGTCTCACAACGGCATTTATGACGGCCTTGATCCACTTTTTTCAGAGACGACGCCATCGTGTCCGTCTTGCGGGCGATCGCTGGGACCGGAGCACGCAACGGACAAGGAGCGCATTGCCGCGAGCGCCGTCGTCTCCCCTTGAGATGAAAATCCGCGTACAGGAGCGGGCGAACGTGACCTTCAGTGCAGCCTTCAGAGTGCAGAAATGGCACCCGTCTTTCTCATCGCGGGCCGGTATCACTGGTATTTCCGCACGGCGCTTGTCGCGCGGGATACTACACTGAAGTATTTTGCCCCGCGCGATGCCGGCGCCGATGTACCGGCCGGTCCCGACTGCACGACTCCTACACTCGCCCGACGATAGAGACTTATCAATCCGAACAAGCAGAGCATTGACGGTGCTCTCGCGCAACAAAGGCAACCGGTGTGTGCAGCTTTCTACAATCCCGCTACATGCTGACCGATTTCCGCGCGCAGCGACTACCCCACGCTAAAAAACAGGTTCGCGTACTGGCGCAATGTTGAGCCGATCGCCGCACAAAGCGACGGCGACCTGATCTCCACGATGCCGCGGAATTCATGGCGTTCCCCCGCAACATCCGGTGCGCTGCAGAGACTACCGGTAACTTCGAACGCCACGAATGAGCGTTTCCGAAGCATCAGCTCTCAAGTGCCTCAAGGCGCCTGGCGTTTGCCGTCACGCGATCATGGATCGGAGTCAGGCCATCCCGCATCACGCGGGCCGCCGACCCGATAAACTGGAATGGGTCGAATGCTGGTGCTGCCGCTATTTTCACAAGCGCCATCTGACGTTCCAACCACTGCGTGGCCGATTGACTCGCCGCGACTTCGGACGCTGCGGCTGAGGTCGCCCAGACCTGTCCGCTCGCTTCCGCGGCCAGTTCCATTCCCATATTTGCAAAACTTGAAGTAAAAGCCTGAAGCGATTCACACATTGCCTCGGGTTTTTCCCGGCCTATCAAACTGAATTCGGCACGGTCCCACTCGCCAGATAGCGGGCCCGCGAGCACGATCCGCGCGACTCCTATGCTGGCGACACGCGCGGTGGCGCTCACTGTTTCGCTCAATTCGGTTACGAGGCGGTACCAGCTCGCGGACAGCTCATCGGGAGTCGGCGAAACAACGGAAAATGGTCATGGAATGCTCGAGAGGGAAAGGATTCGTGGAAGTCGGCGGCGACACGCTGTTTCTACAGCGACCACTGCAAGGCGCAAGCGTCGAAATTGCGCAAGAAGCGCGCCGCCCCTGCCGGTTCCGTGAAAACCCGTCGTCCGCCTAGCGAGACGGCCGAGTGCTCTGTGAGGTCGAGTAGCAGATCTCGCTGCATTCGCTCAAAGCAAGCTCGAACATGTGTGCAACGAAGGTGCAGGACCATGCGCCGATCATTTCGCGAAAGGATGCGATCGACGCACGGCCCTGCAAAGATTCAGTTCAGGCAGCGGATATTACTCGCCACATGACTACCGGCAGGCGCGTAGCCGCTACTGCGCACCCGATGCGGCTGTATCGGACGCGCCCTTCGCATGCGGATCGTTTTGCGGCATGCGTGTCGGCGATTTCATCGTACTTGAACCTTTGGATGTCGAAGTCGTTCCCGTCGCTCCGCCAGAGTTCGGTGTGCTCATGGCGGCGCCGCCCTGGCCCGCGGTGCCGCCGCCTCCTCCAGATCCGCCGCTGCCGCTGCCCCCTGCCCCCTGAGCGAACACGGACCCGGCGAACGCGAATAGAAGTGTTGAGCAAAGTATCGTTTTTCCTGCTCTCATGATTGCCTCCCTTAGTAACTGTTATTGCCCGGCCGGTCATATCGTTTGAGCCGGGCTGCACATGTTCACGTAACTGGGAAACCGCACGGCCGCCTAAGCAGTGCAAATTCCGTTCACGAACAAGTATCGAGGCGCAACGAATATGCCCAACGACGTCTGACGTTTTGTGTCAGGGGAATAAAGCACCACCGGATCTACGCAGGTGACAATTGTCACGGATCGAATTAGACCGCACGCCGTGCCGCTTTCACGTAGCTCGAGATAAAGGTCCGCGTCCTGCCGTCAGGAAACAGGATCGCTACCTGATCGCCGCTCGCCAGGGCGACCTCGCCAGTTCCATACCTCGGCACGCGTACCGCGTCGCCTGGCGACCATGGCTGCGGCGACGGCGAACGGCCGAGGGTGTGTAAAAACGCGCGTGATCACCTAGACTGAATCAACCTGCTGAAATGAGAGGCTCAGATGGGGCGATTTGTCGAAGGTGCGCAACGCAGTCAGACGACACTACTGCCAGAGTGTCTCGATGACTTTATCGCTGAAGACAACCCCGTGCGGATTGTTGACGCATTCGTCGAAGAACTTCAACTGGCATCCCTCGGATTCGAAGGCACCACGCCGGCGATCACCGGGCGACCCTCTTACCACCCGGCCGTACTGCTCAAGATCTATATCTACGGTTATCTCAATCGCGTGCAGTCTAGTCGACGACTGGAGCGGGAATGTCAGCGCAATGTTGAATTGATGTGGCTGACCGGCCGGCTCGCGCCGGACTTCAAGACGATTGCCGAGTTCAGGCGAAGCAATGGCGAAGGTATTCGAAACGTATGCCGGCGCTTCGTGATGATATGCCGTGACCTGAAGCTGTTCACACAAGCGGTCGTAGCCATCGACGGTAGCAAGTTCAAGGCGGTCAACAGTCGCGATAACAACTTCACGCCTAACAAGATTGCTGGGCGGCAGAAGCAGATCGAGCAAAGTATTCAGCGTTATCTGGACGCGCTGGAGACCGCCGATCGCACTCAACCGGCCGAGGTAGAAGCGAAGACTGAGCGGCTACGGGAGAAGATCGAAACGCTGCGCGAACAGATGCGTGATCTCGATCGTGCAGCTGAACTTCTGAATGATCTGCCCGAGAAGCAGATCTCGCTGATCGACCCGGACTCACGCTCGATGATCTCTCAAGCCAAGGGTACGGGCGTGGTGGGCTATAACGTTCAGGTCGCCGTCGACGCCAGGCACCATCTCATTGTTACCCACGAAGTCACGAATGTCGGCAACGACCGGACGCAGTTGAGCCCGATGGCCAAAGCGGCGCGCGACGCGATGGGCAAGAAAAAAATCAAGGCACTGGCAGACCGTGGATATTTCAGCGCACCAGAAATCAAGGCATGCGACGACGCAGGCATTGCGGCACTGGTCCCCAAATCACAAACCTCCGGTGCCAAGGCCGACGGCCGGTTCGATCGGGCCGACTTCATTTACATCGCCAAAGACGATCAGTACCTGTGTCCGGCAGGGCAACGCGCGATCTTCCGGTACACGTCGTTTGAGAGCGCCAATCTGCTGAAACTGCGGACCTACTGGAGCAGTGCGTGCCCACGTTGTCCGCTCAGAAAGCAGTGCACGCCGGCGCCTTATCGACGCATTCGTCGATGGGAACACGAAGCGGTACTCGACAGGATGCAACGCAGACTGGATCGTCAGCTTGATGCCATGACGATACGGCGTCGAACGGTTGAACACGTGTTCGGCACGCTGAAGCACTGGATGGGCTCTACCCATTTCCAGATGCGCAGGCTTGGGAACGTCTCGACTGAAATGAGCTTGCATGTGCTGGCGTACAACTTCAAACGCGTCATGAAGATCCTTGGATTTGCAAAGACACTGCAAGCAATGAAGCTGGCGGGTGCGTAATCTCACGCCGGCCTGTGCTCGCTCGCGCGGCGCAATCAGTTCAGTCGTAGACAAAGGGGAACTGCGAAGGTGCGATCTCACAAGTCGCTCGACAGAGTTCCGGCTCGCGCGTTTTTACACGGCCTCGGCCCGATGCCGTCGCGTCGGACGACGGCCCGCCCATGGCGATTGCCTCCTGCACGGGCTCAATTTGCGGCGGACTCACACAGTTGTCGCATACGCCGCGGCGCTGCGGGGTCGGCGTATCGCCGTAGTATGCGAGGATCGCGCGCCATCGGCATTGGCCTGTCTGCGCGTAGTCGATCATATGTTGCAGCGTTTCCCTGTCGTGATTGCTCACCGCTTCGAATTGCCCGGCCGCTTTCGCCACTGCATCACGCACGCCGTCGCGCGCCCCATCGCGTGCCCACACACGATAGCGCCGCCGTCGGTCGCGGCCCGCAATACGGGCGTCGACCAGCATTGCGAGCGCCACCTCCAGCTTGCCGCCGCCCACGTCCGGCAATGCGTCCTCGAGTTCAGCAAGCGTGACACCGTCCGGCGCTTCCCTGCAGCGTGCCGCAAGCGTGTCATACAGGCGCTGCGCCAGCTCGACACCGGGATACCTGCCGGCAAGGAAGAACTGTTGAATGCGCCGGTCGCTTAGATCGAATAGCAGCACGCAAATTGCGGGCAGACCGTCGCGACCCGCGCGACCGGTTTCCTGAACCGGCGAATTCATGCGCCGCTTTCTGCTGCATGTGCTGACCAGTGGCTTCCTTCGCATCCGTCACTACGGACCGCTCGCCAACCCGGTGCGCCGCGCCAGTCTCGCGAAGGTGCGTGAGTTGCTGGATGTCGTGCCTGAGGCCGCTCCCCAGCCCGACGATCCCGAGGTTGCTCTCGCTCCGGTCTTCGTCTGCCGGCACTGCGGCGCACCGATGATCGTCATTGAGTTATTGGAACGCACTGCGCCCATTCGCGCACCATCCATGCGACGAGCCCAGACATAAACGTAACGATTCCCGGACGGACAACGCGACCGTCGGCCTTGCGGCAACGCGGCCCACGAGCGGACGTCTGCGCCTGTCGCTCCGCGCAGTCCCTCGGACGTCCGCTTCACCGCCACAACTGCACCACTCCGCCGCTTCATCACTGCGTCAGCGCGTATCCAGCATCCCGCCTGACCACGCGTCCATCAACATTGCCCGGCATCCCCCCTATCAATCGCCATAGCGCCCAAGGACTCCGAGCGCATCGGGGCACTCCGCAGTTTCCTCCATCGAGGCTCATTCGCCGTTATGGACCTACCTACTCGAAATCGAAAAAAATTTGAACGGGAGCCTCTGCACGCCTCAATTACCACCACAGTGCCGCGTGATTGATCTCCCCGCTGCTTCTCCTTCAGCCCGACATGTGCCGCCCGGCGGGGAAGCGAAAACAGGTCAGTTATCAGATTTCAGCGTCAGCATCATGTCGTGGTTACAGGCCGAGCGGTGCCGTCCGGGAAGTTGCTCCCAATCATTCCATGAAGCGACAGCGCAGGGATGAAGCTTTGCCTTCTTGTCAGGCCGGACAAAATACGTACTCGAGCCCGAAGTCATAATCGGTAGCGCTGTGCTTGGGCCGGTCGTTTTCAGCATGTAGGTCGCGCGCACGGACGAATGTCCCGAAGACATGGCACTTCCAGAGCGAGGTCCCAGGAAGTACTACCCGGTAAAGGGGCCGTGTGGCTCAAACAAAGGCTGCAGTGGCGCAAGGTGGTGCACTGGCCCGAATGGTAATTCGACGATACTAGTTAGCATCGGTATCACACCAGCGGGCGCCAAGCCCTCAATGCGCAAAACTGATCGGCATGCGCCCATGCGGATGCGGCACCGTTCCCATTGCGATGCCATAAATTGCACTTAGCGTTTCGGCGCGCATCATCTCGGCGGCACTGCCGCTCGCCAGTAACTGACCACCTTTCAGCGCAATCCGATCGTCGCAGAAACGGCCGGCCATATTGACGTCGTGCAATACCACCACGACGCCGAGGCCTCGCTCCTCGCTGAGCTTGCGCACGAGCCCGAGCACATCGATCTGATGCGCGATGTCGAGTGCCGAGATCGGCTCATCGAGCAGAAGCCATTCGGCATCTTGCGCAATCAGCATCGCCAGCCACACCCGCTGACGCTCGCCGCCGGAGAGAGTATCCACAGCGCGGTCGGCAAAGCCGGTTACCTCGGTCAGCGCCATCGCCTCTTCGACCTTCTGCGAGTCTCGTGCCGAAAAACGACCGAGCGCGCCATGCCACGGATAGCGGCCAAGCGCGACCAGTTCTCGCACCGTCACGCCGTCGGCGGCAGGGAGCTGCTGCGGCAGATAGGCGATGTTGCGAGCGAGTTCTCGACCGTCCCAGTCGGCGAGCGGCCGCCCCGCTAGCTGGATTGTGCCGCCCGTGGGCCGCTGCTGGCGCGCGAGCAGTTTGATCAAGGTGGACTTGCCCGAGCCGTTGTGGCCGATCAGCCCGCACACCCGATGCTTAGGCAAGCTAAGGGAAAGGGGCTGCAGCAACGTACGCGTGCCGACGGCGAACGAGACGTTCTGCAAAGAGAAACCCACATCGCGACTGGCGGCCCCAACGGCGCCAGTCAAGCCGGCCTCGTGCGTGGCATCCGTGCGGGAGAAGTTAGCATTCATAGGATGTCGATTCGACGTAGTTAGGGACGGCGTGCTTCATGGGCAAGCGATTCAGCATCAGATCCGGTGGGCGGAGGGAACACCGGGGCGGCATCGCCGCGCGCTGGACCGGCGGACGCCTCGCGCGCGGCGAGCCCCGCACCCGCGCCGACTTCCACGAGCTGCCCGTAGTCGAGCTTGACGTAGCGGTCGGCGAGATGAAAATAGCGATCGTCATGGGTGATCACCAGAACGGTTTTGCCCTTCGCCTTCAGTTCGGGCAGCAACTGCCGGTAGAACACTTCCTTGAAGAGCGGATCCTGGTCGGCGGCCCATTCGTCGAACACATAGAACGGCCGGTCCTCGAGGTATGCCACCAGCAACGCGAGCCGCTTGCGCTGCCCTTGCGAGAGATCCAGAGTGGAGAACGCCGCGTCCTTGATGCTCACCTTATGGTCGAGCTGCAGATATTTCAGGTAGGCCTGCGCCCTGCCGTCGAGATCGTTGCCGCGCAAGCCCACGAGGCTGTCGAACAGGAAGAAATCGTTGAAGACCACGGAGAAATACTGACGATAAACGTCCCACTCCCCTTCGCCCACAGTCTTGCCGTTCAGCAGCACCTGGCCGCTTTCGGGCGGATAGAGACCGACCAGCATCTTTGCAAGCGTGGTCTTGCCGCTGCCGTTCCCTCCGATGAGGTAAACGATTTCGCCCGGCCGGAACGACAGATCAATCGGCCCGAGCGTGAACATACCGTTCTCTTTCTCGCGGAAATAGCGGTGCGTAACTCCCTCAAACACGATGCTCTCGAACGAAGTCACCGCCGGTGCCGAATGCGCGCGCTCCAACGGCAGATCGGCGTTGATCTGATCGATGCGTTCGAGCGCGACGCGCGCCGAGCTGACATTCGGAATCGCGGAGAGCAGCGCCTCGATCGGCATGATCATGTACAGAAACACCATCGCGTAGCCAGACGCCACGTGCACATCCACCGGATACAGCCGCGCGACCACGAACAGCGTGATGCCGATGAACGCCAGCAGAACGAAACTTCCCCAGCTCGCCGCCGCGGCATATAGCACGTAACCACGGGTGCGTTGCACGCGCACCGCCTCGACATTGGTGGCCAGCGTACCGTCGATGAAGCTGCGCCGGCGTTCGCTGTGCAGCTTCAATTCCTTCGCACCGTCGAAGAGCGCGCGAAAATGTTTGACGAGATCGTCTTCACGGCGTCGCGACGCACGCAGGTGAAACAGCGCGCGGCCGTTCGCGAAGCGAAAGCCGAGCGAGCCGATGCAAATGGTCAACACAGCCAGCACCAGGATCTTCCACGACAGATAGCCGAGGTACGCGAGGCAGCCGGTGATCACCGCGCCTTGCATGGCCAGCGCGGGCATGCTGACGAAGAACACCACGATCTGATCCAGATCGCCGGTCAGCACGGAAATGGAGCGCACCGCGCCGTGCTGCTCCAGATGCCGGTACGAGGCGTCACCGATCCGCTGAATCGTACGCATGCGCAACGAGGCCTTGGCGCGCTGGCCGAGATACATGAAAAGCGTTTGCGACAGCGTGCGCGTGAGCAGCACCACGATGCCCACCACCAGGAACTGCAGCCCGAGATCGGTCGGAAATCGCCAACATTGCGTATCGTAGGGGGATGGACCGTGTTTGTGAACTGAAAAGCTTCGCCTAGCAGGGGCGCCGCCCAGTCGTTAATCGATAATTTTGCCAGCCGGTGCCCGTTGAAGCGCTAACCCTCGCTGTTCTCGCGGAGATTGGCTACTCGTCAAACGAGATAGATCACCCGCTCTCGGAGGGCGCAGCCGTCGCAAACGTTGCGGAGCGAAGCTGGCGCGGATGAGAGAGCAGCTACACGTCCTGCTCGCGGAACCGACGCCGAACAATTTGTCGTCCCGCGTCGTCTGCGCGATTCGTTGCCGCATGCGATTGCTTCCCCCCGGCTTCATTTTCTGCGATGGCCTATGCTGAGACGCGGACACGCGCCAGCGACACCGGCCCTGATCCGCAGCCCGCGTAGTCCAGCCGACTTCGCACGACTCAGAAAGCATGCGCGATTCCAACTACCACCGCGAGTTGGTTGGCACCGGTCGCGACCGGGGTGGTCGACCCTGTCGCACTTAAGGCAGACTTTGCGCTGTTGATGACGTACGTGACATCTGTGTACAGCGTGGTGCGCTTGGATAACAGGTAGTCTGCGTTGACGCCTGAGCTGATGGCATGCGCCGAAGCCGTCCGAAATGCGTGATAGTACGAACCCGCCGAAACTTGAAACGCTGGCGTTACCTTATAGCGAAGTCCGCCAAATGCCATGGTCTGCGGCGGTGACGCCGCGAACGTAGCGGCAATGTCGTTCAGAAGGAGTTCGTAACCAGCGTACAGGGTCGCATTGCCGATAGTCCACGAACCGCCCGCGAGATAGCGCCGCTCGCTGTCGCCGGATGAAGCAACACTGGTCCCTTGTCGTTGCTCATAAACGAAGGTCAGGTTAAATGGCCCCTGGCGATACCGGCCACCAACATCGAATTGCTTGCCGACGCGGAACTCTCCCGGCACCTGGGCACCATTCGCAATCGTCGAATCGTAGCCGAAACTGTAGAGCGCGTTCAGCTCGAACGGACCAATGTGCCCCAGATACTCGAGCGCGTTATCGGCCCTTCCAACAAACTGCGCATCCTGGGCCGACAAGCCATAGCTGGAGTAGTTGAGAGGGTCGAGCGCCAGGAAGAAGCGATACATAGGCGTCATCTGCCGGCCAGCCATTACCGCTCCGAACTTATCGCTTTCCAGGCCGACGAACGCCTGCCGGCCGAACAACCGTCCTCCCTGCTGCAGGGCGCCGTTATTCGTTGCGAAGCCCGATTCGAGCGTGAATATAGAGCGCAACCCTGCCCCCAAGTCTTCCTTGCCAGTGAAACCCCAACGAGAATTGATGCGATTGCCGGTGTTGACACGAAACAGGTTCCCGGGGCCTTGCTTGGCTGCATGGGTGACGTACTCCACGCCAGAGTCAAGGATGCCGTAGAGCGTCACCGAGGACTGAGCGTGAGATGCAATACTTGCCGACGAACATATCGTAGCGGCGAGCACCGTCCTCAACAGGCGCGTACCGTGATTCGATTTCAAGCTAGTCTCCTTTATATGAGTAGTTATACTAACTTAGCATTCAGAAGATACACATCGACTATTTTTCGATTTACTTCCGGCGGTGCGGGTCGAATTAAACCTGTGCGATGCGTTTGCTCACGAAAAGCATCGCTACAAGACCGGTGACCGGCCCGATGGCAAGCGTAAGAACCGCAAGCACGATTGAATGTGTGCCGCCATAGACGTGTCCGACAGCCAGAGGAGACACAGCGCTACCCATTTGCCAAATGGCGTTCGTCCACCCGGCGCTCGCTCCAGCCAGACGTTTTCCGGATGCGTCGCTCACCTGTGCCATAAGCACCGGCAGGTAACCATAAGAGAACGCGCCCAGAACCGGAGCGACGATGTAAAACTGCGTGACGGTCGAGCACATGCCGAACACCACGAGAGTTATGGCAAACGCGACGAGAACCAGAATGGACATGAGGCGACGCGAGATTCCCGGTAGATCGGAAATCCAACCGAGCGTGGGTTTCGCAATCACCGCGCCGATGCCGAAAGACGCGATAATCGACCCAGCCACGATGGGGGAAATGCCGTATTGCCGCGTCATCAGCGCATTACCCCAGGCGCCGAAGCCAACAGTCGCCCAGAGACCGCCGCAACCGGCAATGGAAAGGAATATCAGATTGCGATTGCGCAAGAGACCAAGCATCTCTTTCGCACTGTTACGAGCCGGAGCTCGTTCGCCAGCCGGGCGATTCTTGAGAAACAGAAGGGAAACGATACCCCAGGCGAACGTGGCAATGCCGAGCATGCGAAACGCACTGGCCCAGCCGTACTGCGCGGAAATCGTAGGCACGATTGCATTGGCGAGGACCACGGCGAGCGATGTTGCCGTGGTGTAAATGCCCATCGCTCGGCCGCGGTCCCGCGTGAACCACGCAGGAATCACCTTCATCCCGGCCGAATAGTCAGCTCCAGCTGCAAAGCCCATTGCCAGTTGAATCAGAATGCCCACCGACAACGAGGTCGTCTCGCCAAAGAAGAACGTGCAGACACCTAGCGGAAGCAAGGCGAGCGTCATCATGGCGCGACCGCCGAGAAAATCCGTCAGCATGCCTCCGATGATGTTTGCAACCACGTATCCTGCATAGAACGCCGTGACAAAGGCACCAAGAAGCGACACCTTGATACCGAGCGATGCGCCAACAGGCGCTGCGACCGTGCTCCATGCGACGCGGTCGACGTAGCTCAGAAGAAATGCCGCCCACACGATGAACAGAGCAACCCAGCGGTAGGGGCTCGCCGCTGTTTCACCGACGCTTGACGCGGTCCAGTCCGCGCCCGATGCGTCACTCGATGACGTCAGGTTTTTTCCCACGACTCCTCCATGCAGGGCGTGCGTACGCCGCCCTTATTCTTCTTCCGTTTTGACATCCGGCACTTGAAGCGCGCCGGGCGTGTGTTGCGGGGTTGCGGCGTTACAGGTCCAGCACAAGCCTCCTTGACTTCGAGCGCGAGCAGCACGGTAGAAACTGGTCGTTTCGCGACTGCTCTTCCGGAGATAGGAACAGGTCTCGATGTTCCGGCTCGCCGTCGAGAACGCGGGTAAGGCAGGTTCCACAAATGCCCTGCTCGCACGAAACGGCTACCTCAACTCCAGCGTCCGCGAGCGCCTGCGTCACCGTGCGGTCTGCGGGGATGGTCACCGTCTTTCCAGTGCGCGCAAGGCACACTTCAAAACTGCCATCGGTCGACGTGTCGACGGTGGGAGCCGAGAAAAACTCGTAATGCATTCGACTCTCTGGCCACCCGCTCGCACGCGCCGCATCAAGCACCGCGTTCATGAAGCCTTGCGGCCCGCAGACATAGAGATGCGTGTCCGGGGTTGCCTCCTTCAGCAGCGCATCAAGACGAAGGCGTTGGTGCTCACCCTCGTCGTCGAAGTGATAGTGAACGCGCTTAGCCCATGACGCGTCCGCGAGCCGCTCGAGGAAAGCCGCGCGCGAACGCGAGCGGGCACAGTAGTGCAGCTCGAATTCTTTACCGGCGCGGTCGAGGTGCTGTGCCATGCAAAGCAACGGAGTGAGTCCGATGCCCCCAGCCAACATCAGATGCTTCGCAGGAACGGACGCGAGCGCGAAGTGATTGCGAGGCATACTGACGCTCAGTTCGTCCCCTTCTTTAACTACGTCGTGCATGCCTGCCGAACCGCCTCGCGAGTGCTCTTCGCGTAGCACGGCAATTTGATAACGCGAGCGCTCGTGGGGCGCGCTGCAAAGCGAATATTGCCGCACATGCCCCGTCGGCGAGTGGACATCGATGTGTGCGCCGGCATCGAACGCCGGCAAATCACGACCGTCCGGACTTGCGAATTCAAAACTGACGATGCCGTCAGCCTCGATATTGCGCCGCGCAACCCGCACCATCATTGTGGAATTCGTCATGGCGACCACCGTCACATGATTGACAAGCCGCCGTCGACCATCAGCGTGGTGCCGGTGATAAACGATGCCTCATCGCTCGCGAGCCACAGAATTGGCCATGCGACTTCCTCGGGAGACGCCCAACGCCCTATCAACGACGTGTCTTGCCTTTGTGTTTTGAGCATCTCTACACTCTTTCCAGCAGCCTGCGCCCGGTTGACGTGAAAATCAGTCAGCGTCGAACCCGGGCATATTGCGTTGGCGCGGACACCGTGTGCAGCCTCCTCAAAGGCAAGCGTGCGAGTCATAGCGAGCATGCCGGCCTTAGTCGCATCGTAGAGACCCATGCCCTTGCGGCCGGTGACCGCGTAGCAGGACGATACGTTGACGATGCTCGCCGAACCCGCCGCACGCAACAACGGCAAAGCAGCCCGGCAATAGTTCGCGGCGCCCACCAGATTCACTGACACCATGCTTTGCCATTCTTCCGGCGTCGCGTCGGCGAGCGCGCTGTAATTGCGCATCGCGGCATTGTTGACGAGCACGTCAAGCCGGCCGAACACACGTTCTGCAATCTCGACGGCTGCAACTGCCTGGGCGGCGTTCGCCACGTCAGCGACATACGTTTGAACTCTTGCTGCGGCATCACGGCTGAGCAAGTCGTCTGCGACATTAGCGAGCGCTTGTGGATTCGCGTCGACGAGGACGACCGCGGCGCCCTCGTCACAGAAAACACGCGCTGTAGAAGCACCAATGCCGCCTCCGCCGCCCGTAATCAGCGCGACTTTGTCTCTTAGTCTTGAACCTCGCATCTCACGCCGGCGCAATGCCGGCCTCCTTATGCAGAGTTGAGTAATGAGCGATGAGCCTGCTCAGATGGAGTAAATCGGCTGGCCCTTGCCATCCGAGAGATGGATGACAGCCCACTCCTCGGGTTTCTGGTCGCGCGGGAGCAAGGCACCGGCCGCGCGCACGCGCTGCTGGTCTGCTTCGATTGCGGGCGGGTCGGTGTCCACCTGCAAAGCGGTCGCTGCTTCGTAGAGCATGCGTCGAGCCATTACGATGGCGCGATCCGTCGGCAGCAGCTTCTCCTTGCTGTGGTCCTGAATGGGGCCCATGCTTTCCTGCAGCGACGCGTCCTGCATCGCGAAGCCGAAAACCCCTGAATATGCGCGCTTGTCCTTCTGGGCCTGACGGTCAATCAGGTAATCGTTGTCCTTGTTCGCCCTCGGACGGAACGTGCCCGGCTCGTATTCGCAGTGAATGCCCTTACCTGCGTTCAGGTCGCTCATCTCTTCCTCGGACAACGGACGGTCTGGACGGAAGTTGATACTCCACGCCCAGCAGGTGTGGTCGTCAATCGGCACCCAGACGTGACCTGCGAGCGAGTGGTCGCCAAATGGCGGAATGAGCGTGTACCACGGGAAAAGGTATTGCGTGATTCGCCAGTAGTAAGAATCGGGCTCGCCATTGCGACGCCCGAAGAGCGTGAGGCCGAACGGCTGCTTCTCGATTTCGAAGATGACGTTCCCATCCGCCTTGATGTACTCGAGCGCTTTGGTGCCTTGGTGCATCGGGTCTTCGTCGACTTCGTAGCGGTGCACGTACGAGACGTGGCTCGTGTCGATGCCGCCTTCCATAGCCTGTAGATAGTTGGACTCCTGCAGACGTTTAGAAACGAATACGTGGTCCGCCGGCAGGTTGCACCATTCGAGGTCCGGCGGCGCGGGTTGCCTGTCTTTAGGGCCCATGTAAGCCCAGACAATGCCGGCGCGCTCGATACACGGGTATGCCGTGATGCTCATGTGCTTGCACGCTTGCGGCGCCGACGGCACTTCGACGCAGTTTCCATTCCGGTCGAATTTGAGGCCGTGATACGAGCAGCGGATGCCGTTCTCCTCGTTGCGGCCGAAATAGAGCGACACACCGCGATGCGAACAGAACTCGTCGATCAGCGCCGCATTGCCGTCCGAATCCCGAAACGCCAGCAACTTTTCTCCAAGGATTTGCACACGCACTGGCGGGCAGTCTGGCTCCGCAATTTCGCTCACCAGCAGTATCGGCACCCAATAGCGCCGCATCAGGTTACCCATTGCTGTGCCGGGACCCGTGCGCACAAGCGTTTCCGACATGTTCCTGTCCATGCTCAAACTCCAAATCTATGTGAGGTTGTCCGTCTGATGAGATTGTGTTCTCATTGTACGGACAGTAAATTTGAAGTCAAGCCTCTGCGAATAGGTAGTTTCTCTACAATGGCGCAGACGGCATCGCCCAAGGGGACAGCGGAACATGGAAGAAAAAAAGGGGCACGAGAGCGTTCGTGCGGTTGAGCGGGCTTTGGAAATACTTTTGGCATTCAGGCCGGGAGATGAATCTCTAACCGTGGCTGAACTGCTTGGGCGAGTGAACCTTAGCCGCCCGACCTTGTATCGGCTGCTAAACACATTGGAGCAGGCCGGGTTCCTCTCATCGACCGGTGAACCTCAGCGGTTTCACCTGGGAAGCTCAGTGGCTCAATTAGCACACGTCTGGCTGAGCGAACACAGAATCGCCGAGCTCGCGCAGCCGGTGCTGCGTAACCTCTGGGAAGCGACGTCCGAGACCGTGGCACTGTTTGTTCCAGACGACACGTATCGACTTTGCGTGGCGGAACTGGAGAGTCATCAGCCGCTTAGTTTTCGACGCGGAGTCGGCTACCGCGAAAAGCTTGTGCGCGGCGCCAGCGGCCGCACCATTCTTTCGCAGATGCGACTCACACCAGACGAGTTAACGCGTTATCTCGTGGACCCTACGCAGGATGTGTCGGCGCTGATTCAAGACATCGAACAAATCCGTTTGAAAGGGTTCGGTACGAGTCACCACGAACTGATTGATGGCGCGGTCGCCGTAGCGGTACCGTTCTTCAACGGGGCCAATCAAGTCGCAGGATCGCTATGCATCTTCGGTCCGAGCGTCCGGGTCACCGAGCAGCGGGTCGAGCAGTTCGCAGAGTTGCTTAAGCGTGCAACCGTCGCTCTATCTCGGCTTCTGGGCCAGCAAGTGTCCTGAGAATTTGGGGCCATGGGACGCTGACTCCGGCCGCATCCGAGCCACTCCGCGGTTTCCTCCATCGAGGCTCGTCGACGCCTGTGCTCAATTGCTCTCCGCCTCTCGCTGCGGCAAGAGAGCCAATGCCAGTCGCCGGGTTACCCGGCGCGCGTTAATTCACTTGGCACCGTTTGCGGCGAAAGTCGCCCTCGCATCCGGAGACACAAGGAACTTGATGAACGCTTCGGCGGTATCGCGTTGTGAGGTGTTCGCCATGAGCACAGCGGTGTACGTAAGAGTGCTCTGGAGATCGCCCGGAAGCGGGCCAAGGAGCTTTATGCCGGGGGTCGTCGCGATGAGCGGTATCGTACCGGCCACTATATCGTTGCCCTTGCCCTTTAACACAGGTTCAAAGATGCCATTTGGTGTCGTGCGTACAATCTTGGGCTTGAGCGTTTCTGCAATTCCCAGCCGCTCGAGGGCGTCTGCAAAGGCCTGTCCAGATTTAACACTGTTAAAGACAATGAGGTCTGCACCGAGCAAAGTGTTCTTGAATTTTTCAACAGTTGAAATGTCGTACGCCGGATCGTCCTTGCGGTTACCCAGGCCGACGCCGACGTGAGCGACAATCGGTCTTTCCCCGGCACTCACCTTGCCCGATTTCGTAAGGTCCTCAGCAAAGTCAGGTTGAACGATAACCACATCGGCCGCTTCGCCGCCTTCAATCCTTTTCTTCACAGCGGGCGATGGATCGAACACCAGGCTGACCTGATTATGTGTCTGCTGGCGATAAAGATCGACCACCTTGGTTAGCGCAGGCTCGAGTGGGCTATCGCTCATGACTTTAAGGTCGGCTGCTTGAACTGTCGCTGCGAACATAGACAATGAGCCGGCCAGGAAGGTGCTCAGGCTGATGTGCTTAAGTCTTGCGTTCATGATTCTGCTCCCTGTTGACGGACGTCCGGCGTCGGCCGTTGGCCGAGGCACCTGGAAGTTCTGCAATGGATTCACTTGCGCTACCGGTAGTCTTCCTCCATAGCTGATCCAAAACCCAGCATTTGCAAAGCGCTACCGCCGCACTCCGCGCGTCGCGTTCGGAAACACGGCATACAGTCTCTGACCGGCATCAAGTAACGAGAGCAAGCCTAACCGAATCTGTCGGGGCACTGGATCAGATCTTACGCAGGCCCGGCACCCGTTTCAGTTCTGCTGTCGTGCGCTCCAGCTCCTGAACGATCATCGCCTCATCTGGCAATACCGTCTAGGATTCCGCCGCGAGAATCTTGTTCGGCAGTTTGTCCAACGCATAGTGTGCTTCAGCCGCACCCTTTTCAGCGCAAAGGATCAGACCAACAGGCGGATTCTCCCCAGGCTTCATCCAGTGCTCGCGCGCGCAGTTCAGATAGAGATGCATCTGGCCGGCGTCCGTATAACTGAAGCGACCGACCTTCAGATCGATGATGACGAGGCATCGCAACCGTGGATGGAAAAACACCGGATCGACCCTGAACCACGTGTCGTCGGTTCTCAGGCGGCGCTGCCGGCCGACGAAAGCGAAGTCGTCCCCAAGTTCCAGCAGGAAATCCGCCAGATGCTTGATCAGCGCCTCCTCGAGATCCGACTCCGAGTACTCATCCTTGATGTCGAGAAACTCGAGCACGAACGGATCACGAATCGCCTCCTCGGGCGTGAGCACGTCACCCGGCTGTACATCGGCGGCTTTCCTGAGCAGGGCCGCCTTGTTGCGCGACAGCGCCAGGCGTTCGTAAAGCCGGCTACCAATCTGGCGGTCTAACTGGCGCACCGACCAGCCTTCGCGCAACGCCTCTGTCTCATAGAAAGCACGAGCGGCCGTGGTCTTGACTGAAAGCAGGCGCACATAGGCAGACCATGGCACGTAAACGGGTGGCAAGCGCCATGTAATCTGGCGCCGTTGCCATGGCGTCGACGATGTCTTTCGCCGGCGCGCGCCTGCCCGCCCGGCTCACTGGCGACGATCCGCCGTCCGATCTACCAGTACGCGGCGGTCATCACGGCATTGACGTTACGTGCGGTCGTGCGTCGCGCCGATTCGACGACACTGACCACTTCCTTGTGCAGCCCAGCGTGGTCGCCGGGCGCAATCCGTGAATGCGCGGTCGCCGTACCGTCCCTTCCGAATAACGCTTCTGAAAAACGCCGTCGTCCCTGGCGAAGCGTGCCGTTGATTGGCAACGGGAACGTCCGGCGGGCTGACGGTTAGTTGCGTTAATGAAGTAGACTTAATAACGGACGTCGCCGGATCACGGTCGGCGGCGAGCGCGAGCTTGAGCCATTGGGCGATGCCGTTACTTTGCGCGAGGATCACCTCGTTCTCGAGTGGCGCGAGCGGACAACGCTTCATCCATTCGACGAGCAGATCGCGAAGGCGCTCGGACCGGTTGCCGTGAATCAGCATCAGTCCGGGAGAAAGAGAATTCGATGTCAAGAAAGACTCCATGAACGCACGAAAACGGAAGCAATGCGTGCGGCGGCACGCGCTCGCGTTCCGTTCGCGCCATCCGCGTGACGTTGAGATGACTAGCGCTTCGCAGGTCGGCGGAAACGCTGATGCGTGCGCGAGTCAGCACGGGTGCATGCCGCCGCCGGCCTGATCGAGCGCGTGGTCAAGCGCGACGGGTGCGTAGAACGCGCCGCCCTGAATGCCGATGCCTTTCGGCGGATCGATTTGCGGCTCCCGCAGATCGATCCGAATGACGCGCGGCCCGTGACGCTCGCTGAACCGGCGGATGGTTGGCAAAGCCGTGCCCGCTTCGAGTTCCGCAGTGACCATCCGGCGGGTGGAATCGATCCAACGCTGCAAGCGCGCTTCGTGTGCGTCGGTGCGCCGCGACAGCCACCCGGAATCGTAGAACATCAGCACATTGGGGCGCGCGATGCCGCCGCAGTCCGGGCAGCGCGGCAAGGCCCCGACGAGGCGACACGCGTGCTCATCGACCTGCGGCTCGAATTCCGTGGCGGCCCAGATGTTCGTGCGGCACGGCACTGCGCATTGCAGATAGTGAATGGATCCATGGCACTCGGAAACCACTTGCTCCGGGAACCCTGCCCGCTGAAACTGACCGTCGACATTGCTGGTACGGACAAAAGCGCCGAGCCGCATGCGTTGCGCCCAACGCTGGAGGATTGCAAACTCGGTGTGCGGCACGACCTCGCGATAGAGCTTCAGGCGATGCCCGTAAAATCCCCAAGCCAAAGGATCTTCGAGACAAGACACGGGACTGGCGATCGCCTGAAAGCCGATCTGCGCCGCGCCCAGTGCTGGGCATGGCGCTGTCAGGTTGATGGGGAGGCAGCGGTAGAATGAAGTGATGAAGAAGAGAAAATCCCTTTATCACGGCCACCGCTTCCCCGCCGTCGTTATCAGCTGTGCGGTTCGCTGGTATTTCCGGTTCAGCCTGAGCCTGCGCGACATTGAGGAGCTGTTGCTTGAGCGTGGTGTCGTGGTCACGTACGAAACGATCCGTTGCTGGTGCGACAAGTTTGGCACCAGATTCGCTCAGTGCGCGAAAGCGGCGCTTCGCAAGCCGGGCAGCACATGGCATCTGGACGAAATGTTCGTGACGCTGCGCGGTGAGCCGTATGTGTTGTGGCGAGCGGTCGATGAGAACGGTGCCGAACTCGACGTGCTGGTGCAAAAGCGGCGCGACAGGGCTGCGGCAAAGCGCTTCTTCAGAAGGGTGCTGCGTTCAAACCCCATGCCGCGCAAGATCGTTACCGACCAGCTGCGCAGCTATCCGGCGGCGTTGGCTGATATTCCCGAGCTCTCTCATGTGAAGCACGTTTTCGTCAAGGCAGCTGCACGCGTGAACAACCGTGCCGAGAACAGCCATCAGCCGACTCGCAGGCGCGAACGCCAGATGTGCGGCTTTCGCGATGCGCGTCGCACGCAGGCGTTTCTCTCATGCTTCGGCCCGATCCGGCAGCACTTCGCGTTGCCCAGACATCAGATGAACGCGGCATGCCATCGCGCCACACTAAAGGAGCGCTTTACAACATGGCATAGTTGGACCGTTACTGGCGCATTCGAGAAAGTTGTCTGATAAGGATAACTACGTTTTTGGTAAACAGGTAGCCTACGCCCGCCAACTTGACAGAGCCCCTCGCCTCGACAAGGAACCCCAGCACGCGAGCCCACGATGCCCCATTGGCCCGCGCATTCGCCGCCGGCGTGCCGCCCGCCGTGAACGGCACGCGCATGACCGAATGCACACGCGCGATGCTGGCTCGCGCGTTTAAACTTTTTGCTTCTGAACACTTCTCTTTGATGCTCGACCAGACGCAGCCTGGGCCCCCTGACAAAGACCCCGGGCTCTGACACATTCAACGGAATCTCCGTGGCCCGCATACCCAAATACCAAACGCTCATAACCTTCGATGAATCGCTTATTGGAGCGTCGCGCGCCATCTTTCTATACTCGATTCCGGTCAGCACTCACCGCCAACGAGTGCCAAAATTCAACCAGCGGAAATCGAACATGAGCCTACGCCCTTTGCATGACCGCTTGATCGTCAAGCGTCTCGACCAGGAAACCAAAACCGCTTCGGGCATCGTGATTCCCGAAAGCGCCGCCGAAAAACCCGACCAGGGCGAAGTGATCGCCATCGGTCCGGGCAAGCGCGATAGCGACGGCAAGCGTATCGAGCCCGATCTGAAAGTCGGCGAACGCGTGCTGTTCGGCAAATATGCGGGACAGTCGGTCAAAGTCGACGACAACGAGCTGCTCGTGTTGCGCGAGGAAGATGTCGTCGCAGTCGTCACTCAATAACAAACGGAGCGTCAAAACATGGCAGCAAAAGAAATTATCTTCAGCGACATCGCCCGCTCGAAACTCGTCGAAGGCGTCAACATTCTCGCCAACGCGGTCAAGGTTACGCTCGGTCCGAAGGGCCGTAATGTCGTGCTGGAGCGCAGCTTCGGTTCGCCGGTCGTCACGAAAGACGGCGTCTCGGTCGCCAAGGAAATCGAATTGCCGGACCGTGTGCAGAACATCGGCGCGCAACTTGTAAAGGAAGTCGCCTCGCGCACCAGCGATGCTGCCGGCGACGGCACAACCACCGCGACCGTGCTGGCGCAGGCCATCGTTCGCGAAGGACAGAAGTATGTGGCGGCGGGTCTCAATCCGCTGGATCTGAAGCGCGGCATCGACAAGGCCGTGATCGCCGCAATCGACGAGCTGAAGAAGATAAGCAAGCCGACCACCACCAGCAAGGAAATCGCCCAGGTCGCGACGATTTCGGCCAACGGCGAAGAGTCGATCGGGCAGCGTATTGCCGAAGCGATCGACCGCGTCGGCAAGGAAGGCGTGATCACCGTGGAAGACGGCAAGTCGCTCGACGACGAACTCGACGTGGTCGAGGGTCTGCAATTCGATCGTGGCTATCTGTCGCCGTATTTCATCAACGATCAGGACAAGCAGGTGGCCGTGCTCGACAACCCGTTCGTGCTGCTGCACGACAAGAAGGTGTCGAACATTCGGGATCTGCTGCCGGTACTGGAACAGGTCGCCAAAGCCGGCCGGCCGCTTCTGATCATCGCGGAAGACGTGGAAGGCGAAGCGCTGGCCACGCTGGTGGTCAACAACATTCGCGGCATTCTGAAGACCGTCGCGGTCAAGGCGCCGGGCTTCGGCGATCGCCGCAAGGCGCTGCTCGAAGACATCGCGATTCTGACCGGCGGCCAGGTTATCGCCGAAGAAACGGGACTTTCGCTCGAAAAAGCGACTCTAGCCGAACTCGGTCAGGCCAAGCGGATCGAGGTCGGCAAGGAAAACACCACCGTGATCGACGGCGCGGGCGACAGCAAGAACATCGAAGCGCGCGTGAAGCAGATCCGCACGCAGATCGAGGAAGCGAGCTCGGACTACGACCGCGAGAAACTGCAGGAACGGGTCGCGAAACTGGCCGGCGGCGTGGCGGTCATCAAGGTGGGCGGCGCGACCGAAATCGAGGTCAAGGAAAAGAAGGACCGTGTCGACGACGCGCTGCATGCAACGCGTGCCGCCGTTGAGGAAGGCATCGTGCCGGGCGGCGGCGTCGCGCTGATTCGCGTGAAGCAGGCCATCAGCGGCCTCAGGGGCGTGAACCCGGATCAGGACGCGGGCATCAAGATCGTGCTGCGCGCGCTTGAGGAACCGCTGCGTCAGATCGTGACGAATGCCGGCGAAGAGGCCAGCGTGGTGGTCGCGAAAGTGGCTGAAGGCACGGGCAATTTCGGCTACAACGCGCAGACGGGCGAATACGGCGATCTGGTGGAATCGGGCGTGCTCGATCCGACCAAGGTGACACGCACGGCGCTGCAAAACGCGGCGTCGGTTGCGGGTTTGCTGCTGACCACCGACGCCACCGTGCACGAAGCACCGAAGGATGCGCCGGCGGCGGGCCAGCCCGGCGGTCCGGGCGCGGGCGGGCCGGGACTCGATTTCTAAGTACCCGTACCGTCTGCTGCAAGACATCGCGCGGTTGCATTCCGCGCGCTTGTGCGCAAGGAACACGGGCCGGCATTCGCTTTATCGCGAGCCGGCCCGTGCCTGTTCCGCTCTCCACCGCTATCCCGGCGCCACGATGCAACGCCGTCGCGCTGTCATCACGACGTCATCGCCGCCATAGCGCGCGATGTGCTTTGGTTGTGAGCTTTTATTGGTTCGTTTGCCACCGCGACCTGGGTACATTCAAAGGTCATAACGGTACAACGCAAAAAGGACCAGCCATGCCATTACTCCGGGGCGCAGCACCGCTATCGTTCATTCAGACACCGCGACGCGCGTCGACTGTCGTGCGCAATCTTCTGCTGGCCGCGGCCGTTGCCGCTTCCGCACTGGCAAGCGTCGCGCCGGGCGCGGCACAGGCCGCTCCACCAGCCGAGCTGAAGCTCGATTACGCGTACTATTCGCCCGAAAGTCTGGTCATCAAGCGCAACGGCTGGCTTGAACAGGAGCTGGCGACGGACCACACGCAAGTGAAATGGGTGTTGAGTCTCGGCAGCAACCGTGCGCTCGAATACCTGAATAGCGGCGCGATCGATATCGGCTCGACGGCCGGTCTCGCCGCCGTGCTCGGCAAGGCCAACGGCAATCCGATTCGCGCCGTCTATGTTTTCTCCCGTCCCGAATGGACCGCGCTCGTCGTGCGCAAAGATTCGCCGATCCGCACGCTCGCCGATCTGAAGGGCAAAAAGATCGCCGCCACCAAAGGCACCGATCCCTTTCTGTTTACGCTGCGCGCGCTGCACACTGCCGGACTATCGCGCGACGACGTCGAGATCGTGAATCTGCAACATCCCGATGGACGTGTCGCGCTCGCCAACGCTCAGGTGGATGCGTGGGCCGGTCTGGATCCGCACATGGCCGCCGCGCAGATCGACGACGGCGCGCGCCTGCTCTACCGCAACGTCGACTTCAATACGTGGGGCCTGCTCGACGCGCGCGAAGATTTCATCAGCGCACATCCCGATACGCTGGCGCACGTCCTGAAGGTTTACGAAAAGGCGCGCTTGTGGATCGCGGCTCATCCTGATGAGACCGCGAAAATCATCGCCGAGGAATCGAAAGTGTCGCTGCCGGTGGCGAAACTGCAGTTGAGCCGTAACGACTTCAGCCAGCCGCAACCGGGTGCAAAACAACTCGCCGCGCTCAAGGCCGCCGCACCGATACTCACGCAGGAACAATTGGTCAAACCGGACACGAATCTGAATCAGGTCATCGACGCGTTGATCGACGCCAGGCCCGCGCAGCCCATCATCGCCGCCGACGCCGGCAAGTAAGCCCTCTCACACCATGGCTACCGACGATTCACTGTCGCTCGACGATCCCGCTTCGCCCGCTCGACGGCATCGCGAAGCGCCGCCGCGCCGCGATCCGCTGAAGACGTGGCGCGTGGCGGGAATTGCGCTGCCGCTGGTTTTCCTGCTGCTTGTCGAAGGGCTGGTCCGTCTGTCGGTATTGCCCGCGCATCTCGTGCCGGCGCCCAGTGCGATTGCACAAACCCTCTGGGACATGGGCGGCGCGCGCCTTGGCCGGCATATCGGCGCGAGTTGCCTGCGCGTTTTCGCGGGCTTCGGAATCGGCTCCGCGCTCGCGCTGCTGGTCGGCGCGGCGATGGGATTGAGCCGGCGCATCGATGCGCTGCTCGATCCGGCCTGTCAGGCGTTGCGCGCGATTCCGTCGCTTGCGTGGGTGCCGATCCTGCTGCTGTGGATGGGAATCGACGAAGCGCCGAAAATCACGCTCATTGCGATCGGTGCTTTTTTTCCAGTGCAATTGAGCGTCGTCGCGGGAATTCGCGATGTCGACCGCAAGCTGATCGAACTCGGCGAGGTCAATCGGCTCAATCAACGGGCGCTGTTCACGCGCATTCTTTTGCCCGCATCGCTGCCGCAAATCTTTACCGGCTTGCGCACCGGACTCAGTCTTGCGTGGATGTTCATGGTGGCGGCGGAATTGATCGCAGCGACTCGCGGCCTCGGCTATCTGCTCAGCGACGGACGCGAAACGGGGCGCCCCGACATTGTGTTCGGCGCGATTCTGTTGCTCGCGTTGCTCGGCAAGTTGAGCGACAGCGTGCTCAAGTCGATCGAGACGCATGCGCTGTCGTGGCGCGACTCCGCTGCCGAACGCCAACCCTCTCGCAGAATTGTTTAGCATCGCCCCATGTCGACCGTTTCCGTTTCTCGTTCCCGCCCTCTTCTCGACGTCCGCGCCGTCAGCAAGCACTACGACGGACGCGCGGTGCTCGACCGCGTGCGCTTGGAGATCGGGCGCAGCGAGATCGTCAGTCTCGTCGGACCGAGCGGCTGTGGAAAGAGCACGCTGTTGCGCGCGATCGCGGGTCTCGACCGTGACTTCGACGGTGAGATACGGCTGGACGGCGTAACGCAACATGGCCCGTCGGCGCGACTGGGCGTGATCTTCCAGGAGCCGCGTCTTCTGCCCTGGCTTTCAGTCGCGGACAATGTCGCATTCGCGGCGGGGCCGCGACGTGGCGGCGATCCGCGCGTCGACCAACTGCTCGGCGAAGTGGGCCTCGCCAATATACGAGACGCGTTGCCCAAGCAGTTATCCGGCGGCATGGCACAGCGCGTCGCGCTGGTGCGCGGGCTTTTCTCCAGCCCCGACCTGTTATTGCTGGACGAGCCGTTCAGCGCCGTCGATGCGATGACCCGCATGCGTCTGCAGGACCTGCTGCTGGCGCTCACACGTTCGCACGGCACCGCGGCGCTGCTCGTCACGCACGACCTCGACGAAGCACTCTATCTGTCGGACCGGGTGCTGCTGCTTGCGCCGTCGCATGGCACCAGCGCGGGGCGCGTCGTACGCGACATCGCCATCGGAGCGCCGAGGCCGCGCGACCGGCGCGACCTGTCGCTCGCGGAAATGCGGGCGGAGTTGCTCGATGGATTGAACGGGACCGTCGGGCAGCACTAAAAGCCGCGTGCGGAAGTGGGCACATCAACTGGCCGCGCGCGACGCGCAAACTTATCGCGTCATGGCATCGCCACGCCATGTTCTTTATCGCGCGCCGCGCCGGTTGCCGTTTCCGAATCGATATCCGTAACGCGAGCCGGCCGTGCACGCAGCAGCACACGAGACGCAATCCATTGCAGCGCGGAGCACAAAACCAGATACACGATCCCGACGAATATGAAAATCTGCGCGGGGTAAATCATCAACCGGCTGTTAACCTGATTGGCGAGAAAGGTGAATTCCGGCACCCCGACGATATACGCAAGCGAGGTGTCCTTGATGAGCGACACCCACTGATTCACGAACGACGGCATCATCACGCGTACCGCCTGCGGCAGCACCACATAACGCAGCGCTTGCCAGCGCGTAAGCCCGAGCGACAGCGCCGCGTTCTGCTGGCCCGCTCCGATCGAAACGATGCCCGCATGCACCGAATGCGACAGATACGCGCCACCGATCAACGACAGCGCGCACACCACTGCCACCAGACCCGGCACGTCGACGTGCAGCAGGATCGGCATCAGGAAGAAGGTCCAGAAAATCAGCATCAGCACCGGAATCGCCCGGAAAAACGCGACGATTCCGAGCAGGAGCAGATGCGTGGCGCCGCGCGTCATCGAGAGCGCCACGCCACCCGCCAAACCGGCCGCAGCGGAGAGCAACGCCGACACCACCGACAGCACCACCGTCAACGCCGCACCGCCCAGCGGTCCATCGGGAAACGCACCGAGCAGGAGATAACGCAGCGTCGGCAGCCATTCGAGCGCGCTCATGCATGCCACCTTTGCAACGCACGCACACCTGTGCGCTGCCAGATCAGCAACGCCGTTTCGATCAAAGCGATGGTGACGACATACAGCACGGTTGCCGTGCCGAAGGCCTGAAACGTACGGAAGCTCTCCGTGTCGACCTGGCGCGACATATACGACAGCTCGGCCACGCCGATCGCCATCGCCAGCGAGGAGTTCTTTACGACATTCATGTATTGCCCCGCTAGCGGCGGCGTGGCGATACGCACGGCTTGCGGCAAGATCACGTGCCGCAACGTGGCATAACGCGTCATGCCCAATGCCGCGCCCGCCTGATATTGCGCGATGCCCACGCCGCGGATGCCGGCACGAAACTCTTCGGCGATAAAAGCGGTGCTGTAGCAGGTCAAGCCGAGCCAGCCCGCGAACAGTTCGAAGCTCGGCCAGCGCAAAACAAGCGGCCCGGCGCTCAATGTATGCGGCGCATTCAGCCACCATGAAAACCCAAAAAGCCGATCGCTTAGATTGACCCGGAAAGTCATATCAGTTGAAAACTGGTAACAGATTTAGTTGTGCGAGCCAAATCATTGACCTGTAAATGACTGTATTGAAACGAATGGTGGGATTCCCACAATTACGTGGCCCTTCACTCCGCGCGCCCTTCGCATATGGGCATGACGCAACCTGAAACGCTGCCCCGCTTCAATCCACACTGCGAGTTCGACGGTCGGCCTCAGTGTCCGCCTTTGCGCCAGGTCGCAGCGGTCACTTGCTCCACCGCCGCGTAATAACATGCCTGCGAAGTCGCAGCATCGTCGTTCTGATCCGTCTTCAAAATATCAAACAGATGCTCCGCGACGACTGAGCCGATCGCGTGAACCGCGTCGTGTCGCGTAAGTCCTTCTTTCCCGAGGCGATCCATCGCCCGGACCACGGGCTCAAGGTTCAGGGCGATCTGGTTTTCGACGATCGCGTGCAGTGCAGCGTGTGCCGTGGCGTTGGGAAGCTTGATCCGGGCGACCCGGTGATACGTTTCGACGAGAGCAATTCGCTCCTGTTCGTCGAGTTCGAGCCATGATTCAGGTTCGGGCGAAAACCGGGGGTGTACTTTTCCATGATGCAAGTCCTGTGCTGACTTCCGCCTGTCGTAACACTGCCATTTCCAGCCACTTCGCGCTTCAGTCCAGTCATCGGCGGCAAAACGGGCGCCCGTCCCACGCAACCGGAGCGACTCGTTGACGACAACACGCCGGGCCGCGGGCCGTTCGGAGAAACCGTCCGTCCCGCGACCTGGATGCATCGCGACGTCATGTCGACAGATGCTGCGCCAGCACCTTGGCGACGAACGAGTACCCCGGCACGGCCGCAAACTGCGCCCTCAGACGCCTGTTGAGCTCATCGCGTTCGATGCCGCTGGCAACGGCCGCAGCCGCCAGCGCATCGTAGGCATCCATCACATCGCTCCCCATGATTTCGTACCCAAAGCCTGCAGCCATCCAGTGCAACGCTGCCGTGCCACAGGCCATCGCGAATTCAGGCTTGCGCTGCGCGAAATCGCGTGCTGCCCGCGTCAGCGTTCGCGGGTCGGTGGGACCGCGCATCGCGAGCGACACCGCCAGATCGAACATGCCCGCGTCCTTCGCGGCCGCGAACCATTTACCCTTGGCGCCTGGACTGCTCGCGACCAGGTCGTGCAGAATGCTGTCGGCACTCCTGTCCGGATATTTTTTCGCGATGGCACGAAATGTTGCGAGATGCGTGGTGGCCTGATTGGCCTCGATCGCGTAGCGCCGATAGGCCTCGTCCAGCATGCCCGACGACAGAAGAATCGCTTCGCATTTGCGGGCGATGGCGGCAGTGGGCGCATTCAGCCCCCTCGACGCTTCCGCGTATCGCAATGCTTCAGCCGAACGATTTAATGCGATCAGTGCATCCACGCCGTACTTGCGATACCCCCACCAGTTCAGGCGCGCGCCATTCACGAGAGCGAGCAGTTCCTCATGGCGCCCGGCGGCATTCAGCGCGCTGAGGCAGGCGGTGGTACCCGCGAAATGCTCTCCCAGTCCTTCAGCGCCCATCACGCGCGCTGTAATCGGCAACAACCTGTCTGCCCACAAGGACGCGATGTCGGGCGACGTACAAAGGTCACCCCAGCGATCGCCCAGCCGTTCGATATACGGCATCCGGTCCTCCTGGAGTGCGTCAAACAGCCGGTCCAGCCAGCGCATCCGGACCGGAGCGGGCACGTCCACCCCGGCGATGGCCGGCACAAGGGCATCGATTGTGCGATTCACGGCGGTACCGATTGCCCCCGAAGAGCTGTCTACGTGTTCAAGCGCCGGCGAAAGCTTTTCGAGCAATGCGACCGCGCCGTCCGCGGCGAGAACAGGATCGTCACGGGCGATCTGCCGGATCTCCGCCAGCGCTTCTTTCAGACGCTGGATCGGCAATGCGGATTTCCAGCCGAAGGCGCCACGCCGGAACCGCGTGGCGAAGGTCCATTTGTGAGTGGTCGTGCGTGTCATGCTCCGGGGTGCCCGCTCAGTGCGTCTTCATATAGGCGGCGTATAGCGCCGTGTTGAGCGCCTGCAGTTCGCGCCGGGTTTCCAGCAGTTCGTGATGCCGGCCCTGACGCTCCAGACTGAGTAACTGGAGCATCACCTTCGCCGCCCGCTCGGGCGCATTGTTTCGCGAAGGCTCCGGCTGTCTGAGCAGCGGCGCGAGGCCGGCCTTTCCGTGACTATCCACGCCGGAAACCATGCGAGATCGTCAATGTCGCCGGCGCCGTCGAACGACGTATCGAAGTTGCGCCGCAACGTATGGATGGACGCATCTCCAATGCGGCTCAAAAGCTGGTCAAACCGGGATGGAGAAAGCCACGCAAGCTCCACCAGCAATGGCCAAGCCGCTTCCACGCCATCAAGCCGGTAACGTGCCTCCGTCATCCAGCAAAGCGGCGCTGGAATCCGTCGCCAGGACGCGATGCGCAACATCGCATCCGACGCCTCGACCCACCGCGCAGCAAGCAGGAAGAGCGGCGCCGCGTGCGCATCCGCGTGATCCGCACGGAAAGGCAACGCAGCAGCGCGCCCGGCCAGTTCTGCCCAGAGCGGCGCGAGCCAGGTCGCCCCGCTCTGTCTCGGGAATACATGCGCGACTGCGGGCTGGACCTCTTGAGATAGTGCCTGGCGAGCCTGCAGGGCGGCTTCGTGACGGTCAAACGGTATCGTCGATCGACCCTCAAGAGCATTGACCATCGATCCGAAATACATCTGGGCGACATCGTCCGGATACTCGTTCGCAAGGGCCTGCAGCGCGCCGCGCTCCCGCGGCATCCTACCGCTGCAACGCTGACAGGACGTCATTGCGCAGCATCGCGTCGCGGCTGTCGTTGGAAATGTCGAGCTGCATCCGTCGGATTCAGAACAGTCTGCTGGTCAGGCTGCCGAGATTAATCCATTTGACCGCGCTTCTCAATTTCCTGTCGTGCTCATCGACTGACTCGACGATTGCGCGCGGGCCGCTCGCGTCAGTGGCCAGGGTTGCGGACGCGTCATCAGTCGTGTTCCGTCGGGTCTGCGAAAGATGGTTCCCAGGCCTGCCCGCCGTAGAACACGCCAACGATTGACACCACCTCGGGATCCACAAGGTAAGCAATGACCACGCGCTGCCGGTAGTGGGTCACGCGTAGGCCACGTAACAGATCATCGCGCGGGACGCCGCGTTCAGGGAACGTCTGCAGGCGCAGGCAGAAATTCACGATGGCGTCCACGTAGCGAGCCGCTGTGACGGGCGAACCCGATTCAATGATGAACCGTTCTATGTCCTCAAGCTGGTCCCGCGCTTCCGGGGCAAACTGCACCCGGTAGGTCATGCAGCGCCCGAGCGCTTCTTCGCCAGGTGAGAGCGCACCTGCTCGGGCGTGAGCGCGCGCGCGGGCTCCGCGCGCAACGCTTCGGCCGCAGGCACCACTTCGTCGCGCAGCCAGGCTTCGATGGCCCTGTCGCGGGCCGCGAGGGTACGTAGCCCGTCGCGGATTACCTCGCTTTCAGAAGCATATTCTCCGCTGGCGACCTTGGTGCGGATGAGCTCGGCCATCTCGTTAGGCAGGGTAATGCTGAACTGCTGTGTGGTACGCATAGCGCTCTCCAGGCTGACAGGATTTAATCCTACTCCGTCGACGGCGGTGCTGGCAAGGCGCGCCGGCCTTGCGCAGATAACGTGTGGCGGCTGTGTGCGACGGGACGGGACCGCGCACAGCTTGACGGCTTTTCCTGCGGCGAACCATTTCGAAGCAAATGCCGGGTGCGCCCGTAAGGGGCGCGCTTTAATAGCCGCTCGCCGGGGCCAGCATCGAACCGCTACACCTCTTCGCCCCACAGCGGCAGGCATAGTCAGCGATCAGTTCGGGAGTAATCGCATCATCGATCACGAGTCCGTAGGCGATAAAAAGCTCGTCGCCCGGCATCACGTCCCTGAGCGTCTCGATAAAAACCCGCCCGCGCTCGTCCTCGACCGCCTCGCAGTTCGGCTGGCAGGAGTGATTCAGCCAGCGCGCGCTGTTGCCGCCGACGCTGCCGTCGATCACGCGCCCGTCATCCAGCCCGAAAATGAAGGTATGGCCGGGCATGCCGGAGCGCCGGAACCGGGCAGAGGCCCGTCGCCACGAGGTCACCTCGCCGCGATATTCGAGGATCCGCTGGCCGGCTGGAATCGCGCGCAGCGCGAAGACACCTCGTCCATGCACCGATGATTTCCTGACCGTCACGCGCCGCACTTCTGACTCCTGATCCGTCGAAGCCTGCGAGCATAACGAGCAGCGCGCTGCGCCGCAACCGGCACGGTCGCGTCAGAACAATCGGGTCTGCCGGGGATCGCGTGGCGGGGGCCGGGAAACATCATTCCGGCCGGTCTGCCGGCGTTTACCGCGCCTGCTTCCTACCCGCTGCAGCCGTGCCAGCATCAGGCATTCAACTGCCCCATCGTTAAAGCGCAATTCGAATACGCCGGTGTCGCCGGACCGACACCGTGCCGTTGCGCGGAACGACAGGCGTAGCCCCCGACGTTTCGCGCGGGCGATCATCTGCGTGCGACTCATGCCGTGCCAGCAATCCGACATGAAGCGCGTCACGGCCCCGGGCAGGGACTCATGCGCGACGCCCTGCGGCAGCGTCAGTCCGGCGAGCAGGTAGAGATCAGCCATGCAGTCCATTTCCCTGGTGGCGAATTACCCTGTCTTTATACCGTTTTCTTGCGACGCGTTGCTGGTTTGGCGGTCGGCAAGGCACGGGACGAACGGGTCGGCCGTGGTGCGGTCCGGACGCCAGCCGATGCCGACGACGCCCGCGTTTCCCGTGCACGCGTTTCCGCTTCCCGCAGCGTCATCATCTCCGCCTGCAGCCGCACATTTTCTGCCTGAATGGCATCCAGCCGCCCCTGCAGCACGCCCGCCTGATGACGTGCATCGCCCAGCTGCATCTGCAGGGTTTCCAATGCACTGCGGTGGTCGGCGTCCTTCCGGTCCGCGCGACGTGTGGCTTCGTCCAGTTCCTTAAGCAGCTTCGTTGCGGTACTGCGCTCGCGGTCGATCTCGAGCAGCGCGCGCTTTTCAGAAGCGCGAAGCCGATTTTCCGCGCGCTCAGCAGTTTCCCGCTGTTTTTCCAGATCGCGCGAAAACCCTTCCCTGACCTCCACCAGCTCGCGGTCGCGCGCGGCCAGCGCCGACCTCGTCCGCTCAACTTCTGCCTCCAGCGCCTGCCGCTGCGCGTGGCCTTCCGCCTGCGCCTTGCCCAGCTCGCGGATCTCAACCTGCGCGGCCAGCAGCGCCGCAGTGCGCTGTTCGAGCGCGGTCTCGGTGCGAGCCAGTTCGTCCCGCGCGGCGACGACCGACTGCTGCGCCTCGGTGCGCCCCGCCTTGACCTCGTCGCGCAGTGTGTCGAGCGCGGCTTCGGCGGATGCGGTGGCGCGTGTCCACAGTGTCGCGACCAGTTCACCGGCCGCCGCACCGAGATCAGCCGGCAGATCGGGATGTTCGATACGCACCCGGCTCTTCTCGCGCAACTCCGTCCAGAACTCGCCGAGCACCTGCGTCGGCGTGCTCATGCTCCCACGCTTCACCAGCTGATAGAGCCGGTTCGCGGTCGGCGTGATGCCGAAACGGAAGAACAGCAGCGCACAGACCTCGCGGTACAGCTCGCGGGTCTTCGGGAATGCGACCTTCAGGCGGTCGATTTCGGCGGCGAGGCGGACTTCATCGGGCTGAACGTCGGACATGGAAGCGGTTTTAACGAGATTTGAAAAATAATACAACGTAAACCGATATATTTCTAATTGCACTTGGTCCATATTTTGACATTAATTCTATAATGTTGAATTTTTTCAGCCGGTTGGGCCTATGATTACGTCCATGCCAGCCACCCGCTCCGCCCGACCATGACCCCCGCCCTGCCCGCCCCGCGCCCGCTCGATGCGCTGGAACTCTCCTCTGAGCTCGATGGCCGTTACGGCACGAACCGCGCCAACGGACGCATGCAGGTCGCCGCTGACACCGATCTCGACGCGCTTCGCGCGTGGCTCGCCCGCTTCGCCGATACGAAAACCACGTTTGACAACTACCGCAAGGAAGCCGAACGGCTGCTGCTATGGTCGGTCCTGCAGATGGGCAAACCGCTCTCCTCGCTCACGCACGAGGACCTGCTGGTCTACCAGCACTTCCTCGCCGATCCCCAGCCCGCCGCACAGTGGACCGCTGACGGCGGGCGCAAACACCCCCGCAACGACCCGCGCTGGCGGCCGTTCTATGGTCCGCTTTCCGCCACCAGCCAGCGCCAGGCGATGGTGATCCTCAACGTCATGTTTGCGTGGCTCGTGCAGGCCGGCTATCTGGCCGGCAATCCACTGTCGCTGTCGCGTCAACGCGCCAGACGGGCCAAGCCGCGGATCGTCCGGTATCTGTCGCCCGAGCTGTGGCTCGAGGTCAAGACTTACATTCAGGACATGCCCGTGCAGACCGCACGCGAGCGCGAACACCACGCGCGCGTGCGCTGGCTTTTTACCCTGCTCTATCTGGGCGGTCTGCGCATCACGGAGGTTGGGACGAACACGATGGGACAGTTTTTCCGGCGCGCTGACGAAAACGGCACGGATCGCTGGTGGCTCGAAGTGATGGGCAAAGGTGGCAAGGAGCGGCTGGTGCCCGCCACCGCAGAAATGATGACGGAACTCGGTACCTACCGGCGGTCGCGCGGACTGCCAGCCCTGCCCTCGCCGGGCGAAGACACACCGCTCGTGCTGCCGGTGGGCCAGTCGCTTAAACCGCTCACGCGCGCAGCGTTGCACCGGATCGTGAAGAATGTTTTTAGCGGTGCGGCGCAATCCCTGCGTGCGCGTGGTGAAGACCATGCGTCGCGCGCGGATCGCCTCGATCAGGCATCGGCGCACTGGCTGCGCCACAGCGCCGGGTCCCACATGGCGGACCAGCAGGTCGATCTGCGCCTCGTACGCGATAACCTCGGGCATGCGTCGCTAACGACGACCAGTCAGTATCTTCACGTCGACGACGATCGTCGGCACCGCGAGACCGACGAGAAACACCGTATTGACTGGTGATGACGGATAACCGATGGCAGCCATAATCTGCCGCCACCTACCGGCTGATCTGGACAGCGTCGGAGGCGAGCCTGAACTGGTTCACCCAGACGTAGCGGGTGTTTTCTTCCGGCGACCGCGATAATGCGGCGCCTCCCATCGGCAAACGCCTTGAGCATCCGGACCGGGTCAGCGTCTGGCGGCAACGCAGGATTGCATCTCGGGTGCTTCCCGCGTCATCGCACAGGCGACCTCGCCGCGATGCCCGGTCAGGCGAAATGAGATTTCGTGTTGGTCTGCGGCAGTGTAGTTTGCAGCTCTGCTGTAGAGCCGGGGTTTGCGGTTGTGTGGGACGCAAACGCGGCAGACGGTTAGTTGCGTAATTGTAATCGGAACCGGGGCCCACAGTGAGCATTGACGGGAGACAACCTTCACTATGCGGTAGGCGGTCAGCCGACCTGCATGTCGGCAAAGAAGACAGCGCTCACCCACTCAATCGGGTGAATTCGGGCGATCTAAAAGTGCGCTCGCGTTGGTCGATCGGCTCTACTCGACCCACTGCAGCCGTGCGCCCCCCGTTCGCAACCGTCCGCTGCGAAAACATAACCCGACGTTCACAAGCCCTCTGCCATAGATCGCCGGGTTTCGTGCAATCAACTTCGATGCTGTCCAGCCCGACCCAATCCCGAGCTTCGACGGCAATCCTGACCATTGCCGACGAAGGCGTCAACTACTGGAATTCGAGCAATATCCAGCCTCTCGTTTTCTTTGGTGACAGTCTGCGCATTTCGCTGATCGCGGTATTACCGTATTTTCTCAGCGGCAGCGGTCCATGAATTCGGAACACGCTTTGATCGGTAAATTCATCGATCGCAATCGATAGCTGCCTCTGACCACGCGGGCGCAATTATTCGCGGAATACGCTGCAGCTCTCAGGCAGCATGCATGCCGCTGTCAATACGCGCGCCATCGGTGATCTCTTCGATGCGCTCCGATTCGCCGGGGTCTGGACGACCATCAAAAACGGCAATGCGCAGGCTAATAACGGCGACTTCGGCTGTTGGACATGCCGAAAACATTCGAGCCGGGCAGGCAGATGACAGCCGTTGCGGAATGGTAAGTGGTGTAAGTGGCTCTATTGCGGGAAGGCGCCACGGCTCAGCTCGCGCCGAATAGAGCACCGACCGCGGATGCCATCCCCATCGACAGCGCACTCCAGAATGTGACCCGCAATACGCCGGGTGCCGTTTTCGCCCCGCCGACGCGCGCGGCAAGTCCGCCAAGGATCGCCAGGGACAACAGCGCCGTCACCGCAATGCTCGGGGTCACCCATCGCTGCGGGGCGAGCGCCGTAACGATGAGCGGCAAGGCTGCCCCCACCGAAAAGCTGCTGGCTGACGCTAGCGCGGCCTGCAACGGATTTGCCCGGGTCGTTTCCGAAATACCCAATTCGTCCCGGGCATGCGCGCCCAGTGCGTCGTGAGCCATTAGAGCCTGCGCTACCTGTTTCGCAAGCGCCATATCGAGGCCCCGCCGTACGTAAATCGCCGCCAGCTCCCGATGCTCGCGCGCGCCATCCGCATCGAGCTCCGCCTGCTCTTCGGCGAGCGCCGCAGTTTCGGTATCCGCCTGCGACGAGACCGATACGTATTCGCCTGTCGCCATCGACATCGCGCCGGCGACCAACCCAGCCACGCCGGTCAACACCAGATGGCCATGTTCGGCGTGCGCGGACGCGACGCCGATTATCAGACTTGCCGTCGAAATGATACCGTCGTTTGCGCCAAGCACCGCAGCGCGTAGCCAGCCAATCGCCTTGATTCGATGCGGTTCCCCGTGAGCTTCTGGCATTGGCAGACCCTATCGCTCCCGACCCTGATCGCGCGACGGCCCCGCCTGAGGCAGCATCCGTTGCAAAACGTGGTCTTTCAGAACAAAGCGGTGGAACAGCGCTGCGACGACATGCAGACCGATCAATGCGAAGAGCACCCATGCGAGGATGCCGTGCACGTCACCCATCTCGTGGCCGAAAGCCGAGCCCGGTTCGCTGAGTGCAGGATAGGGCACCACACCCAGCAGGCGGACCGTCCAGCCACGTGAGGACGCGTTGATCCATCCGAGCAGCGGCACTATCACGAGGGCGGCGTAGAGGAGAACATGCGTAATACGCGAGACGTTGCCAAGCAGAGGCGGCAACTCGTCCGGCGTTGGCTGATGCGTCAGTCGCCAGATCACCCGGATTACCATCACAGCGACGAGTGTCGCGCCCACCCCAAGATGCCATGCGATGAGATTTACCGGCTGGGTGTCTTTGTGGACATCCGGCATCGTCCAGCCGATCACAAACTGCAGTGCGACCAGCAGGACGGTTAGCCAGTGCAGCATGCGTGCGGCTGTGTCATATGCCGGCTGGCGCATTTCGTAGAACCTGGTCATTCCTGCTCCTCGGGATGTCATGATTTCGATGAATTGACGAGGCGCGCAGCCTGCGGGTTTCGAACTGACCGCCAAAAAAAGCGCTGCACAAATCCGCTCGATGGTAGCGACCTTACCTTAAGGGCGCCTGACGCCCGGAAGGGCGGTCCGGATTTCGTCCCCGCTACTCTTCTCGCCCATCCGCCAACGCGGGGCAACTCATCCGCGGAATCGGGAGGGTGAGGTTTTCTACCTGAATGACAGGAATGGTTTGGGCGTTAGCAGGCAATGCAACGGGCCGGTTTCTTGCTGGCGGTCCGTTGCATCGTCAATCAACGCTCTTCCTTCGGGATCCACATGCGCCTCCTGAACCGTCTGGCTATTTCAATGGTTTTGCCACTGGCCTCCTGCGCGATTGGACCATCAAGTTCGACCGACACGGGCTTCGGCGAATCACCCGCCATCCCTGCTCCGGAATCGTCGTTGGTTCCGACGGTCAACATCGCGCCCGTCCAGGCGCGCCCCGACAGTTTCACGCCCACCGCTCCCGCCGGGTTTGTCGTCACCCGGTTTGCTGGCGGACTCGCACACCCGCGCTGGCTTTACACGCTTCCCAATGGCGATGTACTGGTAGCGGAAAGCGATGCGCCAAAACAGCACGACGAAGGCAGCGGTGTGTTCGGCTGGGTCAGAAAGCAGGTTATGAAGCGCGCGGGCGCCGGTGTGCCGAGTCCCGATCGCATCGTGCTACTGCGCGACGCGGACGGCAGCGGCGTCGCAACGACGCAGAGCGTGTTCCTGCGCGACCTGCACTCGCCGTTCGGGATGGCGCTCGTTGGCAATAAACTCTATGTTGCCGATACGGACGCTCTGCTGCGTTACGACTATGTGACGGGCGCCACCAGGATTACAGGCCCCGGCGTCAAGATTGCCGACTTGCCGGCCGGGCCAATCAACCATCACTGGACCAAGAATATTCTGGCCGATCGCTCGGGCAAGCATCTGTACATCACAGTGGGATCGAATAGCAACGCGGGGGAAAATGGAGTTGACGCCGAAGAAGGTCGAGCACGCATACTGGTGTTCGACATTGACACGGGTCATGTGCGACCTTATGCGACTGGATTGCGCAACCCCAATGGGCTTGCCTGGCAACCGGACAGCGGGGCATTGTGGACGGCAGTCAATGAGCGGGACGATCTCGGCAACAATCTTGTCCCCGACTACATGACCGCCGTAAAAGACGGTGCTTTCTATGGATTTCCCTACAGCTACTACGGTAAGCACGTCGACACCCGCGTCAAACCGCAACGGCCCGATCTGGTCGATAAGGCCATAGCGCCAGACTATGCGCTTGGCAATCATACTGCGTCGCTAGGTCTGGTCTTTTACGACCGTACGCAGTTCCCACCTCATTATCGGGGAGGCGCATTCGTTGGCCAGCACGGATCATGGAACCGCAAACCGCGTACCGGCTACAAGGTGGTATTTGTGCCATTTGCCGATGGAAAACCTGCAGGTTTGCCTGAAGATTTCCTGAGCGGCTTCCTGACGGCAGACGGCCACGCTGTGGGTCGACCGGTAGGCGTCGCACTTGACGCGCATGGGGCCTTGCTCGTGGCCGACGACGTCGGTAACGCCGTATGGCGGGTAGCGCCGCGTAACAATGAGAAATCAACTGAAACCGCACAATGACGATCATCGCGCAATGCAATGCCTTGGCAGACGAAGACCGTAGCGACAGCAACCTCGTCATCGTCGGGCTGGGTGGTGACCTCGGGCACAACGTCGAGCAACTCGCGTACCTTCGCGAGGCTGGCGCGGCGCACCGGGTTAGCCGGCAGGCCGACGTGATGGATGCTGTAGTCGGGCATAGCGATGAGATGAATCGCCAGTACGTTCGCTTCGCCCAGCCCAGATTGGTTCTTGTCGGCCCCTCCAATCCGTCGCCCCGTCCACGGACTCAATGGCAGCTTGAAACGCATAGCAGGTGCCGGGCAAAAACCTGGTGAGCGGCTTTCGGCAGTCGATTGCCTACAACGATATCGAGATGTGGAACAATGTCATCACGCACTGCCTAGCCGCGTCGTTATACCACTCAAAGCAGCCACCATCCACGCGCACTCATTGATCCGGGGAGATCAAAATGCACACTTTTCCTTCCAGCTCGCATTTCGTGTCCGCAGGTTTGCCCCAGTCCGCGAAGCTCGGCGCATTAGCGTTGCCGCTGACTCTCGCTCTTACGCTGGTCGGATGCTGCGGCGCCGGTGCAACGACCTGCAACAGGTCGTCAGGTGACACCGCGGGTCAACCAGCTTCGAGCAAGGGCGCAGCTTCGGCGCCCTCCGCACCCGAGCTGCACTGCGCGCCTTAGACCAGCATCCGAAGACACTCCCGATAAACGTGCCGCGCGTTGTGTCGGACATATACGCGCGCCCTGTATTTTCCTGGGTGACCAGATGAAAATCTCGAACCAGAGACGTCAGTTCCTGCGCCTCGCGGCCCGGTCTGTCGCTGCGTCGGCAGCCGCGTCGATCATGCCGGGGGTGATTCGCGATGCGCTCGCCACGCCCGCAGCGAACATGACCGGCACTATCGACGACATCCAGCATATTGTGATTTTCATGCAGGAAAATCGCGCGTTCGATCACTACTACGGCACCCTACGCGGCGTGCGCGGCTTCAACGACCGCATGGCGATCACGTTGCCAAACGGCAATCCAGTCTGGGAACAGCCCTACCCGGGCAATCCGGCCGGCTACATCCTTCCGTTCCGCATGGACTCGACGACCACCAGCGCGATGTGCGTAGACGCACCGGCGATGAACTATGCAATCGACATGGCAATCTGGAACCAAGGTTTCTATAACGCATGGAATACGGCGCGCCCGCCGCGTCTCGGCATGGGTTACTTCACGCGTAGCGACCTGAACTTCTATTACGCGCTGGCTGACGCATTCACGATCTGCGACCAGTACTACGCATCGGTGATGACTCAGACCAATTCGAACCGTCTGCACGTTTTTAGCGGAAGCAACGGGCTGTCCGTGGGGCAGTCGCCGACATTGGGCAACCTTGAGCCGGCGCCGGGATTTGGCTGGCCGACGTTCGCCGAAACCCTGGAAGCCGCGAATATCAGCTGGAAGGTGTATCAGCAGGGTGACAACTTCGACGACAACGCGCTCGCCTGGTTTCAGAATTTCAAGGCTGCGTCAGTGAACAGCGCCTTGCATAAGAAGGGGCTTGCGACCGTACCGGATATCGCGCAGGCATTTGTCGCGGATATCGCTGCGGGAAGCTTGCCACAGGTATCGTGGATCGTCGCACCAACGCCATTTTCTGAGCATGCCAACTACCATCCGGCCGACGGGGAAGACATGACAGCGCGATTGCTTGCAGGTCTGGTCGCGAAGCCGGACGTCTGGTCGAAAACGGTGTTCCTGTTGAACTATGACGAACAGGGCGGCTTCTTCGATCATGACCCGCCACCGACGCCGCCAGGGTCCGCCACTCAGGGGCTGACAACGATGACAACGACCGGCGAGGTCTCCGGTGGCCAACCAATCGGTTTGGGGTTTCGCGTGCCGATGACAGTGATTTCCCCGTGGAGCAAGGGCGGTTATGTGTGTTCGCAGGTCTTCGATCACACATCGGTCATCCAGTTCATCGAGAAACGCTTCCGCGTGCATTGCCCGAACATCAGTGCGTGGCGCCGCTCAGTCTGCGGCGATCTGACGTCGGCGTTCAACTTTCGGCGCCCCGACGCTGGCTGGCCGAGCTTGCCGGACACAAGCGGCTATGTCGCCGCGACTGATCGGCAATGCGGGTCATCGCCAGTGCCAACCATTCCGACCACTCAGTCCATGCCGAAGCAGGAACCCGGCACACGACCCTCGCGCGCGTTGCCTTATGAGTTTCACGCGAGCGGAAGGGTCGATCCGTCGGGCGCCGCGTTCTGGATGATCATCGCGAACGGTGGTGCACAAGGCGCCGCGTTCTCTGCCTATGATCTCGCGACGCCCGCCAATCCGCCGCGCCGTTACGCGATCGAGTCCGGCATGCAGTTAACGGATTCATGGCGCGGTTCGACGTTGACGGGCACGCGGTACGCGCTGGCGCTGCGCGGCGCAAATGGTTTTCTGAGACTGTTCGGGGGTGATGTGGCCGCGCCGGCGGCCGAATCAGCTGCGAATCCCGAAATTCGCGTGTGCTATGACGTCGCGGACAGCGCCGTCCACCTGACATTGCTGAATAGTGGCAGCGGGCCATGCACGTTCACGGTGGCGTCGAACGCATATCGCAAGGACGGACCGTGGACGTTCACAGTAAATGCCGGTAGTGCCGCGGACACGAACTGGTCTGTCGTAGAGAGTGGCAACTGGTACGACTTCAGTGTCACGGTCGATGTGCAATCGGCGTTTTTACGCCGCTTTGCAGGGCGCTTGGAGAACGGCAGCGATCTGATCAGCGATCCGGCTGCAGCGTGAGCCGGCCAACCCGGGTGCGAGCGACGACCTATTCCCCGAACAATCGCGACGCTGCTTGCAGAGTGAACTGCTCGATATCGCAACGCAGCGCGTGCCGTCGACTACCCTGGTGAAGGTCGTCAGTTAACGCTCGACTTGGCTAGCGTCAAACGGCCGCTTTGGGGCGGAACGCATACGTATTTATGTCTGCGCGTCAGGAAATTTAGTGTCCTTTGTTGGCCGAAGGACTGATATGACTTTCCGTGTTAATCGGGATCGGTTTTCGTTTTCCTTGGTGGGCGCATGAATTTCCTGGAGGCGGCGTAGCAGTAAGTCTCGACGGTGTGAACCGCCCCGCGAATCCGGGGCGGTTCACCCTGCAACAATCTCGATGCGTGTCGTATTACGTTGGTCGAGTGCTTCGTAGGGTCAGCTCTTCCACCTTCTGAACATACCTGCAGCGCGTGTCAAGAAGCACTCCTTCAGGTTAGACCGCCGCTTGCCGGCCGGAGCAGATCCTCGTTTGCGCCGCTGGTTAACCCGAGACAGCGGGATTCCGCAGCCTCTTCGAAAAACCATTGTGTCTCCCTCGCGACAAGTTCACGCTCATTGTCCATCGTAATGATGTGATAACAATCGTCCAGAAAAATCTTCCGCTTACGTAGCGAACTAATTCGGGCGTACACGCAATCCGCGTTGGCGGTCGTAGCAATATCGTCGTCGATCGCATGAATTAACAGGCAGTCAGCCTTTACTGACGCAATATTATTAAGCACGAACCGCGCGAGATTTCTTGCCTCGAAAATATGATGCATTGACAGGCTGGCTGCGCCGATTTCTGAATTTCCTTCATGCTGCATACTTCGGGCAACACGATTGCGTAACGCAACGTTTTTCAGACCGTAAGGCGCCCGCTCCCGCAGGCTGTACAAGTTCCTTAACGGAGTTTTATAGGCCATTGTCAGCATCCAGTGATACCACGGGATTGTCCATCCATCGTAAGCAAGCGTCACCGAAAGTAACGAAACTGCGAGTAAGTCCGGATTCTCCGCGGCCAAGGCCAACGCAAGAGTCGCCCCAATGCATAGGCCTCCTACTGATACATTACCATACGTACTGCGTAACCTCGTGTAGTGCGCTTGCACCTGCTCCCGCCATTCTTCGGCCGTTGAGCACGGCTCCCCAAGCCCATATCCCTTCAGATAGGGAGCAAAAACAGCAAAGCCCTGCCTTGCCAGGCATTTCGCCAGGTAGGACATTTCCTGCGGCGTGCTCCGAAGACCGTGCAAAAGCAGAACCGCGTGATCACACGTTGTAAGTGGGAAGACTAGGTCCTGAGTAAGGATATCTTTCGCGCTCATGCGGCGATCTTCGACGACGTTTTGACGATCACGTATGAACCATGGTCTGTTGGAAAGCGCTCAACGTGGCAGACCAACGCCGACGCGCATTTGTTGTCACTGGGCAAGCTCATTGTCGAGGTGCGCACTCTCCGGTCATCCGGCGCCCCAAGCACCGAACTGAGCGCTTTGGCGTCATCGCTGGAGATCGTTTCGATGAGCTTATCCATCGCGGAGCTGCCTGCCTGCAACCCGATTCGTTGCTCCAGTTTCTTGCTCACATATTCGTAGCGCGAGCCGACTTTTCCGCAATACAAAACATCGACGCTTTCGTCTTCAAATTGCGTCAACAACCTTGCGGACAATGAGCGCGACGCTTCTGCCTGTCTTCTTCGGATTTCTCCGCGTAGCAACATGTCGTGGCGCGACCGGGCCACTTCCTCCCGCAGTCTCGCCTCATGCTGCGTTCGCCGAAGCCACTCAATCATGCCGAGGAACAGAAAGGTGACGGTGGGAAAACTCACGAACAATATCAGGTCCGCCTTGTCGACGTAGCCGAAGTCGCCGTAAGGCGGCACGAAGTAAAAATCGGCTAGTGGCACACCCACCAGAACGACGAGACAGGCTGGCCCAAAGCCCAGGCTGAAACCTGTGATCACGGCGGCGACGGTGAAGAAAAGCGCAGGCATGTGCGCCTCGAGCATGGGATGCATCAGTTCCCGGGCGCCAAAAGCTGCCATGGCGGCGAGAAGTGCCGCGGCATAGCGCCAGGCTCCGCGCGGCGCCCACCTTTTTGCGTTACGTATCATCGAATTTCCGCGTTTTTTTATAACAGGGACATATTGTTCGCATGCTCATGCAGATAAGCATGCGTTGGGACTCTCCCTCGCGATAGCTAGAGGCGCGGTCCGGCAGAACGGGCTACGGGGGAGTCACATCTCGGAAAACTTGGCGGCAGCCGGCCCCCATCCGCTACAAATCGTCGCCGTGCTGCGGCCGAAGCAAAGGTCAGGCTCTAATGACGCGAAAACGGCAGACGAATCTCTCCCGCCGACGGCGGAGCTGATTGCAACGAGCCAGCATTGCAGGACAGTAACCAGATCCGTCATGCAAAGCTGCATTTGCCGGAGTTGACAACGAAGGCTTTGGATACTGCCATTTCGGTTGATGTACCAAACCCTGTCGCTTCGCTGTAAGTAACCGGAGCCCACCTCGGCTCACGGCATAGGACCGTTGGTATGTTGCGCGACGGTTAAGGTTGAGAATCAATCGCGACAACCGGGCTTACAGGTAGAAGCCCTTTCATTTGACTTATCGCAAAATTAGTTCGTCAAAAGGTATCGGGCAGGTACTCAGCCGCTCCGCTCGCGCGCCTGCATGGGCCACTCAACACGCCGCAACGTCTCCCCAACCGAGCGCATCCGCGAAAAGCCTCATTCGCGACCATCTCGTAAAGTGAACGCGTGTCAGAGGCCACATACACCTATCGACAGCGTTGCCGCGCAACGGCGGTGAACATTGAACAGTGACTCTCCGTATCTAACGCTATTTCCCGCGGGTTTCGTCTTCTCATACTACTGTGCATATCCTTAACCCATCCTTAAGGACGGATGTATTCAGAAAATAAATGCGGCGCAGTTCACGACTAGATCTCCAAGAGGGCAAGCTCCGCACAGGGTCCGTCACGCGCACCGCTTCAACGACCTAGCCAAAATTCGCCTTACATAATCGATGTTGACCGTGAGTCGAAAATGTCCCCAGTCGGATCTTTTGAAAGCACATTCAGCCTTTGCTCGCACGTTCTTTCGCAAATCAGTTGCAGCCGCTTTTGGAAGAGACGTCTATCCGCAAGGATTCGCAATGACCGGCGATCCCCCGCGGCGGTAATCGACTGAATCATATACGCGTCCGTGAATCCACAAATTCGCATGAGCAAGGAGGTTCCGCAGATCGCTCAAAAAACCGGGGTTGATTGGGTGATGCAGGCATCGGCGGATGCATCGACTATGGAGAGACTTCCTGATGCGTCACCACGACTGTCTTGCCTTCAAACGGTATTGCCGGTTGGCGCGTCAGCCATTCGACCGCCCCTTTGGGTTCGATAAATGCGTGTTCTGGACTCAAGCGTTCGGCATCATTCAGCCAGATCGCCGAATGGTCCGACATGTGAATTCGCGCGTAGTCCATACGCGAATCACGCGAGCGGTAAGGATCGTGCCCGTCGAGAGGCGTGCGCCAAGAAACCGGGCGCCGCCGTTAACGACGGATTGACGCTAGAGGTATCTGACTTGCGGACCAGCCGGCCGAACTCGAGGCCGAGTCTATGACAGAAGCATAGTGCAATCCAAATGCTTCGTGCTTTCCGGACACATAAGCAACTGTAACCGGCCAACGCAAAAGTTAGTCGACGGCGTATGCGCCACAATCAATATCGACAGCGCGTACAAGAACCTCCGCCTCAGTCGCGACTTGAAGCCGGAAACCGTCGAAGCCCCCGTTTTCGAGAATGTGCAAATGAAGGTCCGATGCAATCTGTGCACGCACTCGATTTGGAGAGAGACATTTCACCACAGTGCATCGCAAGACACGTAACGCATTTCCGGCATTGCTTTTTGGAAGTTCGCTACGCAGCGGATGCCATTTCCCCCAACGCCTGGAAAGTGGTTGAAAGGAGCTAGTTTGCCCGGTAACAACCCAAACCAGTTGATGCAACAACCGATCATCTATCGATCACAGGCATTTCCTGCCAAGCCAACGAGCTTGGTATGCAGGATAACTAGCGGACGTTGCGGGCAGGTCAACGAAACCGATACCCGACGCATGGGCCCGTCTGTGAAGACCACATCGTTACGCCCAATGCCAACACAAAATGCCTGGCGCGCCAAGCGCTTGACCACCAGCATCACCACCATTATCGACGCGAGTGCAGACAATCGGAACGCGGAGGTCACGAATACTTGCTCAGGAACATCCGCCACGAGTATTGCTATCAGCGCGCCTACTTGAACCGCCATTGCCGCAACAGCGGCCAAAACGAGATGAGCGCGAACAATACACATAATATCCAGCGTTTCGAGTCGCGGCCATCTCAAAGCCGAAATGATTTTCAGCATCACTCTCATCTCGCCCCAGCTGCAATTGCACGATTCAAGCCAACAAAATAACTAACCGCAGACTCGACAGATCACAAATTTGCCCGAGCATATCATGCTGACATGAAGGAAAACTTAAGAATCTTCAGGGACCCGGAACTAAAATCAAGTCAGCGACAGTCGTAGACGACTTGATTGAACTCCGAAAAAACGTGTCGATAGATATCGGGTGATAAATCATGTTGGCGTTATTCGATTCAGGTGTGAACTAGTCGTCCTCAGATCTCATCTCCAAGTGAAAAGACTGCGCCGGCAGACGAACCAGACGTGTCGGAGATTCCGCGGCAAAAACAACGCCGGAGGGCAATGTGATTCGCGTTGATTCTCGAGGCGATTCGCCCGAGGGAATTCACTGATGGAGTCGGCGAACTGTAGCTGCCACCGTTTGGGGCATGCAATCCTTCAAATAGGAACATTTTGCCGCTGGAGCAGTATGCGGCAAGCGGCGCCATCACCCAAAACAACAGGCTTATTGACGCATCACGCATCCTCGGCCCCTTCGCACAAACGTATCCCGGCCTTTAACACGGCCAGGATGACGTTTTCCGCGCACCGTCCGACGTAGGGCGATGATCCGGATATTTCTCACGGCACAGCTTTGATTGGGGTGGCAAAAGCTCGATCAATGCCCGCAATTCTTCATCAGTGACCAGCTTGCCCAAGCCTATAGGTTCCGGCTGTTCATATGGCTGAGTTAACAGGTTGCCGAAAAGGCTACCTGCTCACGGGAAATGGGAAATCGTTGAAAGCAGTCTCTTGACGTAGCCTTCGAATCTGAGAAGCCGTCTCCCGCCAAGTCTAAGGCTGTGCTTCATCGTGACTTAAGGTCTGAACGGCAAACTATCGAGGTAGGCAGTTGGTTGTAGTCCAGGCGAGGATCACGTGCTGAGGCGAAAGGAAAGGATTCATTCATCTAACCGGATATCCAGCGACCGTGTTCGCCCAAGATTGCGTCTCGCGATGAGTGGCTGCGGGGCATACAGGCCCCCTAACTTATCACGGTGCTGCGGCTGGCATATGCAGGGCGATCAAACGGATTCAATCACATCACAACTTGGGAGTCTGACATGCGTCGTCACTTTAAACTCCGTAACTTTGCCGCTCTTGGACTAGGGTTCGCGGTCTCAATGGTGTTCGCGAAAGAGCCGCCGTCCGTAACAGTCAAACTGTCGGATGCGAACAATGGCAAGATGTCGATTAGCCTCTCTCCATCAACTGTAGGCGCGGGGCCGATCGAGTTCACGATAAAGAATGACTCATCGGTCATGCGGCATGAGTTCATGATCGTTCCTTGGACAGGCCCTGCGAATGCATTGCCATACGATTCAAAAACCCAGCAAGTTGAGGAAGATAGGCTGCACGCGATGCAGGGTGTCGAAGACCTGTCGCCAGGCCAGACCGTGACAGTCAGATTGACCCTCAGCCAAGGGCGTTACGTTGCATTCTGCAATGAGCCGGGTCACTATCGGGATGCAATGAGCAGCTTATTTACGGTCAATAGAACGAGATGACGCGCAGGCCAATATACGTGCAATTGTGCTGGCGACATCGTTCGATTATTTCCGCAGCCACTCGCAGTAGAATGAAAAGGGCAAGCAACTTCGCCGGCTCGAACTCGTCTATAGCACGCGAATGCTAACGAGCAGTTGCGCATCGTTACGTGTGTACATATTGGGTTCTCGCACCAGCCACGTGTAATAGCCGTTCGTCGAGGCGCCGAGCAACCGTGCCATCATCGCACCCGGCCAGCGGGCCCGGTTCGCTCTCGTGAATCGCAAGCGACCACGAAGGCGAATCGGGTCATCGGAGATCTGCGGGCATCTTCGATGGCATGAATCCGTACCGCCCTTCGGTTGAATGGATCCTGTCTCTCTCGCGAGCTAGGGCTGCCGCGTGCGTATCTCGCGCTTAATCTTCAGTTGCCGGACTTCACGATGTAACAGTGTGAGTTCCTGCGGTTCGGCTGTGGTCAGAGCGCCATGCCGCACGCGTGTGTCGCAATCGGCCTGCGTCCCGCTTCCACCAGCTCAACCATCCGGGCTCGAAATTCCGCCGGGTACGGGGTAAGATGCCGGCCCTTTATCGGCATCTCCATCTCCAAAGGATGAGTGACCGTTTTTCTCGATCAACTTCAGTCCCTGGCGGGAAAGAAGGTTTTCTCGTCTCGGCTTGAAATCAAACAACTTGCGGACAGCCTACAGCTGTCGCACCGACAGATTCATTCAGCTGGACGGCTTTGCATGATCAAGGCCCAGGCAAAAACTCGATATCTCCGTACCAGGCCCGAGCCGAAGTACCGGTGTTGTCGGTATCGGTCAACAGCCCGTAGCCGGTGATGCGTCCTGGCGATTCGTGGAAGACCTTTTCGTAGTCTTGCACGATATTGCGGCGCAGGCTCTGCCACTGACCTGCATCGCCGGACTGACCAGAGACCACAATCATCTGTACGCGGTCCGTGTGAGGGTTGGCAATGACGGTGCCTGGCGAGGCGGTGGGCGACCAGATATACATCAGCGTGGCATAGGGCAGTTCTTCGCCACCGAGGCGCTTTGCAAGGTCCATTCTGGCCCGGTCGAAAAACGATAGTTTGCTTTTGTCGCCGTCAAACAAGAACACCAGTCGTGCTGGCGCGTCTTCCTTCGATCCGACACGGTTGTCGGCGCCGGCGATCGGCGTTTCTGCTTTCCAGCGCCATCTCACGACGGGTGTTCGGTCAAGGTCGATATTGCCCTCGTGCATCAGCGCAGAAGCAGACCGGTTCGCGACAGCCCGCAGGACGGTAGTGTGGCCGTCGTCAACGAGCGTGTATTGCGTCATGGCCTTGCCGTGCGCAACCGGCAGGTTCTTCCAGCCTGTAGGCAGTGATGTGGCGGGCTCGATTGTGGAAAAAGCGATGCCTGGCCTGTCGTTCTGGGCGCAGACGGCCGGGGGTAACAGAAGCGGCACCATGGACACGATAATCCATATCCGCAGGGTTTGCCGTTTCCGCGCACGACGGATGGTTGGAAGATGCATTACCGGTCACACTCGTCTTTTTGGCTGATATCAGTGTAGATGGCAAAGCTGACGGCATCCCAACGGCGATTTCAAGCCACCTGTAGGGTTCTGACGATCATAGGTGCCGAAATCGAGCAACGACGTCCCCCCGCCCCATCCAGCGATTCCCAAATAACATTCTGCCGTAGCGCTTCGATTATGCCAGCCTGCCTGGTCAAAACAATGTGCAAAACTGGAGTCTCGGGAATATAGGTGCTCCCGCCCGAACTGCGAGTGCCGCACGAAAGTCGTTTTTTTGTTCGAAAGCGCATCTGTAGGCATCGACAGTGCTGCTTCCGAGCGACGAAGCCAATATAACGGCCGCAAATCCAGTTTGCGTCGGGACCAACCGTGATTAGGCCCAGAGCGCGTCAGTGGCCCTCGCTGTCTGTATCAGAATGCCGACCTGCCGATGGACGTGCACCCGTCGGCAGAACGGACTGGCCAGCTATCAATCCTGCGTCCTCGGACAGCAGGAATTCGATGGCGACAGCGAGTTGTTCAGGCGTGCCACGGCGATTCATGGTATGTGAGACGGGAAATTCGAAACAGCGCAAAGCCCTCATGACCGTCATTGTCGGGCGAGCATCCTTTGCGCGACATCGAGCGAATCAGCTTCGGGTCGCGGATGCGTGAGACCCAACCCGGCGCATTGGCCGTACTCTTTGCGTTTCATTTCGCACCAAGCTTTCGCGGGATCACGAATGTACGATCCTTAAGAAACGCTTAAAGATATCGAGAAACTCAAAAAATATAGTTCTCAAGCGATTCAAATCGAGGCCGTTAGAAAGAACGCAGTACACACGTTTTTCTATCGGGAGATTTAGATGACGATTCAGGCAGTCGGTCAAGGCACCGTACAAACAACACCTTCGTCCACCGCGTCGACTGCGAGTTCAGCATCGACAAAGCCAGCAACTAACACGACCGGTTCGTCTAGTACAGGGTCGAGCACTAGCACGTCGCCGTCGTCGTACACTGTCAGCATCAGCAGCGCCGCGCGTGCATTGATGGCCGAAGCAAGCGAGACGTCGGTTCAAACCACGCAGGAAGCAGGAAAGGGCGATCAGCAGGCGCAACGCCTTCTCGCCAAGGAGGCTGCTGCCAGGGCGGGCTAAGAGGTCCGAGTAGACTGGGCTTGAAGGAATGGTCCGCCGCGCCGGATAGGCGGCGGCTCAGCAGATTTTGAATGCGCGCCCGCTTGACAGGCGGAGCATGCTGAGCGCGCCGACTGTTGCGCACCTCTAGCCCTACCCCCACCGTGCCATGCTCGAACAAGGCACTCTCCGTACACTGCCCTGCCAGCCAATGCGACGAGGTCGAGCCTCAGAAATGCCACCGGCGTAGTAAACGCGCATCTGAGAGACGATCAGGCAACCTACGATCGCAGCGCCGAGAGGTGGGCGCGACTTCGCACCTTCGCCTTGACCGAGCGCGATGGGCAGTGCGCCGAACAGCGCGGCGAGCGTCGTCATCATCGCCGTGATCGGTACGGTCGGTTGCATCGCTGCGCTCAGACGGCGACCTCCAAAAGCATCAATAAAATGTCTGGTAAGAAGACAGATAAAGACAGCAAGCGCTTTCGCGTAGATCTCGCAGACGACTCAACCCGGCGCCCTCACCCAAAAGATTCCTTTTCTGCAGATTTATACTTCGCATGCGGAACTAGTTTTATGGCGCCACCCATAGTGGGAAGGACGGTGCAATTGCTTTGCCGATGTCGTGGTTGCGTCAGGAAACGGAAGATAATTCACGCTGAGCAGGCAACGCCCTTTCGGCTCGGGCCTGGCGCAATCGCGCGGCGAAAACATGAGTCATCTGACATGGACATACCCTCTTGACCTCGTCGCTTTGCAGGTAGATAGAAGTCGTCGCAATCGAGGCATGGTGGAAGTTATCGCGCACGGTGATAAGCTCAGCGCCATATGCCAGGGCGTGGGTTGCGTGTGCATGTCAAGTCCAGTGCCGACTCCCACGCCACATCTTTTCGGCGGTGGGAGTGGCCGGCCGAAATGACAACCGCGACCTGATCGGACAAGCGCCGCATCAATCCGCACGGGGCACAGGTGATGCTGGTTGCGCTCTCCTGCCCCAGTCTCGCCAGCAACAGTGTCTTCGGGTCCCAGCGCGTCGGCGTGCCCGAAAGACAATGCTGTACGAGATACTGGTCGAACGAGGTACATTGCGATCAACACCGACCCCGGACGAGTCCGCCGTCAATGGTCAGAGACCAGTCCGTGTCGTGGTCGGAGCTGGTGTGCGTTGCTAGTTGCACGGTTTCAACGTGCGCTCCGGCGCGTGACCCCCTGTTCCGAACTGTCACCTGATTCAGAATGCTCCTTACAGGTCAGAACTCGCGCATTGTTACGGCCGCCTCCGATGCAGCATAGGTGCCGAAAAGAATCGATAGTCTCGGACTATCAGTGACGAAACCGGATCCTCATAAGCGGGTTTAACGGCTTGAGCGGAGTGCTGGGAATCCGCACGCTCCGTTCTTGGCAGGCGCCGACGCAGCGATCCGTCGCCGCTACCCGACTACGGCCTCAAGATCCCGTTCTGGCGGGGGTGCCGGGCGAATGCCGCATTCGTGGTGAACGGTGGCTCTGCATTTCGCATTAGTAACACGCCGTCGATTTCAAGCTCGCACGCACCGGGTACGCAGCTGCACCTCTACGCGCCCCGCTTCATCAGCAGTTTGAGCAACACCGGCAACAGCAGAAGCACCAATGGCAGTTGGACGATCAGCCCGGAAATGATGGCTACTGCTAGCGGCTGCTGCATCGCCGCCCCTTGCCCAAGCGCAAACGCCAATGGCAATAACGCCAGAATGGCAGCGATCGTGGTCATCGCGATTGGCCGCAACCGGTTGCGGCCAGCCGCGAGCAATGCTTCTTCGAACTGCATCCCCTCATCCCTCACAAGCCCCTGCAACTCCGACACATAAAAAATCGCCACTTCTGTCACGATACCGATAATCATCGTCATCCCCATCATCGCAGAGATGTTTAACTCGATGCCGGTCATCCACAAGCCGATAAACACCGCACCCGCTGCCAGCAAAGGCATCGCCATTACCGCCAGCGCAACGCGGAAGCGCTCGTACAGAAACAGCAGCAACCCGAACACCAGCGCTATCGCGGCGCCAAATACCGTCAACAAACCCTTGAAGGCAATCTGCTGTTGCTGATACAAACCACCCAACTCGTAATACACGCCAGTCGGCAACAGGCTCTTGTCGCTCAGTGCCTTCTGCACATCGGCGATCGTTGAGCCGAGGTCGCGGCCATCGATTCGCGCCGTCACGGCCACCATCCGCTTGAGGTTGTCACGGCTGATTTCCGGCTGGCCGGTCACCGTCACCTGTTCGGCGACACGATCCAGCGCGAACAGATGGCCGTCCGGCGCGCGAATCTGCAACTGCCCCAGTTGCGTATCGGTCAGCTTCAGTGCTCCGGCCACTCGCACACGCACACCCACGGTCTTCGGCCCGGTCTGGAATTGCGTTGCAACATTGCCTTCCACCATGTCGGAAACGGCCTGTGCAATCGACTGCGGGTCCATGCCTTCGGCCGCGGCGGCCTCCGGACGGATGTGCAATTCCAGCGCATCGCCCGCCGGATTGATGCCGTCGTTCACGTCTACGACGCCCTGAATCTTGCCGATCTGCGCGGCGACCCTGTGTGCGGTGGTGTCGAGGGTGCTCTGATCGTCGGAGTAGATCTTGATCTGCACCGGCTGTGGCACTGCGGTCAGGTCGCCGATCAGGTCTTCCATCAGTTGCGCGAGCTCAATGCTCACGCCGGGCACCTGAGTTTCGACCTTCGAACGGATCTCTTCCATCACGGTTTCGATCGGCTCGCGGCCGCCCGATTTCAGCCGCACGAAGAAGTCGCCCTTGTTGGGCTCATTCAGGTCTCCACCAAGGCCGGCGCCGGTCCGGCGCGAGTAGGTTGCAACGTTCGGATTCGCGCGGATGATGCCCTCGATCTGCTTCATCAACCGGTCGGTTTCCGTCACGGAGGTGCCCGGATCCGTGTGATAGTCGAGCACGAACCCGCCTTCGTCCATGCTCGGCATGAACCCGCTGCCCACACGCGTGAATGCGAACGCCGCCACAACGATCAGTGGCAGCAGGCCGAGCAGCACGAGAATCGGGCGTGCTGTCACACGCTCGATCAGATATCCGTAGCGCCGGTTCATCCAGGAAGCGAAGCGCGTTTCCTTGTGCTCCTCGGCGTCCTTCGGCTTCAGCCAGCGGTCGCACAGAATCGGCACCGCGAGCCACGTGACGAGAAACGAAATGAACAGGGCGCTTGCCATCGTCAGGGAGAGCGCCTTGAAGAACGCGCCCGTCACGCCCGACAGAAACGCGAGCGGCACAAAAATGATCAGCGTGGCCGCCGACGAACCGGCAAGCGGCCGCGTGAATTCGAGCGCCGCCGCCATCACGCGGCCATGAAACTTGTGTGCACCGCCTTCACGCATGCGTCGCACGATGTGTTCGATCATGACGATCGCGTCGTCGATCACAAGACCGACCGCGGCGGCCATCCCACCGAGCGTCATGATGTTGAAACCCATGCCAAACACGTCGAGCAGCAGAATTGTTGCGGCCATCACAACCGGCACCAGCGCGACGGCAATCGCGGTGATCTTCCAGTTGCGCAGGAAGGCAAACAGCGTGAATGCGGCCAGCACCACCCCGATCATGATCGCGTCGCGCACGCTGGTCGCCGAGGCGATCACCAGTTCGCTCTGGTCGTACCAGTTCGAAAGATGCACGCCTGCGGGCATCTGATGCTGGAAGTCGGCGAGCTTCGCACGGATCGCCTTGGCCATCGCCACGCTGTTGGCCCCCGGCTGCTGGTAGACGTTGAGCAACACGGCGTCCTGACCATCGGCGGTGACGCGCATCCATTGCGGCACGACGCCCTGGCGGACCGCCGCGATGTCGCCGAGGCGGATTTGTGTCGCGCCGTTGGCCGAAACCACCACGTCGCGGAGTTCGTCGAGTTGCGTGATCGTGGTATTGGCAATCACAAGATACAGTTTGTAGTGGTCCTCGATGCGGCCCGTGGCCATCAGCACGTTGCTCGCACCGATCGCTCTCGACACATCCGCAAGCGACAGCTTGTAGGCAGCGAGGCGCGCCGGATCGATCGCGACCTCCAATTCGTCCTGCGCACCACCGGTCACTTCGACGCGCGCTACACCCTCCACGGATGACAGCAAAGGCCGCATCTGGAACTGCGCAAGATCGCGCAGCGCCGACAGCGACTGCTGCTTCGACGTCAGGCTATACGCGAGCACCGGGAACACGGTCGGGTCCATGCGCCGCACCTGCATCGACGTGCCTTGCGGCAGCGTTGCCAGAATCTCGCTGATTGCCGATTGGGCCTGCAACGTGGCTTGCGCCATGTCGGTGCCCCAGTCGAAATTGATCGAGATTTCCGCCGAGCCGCGGCTCGTGGTCGATTCGACGTCGCGTACGTTCGGCACTCGACGCAGCGCCTCTTCGACGGGCATCGTGACGAGTGTGGCCATCTGTTCGGCGGGCCGGTCGCCCGCGTCGAGCGAGACAACGGCGCGCGGAAAAGCGACGTTCGGGAACAGTGAGATCGGCAGGCGAAACGAGGTCAGTGCGCCCGCGATCGCCAGCAGCGCGATCACGAACAGCAGCGAGCGCCGGTGCTTCTGCATCCATTGACCGAAATTCATCGCGGAGCGTCTCCGCCAGCCCGCACCGTCATGCCGTCTTTCAACTCATAGTTGCCGCTGACCACGAGGCCTTGCGAAGCGTCAATATAGCCGTCCACGCCGTAGCGGTCGCCGCTCTCGACCTGGGTGACCACCGCCACGCGGCGCGCCTTGTTTTGCGGCGTGATCTGGAACACGTACGCGCCTTTGTCGTCTTTCAGCACGGCGGCACGCGGCACGACCCAATGCGTGCCGCTGCGAGTCGCGATGTCGGCACTAACGCGCGTGCCCGGAATGAACGCGCTGTGGCCGAGCGGGACATTCGCGCCGACGTTGACAAGCTGGCTCTGTTGGTCAACCGATGCCCCGACCAGCACTACGCGGCCGTCCGCCGCGGTCCTGGCGAGCGAGGTAGAGAGGCCGTGCAACGTGACCGTGTCACCGGCATGGATTGCGGGAACGTCAGACGGCTCGACGCCAAGCATGACGTTCGCGCGGGCATCCTTGCCGTTACCGCCTGCCAGCTGCAGGATCGCGGCGCCGGGCTGCACCTGATCGCCCTGTGCCGCCGATACCTGCAGAACGACACCGTCGATCGGCGCCGCGATGATCTTGTTACCGCTCGCGACACCGGTCTGGTTTTGCGCGGCCAGCGCCTGCTGCGCGTCCTCGGCAGCCTTGCGGGCCGTAGCGAGTTGCGATTGCGTCGCAAGCCCCTTGTCGTATAGCGATTGCGCGCGCGCAAGTTCGCCCAGCGCCAGCGTCACCGCGCCCTTCGCCTCGTTGGCGGCGAGCACCGCGGCCGGGTCGGCGTGCACGACGAAGAGCGGCGTGCCGCGCGTCACGCTCTGGCCGGCCTGCACACGCATCTGCACGATACGCGCGACGTACGGAAGATTGATCGTGGTCAGGTTCGACGCGGCTGCCGCGACGATGCCATATGCGCGTACCGGTTGCGCGATGACGGCGCGCTGCACCCGTACTGTCTGCACGGATACGACGGCTTGGTCGGCCGCATCGTCGCCGGCGGACGCGCTGGCTGCACCGGCCGCATGCACGCCGGCGCTCATCAGCACGGCGCAAGCCAGAGAAATCGCATAAGTGGCAATGCGCGGCCGCCGCGCTGCTAGTGGGCTATTTCGCATGAGTTTCGGTGAACGTCTGAGCGGAGGTAAAGGCGTCGGGGATCGCGCTGCCGAGCAACGCCTGCAAGCCGACGCGTTGTTCGGCGAGCGATTCGCGCAGCATGGCGACGTCGACGCGTTTGGTGAGCGCGGCGCTTTCTGCATCGGTGTAGGCACCGAGCACGAGATCGTGCTGCGCGAAGGCTGCGGCCGCATGCTGCGCGGTGAGATCGACGTCGGGCAGCGCGGCTTCGGTCTGCTGCAACTGGCGCCTGAGAATTACGCTGTCCGCACGTAGATGGGCCACATCGGCATACGCCTGGTTCAGGCGCGACTGATACTCGTCGCGCAGGCGCTGACGCGTCGCTTGTTCGATCGCTACGTTGCCTTGATTTCGGTTGAAGATCGGCAGGCTCAGATTGATCTGGAAGCCGCTGGTGTAGATGTTCGAGGTGTCGCGCGCACGCACGAAACCCACGGAAAGGCTCGGAAACTGGCTGAGAATTGCCGCGCGGTATTTCTGCTCCTGCGCTTCATAGCCTGCCTGCAGCGCGATCAAATCGGGGCGGCGTTGCGCGAGTTTGGCAAGAGCTGAGTCGAGCGTCGCGTCGGACAGTTCCGTCGCGTCTTCGCTGCTGGTGAGTGACAACTGCACCTCCGGCGAAAGGCCGAGTAGCGCGTTCAGATCGTGATGCGTCTGTTCCGCGGCGCGCTCGGCGTCTGTGTATTGCTTGCGTGCGTCGCTGTAGGCGGTGAGTGCGGCTGTCAGCGTGTCGTCGGTGAGATTGCCGTCGCGGTGCGCTTCGGCCATGCGCTCATAGCGCGTGCGCGCGAGGTCGCGCTGCTGTTGCAGCAGCGGCAACGTGTCCTGCTGGAAGCGCGTCTTGATGAACAATTGCCGCGCCTGGGCGACGATCTGCCATTCCTGCCACAGCAGCCCGAGGTCTGTTTTGGCGACCGTCGCGTCGGCGGATTGTTTGTTCGCGTTGCGCAGCACGATCGCCATCACGTCGATGCTCAAACCATAATTGAACGCGCGCGTGGCGCCGGCCGCGCCCGGGTAATCGCTCGATACACTCAGTTGCGGGTCGGGCAGCAATCCGGCTGAATAGGCCTGCGCTCGGGCAATGCCGAGATCGTCGCGGGCCAGCTTCAGGTCGGGATTGTTCGCCACTGCGAGCATCGCGACTTCGTCGATGTCGAGCCCGTCGGACGGATCGAAGCGATGCGCGGCCAGTTCAGGCAGCGGCATGGTGGACGGGGCGATCTGGACGCGTTCGAGCGAGTGGGCCGAGGTCGCCGTATCCTGCGGTGCGAGCGGTTCGCGGTGATACCACGTGCACCCGCCGAGAAGCATTGCGCAAATGGGCACGAGCCAGTGTAGACCTGCTGCGGGGGGAACCGTCGATCTGGCCGCCGCGGCGGCGTTGAAAACGGGCAAAATCCGGCTCCTGAACAATAGATGGGACAGCGACGAGCGTGTGTCGCAGAACGGACTTGGATTCTGCTGATGATGAGCTTAAGGAACGCTTAACTGGAATTTAAGCTTCCCATACGGTGCCCATCGGCGTCCCCTAAGATTCCGCCCGGCAGGAGATAAGGAAACGTTAAGCCAACGGGCCGGACAATATCGGCAAACTGACGGGAGGAGCGGCCATGCGTCTGCTACTGGTCGAAGACGACGACATGATTGCGGAGACTGTCATAGGCGCGATGCGCCGCTCGGGCTACACAGTCGACTGGGCCGAAGATGGCCGCGCGGCAGAACTGTCACTGGGGAACGGCGTGTACGACCTCGTGCTGCTCGACCTTGGCTTGCCGAAGAAAAACGGCATCGACGTGCTCAACGTCTACCGCAAGAGCGGCGGCGCCGCGCCCGTGATCATCCTGACCGCGTGTGACGCAGTCGAGGACCGGATTCACGGCCTGGACGCGGGCGCCGACGATTACCTGATCAAACCATTCGACCTCGACGAACTCGCGGCGCGGGTGCGCGCGCTGTTGCGGAGGCGCACCGGCCAGAAGCAACCCATCTATGCGCACGGCGAACTCACTCTCGATCCCGCGGCGCACGAAGTCACCAAAGCCGGCGAAGTGCTGCCGCTTGTGCCGCGCGAGTTTGCTTTGCTGCAGGCGTTGATCGAAGAGCCCAAGCGTGTATTCACCAAGCCTGAACTGGAAGAAAAGTTATATGGCTGGGGCGAGGAGGTGGGCAGCAACGCCATCGAAGTGCATGTGCACAGCTTGCGGCGCAAGATCGGCGTGGACCAGGTGGTGACTGTACGCGGAGTGGGCTATCGGCTGAAGTACTGCTGATGACGGCGACTTGTCAATGGTTGCTGGGCTGGCAGCCGCAGCGACCGTCGCAGCGTACGGTATCCTCCCAAACAGCACGAAATGAAGCGTGCGAAACGTTACCCCCGAATTGCGATATGGTGCGGCGTGGTGACAGTTGCACGGCCCAAAGTTTCCTTCAATCACATCATCTCGGCTTAAGCATCCGTACCTTACCCTGTAGTTACCGTTTGCGAGCAAGGCTGTTCGTGACGGGCAATACTGTGGAGGTACAAATCATGAAATCACTTCAAGGCATCGTTATAGCCGTCGTGCTGGCAACACCGTTAGCTTCTTTTGCTCAACAGTCGAATGCACCCGTCTCGCGATCGGAGGTGCGCGCCGAACTCGTACAGTTGGAGAGGGCCGGATACAATCCGGCAAAGCGTGACAACTCGACCTATCCCGCCGACATCCAGGCCGCCGAAGCCCGTGTCGCAGCGCGGAACTCCGCGACCGGAGGCGTTGGCGGAGTGACGAGCGGTGCTGCACAGTCGGGGCAGCGCACTTCGGCAGCTACGAGCTCCAGCCCTCTGTTCCGACATCACTGATGATACAGAAAGGCTCGTCTGGTTGATGTCTTCGAGGCTACATTGGCCGAGTCGCGTAAGGCGAATTTGTTCCGACCTTCGTTTGCACTCATCTACAGAGCTGTCTATCAGCGGGTCGGCAGCTCACCGCGAAAAGTGTGCGGCGACGAGTTCGCTCGGTCTCGTTGCCTGACGAAGCAATATTACCTGACGGATTGTTGTCGATTTGCCGCATTCTTTCGTGGTTCGCCGGGCGCAAAGCGCCCGGCTCCCGCCAGTTGTCTCCTTTTCAGGAGAACGTTAAAAACTTTCGAGCTGCAACTCCGATGCTAGTTCGAACTGCTTTTTAAACTCGGCGACTTAGTGTGACAAGGGCTGCCTCGGTGCAGACCTTAGGAACCGCGGCACGGCTTCGCCTGGAAAAGCGTCGATCGGCGGCACGCCCTCCGCCGACCGAGAAGATCTCTCCGAATTTGAGGCAGTTAGGGCATGCAAAGGAGTATTGTCCATTCACATGCCGGCAACGCGGCAATGACCGGCTGCCGCACGCGTTTTCACTCATGCACATGACGCCATTCGACGAACCCTGTCGCCTCCCTGTCAAGAGGGACTCGTGGCGGGAATTGCCGTGGGATCTTTCGGACTGGATGTCGCGGCGCTGCTTACAGCTGGTCATTACCGTCACAAATTGATGCGTCGAAGGATGCCAAGACAGATGGACCGTCGCCAGTGTTGGGACGTGATGCCTCACCGTCGATGAAACGGATGTTTCCAACGGTGCAGATGATGGATGACCGCGCGGGTCGTGCCGAACGATATGTCCGCAAATAGCTGGCATCGTGCCCGGCTGCGCACTATCGTCCGATGGCGAGCGACGGACTGCGTTCCGGACCGGCTGCATCCTGCCCGCGCGCGTCCTGTCGCCCCTGTTCAGACGCCGCTTCCTTGAGGCACTCAAGGCGGTCCACTACCGTGGCGACCTGCAGTTCACGGGCACCTAAATGTCGCAGGACGGCAGAGGGGCGTCGGGCGCACAAGCCGGCGAAGCACGCTTTAGGGAAGTAGTGACCGCGGGTGGCATACCCGATTCAGGCGCGCAAGGCAAACGCCGTGCAATCTCGTCTTTCAGGCGCACGCCTGACCGGCGGCGCCAACTCTGGTAGGCCTGTGCCGCAGACGCATCCATTACTGTGGCGGATCAATTCGCCGCGTCTGATTCGCTGGTGCGCGAGCTGCCTCTGTTCACTTCAGGACTCATTTGGCGCGGTTGCCTCTGCGTGTTCGACGCATTGGCGCTTTGACGACCCTGCCAGCATCACGCAGTTTCTCCCGTTGGCTTTTGCGGCATAGAGCGCAGCGTCGGCTCTTGCCATCACTGAGGCAAGCGTATCGCCGGGACCGAACTCGTCAATGCCAGCGCTGAGTGTGCATACAACGTCGCCGGCCGGGCCATGCGAAACAGAGGCCGCAACGATTGCACGCAACCGGTTTGTGTGGCGGGCAGCGTCTTCTTTCCCCGTCATCGGAAGCAGCAGCGCGAACTCCTCACCGCCGATGCGACCAAGGACGTCGGTTCGCCGTGTTTCGCGCGATATGGTCAAGGCAACATGCGCGAGGGCCTGGTCCCCGGCGGCGTGCCCGTATCTGTCATTGATGCCCTTGAAGTTATCAATGTCCAGAATAGCGATCGACAGCTTCGACCTCGCCACCTTCGCCATGTCAAACAGCGCCTCGGCCCGTGCGATGAAAGCCCGCCGTCCGAGCACGCCCGTCAAATCGTCAATGGTAGCCAGGCGTTCCATCCGCTCCGCCATCCGGTCATGAGCCAGCATAATCATGCCCGCCGACAGGCATGGCAAGGTCAGGATGGCCATGCCGAGAAACGCAACATTTATCGGCGTCGCCTCCAGAAAAGTACTTTCATGCGCCAGACCGAATCCGTATGCGACACAACGTGCTGCATGGACGAACGCCCCCATGCCCGCGGCGACCGACACGAAGTAGTAGCCATATTTTGGTCTGCCCGAAGGTCGGTGCCGGTGCACAAGCCAACCGATAACAAACCGGACATAGGCGAGAGATCCCGATATCAGTGCTGCTCGTGCATCGACGTCAGGCGATACGCAGGTCCAGTAGACAAGTCCGGCCAGGATTGCACCGAGCGCGCCGTTTTCCCAACTCAGCGAAGGCCGGAGATGAAAGAATTCCCGGAAGCCCCGAAGCGCGTAGAGCGCGCTCACAAGAAGCAGTGCGCTCGCGCCCAGGGCGACAAGATTCGCCCCTCGAAACAGAAGCAGAGTCGCTGTGACGGTCAGCAGACCACTTGCCACGCACCAATGACGTATCCCCGGAATTTGTGCGCGAACCAGCGAGCCGAGGACCGCGACGCTTATCAGGCAGGACAAAATCGCGATGCCGATCAAAGCGGTCGGTAATGACATGGCAGCGTCACCAAAAAGTTTGATCCCTGAAGGCACTTCGCACGACCAACGTCGCGCCGCTTCATCAGCGACCTTCGCGCAAAGCGCATATCGTACCGGAAGAAATTTCCAGATCAGCGCAATCCGGCGGTCAGAATTTCAACATTGTTGCTTTTTGGAGGCCAGCAAGCGATTGGCAAGCAGATGCCCTGGCTGCCATTCGCGACCAACAGCCGATAGCCGGTCTCGCCCGCGCGGGTTGGTTAGAGCTCTTACAGGCGATCAATAAGACCCCATCATAGATACGGCAATCACTTCAGCACGGCTATGCACTGGAGTTACACAGGTCTGTCCACGGGTCTCGTGACGTTGCGGGGGTCAAGTGCTGTCGTCGTTTAGGCCTGGAGGAAGGCCAAAACGCGCACAGTGCAGCCAATCGCGAACACAAGTGCCAACCAAGAAGACTGCCCGACAAAGAGACGACGGGCTGCAGTACCTACGCCGGGGACAATGAGGGCATCGGCTCCCGGACCGAATGAATGATCCAAATGCTTTTTCCGAGTCAAGACGAAGCGCTGGCGAACACGCCCGCCGCCAATTGCAGCCGGTCATTTGCTCAATGGCTCTGCCGTCGTACCGGTTTCGCCACCTTTCGCTTCGTCGCGTCACTAGGAGAACGATTTCTCGCCAGGCGCTCGCCCTCTGACAGTTATCGCGGCGGACGGCGGATCGGCGATGACTAGCTCCTTTCACAGACGACCGACCAGCGGATAGACAAGTCAACGCCTTGGGCGGGTTTACTCGTAGGTCTGTTCGATGCCGAATGACCGACGTGAAGCATTGGTCCATCCATATTCCTATGGCTGCCTGTTGCCTGTTGCCTGCTGCTGTTCCGTTGCACCCAGCGGACTTGAACCGCCACAAATCTGCCCGTGGCACGGAAGAAGGTTTCTTACTCTCAGCTTCAAACAGAAAAACTCTCTGGCAGCCTGTCACATTGCATTGACGGAATAATCCAGCTGAGCGGCTTTGCATGATCAACGCCCAAGCGGAAACTCGATGTCCCCGTACCAGGCTCGTGTCGGAGTACCGGTGTTGTCAGTATCGATCAACAGCCCGTGGTCGGTGATGCGTCCTGGCGATTCGTGAAAGACTTTTTTGTAGTCTTGCACGATAGTGCGGCACGGACTTCGCCACTAGCCTGCATCGCCGGACTGACCAGAGACCACAATCACCCGTACGGGGTCCGTGTGAGAGTTGGCAATGACGGCGCCTGGCGCGGCGGTGGGCGACCAGATATACATCAGCGTGGCATAGAGCAGTTCTTCGCCACCGAGGCGCTTTGCAGGGTCCATTCTGGCCCGGTCGAAATAGGATAGTTTGCCTTTGTCTCCATCAAACACGAACACCAGTCGTGCCGGCGCGTCTTCCTTCGATCCGACACGCTTGTCGGCGCCGGCGATCGACTTTTCTGCTTTCCAGCGCCATGTCACGACGGGTGTTCGGCCAGGGTCGATATTGCCCTCGCGCATCATGGGTGCAAAACCGGCTTGCGTCTGGGCGACCATGACTATTCTCGAGCACCTCAGTGCATTTCGCTGTCTGCATCAGAATGCCGCCTTGCCGATGGACGTGCGTCCGTAGACAGACAAGGTCTGGCCGGTGATGAACCTCCGACAGCAGGAGCTCGCAGGCGGCCGCGAGCTCCTCCGGCCTGCCGAGGCGATTCATCGGTATATGAGACAGGAAATTCGAAGTCGCGCGACGTGCCGTGCACTACGGATTATTGTTGGTATGCCAAATCCGCGCGGCGATTCTGCGCCCACGATGCTTCATCGTGTCCCGTTGCGACCGGCTTTTCCTTTCCGAAACTGACCGCCTCGATCTGCGAATCGCTAACGCCAAGCAGAACCAGCTCACGGCGAACCGCCTCAGAACGTTTCTGCCCCAGTGCGAGGTTGTATTCAGTGGTGCCTCGCTCATCGGTGTTGCCCTGGATGCGCACGTGGCGTTGTGGATGGCTCTTCAGATATTGCGCGTGCAGCTTCAGGAGCGGTTCATATTCGGGCTTCACCGTATAGTCGTCGAAGTCGAAGTAGACACTGCGCTTCGCGAGCGGACTGGCCGGGTCGTTCAGCGGGTCAACCGCGACCTGCGTAGCGGCGTTCGGGTTCGTCTGTGCGCCGATACCGCCGCTGTTACCAGTGGCATTGGCGCCCTCGTTGAGCTTGACGCCCGAGTGGCATGCGGTCAGTGTCGCGACCAGCAGAACTGCGAGTAACTTGGGAATTCTCGATGTCATTTGGTCTCTCCTTTCGTGCCTTAAACACTGCTGCCAACAACGAATCGTCATGATGGCAGCTTCCCTCGACGGTCACCAGTCCCGGCAATCACTTGTCATCGTCGCTCTCGTGAAGGAAAAACCGGCCACCGCGCAAATAATCAAACCACCCGCTGCCACGCGACAAACCACCCCGCCACGCCGGGTAATACGCTGGTCCATGGACCACCGGAGGAGGTCGGTATGCCATCGGCGGAAAATCATTCTCGACGACTGATATGTCGCTCGCGACGGATACTGTGTTGACCACAACCGGATTGAGCATCCCGATGTCGACGCTATCTTCAGGGCGAGCACTCGCCACCGAAATCACGCGTACAGTCGACGAGACGATGAGCAAAGCGAATGGACCGTATTTCATAGCTTTTTTCTCTCCAATCCGCCGACTTGTGAACGAGACCGACAGCAACACCACTAAGCCCCTTCACCAGTCCGAGCGCAAATGCGCATGCAGTTATTTCGCTGAAGGTGGGTCTCCGGCGTTCAATGCAGAAGTAGTCTCGCCATAACGCCGAGAACGCCAATGGCTAAAGCCAGTGCGGCAATGACGACGGGGAGTACGAGAACGATAACCCACAGGCTTTTAAACACTGCCGCCTCCCAACTCATCTGACAGGCAAAACCCGGATGGACCGCGCATCATCGTTGTGGCGACTCCCGCACATTGCAGCGCGCTGGCTGATTGCGCACGAACGCCTCTATTTCGACGTTCTCCCTTGGCCTCGGCTTCATGTCTCATCGGTGCCTCGTACCTCGTGGCTGAATCTGATTAGCTGTACATTGTCGATTGCTGTCAACCCGAGACGACTCGTTGGTCCCCTCCATGTCCAATCCCGGCGTCAAGGTGAACCACCACCCTCGTAGACTCATCTGGACGTAGCTTGATTAGGCCAGTCGGCATCGCAATCACTTGCGTTTGTGTCGTCGCCAGACGAACGGATGGAACTCGCCCGCCACGCAAAGTCCCCCCGTTTCCTACATAGGCCATATAAACAGTTCGCGTGCGTGCGCACCCGCTGCGACGCTGACCACGCGACGTACCTCGCTTCCGTTGTAGGTAGCGGTCACTGTGTACCGACCATTCGGCAGAGAAATCAGCATGAACGGACCGCGCGTGCTTGTATCCAGCACGACAGTACCGTGTGCGTCGGAAATCTGGACAGGTATGTCTGCGAGATAGTCATTCCCAGTATTCGTCTTGCCTGCGAACTCGAGAACAAGCGGATAGTTACCCATCTCGCTTTTGATGGCCGTCGATTCGTCACTACCCACACCACCGGACAAATAGCTGATGCTACCCGAATGCTGCACTGGTGGAAGTCCCTCCGGCATGGCCAACGCGAGTTGTGCGGCGCCGGTTAGCACCAGAGTCATCGCACATAATCGCAATACCGACTGTTGCTTCATGTTGACCTCCATCGAACGCCTTGACATACGGGAGCATTCAGACCGGGTACTCCTAACCGAAGTCGATTGCTACGAAAATCGGATGACCATCACGCTGAACCAGCAGCGCAACGTTGCTGCCAGCCTTGCTGAGTTCATCACGCAGTTGGGCCGGGTTTGACACCGGAGTCCTGTCCACCCGCGAGATAATGTCTCCCGGTTCAATGCCAGCCAGCGCCGCGGGACCTGAACTCTCCTCGACGCGGACACCGCCGGTGACTCTGCCCTTTTGTCGTTCTTCTGATGTCAGACTGCGCACCGTCAGGCCAAATTTCCCGACCGTAGTTTTAACGGGTTTGGCCGAGGCGAGCGAGTTCGCCCCCTTTGCACCCAACACGACCGAAGTTTCATGGGCCTGTTGGTCCCGCCAGAACTTCACACGTATTGCGGTCCCCGGGCGCAGGCCGGCCACGACAAGAGGCAATTGCGTCGCGTCGATGATTTCCACTCCGTTCACTCGCAGTATGACGTCTCCAGCCCGCAAGCCCGATTTGGCCGACGGACCGCTCTTGTCAACCGAACTGATGAGTGCGCCGATGGGCTGGGCCATCCCGAAAGACCGCGCGAGAGGCGCGCTGACCTCCTGAATGGTCACGCCCATGCGGCCGTGCTCAACTTTGCCGTGAAACTGCAATTGCTGCTCGATTCTCATCGCGACGTCAATCGGAATCGCAAACGAAAGTCCCTGAAAACTACGATGAACTGGCGTATCAATACCGATGACGTCGCCGTTCAAATCAAAGAGCGGCGCACCTGAGTCTCCAGTATTCAGGGTGAGGTCGGTTTGAATCAGGGGGACATACGTTTCGTCCGGGAGCAACCGTCCCTCGCTGCTGATGATGCCGGCAGTGGCTGTATTTTCAAATCCGTAAGGCGAACCAACGGAGACGACCCATTGCCCGACCTTCGCATCGGATGGGTTGCCAATTTTGACCGTCGGCAAGTTACGTGCATCGATTTTTAGCAACGCTATATCGCTCGGCGGGTCGATACCGATGACCGATGCCTTGAATTCGCGACGGTCCGTCAGCCTGACGTTGACTTGCGACGCGCCTGCAACCACCTGGGCGCCAGTGAGAATGTATCCATCCGCGCTGATGATGAAGCCAGAGCCGAGGTCTCCCGACGGCAATATGTCGTCACTGGACCGGCCGGGGGAGAACTGTCTGAAGAACTGGACGAATGGGTCATGTTCGTTCGATGCGGGCGGCCAAAGTGGCGCCAGATTGGCGACATGGCTCGAGCGAGCCGCGCTGATATTGACCACAGCGGGTCCGTTCTGCTGAACGATACTTGCAAAGTCCGTCGTAATCCCCGTGGAGAGAAGGCGTGGCGTCGTCGGTATGGCGCCGGGAATCTCAGAGCCCTGCACTGCGGACGAGTAGGTCGGCCTGGACATGCATCCGACGGACAAAACCGCCACCAGACACGCCACAACCGGCGTGCGCATCAGACTTTCGGCTCGCATGGCACCGCTCCCAGCGATGTGGAAATGACCCGCGTGATGCCGCGTTTGCGCAAGCGCCACGCATCCACTCCCTACTACGACGATTCCAGCCTAGGCGGCCAAACTTAAGAGACACTTAAAATTTCCGCAGGAGCGTTTGGAGGCCGTCGGCTGCTTCAGATACGCGCAGCGCTTTCGGCCGGCGATGCAAGGCGACGGGGCTACTTCAAGCCCAACGTCCACCTGATGTCGACTTTACTGGTTTGTCAAATTGGTATGGGTGCTCGGCCATGCAATCCCGAGATTGGCCTGCTGCCCGTCCGGTGAACTGCCGGCGCGCGACGCTCATTCAGCACGAGCATCGCGAAACCCGTCGAGCGCCGCTGCGCCCAAGGCCAAAGGCCCGCACGTATCGCGACGCTCACTCCGAGAAGAACCTGCGCGCACCACCGTGGTCTATGTGTGATGCAGATGCCAACCACACGCGCACCGGGCCAAAGAATGACAAATGGAAAACCTCGCTCAAACGAGGCACTTGCGCTTGAACGTGTCGTTGACGCCGCACGCGAAGTGCACGCAGCGTCAATAGCACTCGAAACAAGCTTCACTGAAAACGGAAGTGCGAAACCATCGACCTTGCAACTGGCGCGGTTCGCAGCAGCCATGCAGGAGTTGCGAGACGCACGTGAGGCATTCGATAAGCTAGTTTCCCGTGGCGAACGGCAAGCAAGCCGATCTCCCCGCGGCTGACATTTGTCACTCAGAGCCGGCCATTTCCGAGCGGCTCTCCAGCGAGGCAGGTTTGAGTTCCCGGTTAAGACGATTTGTCTTTCGATTTACGGGCACGCGTCGGTATGGCGCAGCGCGGTCCCGGTGGTTGTTGAATTTGCGTAGCCCTATGGCGCCTGCACATTTGCGGCGCTGCCCTGCTTCTTGGCTACCAGATAGCAGGCAATCCGATTGCTGCCACTGTTCTTCGCTTAATCCATCGCCACATCAGATATCTTCAAAATTGACGACAGATTTGAAAGCCTATGGCTCACAGTGCAGGCGCCCTTAAAAAGCGGGCAAGGCTGTCAAACGGCGACAACCCCAGCCGTAGGAAGCAGAACAATTTAAAGAGACGTCGGAACAGACTAAGCGCCGTCCTCGCCACAGCATCGTGGCTCCATGCGTCCGAGCACGGGCACCCTGTCATATTCTTGACATCAATCCGGTCTATTTTCTGGCGACCTTTTCCTACAACCACACGCTGGAGCACATATGAGACTCATGCAAACCGCGATTGCCGGCCTGACCGGCGCGCTCTTCGTCGTCGCGGCTCACGCTACCGACATCACCGGTGCAGGCAGCACGTTCGCGGCACCTATCTACGCCAAGTGGGCAGATGCCTTTCAAAAGGCAAACGGCGGCAAGGTGAACTATCAGGGCATCGGCTCCTCGGGCGGTATCAAACAAATCATCGCCAAGACGGTCGACTTCGCCGGCTCAGACGCTCCCTTAAAGGACGACGAACTTGCGAAAGACGGCTTGTTCCAGTTTCCAACCGTGGTAGGCGGCGTGGTGCCGGTGGTAAATCTGCCGGGCATCAAACCGGGCGAGTTGACTCTGTCTGGCGAAGTACTCGGCGACATGTACCTGGGGAAAATCAAAAAGTGGAATGACCCGGCCATCGTCGCCTTGAACCCCAAAGTTAAGCTGCCCGATACAGACATCGCTGTTGTCCGTCGTGCTGACGGCTCAGGCACGAGCTTCATCTGGACCCACTATCTGTCGCAAGTCAATCCGGAGTGGAAGAGCAAGGTTGGCGAAGGCACGACCGTCAGCTGGCCGACGGGTACGGGCGGCAAGGGTAACGACGGTGTGGCCGCTTTTGTCCAGCGCATCCCGGGTGCTCTTGGCTATGTCGAGTGGGCATACGTGAAGCAGAACCACATGGTCTACACCTCCATGAAAAACGCATCGGGTGCGGTGGTTCAGCCAGAGACAGAAACGTTCAAGGCCGCTGCTGCTGGCGCCAACTGGTCGAAGTCGTTTTACCAGATTCTGACGAATGAACCGGGCAAGGATGCGTGGCCAGTTGTCGGCGCAACCTTTGTACTGCTGCACACCGCGCAGGACAAGCCGGACCAAGGTAAGGAAACGCTGAAGTTCTTCGACTGGGCATTCAAGAACGGAGACAAGGCTGCTCAGGACCTGGATTACATTTCCCTGCCGCAATCCGTTGTTACCGAAATCCGCTCGCAATGGAGCGCAAAGGTGAAAGACACTGCTGGCAAGCCAATCGCTGAATAAGGCTTAGATGCATCGAGCGCGCTCCCTCGCGGAGCGCGCGATACCGTAACGCCGGACAAAACATTTTTGCACCGAACGCTCGCACGTCATTCATCATCGTGCTCGCCGCGCTTTTCCTTGTCAGTATCCCCATCGCGAAGCGCCGTTAGCCCGAGACTGAGCGCCATCATTGCAAGGAGCGCGAGAAAGTACCATCCCCACGAGAAGCTCAAAGCCATGGCAACCTCCGCTGTCATCCTCAACTGCGTCGTCGCGCAAATCCACGCTTCCATTGTAGAAGCCGACTGGCGGCCGAGTAAGTCCTGAAACTGGCGCATCGCAGCCGGAGTCCGGCCGCGGGGTTCCAGGTTCAAGGGCACACTAGCCGGTGCGCCACCGAGGGATTTCAGCAGCTATTCGCGCCATCGCTGTTCTAGTATTCTACTCAGCGCGCGCATCAGTCGCGCTCCGCATACGCCTACTAGATGGGCGTGCTTCCGCGCACGCTCGAACACAGGTGGCGGAGCGTAGCAACGCCGGATGGTCCACGAGTATGACAACATTGATGAATGGTCTTGGCCCCGCGCCCCTTTGGAGCGGCCATGCCACTGGAGGAGCGAAAGAATGAGTTCAACCCCCGCGTTTTCCGTCAGGGCCGTCGCATGCCTTGTCAGCCTCGGCGTCCTGGCGTACGGCACGCGAGAACTTGCATCGCATCAGCATTTGCATATGGTCTATCTGGCGCTCACGGCGCTCGGAGTAGTTGCCGGAGCGTTCTTCACCAGCACGTGGTCGCTTAAGGCATAGGCGACAGGTTAACCGCCAGGTTCGACTAAGCCTGCGATATAGCGGCGCTCAGACACGCAACGACGGCATACCACTCTGGCAATGGGGCAGCGTTGAACGTTCCCCTGCTAACGAGCTGCAAGACCGCGTAATCCGAATCGAGCACAGGAGTACAGCACTCCGAGTTTTCCAGGCGAATTCGGCCAGACACCGAGCCGATAACAATCAACTTTGACAGCCGGCCGGTGCGCCCTCCACCTATCTTCAGTTCGCCGTCTCGCATGCCGCCCCAACGGAATAATTTCCAGACGGCGGACTCGCCTTCAAATTGCAAACGGCTGCACTTCTCTCACCGAATTTAAGTTTGTCTTAAGCGGTATCGCGTAACATGCACGACAACTCAGACGGCCCACCACTCAGACGGCGCCCTATAGTCAACGGCATTCCGCCTTGCGCCAGGGTCATCGCAGCACCTGCCACTGCGAACTGGAGCACCTAGTATGTAACGCTTCGCCGACGCCAAGGTTATTGGAGCGGTTGCGTTCAAGCTGAAAGATAGCTGGATTTGTGCCGCCGCAGTGGAGCGCAGCCATCGCTTATGCAGGGACGACGAGTCATCTCACTGCAGGTCCACCCGGGTCGACTCTGTGACCGGAACTCCACGAGCTCCGTTGTTTCTCAACTACCAGGTGCTGCCAGCGACATCGATATTCCTTTCATCCAGCCAATCCTGGCGGAAAACCTACTACCTTCTGCCACCAACCGGTCACTGTCAGGGAGTATCGTCTCCAAATCAATGGCACGCGGTCTCGTTAAATTCCGTCATGCGTAAAAGGGGCATAGCCGCTTTCCTCGCCCATCAAATCGCGTGCTGCGTGAACTACGTGTCCGTAACAGTTACAGAGGCACATTATGAAGAAGCTTCTCAGTCACCATGAGATTGCGATGTTGTTTGTGCTGGTCAGCGCGCCCGGGCAGGTAGCGCTCGCGGACCCCGACGCAGCGACCCTTCAGCAAGAACGTCTGGTCGAAGTCGTGTCCACAACGTCCGAGAACGCCGAATTCCGATTGACTCCGGAGGGTGCCGCGCTATTACGGCGTCTGGGGCTGGCAAGGACGTAGCAGACCGGTCGCCGAGACCGCGACGAGCAGACACGTTGGCACTGCTCGACCGACATGTCGCACGCACGTCGAATCAGGGCATCGCCTCTGGCTGACTGCGAACGCGAAAAAATCTCTCCACCGGCATCACTGCAACGACACCGCTTCCAGCTGCGCCGAAGTGTGCAACATCCATGAGTATCTTGATTAGCGCATCGACGCTTTCCGCCCGCACGGACAATTTCAACTTTGATGCCTCGCCCGAACCTCGAATTTTAGGTAATCGCCCCATTGCACCCGTATCAGGCCGAAGCTTGATGACCGCAGCAAACTAACTGTTGGAGTTGCCCGTCGGATAGGCTGTATCCGCCAGGCAAGGCTGGCGACCCCGTCAATCGCGCATGGTGCGACCGATTGCGTCGAGAGTCAGGACAACGGACTCGCTAGCTATCGGCCCCGTCAGTCGGGACGCGACGTCAGTAGCGTCACTGAAACCCCATGACAATTCTTCTCCGCCAACACGGCCACCCCGGGAAGCGCGAGCAACTGGTCAGGAACAGCCAGAGTCGACGGCGCCGGGTCAACGGCACGTAGCATGTTGATTGGCCAGGACGCACGATATAGCCGCTCATGCACAAGTGAACCTATCCAAAGGGGTGTAGCGGATGCGATGCCCTGTTTCTCAATCGCATAATCAGTGGCCCAGAATCGCAGCACAATGCGTTCGTCCCGCGTGCTGCCGGGATGCATGAAGAGCCGCAACGACGGCACACCATTGTTCAATTCCGGCAGCACCGGCAGTGCCATCGCCGAAGCCTTAGGCGATGCGAGAGAGAGCAGGCTCCGCGCAGAAGGCGCCGTTCCGTCGACCCAACCTTGAGTTCGAAGGCGACTTTCTATCTCCTCAACATTCGCGGACCACTGAATTGCCAGAGGCTCCTTCCGGTCTCCTTCCATGTCTGATCGATAGCAAGGCAAACTCCGCCACAGAGAATCGGTCCATTGCGACGTTGTTGCAATAACCGGTGCGCTACCTGCCGCGCTGTCAGGTTTCGGGGCGGGCGTCCCGGCGCCGAGTTGCACCGCCACGCTGACGCACACAACGGTCAGCATGAGAACTGGCATGAACCCACGCGATGGTTGCACCACCGGCCTCCGCCACACGGCGGTAAAGGCGACGACAGAGACCCAGCCCCCCGCAAGCGCCGCTCCCCCAATGGCGTCGGAAAACCAGAATCGACCGAAGTAGAGCCCAGACAGGCTGACGCCGACCACGACGACGGTACTCACTGTCACGACGAACACGGCAACCAATGTACTAACCCTTCGAGCGAGCAGAAATGCAAGGAAACCATATACAACGACCACGGCGGCAACGTGATTGCTCGGGAACACATACGTGCTGGACCCAAGCGAATCCGGCGGAGCACGATGGATTGCAAACTGGAGGGTAAATATCAGCAACTGTGAAAAGACAACGGCAGCGAGCCAGTAACCAAGCGTGCGCCAACGACGTTCCCACACCATCCACAGCGCCGCTGTGGCGACCAGCGCTGCCAGCGTGGCGACACTGCCGGGCGTGGCAAGACCCGACAGGACGGTGTCGCCCCAGGGGCTGCGCACAGATTGAAGGAAGTGATAGACGGACACGTCAACCCGTACGAGTGGGTCACCGCTGATGACGTCCTGCAAGACGCCGAAGAACAACCAGCAGGAAAGAAGCACAATGACCGACGCCACCCCTATTGCACCGGAAGCGGGTCGGTTCGGATTCAGTAGCTGCAAGGCAAGACGACCTGCCCGCCCTTCGTGATGACTGGCCCATGTCGTCATAGTGCGACCCGCGGCATTCGCCCAAACACCAGCGTGTGAGAGAACGAAGCGGGCGCCCCGAAAGCTCAACCATACGATTCCGGCCACTAGCGCGATGATGATGACGAGGCGAAACGAAACAGCCCCGGCCACCTGAACGGATGCCCCGAAAATAACGCCCGGCAGGATATGCGCGGGCGCCCAGAGCAGCGCGGACACGATGTTCATGGTGTAAAAGCGAGCCGGCGTCATACCTGACGTTCCCGCAACCACTGGCACAATCGCGCGCAACGGCCCGATGAATCGGGCGAACACGACGCTCTTCGGACCGTGTTTTGCGAAAAAATTGTGTGCGGACTCAAACATTTGAGGGTGCGTACGGAACGGCCACAAGTGGCTAATCTGGGACTTGTAGCGGCTGCCGAGCCAGTAGCTCATGCCGTCCCCGGCTACCGCGCCTGCAATCGCGCATGCGAACAGCGCCCCCAGGTTCAACGACCCGGTTCCAGCAAGCGCACCGGCCAGGAACATCGCGGTACTACCTGGGATGAATGTTCCAATAACTGCGACGGCTTCGAGAAACGCAGCCAGGAAAGCGGCCACGAGCGTCCATGCAGGGTGTCCGGCGAGCAGACGCAACAAGTGGTCGTATGCGTGTTCCATCGACATCTCCATGGTCCGCGCGCCAGCTGCGGCTTGGCGCCATCCAGATTGCCGCAGGCGGTGTGTCGTGTGGTGCAGATGCCGGCCGGCTGGACGGCAACCGGACACCTAAGGTCAGGCAGATATTGAAGTCATGGGTTCGGACATAACGGTTGAAAATACCGCGCGCGAAATCCGCCTTCGATGTTCTCGAGTACCAGCCGGCCGCCTGTTCGACGTGCAATCTCAGAGACGATGGAAAGACCCAGCCCACTTCCCGACGCAACGGAATGGTCCAGCCGATAGAACGGTTCCAGCACACGGTCGAGTTCGCCGTCCGGAATACCGGGCCCCGAGTCGGTGACTTCAAACATCACTTCGCCCCCCGCATGAACGACTGACACATCCACCCTGCCTCCGGTTGGTGTGTATCGCACCGCGTTGTCTACAAGATTTCTCAGCACCATCATGACAGACGACGCGTCCACAACGGCATCGACGTCATCAAAGTGCTCGAACCCAAGGTCGATATCCTTCTCGTGGGCGACGCCAATAGTGGCGTTTATAACCTCCGTTGCCATGGCACGTAGTGATACAGTCGTCGGTTGCTCCAGCACTGCCTGCTCAGACCGCGCCAGTGCGAGCAGTTGCTCCACCAGTCTGTGGGTACGGCGCAACCCCGCCTGAAGTGCCAGCAGTCGCGCCCGGGCATCCGCCGACGTAATTGCGGCTCCCAGATTTCCAGCTTGCAAGGACAAGGCTGCCAACGGTGAACGCAACTCATGTGCTGCGCTGGAGACAAATCTCCGCTGCTGTCCGATAGCGTCCCTCAGTCGCGCAATAAGGCTGTTTATCGACCGGACAAAGGGCAGCACTTCCGCGGCGATACCCTCCTCTGACAACGGCTGGACGGTTGCATCGGTCTGGCGGTCCACGACTGCCGAAAGCCGTGTCAGTGGTGCCAGCTTCTTCCTGACAATCACCACCACGACGATGAATAGCCCAGGCAACAGGAGCAGCATGGGCACAAGTGTTCTCATCGCACCGTCCCTCGCTATTTCGTCGCGTAACGCAGAGGGTTCTGCAACGGCGATGCGCCCGCCGCTCCGAAGCGTCCGTATATTGACGCGCCAGCTTTGTTCATTGCCGCTCAAATCATGAAAGCCGTCGCCCAGCTCCTGCGGAATCGCCAGTCCAGCGACCTGCGCTGCGTCTGAAGATGCCTCGCTTAACCGGTCAATGACCACCTTGACGTCTGGGTCCTGGGAACTCTCAATTGATGGGCGGGACCCTGTGAACGCCAACGCGCCGCTATCAATGAGCGCAGCGATTTGCTTCAGTTGACCATCCTGAAGCTCTCTCGCCTCCTGATACGCAAACAGGAATGAAAACCCGCAGGCAAGCACGCTAACCCCTACAATCACGCTGCCAATCCACGCCGACAGCTGTAGCGTCAGAGAGTGTGATTGTTTTCCTTGTCTACCAACCATCCCACACCCCGCACATTGAGGATAACCGACGCGCCCAGCTTCTTCCGGATACCGTGGATCAGGACCTCCACGGCATTGCTCTCGACCTGCTCCTGCCACGCGTATAGTTGTCGCTCCAGGTCGCTTCGCGACAGAACCGTCCCGGGCTTCATCAACAGCGCGCTCATTAGAGCAAACTCGCGACTCGTCAGCCGGCACTCCTTGTTCTCATACAAAGCCATATGTGTGGCGGCGTCGAGTGTAAGACCTCCGCTTACCATCCTGGTGTCGCCGTGGTCGCCGAGCCGGCGGGTCACCGCCCGAAGTCGCGCGAGTAATTCGCCGATTTCGAATGGCTTGACAAGATAGTCATCGGCGCCGGCGTCCAGCCCGACTATCCGGTCCTCGACACTATCGCGCGCCGTAAGAATAATCACCGGAGTCTTGCTTCCCCCCGCTCTGAGCGACCGGAGCACGGCAATGCCGTCGCGCTTCGGCAGATTCAGGTCCAGCAGCACGACATCGTGCTCCCGTCCCAGCAGCGCCCCAGTCGCCGACTCTGCGTCGCGCACCCAATCGGCCGCATACGCAGCGTCCTTCAATGCCTGGACGATTGCATCGCCAATCATTTCGTCGTCTTCTACGAGGAGAATTCTCATGCGTTCCACCGAATCGAAACAGCGTGCTAAGTCAAATCTAAGTCTCGCAGATTAGTATCCGAAGCGTTTTTTGCGTCGGATATCCATCGTGACCCATGATGCTTACGATAGTAGGTTGCAAACCGGACTTCCCGCAACCGGTCGGCAATATACCGGTGCCTTTGTACTCGCGCGAATCGCGCTTGTCACGCTGGCTGTAATGTTGACCGGATGTGTGATGTACGCACCGAAGCCGCTGCCGGAAGCGCCTCAATGGCCTCATGACATCACGTCAACAGCAACCCCATTGACGGTGGACGAGGTGGTTGGACGCGCGCTCGAGCATAGTCCGGATATCCGACGTGCTGAACGCCAGCTCGATATCGCTGCCGCACGGCAATATGCCGACGGGCTTCTGCCAGACCCAACGCTCAGCTTCAGTACCGACCGCCCCGGTGCGGAGGGATTTGTTCCTGCCTTCATGGTCGGGTTGAGCTACGAAGTATCCGCACTCGTCGACCGACCGGCAAAGAAGCGAGCCGCATCTGCAGGCTTTGAGAAACGGCGGCTCGCGCTGCTGTGGACAAAATGGCAGGTCGCGAACCACGCGTATGCACTCTACGTCAGCAATGCGAGCATCGGCCGTCTCGAGAAACAGGTCGAGCAGTCAGTGACCTATCAGAAAGTCGCCGCCGAACGAATGCAAAGGGCACTCGCTCGCGCCGACGTGACCAGAGATGTCGCCATGCGGGCGGAAACCGCGTACCGCGACAACGCCCAGTTGCTGGGCACGTTGCGACAGGAACACCTTAAGGCAAGACAGGAACTCGATACGCTTCTCGAGCTGCGCCCGGGGACACACCTGACACTTGCCGCTCCGCCTGAGCCATACGAGTTGCCGCAGCACGCGGTCGACCGCGCACTCCTTGAACTGAGCCAGCATCGCCCCGATTTGCTAGCACTACGCGCTGGATACACCGAACAGGACGAACGATATCGGGGAGCGCTCCTCGCGCAGTTTCCTCGACTGGACATTGGAGTTACCCGAGGCCGAGACACGTCTGCCATCTACACCTCGGGGATTACCGTCTCGGTGACGCTTCCTCTATTCAACGGCAACCGGGGGAATATCGCGGTCGAAAAGGCTACGCGGGAGAGCCTATATCAGGAATACACCCAACGGCTTGACGATGCGTACACCGCTGTAGACGGTATCAACTCGGAGCTGAGCCTGCTGGACGACCAGCTTCGGAACGCGCGGTCTATGGAGACTGCACTCGAGGCGTCGGTGAACCAGGCGCGTGTCGCCTATGGTGCTGGCGACATGACGCTGCCGGTATTGGTCGACCTTGAATCCCGATTGCTGACCCAGCGCATCGAGACGGCGAAGCTCGCTAATTCCGCACTTCAACAGCAAATTGAGCTCTGCACCCTGATTGGCGTGAGCGCCATTGACCACCAACCGCTTCACTAGGCCATCCATGAATCCTGCCCGCCCGCTCATCCTCGCCGCCATCATCGCATCATCCGTCGCCGGACATCGTGCGTTCGCCGAAGACGTCGTCACAATGCCTGAGGTACAGAAGCGCGTTGTAGTCACGGTCTCCGCGCCCGCATACGTGCATGCCGCGTTCAATACGGTGCTGAGCGTACCTACGGCGGGCATCGTCTCCGGACTGCGCGTCCTGCCCGGCGAAACAGTGCGGCCCGGGCAGACGGTTGCGCATCTGACCGGCCCCACGGTATCAGCTGACAGCGCACGCTTTGCAGCCGACCTGAAATCGGCCCAGATACGGGTATCCGAAGCAACGCAGGCTGCTGCCATCGAACAAGAAAAACTTGATGAACAACTGAGCACACGTGACGCCGTCGTTCGCGTGCGCGCCGAACTCGATACCGCGCGCCAGCAACTCGTAGTTGCGCAGTCAGCGGCCCGAAGCTACGCGAGCTTTACTGTGATTCGTGTGCCCGAGGCCGGCGTTGTGACGGCGGTCAATGCTGCCAGTGGTCAATATGTGAATGCTGGACAAGCACTGGTAACCGTGGCCCTGTCGCATGGTCTTCACCTGGTAGCAAATCTCTACGGCAACGACGCCTCATTGGTCACGAGCGGAATGAGGGGTGTCTTTCTGGCCGAAGGCGCGAATGCGCCCATCGACGTTGTCGTACAACGCGCGTCGTGGAGCGTTAGCGCGCCCGGGCAGCTGGAAGTCTGGCTCGATGCCGCGCGGGGGTCCGCTCTGGTGACGGGAACGGTCGGTACAGTTTCTTTAACCACCTCTGAGGACAAGAGGCTGGTGATTCCATCCACAGCGCTCGTACTCGATAGCGGCCAGTGGTGGGTGCTAGTGCATGACAGGAGTGGCAATCAGCGGCGACACGTCGTTCCGGGGGCCGCCGACGGAGGCTGGACGTCAATCATGCAGGGACTCTCGCAGGATGAGCGGGTTGTATCGCAGGACGCATATCTGCTCTTCCATCGGGACTTTGCCACGCGCTACCAGCAAGCCGACTGATGCTCCCTGCTGACAACAAAATGCTAAACGACATTGTCAAGCGCCCCCTCCTCTGGGTCATGCTGTATGGCTCGCTGATTGCCTACGGCATCTACGCGCTCCTGAACATTCACGCTGAAGTCCTGCCGCAGTTCAACATGCCGCAGGTGAGCATCATCGCCCAGTTGCCCGGTGCGACGACGTTAGACCTGGAGGGCTTGATAGCCAGGCCAATTGAGGCTGAACTTCAGTCGCTACAGTCACTAAGCGACGTGCGGACTGTCATAGGCCAAGGCTCCGTCAGGATTGAAGCGCGTTTCATTGAGGGGACTGCCGCGACAGGCGCGCTGCAAGACGTCAACGGCGTCATCGGGCGCATCAACGGTTCGCTGCCAAATGGCGCGACGTTGACCACGGAAATCTCTGGCAACGCGATAAATGAGGTTGCCGACTACGCTGTGCAGATTCCTGACGGTGTCGACGCGTCAATGGTGCAACGTGTCGTCGAGTCGAGTCTCGCTCCCCGCATCCGGGCCGTTCCAGGTGTGCAACGCGTATCGATAGCGGGGCCAGGCCAGGATACCATCTGGGTCCGCCCCGACCTCCTGAAAATGCAACGTTTCAACGTCTCTGCGTTGACACTCGCTGCGTCGCTCGGGGCTGCAACGGGCATGGTGCCCAGCGGATACGTCGACCTGGGGCATCAAGACATTTTTGTTGAAGGAAGAAACCTACCGACGCGACCGTCCGAATACGCGGGCGTATCGCTACCGACACCCGGTGGCACCATTCCTCTAGACGCGATTGCCGACATAGTACGTTCCGCGCCCCCATCTCACCACGCCGTCAAACTTGACAACAGGCCTACCATCGCGCTGGTTGTGTTCAAGCAGCCAGGCGCTTCAACACTCCCGGTTGTCGACCAGGTTGACAAGACACTTCATGAACTGGAAGCTCAGTTACCCGGCGGCGCTCGTTTCGTGCGCATCTACAGCCAGGCACACATCGTCGGCGTGGTCGCCACCGATTTGAGCCGCAATCTCGCGATAGGTGCTGTACTCGCCGTTACGGTGCTGTTCTGGATGCTGGGCGCGACCCGTGGGATATGGGCCGTGGCTCTGAGCATTCCACTCTCGCTTCTGCTCGGTATCGCCGGGCTTTACCTGGCCGGACAAACACTGAACTTACTGACGTTCGGCGCCCTGTCGGTGGCCGTGGGATTGCTTGCCGACGATGCCATCATTGTGCTGGAAAGCATCTACCACCGATGGGAGGCCGGCGACGGTCGATGGGACGGTGTTGCGCGAGGCTTACGCGACATTGCCGGGCCTGACATTTCAGGGACGATGACGACTGTCGCCGTGTTTCTGCCGCTTGCGTTTGTGGGCGGCCTGGCGGGACTGTTCTTCGTTCCGTTTTCGCTGGCAATGACGGTAAGCCTGATTGCGTCACTCATCATTTCATTGAGCCTGATCCCGCTGGCGCTGGGATTCATCGGGCCTCGCGCCGAGAAGCGCAAATCATCAGGTGTGCATGCAGTCGCGTGGCTCAAGAACCACAACCTCCGTCTGTTCGAATTCACCCTGCGTCGTCCCAAGCGCTCGCTCTGGGCATGCATAGTCATCTTCGTGGTCTCTGTTGCCGGGTTGGCGCTGGTCCCGGTGGATTTTTTGCCGTTGCCAAACGAAGCCGTGCTGCTCGAAAGCTTTACCCTGCCGCCTGGAACGTCATTGCATGATGCTCAGGATGCGGCAGACCGCATTACCCAGCGATTGCTCGGGCTCGAACCGGTCGCTCATGTGTTTTCACGCGTAGGCTCGGCGTCAGGAACCTCCTACACGGAACCCGCTTACGCTGGCGAGATTCAGATTGCTCTGAAGCCGAATGTGAATGCGAGCAGTCTCGACAAAATCGGTCAGCAGGTTCTCGATGCATCGAAACTGCCGGCCGTGCAGACCGCAATTGGCACGCCGACATTGGAGCGGCTGGGCGAAACGCTTTCGGGCTTGCCGCAACCGTTTGTTACCGACGTGTACGGCGATTCCATTGCAACCTTGCAGTCACTCTCGTCGGAAGTCACGCGTCGACTCGCGGGCGTGCCCAACCTGTCGGGCGTGTTCAACAACGACGGCTATCCCATCACCGAATTGCAGATCACGCCCAAGCCGAACGGCCTCGCGCTTCATGGCATCACGCCTGCACAGCTCTTCTCACAGTTGCACATCCTGCTGGCCGGGCAAACGGTTGCCACGGTCCCCGAAGGCAACGGCCACCTGGAAGTGTTCGTCAGACTGGCCGACCCCACACACCTGTCCATCGAGCAGCTAAGGCAGCTTCCGGTGATGGCTAACGGGTGGACCGCGCTGAGCGATGTAGCCGAGGTCCACATGGCGACGGGACCCAACGTCATAAGGCATCTGAACGGTCTCCGCGCGATTGAGATACTCGCGACGCCGACTGCCCCGCTCGGACAGGTGATTTCTGCCTCCAGACAGGCGCTCGCGACGCTTTCCTTGCCGGCTGGTTATGAGGTGAAGTTCGGTGGCTTGTACCCGCAACTGGAACGTGCGGCAATTAACGTAGGTATCGCGGCTGTGGTCGCACTCGCGCTCATGCTGGGTATTCTGACACTGCAGTTTGACGGCTTGCTCGTGCCGGGTCTGCTGTTGCTGCAAATGCCGCTGGCATTCTCCGGAGGCGCAATCGCTCTGGTGGTGAGCGGGGTTGGCCTGAATGCAATCGGCCTGATTGCCTTTCTCACCCTGATCGGAGTGAGCCTGAACCACGGCATCGTGCTGCTGCAACTGGTGAAGCGAAACGAAGCGCGGGGACAGTCCGTGGTCGACGCCGTGCGCAACGCGGTTGAGGTGCGCTTCAGACCGATTCTCCTGACGGTCCTGACAGCCTCACTGGGCCTGCTGCCGACCGCACTCGGCTTTGGCGCGGGCGCCGCCCCGGAACAGGGGTTGGCCATCGTGACGCTGGGGGGGTTAGTCTGGAGTGGCCTGCTCAGCACAAACCTCCTACCTGCTCTTTATGTGTACAGACGCGAGAAGCAACGTCAGAAGTCACTGTAGCAACACGCGGGACCATGCGGCGTCGTTGGCATCGCTTCGTAATGGCCGCATATGGGTACCCGACCACACCGCTGTTAAATCTGACACTTGCTACATCGAGAACCGATGCAGACCAAACCCGCGCCGCGCAGCAGCACACCAGGCCAAATGCCCCGTAGCATCTGGATACTTGGTTTCGTCAGCATGTTCATGGACATCTCGTCCGAAATCGTTCACAGCCTTCTGCCAATGTTCCTGGTGACGAGTCTCGGTGCAAGCGCCACGATGGTCGGCCTGATTGAAGGCATCGCAGAAGCCACTACGCCCATCGTGAAGATGTTCTCCGGTGCGCTGACCGACTACCTCGGCAACCGGAAATGGCTGGCGGTCATTGGATATGGCATAGGGGCATTGAGCAAGCCGCTGTTCGCTATCGCGCCGACAGCGGGCATCGTCCTGATGGTGCGAGTTGCAGACAGAATCGGAAAAGGCGTGAGAGGCGCGCCGCGCGATGCACTCGTCGCTGACATTACACCTCCACATCTGCGTGGTGCCGCGTACGGTCTACGCCAATCGCTCGATACGGTCGGAGCCTTTTTCGGGCCATTACTGGCGGTCGGATTGATGCTGCTTTGGGCAGACAACTTCCGTCGAGTGTTCTGGGTCGCCGTGATTCCGGGCCTCGTTGCCGTGGCATTACTGATATCCGGTATCCGCGAGCCTGCGCGCCAGGCCGGCGTAAAACGCGTCAACCCGTTGACGCTTGAAAACCTGAGGACGCTGAGTCGCCCTTACTGGGTGGTCGTGTCCATCGGTGCGGTGTTCGCGCTCGCGAGATTCAGTGAGGCGTTCCTTGTTCTGCGCGCCATGCAAGGTGGGATACCGGTGGCCCTGGTGCCGCTCGTGATGGTCGCGATGAACCTGGTGTATGCGATATCGGCCTACCCGTCTGGAAAGCTTGCGGACTTGCTGAGCCACACGAAGCTGTTGGCCATCGGCCTCATGGTGCTCTTTGCATCGGATATCGTGCTCGCACACGGAAGCCAGTGGCCGGTCGTGCTGCTGGGAGTCGCGCTTTGGGGGTTGCACATGGGGCTGACACAGGGTCTGCTGGCGACGATGGTCGCCCGCGCAGCACCTTCCGACCTGAAAGGCACTGCATTTGGGTTGTTCAACCTGATGACCGGTCTCGTGACCCTGGTCGCCAGTTTAGTCGCGGGCGAACTGTGGGACCGATTTGGGGCGAGCACGACCTTTTACGCGGGAGCAGGGTTTTGTTTGCTGACCTTGTGTGCTATCGCTGTGGGCGGAGGATTGCGCCGAAAGAGCGCTTTCTAGGCGGATATGCAGACGAACTTTGCGCCAGACCCGGTGGGGTCGATGTAATTACGAGCCTGCGCGCGACCAGGGATTTCGACTCGCACAACGTTGTGCAGCTATATTCCAACTACTTGGCCACTCACAAAAAGTGACGCACGTCGCCCCTCTTTGCCACGCCTCAGTTGCCAGATGCGTCGCTTCCAAGCTGGTCTCGGGGCACATGGCGAACATCGGTGCCGCTAACCACATAGACAACCGACTCGGCGATATTGGTCGCGTGGTCACCGATACGCTCGATGGCTTTCGCGATGAACAGGTAGTCCAGTCCAATCGAGATTGTCCGGGGGTCTTCCATCATGTAAGTCACGAGCTTGCGCACGAAGGCTCGAAACTCATTGTCGATAGCTTCGTCATCTTTAATAATCTGGGCTGCTGCACCGGCATCCATGCGCGCAAATGCATCCAGCGCTCTGCGAAGAATGTGTATGACCATTTCGCCGGCAACCTTGATTTCGGAGATGTTGATGCTCCGTGCGTTGGTTTCCAGAGCAATGCGGAGTGTCCGCTTCGCAATCTTTCGGGCCTCGTCACCTGCTCGCTCCAGATTTGTGATGCACTTTGACGCGGCCATCAGGAGTCGCAGGTCACGTGCGGCGGGCTGTCGACGCGCTATGATGTTACCCACTTCTTCGTCGATTTCTATCTCCATCGCATTGAGCCGGCGTTCCCCCTCGAGGACGCGCTCAACAATTGGCAAATCGAACGTGTTCATCGCCTCCAACGCGAGTGCAATCTGCGACTCGACAAGGCCGCCCATTTCGAGCAACCGGCTCGAGAGGAGGTTGAGGTCGACATCGAATTTTCTCAAAATATGCCCCTCAGACATGTTCGTTCCCCGGTCGACGCGGCAGCGACACAATCCGCAGTTGCCGGCATCATCCTATCGCGCTCGGAAATACTAACCGGTTGGTCCAAACTCCGCGAGCGTGCCGAAGCTCACGGATACATGGCCCCAGAGCCTAAGGCTTACGATAGCGCCCACGACCGTATCTGTCGCATTCACCCGTGTCTGCGCTTCGACAATGACAATACGGCCTACACGCCGGACACGAAAAAGAAGGCCCGGAATCGCTTCCGGGCCCCGAGAAAGGTGGCCATGGCATAGCTCCCTCAGCTCGAAACGTGACTAAGCCGAACTTCGCCAGCGATGGTAACCACCTGCGTGGCCGAACCAACGAAGCAACCCGATATGCGGGCGCCTCGAATGTCAGAAATGGAATTCCGCTACCGCCATATCCGCACGAAAATTAGCAGCCTCTCCTTAAGGCCAGCTTATGCAGTGACGGAACGCGCGGAAAGGTTGCGCCTTCCGCCATTGCTAAGAAACAGGCGCAGCGCATGTAGCGCGCGACCTTGCGCTTTGGCTACCGGCAACGTGCCATTGTCCGGAGCCGCGAACCCCAGGTGCGTCGCATCGGTAACCGGTGCGTGCACCAGCCCAGTTCAAGGCGCACACTTGGCGACCCGCGCTGCAACAGCCGGATTGTCTACAGGAGCACGGCGCAATCCGCTCACAGAGACCTTCAGCCCTTGCCCATCCGTTCGATTGAGCACAGAAAACCCGGCGTGATGCTTCGCCGCCACCTTTGCTGCGATGGCTAACCCGAGCCCACTTCCCTGCCCAGTTGTGTTTCCTGCGCGATAGAACCGGTCCAACACGCGTTCAAGGTCGGCCGCCGGTATGCCAGGTCCGTTGTCGACAACCTCCAGCGTTACTTCGGCATCGTTCGTGCAAAGTCGAACATCGACCTGCCCGCCGGGTGGCGTGTGCCGAATGGCATTGTCGACGAGATTCGTGACCATCGTTGTCAGTGAGGTCTCGTCCCCAATCACGACGATGGGGCCTCCCATCCCCGCTGGACCAGTACATTCCAGACCTATGTCAACTCCCTTGTGTTCCGCCAGCACGGAAAGTTCGCCGACTACCTGCGTGGCCACACGGTGAAGGTCGGCATTTCCCGCGCGCGCGCTTGCCTCGGCATCTTCACGCGCGAGGGTCAGCAACTGCTGGACGAGATGGATCGCGCGATTCACCCTATCCTCCAGTTTGCGCAGCAGGTCCTCATCGCTCAGTTTCGCGTCGTCCCGTCGTGCAACCTGAATCTGGAGCTTCAGCGCCGTCAACGGAGTTCGAAGTTCATGTGCCGCGTCCGCAACAAACACGCGCTGCGCTTGCAATGCCCTGTCGAGACGCACCAGCAGGTCATTCAACGCCTCAACCAGCGGCTCGACTTCCGTCGGTATGGCATTCGCCATATCGATGGGTGCCAACGTTTCAATCGAACGGGCGGCCAAAGACCTGGAGATAACAGTGACTGGCCGCAACGCCCGCTTCACAACCAGCAAGACCAGGGCGATTTCGAGTGGCAGAATCGCCAATAATGGCCAAAGCGTCCTTGACGCCTGTGTCAAGGCAGAATCGTCACGGACGGACATGGGTTGTCCAACCTGAACAAAACGTGAAGCCTGCTGTAGACCAAAAACCCGATAGTGACGCTCGCCCACTTTAACGGACTGAAATCCCGCGCGCTGACGTGGAAGCCTTGCGCCTGGAACGGACTCGTATGTCAGAACGCCCGACGCATCCCAAACCTGGATGACAACGCGGTCGTCCTGTAATCCCTCGAAATCGCCAGATTCCTTGTTCGCCAGTGCTGTATCGGCGACCGACTGCGGCAAAGAGATGGCGACGGAACGCAATTCATAGTCAAAAAGCTCGTTCGCCTCTTCCAGCGCGCTTCGGAAGATGCCATATCCCGCAAGAATGCTCATCGCGCCGAGCACAAAAATCAGGCCAACCAGGAGTTGTGTGCGTACCGACCTCATACGGCAGCTGCCAGTCGATAGCCGATGCCCCGAATGGTTACAATCTGCTCAGCGCCCAGCTTTTTTCTGAGATTGTGGACATGTACCTCGATGGTATTGCTCTCCACCTCTTCGTTCCAACCATAGAGCTTCTCCTCCAATTCCGCTTTGCTATATATCTTGCCCGGCTCTTCGATAAGCGCGCGCAATAAACTGAATTCGCGGGAGACGAGTGGGATGGATATGCCGCGAAGCGTAACCGCGTGCGCGACCTCATCCAGCGTGAGCGCACCGTGAACGTATACGGGTCGGGAGTTCCCAGCGCGTCGCCGAAGCAGAGCACGCACTCGAGCAGCCAGCTCATTCAAATCGAATGGCTTGATAAGATAGTCATCTGCGCCGGCGTCCAGCCCCGAAATCCGGTCGTTCACAGCGTCCTGCGCCGTCATGATGATGACGGCGGCGCTTCCACCGCTGGCGCGATAGCCTTTCAGAACGGTCAGGCCGTCCAGCTTCGGCAGGCCCAGGTCAAGCAGAACCAGGTCATACACGTCGTTTCCAAGTGCCAGTTCCCCGGCTCGCCCATCATCTGCCCAGTCGACTGCATGACCGAGCCCCCTCAATGCCTCAATAACGCTCTCGGCAATCATGGCGTCGTCTTCGACTATCAGTAAGCGCATGTGTGGCCTCCTCGACTGCAGAGTGTGCAGCAGATCAGCTTAAGGATTTCTTACGCGACATCGGAGAGGACGAATGTATCTGACTGCCCCAGCACCCCGAACGCAGAAATTGCGAGGCGTTCGACGGCCGGACTGACATAGGCCGTCCGGGCACCGAGATCCACATCAAACGGTCAGATACAACGGCGAGTACTCCGGGTACGGTGGGTCGGACAGGGCTGTCTTCTCGGGTCCGAGAGTCGATGGCTAACGCCTGTCAGCCCGTTCGCAAGGGTATCGAATTTTCGTCCAGTGTGGCTCCGCTACTGCTGCCGGCGAAGAGGCGCTAGTCAGGATTGGGCCCCTCCAGTTTGTTTTCCAGAACCACCCCATCCTGGGCGTCGACACCAACCTCCTGGGTCCCCTGTCCCGTGCGAATATCGAAGGAATATCGAAGCCCGCTGCCCCCGGGCTCCTTTTCCAGCTCCTCACCCACGATTCGTCCCGGATGTGCCTTGAGCGCGATAGAACGAGCCTCCGTGATTCCAATCTTGGCATCCCTTGTAAACTGCTGCCCGCTGAACGCCTGCGCCCCAACACTTGCAACGAGTAACCCACACGCCAAAACAATTGCGGAATAGTTTCGCATCTCAACCTCCATAGGGGCTTCGGTTTCAATGCAATGCTGGACGTCCGACCTTAACACGTGCTTACGGCCCGTCTTTCCGGCTGTGCGATAGCGGACAGCATGCGTGAAAAGGCTGCAGTTTTGTCAGACTTCGAGGCTATATCTCGCGGCACCTACAGCATGCGTCGAAGCAGGCGGTCCTTGAATCCGACTTGATGTACAACTACAGCGAAAACGTGTAATCCAATCAGGATTAAAAGAATCGTGGCGCTTGTGCTATGCCACTCGCCAATGGACGCGCCAAGCGAATCTGGCGTAGCAAGCGGTGGCAGATCCAAGACCCCGGCCAATCTGACAACCCAGCCCCGGCCGCTTGCGTTCAGCCATCCGAGGAGGGGAACGAGCAGCAAGAGCGCGTACATCGAAACGTGAACCGCCGCCGCCAGAAACCGAAGCCCACCGTGCTGGTCGACCGGACCTGGCGAGCGACGCATTGCAGCCCAGACAAGCCTTGCGGCGAATAGGGCCAACAGTGATGTCCCAATCCCAACGTGCCAGGCGACCAGACCAGCAGGAGCCTGCACTGAGTCAGCGTCCGGCATCAACCAACCCAGACTGAACTGTGCCACCAGAAGCAGCAAACTGAGCCAATGAAGTACCCGGGAGACCGCGTCGTAGCGGGCCGGCATGTCGCCAAAGCGTACTGCGTATTGAGTATTCATTTTAGCCCGAACTAGAACCGAAGAATAAAGGCACCGCTTCCGTCGCCCGAACCGCGAATCGCTCTTGAACGAACTCGCGGCGGAACAGGATGTGCAAAAAACCTAGCCGCCAGAACTTGTGATGACCGACTCGCGCAGCGCTCTCTCAGCATTGGGCACCCGCGAAGCCTGCGGCAGTTCTGCCCGTGTGGCCTTACGCCGACAGAATGCTAAAGGCACTCTGCTTAAGGGATACTTAACGGGTCAGGGAGAAGTCAATTCTTATGGGATGAAAAGGGTGTGCAGCGGGAAATTCGTTGCTCCCTGCGATAAGCAGATCCCGACTGGCGCAGAAATAGCGCTGACATCGCTGGCCTTCCAAGCGCCGTGGGTGCTTTTTCGTTAAGGATGAGTTAAGGATAGCTGCCTATTGTGGCTATAAGCACCAGATGAGACGTCGACGTCAGTCCCGAAAGCGGCTTCATGTCTCCGAGGACGGGTCTGACTGTCGGCAATCACCGTCGGACCAGCAACGCGCCTTGAAAGGTGATGTTTCCGTCGTACTGGTTTCGACATAGAGTTCTTCGGTGCTTCAGACGAACGCTTGTCACGCTCCGGGCTTTAATGCGTTTTCCAACGCAATCTAATCGCACCGACTACGACACGTTCTTCGGCCTGCATCCGATTTTTATGGAGTCAAATCAAATGAAAACGCTCATTTCTGCCATCGTCATCGCCGCATCCGTTTCCATTCCGGTAGTGTCCTTCGCCCAGCAAACGAACGGACCGCTTACGCGCGCGGACGTGCGCGCCCAACTCATTACCGCGGAGCAAGAAGGTTTGATTCATCAATCGAATTCACAATATCCCAAGACAGCTCCCGCGTCTGAAAAGGCAGCAACTGCTTTCGACATTTCTGGATATGGCTCCGCCGCTGGGGGCTCATCGCAAACAACTGTAAATCCAATGAGCGCAAAGCATTTGCTCTATTCTCATCACTAGCCTGTAGCTGGTTAGTTGGTTCTGCTTTGGACATGATTTTTAACCATGGCCACCGCGGAATCCGAGACTTGTGTAGTGCATGGTGTGCAGTACGACGCGCTAGGCACCAAGGTTACAGACACACTTGAGAAATGCGTTTCGCAGCCGAGCGATGAGTTGACGGGAGGCAGTGTGAACACATAGGCCGAGCGCGTCGCCGGTAATCCTGTTCGCGTTTCCGTACGTCACATTTCGCTTGCCGCTCGAGGTCGGGGCCAGACACTCCAAAAAAGCCAAACAGCAGTGGCTCGCTTAAGGCTGGCTTAAGTCTGCCCTGCGAATATAGGCACAGTTACCCCCCCTGTTAAGCCGCCAGCGAACCGGCGGCTTTTTTTTGTGCAGGCCGCAGACACTACCCACCCAGAGGATGCTACGCCAGGCGGCAATAGAGCGCAGGAATCTCAGGCATTCAGCCCCTGCGCTGTTGTGGATTGTTCGCACTTTAAGACTACACAGGTGTCGACGGGCCTGTCCGCAACGCTTGTCGCCGAGTTTGAAATACCCGACGCCCTCCTACCGGTTTCCCGTTCCGACAGTATTCGTTTTTGCCTCTTAGGTCTTAATTCCGGCGCCGCAGTGCCGACCCTGGTTGGTGTTCTTATCGATGTGTCGGTGACGGCGGTCGTCGTGAAAGTATTGAACCCGGCACGGCGTTCGTAAGGACCGCGAGCGTGGCAACTCCGCCGCCTTATCGGGGCGGCCGTTTTTCGGAATCCCTGCAGCATTCTTTGAACAGAGTCGCCCTCGTTTGAGCGCGAGCCCGCGGACGTTGCCCAATGACCAACGGTGCACTCCTCGCCACTACCTCTAGTCTATTGGCGGATGTCCGCGAGCTAGCTCTTCCAGCCCGTGCAGACCAACGGGCGGAGTCGCCTGCCACGGCAGCAACACAACCCGCTTCGCATCCTGCTTCATCACGCGCTCGATAAATGGCACCTCGTAGCGCCCTCGTTCGGCTAGTGCCGGGTCGTGGGTGCCGCTTGCGAGCAGGCTTTGGTCAATGACCCAGGCATAAGGTTCAATCTGGGCCCGCCGGAGGTCAGCTTGCAGTCGCTCCGCCTCATGAACAGGCGTCGCCTCGGCGAGCGTCACAATAAGAACGCGCGTGAAATCGGGGTCGCGCAGACGTGGCAGAAGCTGGCGCACCGCTTCTGGCATATCACCCTCGGTGCGCATGACTTCGCGATGATAGGCCTCCGCTGAATCCATCAGCAGGATGGTATGTCCAGTCGGGGCCGTGTCGAGTATCACGAAAGCGCCCCGGGCCTCATCCACCGTTCGCGCGAATGCGCGAAAAACTGCTATCTCCTCGGTACACGGCGAGCGCAGGTCTTCCTCGAGCATCGCTTTTCCTTGGGCATCGAGATGAGCACCGGCCTTGGCAAGAACCTCATCGCGATAACGATTGACCTCCAGCTCCGGGTCGATGCGACTCACGGCTAAACTCGGCAGCGACTCGTGGAGCGTCCACGCCACGTGCGCGGCCGGGTCGGTGGTGGAAAGCAGAACTGCATGGCCACGCTGCGCCAGTTCAAGCGCTATCGCCGCAGCCACGGTCGTCTTGCCGACGCCGCCCTTGCCCATCGTCATGACAAGACCATGGCCCGCCTTCTCAAGGTCGTCAATGAGCGGCAAAAGGCCGCCAGGCAACTTCATGCTCAACGAGCTATCTGTCCTGGGCGCAGCAATCTGCTCCGGGTGCAAATACGCATGTAACGCGGTCAGTCCAACCAATCCCCTGGGGATGAAGCCCGTTTCGCTTCGCGCAAGTGCTGCGAGCCCCGGCGGCATTGCCTTTATCGCTGCAGCCTGCTCTTCTTCCATCGCGCAGGCAATGTCATCGTCAGAGGAAACGGCCTTGAAAACACCATTGACTGCTAGCACCAGGTTTCGAACCCCGAGGTCGGCCAGTTCGATACGGGTTCGCTCCGCCTCACGGAATGCCGATGCCTCCGGCCGGGTCACCAGGACCACAGTAGTGCGGTCGCGGTTGGTCAGTTCGGCAACCGCCGCTGCGTACAGTTGCCTGTTTTGCTCGAGGCCTGCCAGAGGCCCCAGACACGAATTGCCGGTTGTGTTTGTCGACAAAAAGTTGCTCCAGGCAGACGGCAGTGTCAGCAAACGCAGCGTGTGCCCCGTGGGCGCGGTGTCGAAAACGATGTAGTCGTACGCATTCGCAGTCGCACTCCCGCCCAAGAGGTCGGCAAAGGCGTCGAACGCCGCTATCTCGACGGTGCAGCCACCGGAAAACTGCTCCTCCATGCTGCGAATTGCCGCATCGGGCAACTCTCCTCGATAAGGGCTAACCATACGCTCGCGGTAGGCCGCCGCGGCGAGTTCCGGGTCGATGTTCAGCGCGTGGAGGTTTGGAACCTTGGCAATTGGTGTCGGCCGCCCGGAAAGTTGAGTCTCAAGCACCTCATCGAGATTGGACGCCGGGTCGGTGCTGACAAGCAGCACGGTCTTACCCTTTTCAGCCAGTCGCAGCGCTGTTGCGCAGGCGAGCGACGTCTTGCCGACGCCGCCCTTGCCGGTGAAAAAGAGATGGCGAGTTGTAACGGCAGGAAGTGTCATATCGGTGCGCCGGTTAACATTCGCCGGGCTTGCAACTGCAGGCCCCGGCCTTGATGTGCGGCTTTTCGGCGGCGGGAATCTTGAGCCCAAGTTTCTGAATCAGTTGAGCTCGTGACGGATGCACCCCGACGGAGATAATCCGGCCATCCACCGTTGCGATGGGCAGGCGGTCCATACCCGCATGCAGCTCCCGGACCACTTCCGGATTGGCCGCAAAGGATGCCGCGTCGTGCCCGAGGCGGTGCCGAACGACTTCGACCCCATGTTCAGCCAGCCACTGAAGGTCGGCGCTGAACTGAACCAGCGCCGGGTCTACGTCCACGCCGCAGACGCCGGTCGCGCAGCACATAGCCGGCTCAAACACATCAAGTTTGCTCATCGTTGCTCTCACGAATTTGACCTATGCTGCCAGAGCGCAGCCGCGTCCACTCCGTCATGCTCGTCCCTCTGAAGGACGAGTCGTTGACCTCGGTCAAGTCACAGACGATGGAACGGCACTTCCCCGCATGGAGAATCGACCCGCTTGCAAGTCGCCTCCGTCTGCTTCGTTGACAAGCGTCAAAGGAAGGTCGGTGCTGACATGTAGCCTTGTGTGCACGATGACTGCATACGCTCTATCGTCGAGTCGCGCGTTCACAGGGAGGAGATATGAAAAAGCTTCTAGTTGCGATGGCTGTCGGTATTGCCTTGACATCCCCCGTGCTGCAAGCTGCTTCCAAAGACACAGCTGCGCCGCAAAGCAGTTCAAAAACGCCACCCGCCGGCGCTGCTGAGTTCGACAGGAATCTGGCGCAGCTCCAGGAGCAAATGAAGACAATGCAAGCGCAGATGGACCAGATTCGCAAAACTCAGGACCCTCAGGAACGCCAGAAGCTACTCGAGCAGCACTGGGCCACAATGCAAAGTGCGATGACAATCATGCACGGAATGTGGGGCCCGGGGATGATGGGTCATGGAATGGGCCCGGGAATGATGGGAGGCGCTGGGCCCGGAATGATGGGGGGCTGGGGGCATATGGGCGGCTACTACTCGCGCCTGACACCCGAGCAACTGCGGCAGCGTCAATACATGACTGACCAATACCTGCAGATGCAGCAGGAGATGATGAACAACATGATGTGGCAGCAGCAATACCGGGACGGGCCACCGCCTGCCAGTACAAAGTAGGCATGCTGAAAAATCGGTTACTGACGAGCTCCCAGCCTGAAAAGCTCGCCAACTACAGGAGCGGACATGAGCAGTATTTCCAGCTACAAAGACCTGACAGGCGAGGTATCGGTTCAGATGCGAGCGATGCGCGCGTCACAGCCTGACTTGATGACCGCGTTCGGCCAACTCGCTGCGGCCGGGACAAAAGACGGGGCACTGAACCGAAAGACGCGGGAGCTGGTCGCGTTAGGGATTGCGATTGCCTGTCGTTGTGACGACTGCATCGGCTTTCACGTCCAGACGCTGGTGAAGCTGGGCACGACAAGGGCCGAGCTGGAAGACGTGCTCGGCACTGCGGTCTATATGGGAGGCGGTCCATCAATGATGTATGCCACCCATGCGTTGAGAGCCTTTGAGGAATTCTCGCTCTGACTATCAAGGTGCCCGGATTTCTATCAGTGTCTGCGATGCAAGGCAGCCCCCGAAGAGGACCACGGCGTGGGACTCATGGCTGCGTCATTCCTTGGCGATGGTGCATATGTCCATCCATCGCGTCAGCACCGTGGTCCGAAAGTTGTGCGTCGAACCATGTGTGAAGTGACGACACTAATTTCGGGTCGTCGCTGCGATAGGTAAGTTCGCCGCCACCTTTAATGTCCTTGTAGGTAATCGATATCTGGCCGGGCTTTGCCGCCCTGAGCTGCGCCAATCCGGGCATGTCAGCGCCGTGAGTTCGGGCAGGCGCCGAAAAGTCACCACGTTGAAACTGGGTCTGGATTTCACGCAGATGCTCACGAATCAGCTGGGTCTGGTGGCTATCAGAGGGACTTTTCGCAACTACCCGCTGGCTCCCCCCATCGTCCGATTTGGTGAAGATGTGAGTTGTGGCCTTGAGGCTGAACGGCATGACCTCCGCACCTCGCTGCGCGACCTCGGCCTGACGCTCAGCGTCCGCCGCGAACGATTCAGCCGCCGCGCCCAGGCCTGCCATCACGATAAGCGTAGTAAATAATGTGCCGAGTTTCATTGGATGAGACTCCTGCGTGGTCGACAGTGATAGATGATTACACCCGATGCCCTTGCGCCGGTTGCGTTGATGGCCTTTGATTGCGCGTCACGCTAGCGAATCAGGGAGCCGGGTTAAAACGTGTATGGGTTTCTTCCCCCCAGTGGTAGAGAACGAGACCGGACATGCCCATCGCAAGAGCGACAAACCAGAAGGCGTACTCCACACTGCCGCCCAGAGCGGCAGCAGCGCCAAGACCGAGCGCACCGACGCCATACCCCAGGTCACGCCAGAAGCGGTATATGCCGATGGCTGAAGCCCGCCAGGCTGGCTGTGCCAGGTCGGCAACGGCGGCGCTCAGGTTGGGGTATAGCATCGCCATTCCGATACCCGCTACCGCCGCCGCGAAACTCCACCATGCCGAACCTTTGCCAAGGGGCAACAGCAGCACACCGACGCCGCAAACCCACATACCCAACACGTTGAGGTGATGACGACCGACCCGGTCGGACAATCTGCCCGTGAAAAGCTGCGCGCCACCCCATGTGAAGCCGTAGACACCCACTATCCAGCCTATACCGGGCAGGCTCACCCCCCGCTGGTGCAGGTAAACCGGCCAGAACACCCACACCAGCGCGTCGACAAACTTCTCGACCAATCCGGCCTGGCAGAGAGCTGCCATACGACGGTCGCGCCAGCTCATCAGGGCAAACACTTCACTGCCCGTCGGTTGTTCGCCGGCAGCAAATCGATGGGGCTGGGGGTGCCCTTTTTCCGGCGCAATCGCTTCCTGACTGCTCTGGAAGCGGGCCCAGGGCAGCGTCTCGGCCACTGCCAGCCAGGCGAGCAGAGTCGCAAGGAGAACTACCGCCGTGCCGAACCAGAGCAATCCTGCGCGGGGGCCGAGGACGGATGCTGCGTATCCCGTTACCACTCCCGCCACTGCCACCCCTACGTAACCGGAGAATTCATTCAACCCGATAACGAGGCCGCGCTGGTCAGGACGCGTGATATCAAGCTTCGCCGTCTGGGTCATCGACCACGTCAAACCCTGATTTACGCCAAGCAGCATGGTGGCAACCACGACCCAACTCCAGGACTGGGCGAAGTAG
>Ga0255336_100264_pt1 | contig 104323 bp, 89 predicted proteins | sample MeOH1_35cm_T3_17_FD_189102 | JGI IMG/M metagenome (GOLD analysis project Ga0255336, IMG submission 189102) | Sandy soil microbial communities from University of British Columbia, Vancouver, Canada - MeOH1_35cm_T3_179 | ecosystem: Engineered > Artificial ecosystem > Sand microcosm > Unclassified ...
AAGGTGCGGGATATTGTTGGGTTATATCTGAATATGGGTAGCGATGAAAAATGGTACGGAAGCAGGTCGGACCGCGTGTAACTATAAGAAAAGAAAATGGTAGGCACGAGGAGACTCGAACTCCTGACCTCTACCGTGTCAAGCGATCAACGTAAGCGTTATCAATAACTTACACGTTCTTGAAGGACTGCCAAGTGCTTGATGGTTCGTGTAAGGACAACAGAAAACGGGTGCAAGAACGGGTGTACGAGACGGGGCTCCGCATTTGAATTCTCCGCGCAGATACTTGTCCTCATCCCACTTACCATGCCCGCATCTTGAAGAGACGCCCCTGTTCATCTTCGTCATGTAACACCAGAATCATTTCGCTGTCGTTCAAGAAGGTCCGTTCATCTCTAGATTCTGCCGGGATGTCCGAATCTATCAGCGTTACTATGTGTTGGATACCAAGCTCGGCATATTGGCGAACGACCCCCACCAAATTTTGTTTTTTCCGATCATCGAGCGACTCAAAGACGCCGTCGTGGTATATAAACCTCGGAAACCTGACATCTAGGTGCGCTCGCAGAACCGACATGTCGAAGGCGATGCACAATAGTTTTCTATATGTATGACCCAAGTCGGCGCTAGTCGCGTTACCGGATTCATCGAGAATCTCAGCTTTGAAATCAAGATGACCGAGTTGGTTGGGCGAAACGCTTAGGAGGGCTTTCCGATCAATGACTTCTTCGACGATATCGCTGAAATATAACCGGATTGAAGAGAATAGGCTTGTCGATTCGGAGTTTTGTTTTTCAACGTCTGCTTCAATCTGTGTTTGCAGAGTACCCTTTTCATCTGTCAGCGACCGAATCTCTGTGCGCAAGTCCTGCAGGCGACGGAGAAAGCCCTTCTGTCGTTCTAGCGATGTTATATCCGCCTTAAGCGTGACTAGCTCATCTGTGACTTGCTTGTACTTGTTAAAAACATCGGTGTCACTCAGAAAGGAAAGCATTTCCGATCGACGTTTTCCTAATTCGTTAAGTTCAGAACCCACGAGTTTTAGTTCACTTTCAATGTCGGCCTGTTCTTCTTTGAGATAGGTTCGGCGTTCATTAGTAATAGCTCTATTGAAAGCGATTAATTGCTGATAATCTTTCTTTATCTGTCCGTGAAAGAGCACCCCAGCTTCTTGGAATAATTGTTCCGCTTGGTCTGGATCGAACAGTATCTGGTCATCTTCCAGCGCCGATAAGATTTTCTTCTTATTTTGGTTCAACGAATATCGTCGAGAATTGAGTTGAGCGAGCCGCTCATCAACGTCGTTGACTAGGTCTTTCGTTTTCCCCTTGTCTTGCGCGCGAAAATCGAACGCATCTAGTAGCTTCTGCTTCTTTTCTGCTTCTTTTTGTTTAAGAAGTAGAAGGCCCTCTATCTTGCTAATGTCCACGACGGAACCGCCAAGCTCATTCTTGATGGTCTGAGCTATTGCATCCTTCTTGGCAAGCTCCTCTTCCTTTTGATAGTGCCTTTCGACAAGCCCGGCATCGAATCCGAGAATGTGGGCAAGATAGGGCTTCCAATCTGCATGAGCAGAAGCAAATTTACCCAGATGGAAAACGTCCCGGTAGTCCTCTTGAGAACGCAGGAGATATCCCAATCCTTTTCTAAAAGACCAAGGCTTCAGGGCTCTCAGATCAAGCAAACCATCAAGAAGGTCCCTGGCTCGTTCAAATGGCATCTCAAAGTGATCCCAACTCGATTCCGGGAGTGAGCTAAAGTCCTGTCGGGCAACATCATGTTTCTTGAAGCTGATCTTAGTAGCTTCTTCAGCTCCTCGACGTACGGTTATATAGGAGCCATCTAGCAGTTCTATCTCCAAAAAGAAGACAAATTCCCCGAAGAGATGTGGATGCTTGAATAGAAACATCTTGCTATCGCGAGATGAGAGAAGACAAAAGTCAAGGAGTCGCCCGAGAGTAGTCTTGCCTAAATTGTGCGTGTCCTTCTTTTTGTTTTCCGGCAAGCGGATTTCCGCCAGAACGACGTTCAGCCCAGCGACAAAGTCGACTGGGGCAAAGAGGTCCGGCTTGTTAGTATAAAGTTTAGATAGCTTCATTTGGCCCTAAGTACTCCACTGCATCAGTCTTTGGCCGGTACTCAACCAACCCCAACAAAAATAGAAAATTCAGAGCTGGCAAGAAAAGCACATCACCACCATTAATGGCCTTTTTGGCGTACTTGCGTAGGGCGTCGTAATCGTCAATTCGACGAGCCTTGAGACGAACGAGCAGTAGCAGCGATACATTGACAATCGTCTTGTCGGGATGGGAATGTTTAGTTGGTCTGAGCATCGGTCACTCCAACATCACAGTTCCAATACATGTAGAACAGTGCCGCACGTGTCAGTCGTTTGTTTTGGCGCAAAACGACATCTCGGCTAAACAATAGATCGGCTAGGTATTCCATTACACTGTCAAAGGTCTGAAAATCTTTGCGTTTTGCGATTATCTTGAGCTGAAATTCATCAACAACAGTCTCGTAGCGCCGAAGCAAATCTAAATTTTCTGGGGCCGCAAGAAAGCTCTGTATCTGAGCAGTCTCCTTCAGATAACGTCGTCGCAGCGCTTTTGCATATTCCCCGCTCATGTTGTTCAGCGCGTTCTTCTGTTCATATGACACCCGAGGCGTTGGAGGGGCATCAAGAACACTCATTACGACATCCGCTTGCCCGGCCAGTGCTTGTACTACCTCTGCCAGTTCATCAGGGCTGACCGTTAGAGGCGAATCAACTGGATCAATCCCTGCAAGTTTGGGGACTTCCGGGAAATTCTTCAGAAAGACTTCTAGCTGTTCTAGCCCGCACAGATAAATAGATGCAATGGGGATGCCGCATTTTTCCGCGATGTGAAGGCGGATGCTGCTTTCCGCGTTTGCGGCCAGTCGCCTATTAGAGAACAGCATGTAGTAATCAAGGTCCTTGTTTTTCACCAGCTTCTCAATTCGAGGAATCTCTTTTCCGATAACGTTGTTCGCTTCTTTGCTGCTGAAAAACTCGGGTTCAGAGAAACTCTTGTTGTAGCCGTTAGTGTGTTTGGCTTGAATGACGACCGTGCCTGACCACGGGGCGGCCTTGCTGGGGTGAAGCTCAGCCGTACCAACAAACTTCGCATCACGACCGCCGTCGGGACCTTTAGAGAAACCCTGGACGGATATTCCCAACAGCCGCTGGCTCAAGAATACAATAAGCGTTTCAAACTGCTCCGGGCTGAGATCTTCGTAGGCGTATTTCATTGATTTGGGAGAGCTTCCAAGCTGTCCATCGTAGCTGCTTAAGAGATTGACGTCACGAACATTCGGGCACCCGCCACAATCTTGAATGAGTCGGCACCGAAGCGACACCGTCTCACTTCATCTAATTGGCTTAGAATCAGTGGATTATTGGTACTGTGTGTGACGCTCCATGAAATTACCCCCAGGGTACTCGCTGGATTCCCGCTGAGAAATGTCCATGGGTAATGGCTGCGAATGGCAGGTCACAGAGGCGTTCCATGTCTGTATTTAGATGTGTCACTATAGTTCAATAGTGGAATCATATTGACGATCACTGCCGATCAAAGCATAATCGTTACATGCCACGTTCCCGCATGGACGAGTTGTTCGCGCTTGGCGAGGAAAACGATGGCCTGTTCACTTCCAAACAGGCGCGTGAGTTGGGCATTAAAGATTCTGTTCTCGCTCGTTTGGCCCAACGTGGACGGCTGGAGCGGACAGCGAGAGGCGTGTACCGCGTTGCCCATTATCCGTCCGACAGATTTGCCCAGTACAGAGAAGCGGTCCTTTGGGTTCAGGCGAGTTCAGGACCTGTACAGATTGCGCTGTCTCATGAGACGGCGCTTCTGCTCTACGGGATCTCGGACGTTAACCCTGCGAGTGTCCATCTGACGGTTCCAAAACAAGCCCGCCTGCGCCGCGAAAAACCCAAGTGGATCGTGATTCACAAGGCTGATCTGGCTTCGCCGGATCTTACGGAATACGAAGGCATGCCGGTCACCTCAATGGAGCGAACAATTCTCGACATTTTTAATACTACGCATCGGATTGATTTCGTTCGGCAGGCCATTACGGATGCTCGCCGACAGGGATACGTGAACTCCGAGCAGGCGGGAAGATTGCGGCAGATCGTGACCCGGTACTCGCAGAAGCTCGAAGGCAATGCCGCGAAGGAAGGGGCTATCGATAGTGACTCCAAAGCCAGTTGAGCGGCTTGAAAAGACGTTAGCGCGCGTTGCTAAGGAGCAAGGCCTCGATCAAGAGCGTCTGCGCAGGTGGGTTTCATTTCTGGCATTGTGCGGGCTACTGGAACGCGCAGTCAACGAGGGCATCCTCACCACTTACTACTTAAAGGGTGGAGTCGCGATGGAACTTCGATTTGCCGGGGCGGCACGCGCGACCAAAGACATGGACCTTGGGCTGGAGGGCAATCGGGCAGAAAGACTGAATGTCTTTGAACAGGCGCTGGCTTTTGGGTTTGATGCATTCGCATTCCGGCTAAAATCGCAGACTAGAAGTATGGATCTCGCCGACACCATACGCGTCGAGGTTGCTGTGCAATATCGCACGCGAGCTTGGCAGACGATTGAGGTTGATCTCGGCCCGGCGGGAACGGGGGCTATCGATCTTGTTGAGCCGACCATCCGTGGACTTGCTGAGATGGGAATACCCATTACGTCGCCGATTCGGTGTTTGGGCCTGAGCGAGCAGCTTGCTCAAAAATTGCACGCTTGCACCGGGCCGCATTCCAAGGGGCGGGCGAGAGATATTCTTGACATTCTGCTGATTGACCTCTTAGGAAAGCTGGATTATGTAAAGGTCCGGGCTTCAGCCGAAGCGGTATTCGCAGAACGGGCTACGCACGCCTTCCCTCCCGACACTGCGATACCGGCGAATTGGCGTATAGAGCTTGAGTCTTTGGCAAAGGAATTGGGATATCCGGTTACGGATTCCGACGGGATTGAATCAAAGTTTCGGGCCATCGTGCAATCGATTATGAAGGCCCCTCCCGCCGACGCTGTGTGATGATGATCGTGTTGCCATGCGGAAGGGAAGGTCGTTCCCGAACGCACGTCTCAATTTATTTACCTCGTCACGAATATCAAAAATTCTCGGCGTGTTGTATTATGACGTAACGATGTTTCGACGTTGGCACAGAACCGTAGCGCTGTTCATCCTGCTTTGGGCAGTGGTGGATATCTCTGTTCCTGGTTTCTGTGAGGCGGAAAGCAATTTTCTCCTAGTTCCACAGCAGCACTCCCCAATATCAGTTCAGTCTGTCAACGGATCGCAGCCCAATGCGCCTATTTCTGGGGATGATTGTTTCTGCTGCAGTTCCCAAGTAGCCCCGGGCACTTATTTCGAGATTGCGACGATTCCTTTTTCTGAGGAATTTGCTGAGGACGCCCCTGTAGCAAAGCCTCTGGGATACGCCCTACCGCATCACCAACCTCCTCGCGCTTAGTCCGCATTGTCCTATGACCTCCGGGAAGAAGTGTTTCCGCGTGGTCTCCCCAAAGGGACTGTTATGAGCCGGACTCAAACTCATGTTTTCGAGAAAACGTGTTTTCGCGAACGCGGACCACTTCTCATTGAGGTAGGCAACGATCGTGCTGCGATTCTTTCACCTGTTTGTTGGCGAGCAGTCGTTAGCTGAATCACTCGCTATCGACACCATCGCTGAACATATCTGCGCTTTCGGTGAAAAGCAGAACTGCGTTCAGCTACTCCGTCGAACAGTTGCAAAAGGTATCGGAGTTGCTGTTGTGTCCAATCGTGCTCCCGATCCACTGGTGCGAGCTGTAACTGCACTTGAGCCGTCACGTCGCGCGGTCGTCGTTCTATTTTGTGGATTGTCATTGGATCTCGGTACCGTGGCCCGAATTACCGGGCTTAGTGAAAAGCAGGTTAGCGGGAAGTTCGCGGTTGCGCTGGTCGAGCTTCAAAGGAGGGTGTTCCCGTGTCGCGCGGATCACACCCCACTTCAGAAAGAACCGTGACTTCCGAATGGAACGTCGTTCCAAAACTTCGTTATAGCGTCACCCCGTTAGTCATTTCAAGGAGCGGTCGAAATGCCCCTGAGTATCCTGTCTAAGATAGGCAGACCATTGTATGTGTATGTCTCATTGTTGATCGTTGCAGCTATTGTTTCAGCAGCGCAAGAGCCAGTTGCGGTCCCCGAACGACTCACCCTTTCGGACGCTCTGCAGCTTGCAATGAAGAACAACCCCATTCTGCTACGTGACCGCCAGAACCTCGCGATTGCCAATGCAAGCCTAAGGGAAGCTCGGCAGCTTCCAAATCCTGAGTTTGACGTTAACTCTGAAAGTTACCCGCTGTTCGAATCCAGCCCAGGCTCCTTCTGGAATAACCAGGAGCTTACGTTTCGAGCCGGACAGACGATCGAGACGGCCGGCAAGAGAGCAAAGCGAACACGAGTGGCTCAACAGGAGCTACAGGCTACCGGATCAGACGTTCGCAACACGGAGCGAGAAGTCAGGCTCGAATTGAAGCGTCGGTACTTTGCCGTTGTGCTTGCTAAAACGCAGCTCACACTTGCACAGGAAATCCTGAAGCAATTTGACGAAGTGATTCGCCTCAACGAGGCACGCTTCAAACAAGGTGAGCTGTCGGGTCTCGAAATGAATCGCATTAGGGCGGAGAGGCTCCGGTTCTACACGGATGTTCTTGATTCCGATCTCCAGGTCAAAAACACGAAGACGGCTCTGCTGGAGCTACTCGGTGTTTACGACTTGGCGACCAAGTTCGACACAGCGGAGGCATTGACGGCGACAGTTCAGCCAGTTCAGCTTGACGAGCTTCAACAACTCGCCTTGCAGAGTCGCCCCGATCTTCTTGCTGTTCAGCAACGACTCGAACGCAACCGTCGAGAAGTGGAGTTACAAAGGTCGGCGGCAATACCGAACGTAACACCGTCTTTCGGATACAAGCGCGATTTTGGAGTCAATGCCGCAGCGTTTGGAATTACTCTTCCCGTTCCTTTGTTCAATCGCAATCAGGGGGGGATCAGCAGAGCGAGCGCCCAAGTAGAACAGCAGCGACATGAGTTTACCCGGTCGTTGCTTGCGGTGAGGCGGGAGGTTCAGCAGGGATACCAATCATTGGAGACACAGGCGGAACGGCTTCGTGCGCTCGAGCAGGATTACGTTCCGGCAGCAAAGAAAGCGCACGAGATCGCACAACAGTCCTACCGTCTTGGTTCATTGGATCTGATCGGGTTGCTCGATTCCGAGCGCGTGTACCGCGAGACCTTACGTGCATACAACGTTGCGTTGTTTGACTACAAGATCGCTGTGTTTCAACTGGAAGCCTCCGTAGGAAAGGAATTCTGACGTGAATCGAAGAGCACTCATTGCGGGAATTGTAGTCATCGCGCTTGTGGTTGTGGTGGCATTGCTGCTGCGCTCACGGAAATCATCTTCTGAACAACACGAAGAAAAAAGGGACCCTAACAGTGTCGAGATCAGCCTGGATGCGCAGCGGAATGGTGGTGTTGAGCTTGCCAGCACCGAGGAACGGCGGCTTCAGCAGGTCGTAATAACAACTGGCGTCATCTCGCCGGACGAGGCGCGCGTCGCCCACATTGTTCCGTTGTCACAAGGAGTGATCGAGGACGTGTTCGTTCAACTTGGCGACCGGGTTCAGAAAGGCCAGGCGCTTTTGGTATACGACAATGTCGAGCTAGGCGAATCGGTCGGTGAATACCAAAACCTGGCAGCGGCTTCGAGAAAGGCGGTGGCACAGCAGCAGGTCGCACGCAAGTCGCTGGACCGGGCCAACTCTCTCATTGCCGTAGAGGCAATCTCGCCGCGCGAGTTGGAACTGCGCAATGCGGAATACGAGCAAGCCAATGCCGAAGTCAGTAGCCGACGTGCCGAGGCCGCCCGAGCGGAGGAAAAGCTTCATCGCTTTGGCCTGACTGATCCGGATATTAGCCGCCTGAACGGTTCAGAACATTCCACCCATCGCACAGCCTCCCACAACACAGTGCGCGCTCCTCTGACGGGAGTCGTTACAAAATATGAAATATCGAAAGGTGAGGTTGTCGGTCGCGATAAGGAACTATTCACGGTCGTTGACACAAGCACCGTTTGGGCGCTGGCCGATGTCTATGAAAAGGATATTCAGTTTGTCGCTCGCGGCGGCGAGTGCGCCGTGACGCTGGCTTCTTACCCTAAAGAAGTGTTTCGAGGGAAGATCGCCTATCTGAGTGATGCCCTCGATCCTGAATCCCGCACCGCCAAGTTGCGCTGCGTTCTTCCCAATCCCGATGGCCGACTGAAGCTAGAGATGTTTGCATCAGTAACAATCCCGACTAAGGAGTCGCGGAACGGGATCGCAGTTCCTTCTGCGGCAATTCAGGAGATCAACGGACAATCGGTCGTGTTTGTCCAGACCAAACTTACAAAGTTCGAAAAACGGATTGTAGAGCTAGGCGAACGGATGCCGGAGAGCACTGAAATCAAGTCCGGGTTGAAAGTAGGAGAGAAAGTGGTGGCCAACGGCAGTTTCTATATGAAGTCTGCGCTTATGCGCGAAGTTATCGGCGGGGAGGAGTAACCCTCAATGAATAAAGTTGTCGAGTTCGCGCTGCGAAACCGGTTTCTCGTGCTGGTATTCACCATTCTGGTCATAGCAGTCGGTATTTGGGCCATGACTGTGCTTCCAATCGACGCGGTGCCGGATATTACGCCCAACCAGGTAATCGTGCTTACAAACTCGCCGGGGCTGGGTCCCGTAGAGGTCGAGAGACTGATTACATTTCCCGTGGAAACTGCGATGAGCGGCCTGCCCGGCGTCAAAGAGATCCGCTCCGTCTCTCGCTTTGGCTTATCGTCGGTGACGATTTTTTTCAAAGAAGGGATGGACATCTATTTCTGCCGCAGGCTGATCATGGAGCGCCTGCCGCAGGCCAAGGAGGCGATTCCGGCTGGCTTTGGCTCCCCTGAAATGGGACCAATTAGCACTGGATTGGGAGAGATCTATCAATTTGAAGTTAGGGGCGATGGCAAATCGCTCATGGACCTACGCAGTATCTTGGAGTGGGACATCGCCCCTCTCCTTCGTTCCGAGCCCGGCGTCGTCGAAGTGAACTCTTACGGCGGAGAGCTGAAAACCTACGAAGTTCAACTCGATGCCAGTCGTTTGGTCAGCTACAACGTAGCGCTTTCAAAAGTGTTTGAAGCGCTAGAACGTAACAACTTCAATTCGGGCGGCGGTTACATCGAGCACAACCAGGAGCAATACGTAGTTCGCGGTGAAGGACTTATCGGGACGCTTGAAGATGTAGGGAACATAGTTGTTGGGGCAACCAAGAACGGCACACCGATCTACATCAAAAATCTCGGGGATGTCCGCTTCGCACCAATGATTCGACAAGGTGCTGCGACGCGCGATGGTCGAGGCGAAGTGGTCACTGGTGTAGTGATGATGCTGATCGGCGAAAACTCCCGTGTGGTCTCGCAGCATGTTGGAGAACGACTCAAGGAAATCCAAAAGACACTTCCGGCCGGAGTGACGATCGAGACGTACTACGACCGGACCACCCTTGTCCAAAAGACGATCAAGACGGTAGAAAAGAACCTCATTGAAGGCGCTCTGCTCGTGATTGTCATCTTGCTGTTGCTCTTGGGCAACATACGAGGGGCCTTGATAGTAGCCGCCGTCATACCGCTTTCCATGTTGGCGGCATTTTATGGCATGGTGTGGTTCGGTATCAGCGGAAACCTGATGAGTCTCGGGGCTATAGATTTTGGACTGATCGTCGACGGCTCCGTAGTTATGGTCGAGAACATCATTCGCCATTTGGCAGAGGCGAAACGCCGCGGTGACAAGAATACGTTTGCAGTAGTGATAGATTCTTCGCGCGAAGTGGCCCGGCCAGTGTTCTTCGCCGTATTGATCATCATTGTTGTATACATTCCAATCCTGACTCTTGAGGGTACTGAAGGCAAGATGTTCCGGCCAATGGCACTAACGGTGATCTTTGCGTTGGTTGCCTCCCTGGTGTTTGCGCTCACGCTAATGCCGGTGCTCAGCTCGTACTTCCTTGCGAAGAACGTAAAAGAGGAGGAATCGAAACTGATTCAGAAAATCAAGGAACGCTACGTGCCATTGCTCGGAAAAGCGATTGCACGTCCCGGGCTAACAGCATCGATCGCGGCTGCAACACTAGGTGTCGGAGTCATCGTTGCCGCTTTTATGGGAGCCGAATTTATCCCGAGACTGGATGAAGGAACAATCGCAGTCCAATCCTGGCGCCTCCCCAGCGTGGCATTGTCTGAGTCGGTTCGCGGAACAACAATGGCTGAGAAGGTGTTGAAGCAGTTCCCTGAAGTTGAGACGGTGGTCTCGCGGACGGGCCGGGCTGAAATTGCCACCGATCCAATGGGCGTCGAAGTCAGTGACGTCTATGTCATTTTGAAGCCACATGAACAATGGAAAACAGCATCGACACGCGAGGGCCTGATTGCGGCATTCGATAAAGCCCTCAAAGAGAAAGTCCCGGGGAACATTTTCAGCTACTCGCAGCCGATCGAACTAAGAATGCAGGAATTGATCGCCGGAGTGCGCTCGGACGTTGCGGTTACGCTGTTCGGTACCGATCTGAACATGCTACGCCAAAAAGCAGACGAAATCGTACGAGTCTTATCGCAGGTCGATGGAGCGGCCGATGTAAAGGCGGAGCAAACTGGCGGGCTCCCCTATTTGCGCGTTGACATTCGCAGAGATCAGATTGCGCGATATGGCATCAACGCACGTGATGTACTAAACACCGTCGAAGCTATAGGCGGCAAAGAAGTAGGACAAGTACTTGAGGGCCAGAGACGCTTTGCACTGCAGGTCCGGTTCCAGCCGAGCGACCGAGATGCGGTCGAGAAGATTGGTAACCTTAAAGTGGCCGATCCTCAAGGACGATTGATTCCTGTCAGCCAACTGGCCGATCTTCGCACTGAGGAAGGCCCCGCACAGATTAGCCGCACCGACATCCACCGCCGCATCAGCGTGGAGGCCAATGTCCGTGGGCGCGATCTTTCCAGCTTTATCAAGGACGCCCGAGCAGCCGTTGGAAGCAAGGTCTCGCTACCCACTGGCTACTGGATCACCTGGGGTGGGCAGTTTGAGAACCTTCAAAGAGCAACGCAACGCCTTTTGATCGTTGTTCCACTCTCCATGTTCTTGATCTTCATTCTGCTCTATACGACGTTCAATACGATCCGCCCAGCCTTGCTGATCTTCCTCAACGTGCCAATTGCCGCTAGTGGGGGTGTCCTAGCCCTTGCTCTCCGGGAGCTGCCGCTAAGCATCTCGGCCGGAGTTGGCTTCATCGCCGTTTCAGGAATCGCAGTATTGAACGGCGTGGTGCTGATTTCGTACATACTCCAGCGTCGCAGAGACGGTGCCTCGCTCGAAGATGCAGTTACGGACGGTGCCGTCACTAGGCTTCGCCCCGTCTTGATGACTGCGTTAGTCGCAAGCCTGGGGTTTGTACCTATGGCAGTTGCGACCAGCGCAGGAGCCGAGGTTCAGCGTCCTCTAGCAACGGTGGTGATTGGCGGACTTATTACCTCCACCCTTTTAACGTTATTCGTTCTTCCAACTCTTTACCGGTGGTTCGAATCCCGCCGCGAGGAAGTGGAGATTTAGGTGAATCTATGAAAGAGATCAAAGCGATTATCCAACCATTCGTTCTCACTCGGGTCGTCGAAGCTCTGAAAGAGATCGAAGGATTGCCCGGTGTCACAGTATCGGACGTGCGTGGCTTCGGCCGCGCACGCGCCGCGGGCGCTCTGGCCCCCGTAATCGATGAAGGTATCGAGTATGTGAAGAAGGCGAAACTTGAGATTGTGGTTCCCGACCATCTGGTCGGGCCGGTTCTCAAGGTCATCGTAGAAAAAGCACACACCGGGAAGGCCGGAGACGGGAAGATTTTTGTCTATCCAGTTTCCGATGTGGTGAAAATCCGGTCCGGCGAACGCGGCGAAGACGCAATTTGACGAGGAACTATGGCTCATTCCGATCACGATGTTCTCAGCTAAATGGCCAACCTGTGTTCAACGAAGCTGCTAATGGAGCCGTGCGCAATTTTCACGTTGCGGGGATGGACTGCGACAGTTGCGCCGACGAGAATGAGCAACCCAGCTCCGGTGCCGATCATAAGCTTCAAAGATATGTTTCTGCGGCCATGCAGACAGTCTCCTTTGCAACTATCCCGGTGGAGAGTTTAACGTAAGGCCCGTCTCAGCCGTAAGCACAAACTTGGGCAGTTCAGCATTGTGAAGTACGTGTTAAGACTGTTGCTGTTCGTCGTGATCGCAAGCGCACCTCAATCCTGCGCACTAAATAGCGTCTATGCTGCTTCCCCAGATTTCGTCACCGGAGGTAAGCACGTTTAGCAAGTCGTCGGGCTTGGGGAACTACTTACGTTCACTGACTGCCGTCGAAGAGAGGGTTAAAATCACCACCTAACGCGCCGAAGCGTCCACAATCTCCACGACCGCCTTTTCAACCTGCGCTGCGACGGTTTCGATGCCTTTGCCGGGAAAAAACTCCCCGATCACGCTTGGCAGCATAGTAGTAATGCGCGTCTTGCCGGCCTGTGTATACACGGTGATCGGGCATGGAAGCATTAGGGCAATAGCGACGTTTATCTGTAGTACCTCGTGAGCATATTTGGCATTACAGATTTCTACGATCTTCAGCGGCTCGCGCTGGAAGCCTTTCTCGGCGAGAGTCGCTGCCACATCATGCGTATGGAGAACCCGGAATCCCCTCGCTGCGGTGTTCTGTTCTACGGCGCTGACAGCTTCCTCAAAGGACTTGTTCGTCTCGACGGTGTACTCGAAGTTCTTCATAGAACGGCCTTCCTTCCTATCTTCCGATGATTAGTTTACATCCGAAGCCACGAACCTCCGAAACGGTTATGCCGGGCAGGTCTTCGATCTCGGTGAGACCTTCAAGGACCTTGTCCAGCATGAAAGGCTGAATGATGGCTTTGATTTCTTTCATCGCTCCTCCTCAGAGTTCGGCTTCTTCACGCCGTTCCTCAAACCACCTGTAAATCGTTGGGAGCACCAGCAGTGTCAGAAGAGTCGAAGTGACGAGACCTCCGATGACCACCGTCGCCAGAGGACGCTGCACTTCCGCGCCCACGCCAGTACTCAACGCCATCGGCACGAATCCCAGGCTCGCGACCAGCGCCGTCATGAGCACCGGACGCAGCCGCGTCTTTGCACCCTCGGTGACCGCCTCTTCCACCGACTTGCCTTCCTGCCGCAGTTGGATGATGTACGAGACAAGTACCACTCCGTTCAGCACCGCGACCCCGAAGAGCGCAATGAAACCGACTGCCGCCGAAATGCTGAAGGGAAGACCTCGGATTTCCAAGGCGAAGAGCCCACCCGTGATCGCAAGCGGCACGTTGAGGAAGATCAATGCAGCCGGCCGCCATGAACCAAATGCCGTATACAGCAAGAGGAAGATCAGCGCCATTGTCAGCGGGACAACGATAGCCAGCCGGTGGGTTGCTTCGCGCAATTGTTCGAATTGCCCCCCCCACTCAATGTGGTAGCCGGGCGGTACAGAGACCTTGGCCCCAATCTTTTGCTGGGCTTCGGCTATAAAGCTACCGAGGTCACGTCCTCGGATATTCGCCTCAATGGTGATCCGCCGCTGTACATTCTCGCGGCTGACCTGGGCCGGCCCGACCTCGACTTTGACGTCGGCTACTTGTGACAATGGGACAACCCGTCCATTGTGCATCGCGATTGGAAGGTTGGCGAAGGCGTCGGGGTCAGCAACGGCAGACTCCGGCATCCGCACTGACAACGTAAATCGTCGCTGACCTTCAAAGATCGTGCCCACCACCTTGCCGACTCGACTTGCCTCGATGACCGTCAGCACCTCTTGAGCCGTCAGGCCGTAACGTGCGAGGCGTGCGCGGTCAATGCTGGCGCGGATCACAGGCAACCCGGCCGTCTGCTCCAGGCGAACATCGGCCGCCCCCTTGACGGTTTTGAGCACTGTGGCAATCTGCTCGCCTTTTTCCCTCAATGTCGTCAAGTCGTCGCCGAAGAGCTTGACCGCGATGTCGGACCGGACGCCCGCGATCAGCTCGTTGAATCGCATCTCGATCGGCTGCGTGAAAGAAAAGCCTACGCCGGGTACCTCCTTTTCCAGCGCTTCGTTCATCTCGGCAATCAGTTGCTCGCGCGATTTATTGTGCTTCCACTCCGAACGGGGCTTCAAAATGACAAACATGTCCGCAGACTCAATTCCCATCACGTCGGTCGCAATTTCAGCCGTTCCCGTGCGCGTAACCACGGTCTTGACTTCGGAAAATTGCTTCACCACGTGCTCAATGCGGGTTGCGTTTTTGATTGATTCTGAAAGTGAAATGCTGGGCAGGCGTACGGGTTGAAGAAGAATATCGCCCTCATCGAGGCGAGGAATGAACTCGCGCCCGATAAAGAGAAACAGGACGACACTGAGGAAGAACAGGCCCAACGCGACCGCGGCCACTTTCCTGGTATTCCGCATGGCCCAGTCCAGAGAAGGCTCATAGAGTCGCCGCGCCTTGCGCATCAGCCACGTGTCCTTCTCATGGCTCTCGCGCAGGAACAAAGACGCCAGGACCGGCATCAGTGTTGTGGCCAAGACCAGCGATCCCAAGAGCGCGAAGATCACTGTGATTGCCATCGGCCGGAACATCTTTCCCTCGACGCCAGTGAGAGAAAGTATCGGGAAGTACACCAGAACGATGATCAGGACGGCGAAAACAACCGGGCGCACTACCTCGGTAGCAGCCTCGCGCACCCTTTCCAGACGGCTTTTGTGCGTCCCTGGCTCACGTCCGCGATGCAGGCGGCGCGTGATGTTTTCAATCATAACCACGGAACCGTCTACGATGATGCCGAAGTCAATCGCGCCAAGGCTCATTAGATTCCCGCTAACGCCCGCCATCAGCATGCCGATGAAGGCGACCATCATGGCAAGCGGAATCGCCGATGCGACGATCAGCCCACCTCGCAGGTTACCGAGAAGAAGCAGCAGGACAGCAACGACCAGCAACCCGCCCTCTAAGAGGTTTTTGCGGACGGTGTGCAGTACACGATCAACGAAACTGGCGCGATCGTAGAACGGCACTATGCGTACGCCTTTCGGTAATGTCGGCTGGATCTCTGCAATCTTGTTCTTTACGCGAGCGACGACCTGGTTTGCATTTTCGCCGGCCAACATCATCGTTACGCCAACTACAGTTTCGCCCCGACCGTTTTCAGTCGCCGCACCGATGCGCATCATCGCGCCTTCGCGAACTTCAGCGATGTTCCTGACGAATACAGGCACTCCTCCTTCGCGTGTGACAATGACCGTGTTTTCGAGGTCCGCAATGGACTTCGCGAGCGCCTCGCCGCGGATGATGTACTGCTCCTGATTGTGTTCGATATACCCGCTGCCAGTGTTAGCGTTGTTGCCTTGGAGGGCCTCGAAGACGTCTCGCAGCGAGAGCTTGTATGCGATCAGCTTGTTCGGATCAACTACAACCTGGTATTGCTTCGCATATCCACCCTGAGTGTTCACCTCGACGATTCCCGGCACCGAGCGCAGGCGGAACATGATGTCCCAGTCCAGGATGGTGCGGAGCTGCATGGGTGTGTAGCCCTCGCCTTCCACTGTGAACATGAAGACTTCGCTCAGTCCCGTGGTCATTGGGCCGATCTCAGGATGCCCGTAACCCTCCGGAATATTCTCGTTTGCGGTGTTCAGGCGCTCGGAGACGAACTGCCGCGCGAGAGGAAGGCTGACACCATCCTCAAAGATTACGGTGACCGCCGACAGCCCATAGCGCGACAACGAACGAATCTGTTTCACGCCGGGGATTCCCGTCATGGCGCTCTCGACCGGGAAAGTTATGTACTGTTCCACCTCAACCGGCCCGAGGGCCGGACTCTTGGTCAGGATCTGAACTTGAACGGGCGTGATGTCCGGTACAGCATCGATCGGCAGCCGGTACATTGCAGTCACGCCTGCTATTACCAGCAGGACAGCAAATGCAATCACGAGGAAGCGGTAGCGGAGGCAAATCGCAATCAGTCTTTCCATGCTATTCATCCCCGCTTAGCTGCTCTTTCAGAAGCGCAGATTTCACATAGAAGGCACCCTCAGCAGCCACTTTTTCGCCTCTGCGCAGACCGGATCTGATTTCAATCCATTTGCTATTCTCAATTCCCAGTTCCACTTCTCGCTTTTCAAAGTGAGTTGCGTCCATCTGAACGAAGACAACCTTCTCGCTTTCGATTTGCTGCACGGCGATCGCGGGAACTGCTAACGCGGTGCGGGACTGCTTTGACGGGATCGTCACATTGGCGAACATGTCCAGCTTCAGGCGACTATCCCGGTTTGCGACTACGCACCGAAGTTTCGCCGTCCGCGACTCCGGATCAAGGAAATCGCTGACGTCGCCGACAGTACCTATGAACTTGGTCTCGGGATAGGACGAGGCGGTGACTTCGCATGGCCCTGAGTTCGCCGTTCGCCCAATATCTTTCTGGTACACGTCTGCTACCACCCATACAGACGAGGGATCCACGAGAGCGAAGATTTCCTTGTCGGGAGTGACCAGCTCTCCTGGCGCCACATTGAACTTCGTGATGATTCCAGAGAACGGCGCGCGAACAATGTTCCGCGAAAGCGGCATGTCGGAAGCCCCAGACGTACCGCTCAAGTGTTGAATCGCTTCGTTTGTTAGGCCAAAGCGGCGCAGTTTCTGGTCAATCTGCAGCAGTTCTGCCTTTCCGCCGGCCACTTCTGCCCGAGCCTGGTCATACTGGGCCCGGCGCTCGTCGTACTCGCGTTGCGAGATTGCCTCCACCTTGAGCAAGTTTTCGGCGCGTTCCAGTGAGCGCCGCGCTACGTCCAGTTTCGCGTACGCAGTCTGCAATTGAGCGGAGGCGCGAAGGTGTTGAGCCGCGAGTTCACCCATTTCCACATTGTCGAGTTCAACCAGCGGCTGGCCCTTCTCCACTCGGTCACCAAGCTTCACCAAAATTCGCTCAACGACACCTTGCGCCAGCGGCAGGATGTGTCCGACCCTGGCTTCGTCTGGCGCAACCACTCCGGTCAGCTCGATCGGATCGGCCAGCACTCGCTCCTGAGCCTCTGCCACTTCAATACTGGATTTCCGTTGCGCTTCCTCGGCAATTTCCACCACCTTCGGCTCCGCCGCCGTTTCTTTCTTCTCGGCCGTGGATACCGGCTTCCGCATGATGACAATCGTGGCTACGATTCCAATCACAACGGCAATCACGCATCCGATCGCGATGATTTTCTTCACCTTCAGAACTCCTTCCCAACCGCCGCTTCGATAAGAGCCAAAGCGATCCGACGCTCGTAAAGCGCCTCGTTGAAATTCCTCAATGTCTCGCGGTAGACGCGTTCCGCATCCAGTAGTCCGATCAGGTCCAACTCGCCGAGCCTATACGACTGCTGTGCAGTGTTCTGTACTCGCTGAACACTGGGCACATACTCATGTTCAATGGCAGCGACTCGCTCTGATTGCATAGCGAATGTTTGTTTCGCCTCTAACACCTCTCTGACAACCGCCAGTCTGACCCGTTCCAACTCGAAGTTCTGGCGCGCGATGTCGGCCGTTGCACGGGCAATCCCGGGTTGGTTTCGATTGAACAGCGGCAAAGGCACGGATACGCCGGCGACCACGGTGTTGGCGCCGAAGTCTCGCTTGTAGCCGAAGCTCGGCGAGACGTTCGGTACTGCCAGTGATTTGTCCACCGCGAGTTGCGAGCGGTTGCGGTCCAAGCGCTGCCGCTCGGCGATAAGGTCGGGACGTTGTTCGAGCGCGAGCCGCTGCAGCTCTTCAATACTGGGCACTAGGCCACTAATTGCAAGGGGGTCGGCCGCTTTAAAGGGCGCGCTCAGGTCGGTTGCGCCCAGCAATTCGAGCAACTCGACCCGGCTGTTGCTAAGGAGCAGTTGCGATTCCAGAAGGTCGTTGAAGAACCGCAGGCGCTCAGCCCTGACACGCGCGATTTCCAACCCGGAGATTTCCCCTTGTTGGTAGCGCGCCTCGTTCAGCCGGATCAGGTCATCAAACCCTTTCAACAATTCCTGGGCGAGCTGCAACTGGGCCTGCGCCAGCGCGACCCCGTAATAACGTCGCTTGAGTTCGAGCGTCAGCTGGCGAACCGTGTTCTGCACGTCAGACTCAGTGGCGGACAGTTCCTTTTGCGCAACCTGCGTTCGCTTGCCGCGTTTGCCCGCGGTCTCGATAGTTTGGGTTGCCCGCGTTGTTAGCTCCTGATTGTTCAGGAACGATCCGGATTTAGACTCAAAAAGAGGGTAACTCTCCGAGCTGATTTCCAACTCCGGGTTGATCCGCAGACGGGCCTGCCCGACATTGGCGTGCGCGATGGTGATGTTCTGCTCATCTCGCAACAGCACGCGACTATGCGCCAACATGAGACTACGGGCTTCAGAGAAGGTGAGGCGGGCAGGAACCTCTATCTGTTGCGCAACCGCAGTGTAGACAGTTAAAGGTATCAGGGACAGGACGATGACTGTGCGAGATGAAACATAACGCCAACGGCGATATCGGGTCACATGTAGCTCCTCGTGCTTGAGAGACACAATCCGGCAACTGAACGCGTGTTGGCGACTCAGCTAGGCTTGCTGGTCTTTTCGCCTTTGATTTATCTGCGCAACAATCGAAGTCCATTCGCTACCACCAACAAACTGGCTCCCATGTCGGCGAAGACTGCCATCCACATCGTTCCCTGCCCGGTAACTGTCAGAACGATGAACAACGCTTTGATGCCGAGTGCAAGCACGATATTCTGTGTGAGCACCGCAGCCGTGAATCGAGACAGGCGTACAAAGGCTGGAATCTTGCGCAAGTCGTCGTCCATCAGTGCCACGTCGGCTGTCTCGATGGCAGCGTCCGTACCAGCAGCACCCATCGCAAAGCCAATGTCCGCGCGAGCCAACGCCGGAGCGTCGTTGATGCCGTCGCCTACCATGCCAACCTTCCCACGATTACCGTCCTTCAGGAGCTCTACGATGGACTTGAGTTTGTCTTCTGGAAGCAAGTCACCCCTTGCCTCGTCGATGCCTACCTTGGTGGCGATGGCTTTGGCTGTATGGGAATTATCGCCGGTAAGCATCACTGTTTTCACGCCGAGGGAATGCAAGTCGGCGATGGCCTGGCGGCTCGTTTCTCGCACCGTGTCGGCGACCGCAAAGATAGCGAGCACCTCATTCTGGTTAGCCAGCAACACCGCCGACTTACCTTGGTGCTCCAGTGCGCTGAGCTTGGCCTCGATGTCCGCTGAACACAAGCCCAGTTCCTCCATTAGCCGATGGTTACCCAGTTGATATATTCGACCGTCAATGCTGCCCCGCACACCCCGACCAGGAAGAGCTGCAAATTCGTTTACATCGCACAGCCCCAGTCCCTCCTTGGTCGCAGCACGGGCGACAGCCAGTGACACCGGATGGTCGGAACGCGCGGCTAGACTGGCCGCAACTATCCGGGCTTGGTTCGGAGCGCCGTTCAACGCAACGAAGTCGGTCTGTACCGGCTTGCCGTGCGTAATTGTGCCGGTCTTGTCGAGCGCCAGTGCCACCAGTTTGCGACCCTCTTCGAGATACACGCCGCCTTTAATCAGGATTCCTTTGCGGGCCGCAGCAGCAAGACCGCTGACAATGGTGACCGGCGTCGAGATCACCAGTGCGCACGGGCAGGCAATTACCAGCAACACCAAGGCCTTGTACACCCAATCCAGCCATGCTGCACCGAAGAGCAGTGGTGGCGCGACGGCGATCAGCAGGGCGAATGCGAACACGGCCGGTGTGTAAATCCTGGAAAACTGGTCAACAAAGCGTTGGGTTGGCGCTCGACTACCCTGAGCAGATTCGACGGCGTGAATGATCCGGGCAAGCGTCGAATGGCTGGCCTCTGCCGTTACTTGGTATTCGAACGATCCCGTCTCATTGATCGTGCCCGCGAACACGCTGTCGCCCTCAGCCTTATCCACCGGCAGGCTCTCACCTGTGATGGGGGCCTGATTTACCGCAGAGCTTCCGCTGGTCACCACGCCGTCGAGAGCGATCCGCTCACCGGGCCGCAGGCGAACCACGGCCCCCAGCGGCACGACCTTGGCTGGCATTTCCATCCAGCTTCCATCACCTTGGCGAACCGTCGCGGTTTCGGGCGCGAGATCCATCAAACCACGAATAGCATTGCGCGCCCGGTCGAGCGACTTGGCCTCTATCACCTCTGCCAGAGCGAAGAGAAACATCACCATCGCCGCTTCCGGCCAGTGCCCGATGACCATCGCGCCTGTCACGGCAATCGACATGAGCGCGTTCATGTTCAGATTGCGGTTCTTGAGGGCAATCAAGCCTTTCTTGTAGGTAGGCAGGCCACCGGTGAATATAGCTACCAACGCGAGTGCTATGACTGCCCAGTGATTGCCGCCGTTAATCCAGTACACGACTTCGGCCAGCACCGCGGCGACCGCAGCAAAGGCCATCGGCCACCACTTGGTTTTTGGTGACGATTCGACTGGCGTGACTGCATCCTGCGCGTTCGCCGGATTCACTTTTGCCTCAAAGCCGATGGCCTGTAGGGCCGCTAAAATCTCGTTCAACGCCCCAAGGCTGTGCGTCACGGTCAGGGTGCGCTGTATCAGGTTGAACTCCAGTCCCATTACATCGCTCATGCCACTGAGTTTGTCCCGGATCAATCCTTCCTCGGTCGGACAATCCATTCCGACGATGTGCAGTACCGTGCTTTGGTCGGTAGGGGCTTCGTCCACCCGTATCGCCCGCATGCCAATGGCAGACAACGCTTGCTCGATAGGCTCCAGCGACGGCATCTCATGACATACCGTTAACGTGCGCTGCATCAGGTTGAACTCCAGCTCAGCCACACCAGCCAGTTTCGAAAGTTTGTCGCGGATCAGCGCCTCTTCGATTGGGCAGTCCATGTTTTCAATGCGGTAATGCGTCCGCAACGCAACCGTGTCGCCCGCGCAACCGCAGCCTGTCGAACCACACTCGCTCATGGCAACTCCTGATCTGAAATCGTCCCGTATTGCCGATTACAGACCCTCTAGTTACTATAGAGTCAAGCACTTTTTGGAGAGCAATATGAACATCAAGATTGGCGAACTAGCTAGGCGAACCGAGTGCCAAGTCGGAACCATCCGTTACTACGAGAAAGAGGGCCTGCTGCCGGAGCCCACGCGCAGCGGAGGCAATTACCGTCTTTATGGCGAGGCACACATTGAAAGATTGCAGTTCATCCGCCACTGCCGTTCGTTGGACATGACGCTTAGTGAAGTGCGAGCTTTACAGAGATACCAGGATACCCCGGATCAAGATTGCGACGAGATTAAGGTGCTAGTGGACGAGCACATCCATCAAGTGGAAGTTCGCATCGAAGAGCTGTCGCAGTTGAAGCAACACCTGGTTGCGCTGCTCTCGAAATGCTCTGGGGTAAGAACCGTAGGATCGTGCGGCATTCTGCAAGGTCTATCGGACTGCACGTGTCTCCTAGTCTCTACGGATGACTCGCCTACCAGTTGAACACTCCTGCGGGTACGCGATGGCCTCGACGCGTGGGGAGAACTGTTCGGCGCAGTGTAGCAATTCGGCAAGGGCCGCGTCCTCCTGCGGGTGGTCGTGTCGCAGCAGCAGAATCAGGATAGACTCAGCCTGCACGCGGCCCATGCCCGGCGGTTTTACGGAGTGATCGAGCTCGACCCGGTTCTGACAAAAAGCAATTCTCCGACATCGTGAACGAAGTTCTTCTTCAATTCACTTCGTGGCCCGGAGTGCGAGTGAAAATCGTCGTTGATACTCAGGCGGAGTCAAACGAGGGATTTGAGGATACTGTGCCACGTGCGGTGAAAGAGAACTGCAATGTACTCCGTTTCCGAAGTTCGGAGCTTGAAACCGAAGAGTGAGTATGCGGATTGCTAGTCCGCGGTTATTCGCAGTTCCGGGGTTGTGTTGGGCAGCCTTGGAGTGTACGCTTGCGTACGACGCTCAGCACTAAGGTAATGATAGAAACTGCGAATTCATCTACTTACAACGCATCCAATCTACAACTTCGGCTGCGTGCACGAATGCAGTCCAGCTCTTGTTCGACGCGGCCCCATGGAGGATTGCCGTGTCGGATCACAGTGTTCTCCAATTTATTGCAGCGGTCGCCGAGGAGGGGAGTTTTGCACGGGCGGCCAAGCGGTTGCATACCGACCCGACGTTCATTGCCAGACAAATCGGCAAGCGTGAAAGAAAGCTCAGGGTTAGGTTTTTTGACCGGTCCACCCGCCAATTACAACTGACTACAGTGGGACATGCAGTCTTGCCGGAAATCCACCTTTCACTTCGGCACGAGCAACGCGCATGGGATCTGGCGCAATACTACGGCCAACTCATGAGGGGTCCGTTTAGAGTGGGCTGTTCGCCCTTTACAAACGACAATCTGGTGCGGATTCTGTACCAATTGAACATCGAAGAGTTCGAAGCCCAGCAGGTCATGTCGACTGATTCTCCCGAGCCACGACTCGCGTTTGATAACAGCACAACTCCAGAATTGGTCGAACGCGTTTTGCGTGGGAAGCTTCACGCCGCGCTTGGAGTCCAGCCAATCCATGATCGGGATCTTTGGATTGAAACGATTGCCAAAGAGCCATTCTGCATTTGTCTCCCGAGAGGTCATCCGCTGAACCAGCGGGCAACAATTCCAGCACGCGAGTTGGACGGACTGCCGGTATTCTGGATGCCGGAAGACATGCATCCCGCGCTGTACAAGCGCACAACCGAGTACATCAGCAGTACGGGTGCGCATCCCAGATACAAAGAGATTGGCTCGGTGTCTCACGCAATTGAGCTCGTTGCCCATGGGATCGGAGTTGCGTTGCTGCCCCAGTCTGCTTCGCACCTTTCCCGCCCTGGCGTCATGTTTAAGCCAGTCGCAGACCTGCACATGCAAATTGAAACTGCGCTGTTTGCGCGGCAAGAATTGATGCATGACACGCTTCGGGACTTCACGCTTTTCCTGGCCGCAAAATTCCAAGGCGTAAAGCCGCGGGTCCACTAGAAATTGTCAGCTATGCCCCTGGACGCGTGCGGAGCAGATCACACGTCGGAACGCGCAACAGGAGCACATAGCGGGATGCCAATTGTCTCACGTCGTTGCATCCCGCATCAGTTTTTACGAAGAACTTCCAGAATCTCTGTGACGGATCGCCAGTATCCGTTCCGAGAGATGTGTACGACAACGTCGATGGAGCGGCGGCATTCCTCTTCAATGTCGCGGAGATGCGCGTTTCCCGAACTGCGCATGGCGAGCTGGGCCAGCCGCCGCACGGCGTCTGCCGCCCCGTTGGCATGAATGGTTGTCAGTGATCCTCGGTGGCCAGTGTTCAACGCGTCCAGAAGCACTCTGGCCTCGCCGCCACGAATCTCCCCGACAATGATCCGGTCGGGCCTGTGACGAAGTGCGGCCTTGAGCAGATCGGCAAAGCTGATCTGACTCTTGTGAGTATCGAGTTGCGCCTCGGCGGAGATTACGTGGGGCTTCCTTATATATAGCTCGGCTGTGTCTTCGAGAATTAGGATGCGCTCCTGAGCAGGAATGAATCCTGCAAGAACATTGAGCAGTGTAGTCTTGCCAGAGCCGGTGCCGCCGGAGATCATGAGAGTCTCTCCACGCTGAACGGAACAGACCAAGGTCTCGGCCTGTTCCTCGGTCAGCATCTTGCGCGCAATCAGATCATCGACGGTAAAGTCCCTTGAGGTGAATTTGCGAATGGTCATCATGGGGCGAGGGTTGACCACCGGTGGGATGAGCGCGGCCATGCGGCTGCCATCGGGCAGCCGCAAGTTCATGATCGGCGAATCGGCATCGAGCTTCTTGCCGTAGCGATTCGCGATTACCTCAAGGCTGGTCAGCAGCGCGCCCTCTTCAAAACGTATTCCGGGCAACGCCTGTATATGGCCGTCCTCTTCGATCCAGACAGACGAGTCGGGATTGACCATGATCTCGGAGACTGTCTGCGCTTCGAGCAGATGCTTGATCGGCTTGAGGAAAGGCAGGATAACTTCAAAACTCATCGTACCCTCCGGGGATTGAACCCAATGCGCTCCTGCTCGAACCATGTCATGTCGATGGGGAGGAAGTCTGGCTTCAGGTAACAGTAGGTTGCGGTCTGCGGACTGATACCATCGAATGCTGCAACGATAGCCTGAGCGTTCTTCAGTTCGAAGAACACCTTCTCGTCGAACAGCGGCTCCTTCTGTTTCTGGTACTGCTTGGAGGCCGAGACCGATCCTTTATTGGAGGAGGTGCGGCCACTGAGCCAACCGACATTGGCATTCGAACTGGACTCGGAGACGGTGTAGCTGATTCTGGTGCGGTCCGTCTTGCCGCATATTTCAGAGGCAAAGCGCGCAGTATCCGGATCGGCAGTTGAAAGGAATACTTTCGTGCGGAAGGCTTGTAAGAGCGTCTTTACGCCCTCGTTCGGCAATGCTTCCTTCAATGACGAGATACTCTGCGTGGCCACGATTGGGATGCACCTCGGCTGCCGGGAAATCGAGAGAAAGCGTTCATCGCCTGTCGGATTGTCGCCGCCGACGGTCGCGTAGTTCTGATACTCGTCACAGACGAAGACCGTTGGCCGAAAATGACGGTGAGGCTCGGCATCCATCTTGGGGATGCGCAACTGTACTGCCCGCTGATAGTCGATCTTCATCATGGTGCCGATGACCTTGGCTAGCGCCGGATTGAGGGCCACAGGAAAGTTCAGACCAACCACCTTGCCAGACTCGATCAGTTCGTCGAAGGGCTGCAAAACACGACCCTTCGGATCGTCTTCGCATCCCTCGCCGTCATAAAGCTCTTTGGGTGGACAGAAGACACGCCGGACATCAGGATCGGTCTCGAACAACGAGAGGAATACGGCGATGCCCTGAATGATTGAAGTCTTGACCTCGGAGCGGAAGAACTTCCAGTGCTGCCAGTACCAATAACTGATGCTCTCGAAGTTTTCCTGGGCAATGGGACCGGCAGCCGGAGATTCGTACACAGAGAAAGCGATGCCCGTATTCGTTGCGAGGAAATTCTCAAGTTCTTCGCTCCACGGGGCCAGACACTCGCCAACTTCATCATTTAGATCGAACCGGTAATCACTCACTGCCGGTCGGAGTTTGAGAAATGCGGTTTCACTGATTCCGATGAACGCAGAGCCAACAAACTTTCTCCCGACTTCGATCAGCATCTTTTCCAGAGCTTCGGAACTGATCACGGTGCGGAAGATATCGAGCAGGGTGACATACCCATCTTTGACCCGGTGCAGCAGAATCACGTACCGAACGAGGTCCGTGTACGACTGCTGCCAAAACGGCTCTTTGCCTTTGCCCCAGATGGCCGTAATGATGGATGCGATATTGAATGCCTGCGCATAGGGATCAAGCGGGTTGTTCAGCGGGTTGTAGCGAACATCTCCTGTAAGCGAGACCTCTACGTAATCGGATGCGCGACCGCACTCATTCAGGATCACCTTCACTTGACGGCAGAGATCGCCCTTGACCTCAAGGACAATTCCGGAGAGCTTCTGGGTTGCATCGTCTGCCCGGTAAGTGAAGAGTTGCCGCATGGCCGGCAAGATCAGGCCTTGCGTCTTACCGGACCCAATAGCACCGATGACCGCGATGCCTGTATAGAGGCCCAACTCCGGAATCGCAAGCCAATGCGGGGCCGGTGATGGTACTGGCTTCAACGGCTGATGTACCTCGCCAACGACCAAATACAGTTCGCGCCGGGTAAGAGGATCGGGATACCAGGGGAGCACGCCCGCCGTCCGATTGATCTCCGGCATGTAGAAGTGGACGTAGGCCAGAGAGAAAAGGATCGACAGCACAAGGAACGGCGTGCTGAAGAGAAAGAGGGTGTAGCTCCAGACAAAACCGTGAAACACTCCGGGCCTGACGATGGCGATCATCTGCAACATCGGGTCCAATGTCGGGACTGGATACAGGGTGCGCAGCACGATTCCGCAGGCCGCGCTGAGGCCGAGTGAAATCGGCAGACGATTCTCGATAGCGTGGCGCAAGACTTTCTGGAAGGCATTCGGTGTCTTCACTCTGGTGTCTCCTTACTACGGTCGGACCGCTGGATTGGTGGCGATGTCGGACGAAGGTTTGACCTGTGGCGAGGCTGGCTTTGAACTGGCGTTCTTCGTCGATGCCTTCGCTTGCTGTTCTGCCTTGTACTTCTGGAAGTCCTCGTCCTGGGTCAGTCCGAAGCGCAACAGTTCGTTGATGATGTAGCGGCGGTCATTCTCTGACCACTCGCAGAGCAGGTCGATCTCGGTTGCAATCGACTCCTCGATATTGGTCTTCAGTTGGACCCAGGTGATTTTGCTGGCTCCGTGTTCGATCCTAAGTTTGCTCATTTGGCGTTCCTTTCCGGCCACGAATGCGGCCTGACTTGGTACTGGTTCTGGTCTTGTTCTGGTACCGAATCCGGGCCGATTTCAGTACCAAACGAGTACGGGGCGGGAGCGACCAGCGTCAGCGGCAACCCGGAAGGGTGGGGTCGCTCCCGCCCCTGCTTCACCCTCCAGTGGTTTGGCTATCCTTTGAAGTCATTTGTTTGTAATGGGCTGATCCTGTCTGTCCAGACTCACCCCCTGACTCGTATGCAGACCCGTGGGCCTCACTCCGCAAGAGCTTGGGATAGCGATAGTGGAAGAGCAACGTCACAAAGCTCGGATGGATTCCCGGGGAAGTTGCAACACGTTGTCCTGGAGAAGTCGTACGAAAACCATCGAAGGATTGCTGCCGCTGTTGCAGAGGCCGCACGAATCGCCGATTAAAGATCGCTTCAGCTTCGGAGAAGTTGTGCTCCGAGGTGGCAACGTAGATCACCTCGAAAACTCTGACGGCACAGAGGAGCGGAGTCAGCTCTTCGAGGTAGCGTGTGAACTTCGCGGTGGAGAGCAGTCCTTCGTCGAGGAAGGCAAAGCGAACGAGAGAGGATGCTGGATGATCACGGTCGTCCAGTGCCACAGGAAATGTCTCGACGAATTCCGACACTCGTCCGGCCTCGCCGGCAAGATACGTCGCCGGAATGTTGCGAACCTTGGTGAAAAAATGAACCTTTGCTGCCAGTGTCTCAAGATGGTAGTCGTCGTTGTTTTCGAGAACGTAGTCGAGCGACATCAAGCGGGTGCGAATCGTGCCGTCGCCCTTGCGGCGGCGATTCTGCGACTCAGCATTGCCAAGCAGGCGGTAGATCGGTTTGGCAATGAGGTGGTAAACAAATCGCCCCCGTCCGTAGTCGATCACTTCGATGTGACCGGCGATGCGTGCCTTCTCAATGAAGTGGTGCGCGAGATATCCCTTCTGCCGGTCAGTAAAGTAGTTGAACTGGCGGCGAAGGAAGTAGCCGGAATGTACGCCGACGAGATACAGAAACGAGGCTTCGCGTTCGGTGTACCCCAGGGACTGCAAAGCAAGGATGGGATCGACGGTCATGGCTAGAGCTCCAGAATCTGATCAAGTAAGTGGTGATCGTCTTCGGCGCGCGCAGTCAGCGTGGCGCGGTCAGAGGCGGAGGCGTACACGTGAAATCCAGCTTGGGCTTTGTTGCGAAGATGGCCGGGGCGGTAGGCGGCGGTGAGAACCTCAACGTCGGCGTGCCCAGAGCGCGAACCTTGATCGAGATCGTAGTCAATGCGTGCATCGGGAATCTGAATGCCGTTGTTGACGAACGGCAACTCAAGCTGCTGTGCAACCTGCCGCTTGATCTCATGAATGTCACGTTCGGGGGCGGACTTGCGCGCAGCGTAAATTGCTTTCTGAATCTGTGCCTTCAACTCGAAGTCGAGGCGCACTCGAAGGTTACTGCCACCGGCTTGCTCGATCTTTCCGGCTTCCTTCTGGTAGGCGCGATAGATTTGCGAGTCATGCTCGACCTCGCGCGGTTTGACCAGCCCGGCATAGAGCTTCTGATCGGCGGGGAGTCCAGAAGTACGCTGAGCCAAGTCCCTGCCTTGCTTGGTGAGAGTGACGACTTCAATGTGCTGAACGCGCCCGCCGCGACCATCGCGGCGAGCGTTCACGGAATTGACACTCACCAATCCTTGCTGGCGGAGGTACGCTAGATCGCGCTCCATGCGTGCCGGGCGATTGGCGTAGACGGTTTCCGCAAGGTCGCGTGTGGTGACCACTCGAAACCGTCCAACCTCTGAGAGAACCTTCTGTTCTTCCGCCCTCAGTGTGAGGCCAATGGTTTGCGGTGGTAGGCTCTGCCTCTGCGGACGACGGTCCAGCGAACGATCTGGTGAGGGGGCGCGCTCCCTCGCCACCGGTGGTTGCTCATGCTCCAACTTTGGGGCGTGCCGGGGGTGCGGGGACTGAGGGCCGCGATTCTCTGCGGCCAAGTCTTGAAGGCGCTCGCGCCGTTCTTCATAAGGAGAATGCGTGAGGGGAACTCCCTCGTTGCGCTTTGGGTGCGGAAGATCATGGGGAAGATCGAAGCGCATCACCCCTCCTCATTCGAACGCGGCTGGGTATCGTGGTTTTCGAAGTTGAGCGTACCCTGCTTCTTGTCTGGCTCCGGCTGATCTTTCCCGGCAGACTGCTGGTCACGCTCCGGCTGTGTTTCGCGCCCGCCGTGATCGCGCTGGTGCGTCAGAGAATCCGGAAGGCCCGGAACGGATTCGTCGTCGTAATTCAAATCTGCGCGCTGGCCATAGACTTTTCGGACTTCATACTCCGATACTTTTCCGAACTTGCGCATCTCACGCTCCGCGACCTCGCGGGCTTCGCGTACGCGTGCAACGAGATCGAAAGAATGTTCCTGTTCGTGGTCATGATCGAGATTGTTATCGTGTGAGCGTGGCATGTTTTTCGGCTTGCTCCTTTCACTCGGTTCGGAATTGTTCTGTGATTTCTTCTGAGAGTTCGTTGTGCCCACTGTGAATCTCCTGGTCAAGGTGTTTGAGCTTGCGCCCGGTGTCTCGGAGAAAGAACTTGCGTTCGATCCAGATGGCTGCGCCGAGGATGTTGGCGAACAGCAGTACGCAGTACGCGATGATCGCCCCGAGATAGTGATGAACGAGCAGGCCGCGCCATTGCGTAAGGAAGCGCAGCTCACCGCTCAACCAGACAATCAGCGCGAGGAAGATCAACGTAGCGACAAATACGGCATTGGCAAACACCGGCATCCTTTCTGCCGCACCTACTGCGGCAAATTACAGGGGAAAGGCGGAGATAAGTGAGGCACTCTCCGCTACGGGGTGGGCCGCGATAGGAAGGCGTGAGCTATTTCCCGAATGCCTGATCTTCACGGCAGTAGCTGATGACAAGACCGAGTGGATTCGAGAGCAACATCTGGTTGGGTACATCCTCGCGAAAGCCGTAAACCACGTTGGCCGTCCACCGTTCGCGGCGTTGCTCCTGTTGATCGCCAATCGAGCGGAAGACCTTCTCAAACTCGACGTGGGCGCGATAAGGAGCCTGCCGCATGTCCTCCAGCACAACGGCTCTAATCTCGATGTCCACGTTTGGCTGGTTGGGATCGAGCAGGAAGGTGTCGAGAGTGTTGGCTTTGCGCACCTGGGCGAGCGTCGCTCCTTGCAGGTCATTGGAAAAGAAGTTTAGCGACTCGGCAAAGTCACGATGCAGGGTTGCGTGATTGCGCCCGTAGTACAGGCCGGCCCAGCGGGCAAGATAATACTTACTGACTCGCTCGATGGGAATCGAGCGGAAGTCGTCATAGCGCATCACCTGCCCGCGTCCGGAATCGGTGACCGAGATGATGAGTGGTTTGAGTTGAAGCGCTGCCGTCTGCGCTCTATATAGAAGATAGAGCGAGACGGACGACACGGCGGCCAGCACCAGAATCGTAACCTTCAAGTACGTGTTGGTCACGACTGGCTCGGCATAGAGTTCCAGAAACTTCTGGCCAGCTTCGGTGATCGGATGAGCGTTTTGTTTGTTCGTCATATTTACCCCAGCGGGTTTACCCACGAACCGGAGCGGCCTCCGAAGAGCGACGCCGTAAGCTCCGGGATTTTGATCAGCCCGTAGATGCAGACAAACAGCGTGACCAGCAGCGCGGGCAGGATGGTGAAGGCATTGGAGAGCGAGAGCGGACCAATGACCGCCAGCATTCCGAGCAGAACCTTCGAGAAGACGAAGATGAAGGCGGCGGCCACAACCTGGTAGAAGCTGAAGCCGAGGAATGCCTTGAACCACCCCCAGAAGAGCCAGTCCATCTTCGGCACGATGAAGAATGGAATGAAGATCGGCCCCAGCAAGACGCATACGGCGGAAGCCACATAGCCGTAGGCGATGATGGCAAAGGCCGTCGCCTGCATTGCCGCCAGCGCAATCGCCATGACGATAAACGTCAGCGATTCGTGGAAGCTGAAGATGCCAGGAGGGCTGCCGAGCTGCGACTCGGCGTTCACCACGGCATCGGCGATCTGCTGTGTCTGGTCGGACTCAATCTGGCCGGAAAGCTGTAGCGTCTCCTGCGTTATGAGGTCGCTGAAGCTGTACCCGACGCCCGGTATGGGCGTCGAGTAGTAGGTCAGCATGCCAAGGCCGAACGAGATCAGCAGGATCAGATCGGCGAAGCGGGCAAAGTTGAAGCCGCCGTGTCCGTGTGCGGCGGACAGCGCGGCTTTCACTCCAAACCAGACAATCAGGATCACCGCCAAGCCGCGAAACAGGTTCATGCCCATCGCCTGAAAGGCGGCGCTCTTGGTGGTGAGCAACTGAGAGATAGCCTGCCCCAGAAACGTGAATGGATTCTGATTCATCGCCTACCTTCCACTGGTGCTCAACGAAATCGACTGGATGGAATTGCTCACTCCTCCCGTCGTGCGCTGCATGGTGTTGGGAAAGTTCTGCTGGAAGTAAATGGCTTGGTTGATGAGCCGGTTCTGCTCATCCAAGCGTTGCTTGTCGGCGAGGGCCTGTTGCGCAACCGAGGCGGCAAGGATCTGGTTGGTGTCCTGCTGCGAGTGAATCTGGAGCAGCGTGGCGGTGTTGATCTTGCCCAGCACAGCCATCTCCGTCTGCTGGTTGGGATCGGTCGAGTACGTGTCGGCTTCGAGGTTCGCAAGCTTCTGCGAGAAGATCTCGGAGTTCGACCGCACGGTGCCCAAGGTGGAAAGCGTGTTGGTGATCGTCCCCTGACCTAACTCGGAGGTTGCATACTGGTTCTTAATCGCCGCCTGTGTCAGAGCATCTTGCGATGAGAGGCTCGTACTGGGATAAGACTGCGGCTGAATTACCGCAGAGTTGTAAGCTGCCGTAGCTCGGGTCGGACTGCCGAGATTCAACACATCGTTCCACGCCGACGTGTTGCCGTAGGTATTCGGCGACGAAACATTGGTCCACAGTGAAAAGCTCGACTGATAACGAGCCGCAAAGTTCTGAGGCATCCGCGACATCTGAAATGCGAGGTTGTACGCCTGAATGATCTGGTCGCGGGTCTGGTTGGCCGTCGTGTACATCTGCTGCAACTGCTTGAACTCCTTGATGGCATTGGCGTAGTTGCTGGCATCGAATACCGCCCACTGCGCCTGTGCGGAAGGCACGAGCAGTGCGGCAAACATGAAAATGAGACAACAAAACCTTCCTATACTCATGGGAACCTCCATTTGGCCAGCCGCGCTGGCCCTGTTATCGGTGGTGGTTGTGGATCACGGCTCAGATGTTGGGTGGAACCGTATGGTTTTCATATGCTGGCAGGAGCAAGTCTTGGGTCAGATAGACCTTGATCCGATGGCCCTCGCGGATGGTGATCGTCGGCGGCACGTTGATGAAGCGGTCGAGAACGTGGGCGCTCTCTTGCGACAGACTGGACGCCACGCCTTGCCGGTACATATCCGAGCCGCTCTGGTTATACCCGCCATTGCTGGTCGCCTCTGCCGCGCCGGAGATTACGCCAAGCGCAATCGAGGCACCAAAGATTTCGAGGTAATGGTTGTTGACCTTGTCTCGCAGACCGGTCTCGCCCACCTGATCGAGCCCGTGAAACTGGTCGAGATCCACCGAGTACCCATCCGGCATCAGCATCCGGTGAAAGACGACGGCCAGTCGTTTCTGTCCGAATCCTGAGACTTTCTGCACCTCGCCCAGGATGAATGTGCCCTCGGGGATGAGCACATGCTGCCGGTCCTGGCTGTAGATGGGATTCGTGACCATCACCTTTACCGGCCCGGAGAATTCTCCGTCCAGCCGGTTCACGAGCGCCGTATCGACGGTCGTTCCCTCGAACAGCACATAGGGCTGCCCGAAAGCAGAGTTGATGTTGACCTCGGGCGCGTGTTTGGATGCAGTAGCGCTCGCTTGCGCCGCGCGGCCAATCTGGGCAGGAATAGTGGTTGTGACTCCTTCTGACTGGGTGGCCACTGGATGCGCGGCGCCATCAGAGACAGAAACAAGGTTGGAGGCAAAGCGCGCTTTGAAGATCAGTGCGCGTTCGGCATCCTTCACCGGATCACGCGGCGGCTCGACGTGTGCAGGCATATTGTTGCCTGGAGTGGTGCCTGTCTGTGCTCCTCCGGAGGTCGATGACGACGGTCCGGAGCTCGCAGATTTCTGCGACTGTGCCTGTTCAGCACTCTTCCGTTGCTCTTCGGCCAAGTCGCGTTTCAGCTCCTCAATACTGCGCTGATTCGCATCTGTGGAGACTATAGCCGGAAAAGCAGCACTGGGCTTTGCGACGGGCTTTGTGCGGTTGTTTGAGAACATCACCGCCAGCAGAATCAGCACCGACAACCCCACGATTAAATAAGCTTGGCTCTGCTTCGATACAACACCTTCGGGCAGTGGCCGCCGGTCGCGCACCTCAGGCGTGCGACTGGCGAGCGGTTCCCCTGTGTCTGTTGGGAGAGTTTTTCTTTCCTCTGACATTGTCATCTCCTACTGACCTGCCCGCTCGAAGGCGAGGCGGTGCTTGCCGATTTGGATGTATCCGTGATCGACCACTTTGGGGATCACGTAAGTCCCGTCCTTCAACTGGAAGTTGATGAGATCGGGCTTGCCATCCTTCAGCTCGTAGATCGAGAACTTCTCCGTCGCCGAAGACTTGATGTAGGTGAACTGGCCGTCCTGGTAGATCGCGGCCACATTGAACGGCCTGTCATTCCGGTAGCTATAATCAAATTTCAAATTCTTCGTTGGATACTCAGTACGGAATTGTTCGATGGACTGCGCTGCGTGCGCCTGCGCTGTCTGTATCTGAATCTGCGCTGCCGCAACCTCGGCAGCAGAAACCAACTTCGGCGATCCGCTTAAAGCGGAGATTACCGAAGCATCCGAAGGCTCGATCACGATCTTGAGGTCGGGATCGACACCATCTGCCTCGTCGAGCGTGAACGAGTAGACGCTGCCTTTATCGGTAATCAGGTTCAGATTGGAGTGAATCGCGTCCTTTGCCGGATGCAGAAAACAGTAGTTGCCGGTGGCGTCGATGATCCAGAAATCCTTATCACCGGTGGCAACTTCCAGAATCTTCTCCGACGCCGGAAGCTGAATGAGTGTGGTGTAGTGCATCTTGGCATGCACGCTGATAATATCGTTCGCGTGGTACTTCACGACGCGGGCGGTCTGCTGTGCGAAGCCGCTGGTGGCGGCGAGCAACAGCATGAGCGAGAGAACAGGCAACTTCTTCATTGGTCACCTTTCATTGGGTTGGGGTAATCATGGGCAAGACGCAGCAGTCCATCCTCTGCGCCGTATCGGGCGAAGTACTCCTGTTTGCGAATATTGTCGCGGGCGTTGTTGGTGGCGACCCAGTAACTGAGTGCGTCGACTTCAAGCACCAGCTTCTTGGTGCTGCCGGGTTGAATCAGCAAAAGGTCGCGTTTAGGTACAAGGCTTTCCAGCAATTCAAGCTGTGTGTCGTTGAATTGGAAAATCTCCGCGTAGAGCTTGCGGTCAATGTTGGGGTTGGCAAGAAAGATCTTGGTTGGGCAGGACTCGTTGACCACATGCAACATTTCTGAGGCCTGCAATTCCACCACTGACTGCGTGGCCAGAATCATCGCGGCATTCTTCTTGCGCCAGGTCTTTTCCGCCCGCGTGATCCAGTCGCGAATGGTGCGGTTCTTAAGGAAGATCCACGCCTCATCAATGACGAAGGCCTTAAAGGTTGCTGCGCTCTCTGGTTTCTCAATCTCTGCTGATGCTCGCTGCAAGACGTAAAACAGCAACGGCTCCAGAATGTCGGGGTAATCCGACCAGCCGTCGAAATTGAAGGTCTGGAAGCGGGAAAAACTGAGCGTGTCCTGAGCGTTGTCGAAGAGATATCCGAACTGCCCGGCCTGCGTCCAGCGGTGGAGACGATCTCCGAGCGGTCCGAGGATGGATGCGAAGTTTGAGAGCGTACGGATATCAAGCGGAAGCTTGTACATCCGCTCGATGGCGGCGAACAGCGCTTTGTCGTTTTCTGGAGTCAGCTCGTAACGGCCATTGGCTTCGATCAAAACTTTGGTGAACAAGTACAGGAAGTTCAGGTTCTCGTGCGTGGGAATCAGGGAAAACGGGTTTATGGTGAAACCGGGATTCTTCAGGCCAACATTCAGGTAGGTGCCACCGAAGCCGCGCGTCAGTGTTTCGTAGCTTCCGCCAAGATCGAAGATGAACGTCAGAGGCTCGTACTTCTGTAGCGACTGGATCAGGAAGTTCAGCGTGAAGCTCTTGCCCGAGCCGGTCGCGCCCAACACAAGCGAGTGTGCCACATCGCCCGAGTGCAAGTTGAGGCAATACGGCGTGCCGTGCTCAGATTCCAGGACGGCAAGATACTCGCGCTCCAGGTGCGCGTTCCACTGTTTTCCGGAATCGACCGTGAACAGAAATGACAGGTCGGCGTAGTTCGAGTTCAACGCCCATTGCTTGCGCAGATTGAATTGCCGGTTTCCGGGAACAGTGGCAAAGAAGGCATTCAGCAGGTTGTAACGCTCTTCATACAGCAGGCCATCATGAGTAGTGAACAGCTTCTGGAACTCTGCAATCGCGTGTTCGACTTTCACCCGGTCCTCGTCATAGATCACGACAGACAGGGTGAATTTGCCAAACGATTTGCCCTCCATGCCCAAAGCCGTCAGCGCATCGCCCAGCTCGGCAACAGCGGCTTCCTTGGAGTCATCGACCAGTTCGTCACGTGGTCCTGCATTCTGCTGTTGATCCTGCAAATTCGACAGGAAGCTGGTCTTCGAGTTGTGGTAGTGGCGGCGGCGCTTGTTGATCTCCTTGCGGGCTGCCGCGCTATCAACCGGATGCCACTCGGTCACGACATGGAAGTTGGCGGGAATGTCGAGCAGCCCATTCAGTAATAGCGGATGCGTCGTGTTCGGCATCTCCTTCATCGTCAGGACACGGACGTAGTCGTCATCCAAACGTAGATATCCGCGATGGGCCTCCAACTCCGAATCGCACAACTGCCAGTCGAGGAAGCGCGGCCCGTGCAGCCGCGCCTCCTGATTTTGGGAGGGGCGGAAGTTCACGAGACGCCGGACAAGCCGGAAGGTCTTCTCCGCCCCTAGCAGCTCGACCTGCATGAGGTCGCTGAGCTGCCCACTCAAACTCTGTATTTTTTGCTGCAACAGAAGACGGTCGCGCTCGATCTGCTCCGAGAGCAGCGTGCGTTCTTTGCCGCTGGAAAACAGCGCCCACAAGTCGCGGAGCGACGAGTGTGGCTGTTTTGGTAACTGGGAAAGTGCGTGCAGCAAACCGCTCTTGGCGTAGCTGCCGTCGATCATCAGCACCCAGAAGACTTCAACGCTATAAAGACGCTCGGCTTTCGACTGGAGAAACTCCGAACGCTGCTCCACTGCGGCGCGGACCAAAGGGTTTGCATAGTCCGTGTGCACCATCTTTGGCCGGTTGTACTTGAACAGAATTTGATACAACCGCGTCTTGTCATCGAGCGAGCGGAAGGCGGCTTCCAGCCGCTTCACTGCGTAATCACGTCCCGCGTGGTCGAGGCTTTCGTAATCGATGCCGCCGATCTTGAGTACCGCTCCGATGTCGCCCGATTTGGTCAGAAACGCATGTTCGTCCCAGAAGCCATACAGGTTGATGTGCGCCTGCAACGCTCCTGCTTCCTTCCAGTCCTTCGTGATCCGTTCAACTTTGAACATCGCGCCTCGCAATCCGCACACCTGTTGGTTGCCACTTCATCGGGTCATAGCGTCGCCGGAACTTCGCCGAGTTCATCAACACCCGCAGAATCTCTATGTCGTACTTGGTCGCTTGCTGTGCCGCAATGACTCCCACCACGAAGAGCAGGATTCCTCCAAGCAGCGAGTGCATGAGCGAGAAGACCGCGCCTCCCGAGATCAGAGCGACGAAGAACAATCGCCGCTCCGCGCCCAGGATGGTCAGTGGGCGGTTCATCGCCTTGAACACTTTGTTGTTGCGATATTCCTGACGTGAGCCGCCCTTTGCCATTGCGCATCACCTCCTTTTCTGTGGGTTTATGGGAACAGCCACGCCATGAAGTTCACGGCACCGATGGCCATGCCGACGCCAAAGACGATTCCGGCAAGCATTCGCTTCGACTGGCCTTCGCCGTAGGCGAACATCAGGCCGCCAACGACAATTGCGACCAGCGAAAGCCCGGTCGCAATTGGACCGGTAAATGAGGTTTTCAGGGCATTAACAGCGTTCTCCCAAGGCGAGCTGCCGGTGCTCTGAGCATGGGCGGCGGACGGGATCAGAAGATCCAGTAGCAGGAGAGGGGCAAGCGTTCGTAGCCGTGTCCATGAGAAACGGCGGTGGGTGGTAGCGGCGTGGTCTGGCTGCATCTGGTGGAAACTCCTCCGTTGAATTCGCAACCGTTGCGGGCTGCGTACTCGGAAGACCCTAAGCCAGAAATGTGAAGTTGACTTATGCCTTTTTGGACCGATTCGTGTCATTTAGACATGAATCAAAGGTGAATTCCGGAATCGATGCGGAAAGACGGGGTCCGGCATTTTGGGGTAGCCATGCCCGTGGGGCGGGATTCAGAAGCCTCCTGCGTCAGCAGGAATCTCAAGCTGGGCGGGAACGGGCGTGGCGGACCAAAACAAAAGGCACCCGGTAAATTCCCGAGTGCCTCTTGTTTAATTGATCGTGTCTTATGCTGCTTTCTTTGCAGCGCTCTTTTTGCCGGCTTCCTTCTGCTTCGTTTCTTGCTTGGAACGCTTCGCAAGAAAGTCCTGCTCGACGGACTTACGGATTTTCTCCACATCGACACGATGCCGCTTGGCTGTTGTGGTTAGAAGATCGGATTCGCCGTTTGCCGATTGATCTGCAACCTCCAGCAAGGCAATCTCGATTAGCAGTTTTGAAAGTGCTGCTTCGTCCGTCTGCTTAAGCATCTTGGCGATAGCTTGTTGTACCTGCTGATACGTAACTTGCTGGCTGGCTGTTTCGATCAGTTTGTGCCGCCTTGCGAGCAGTTCTCTTCGCGTTGGCTCAAGCCTATTCAGAAGAGTAGTCGCAACCAACACAAGATCAGCGCGGTCCAGTGGTGCGGCAATTCGCTTGAGCACCTCCGCTAATATTCGGTGGCGTATTGTCGTTTCGAGCTTCTGCTTCTCCAGTTCCTTTCTGCGCTGTTCGCGCTCCTTTGCAATTTGCTCGGGCTTCGGCGTTTGACGGTCGGGGAAGTGAATCGGGCAATTTGGATCGGCGCACACTTTTACTGTGTGGCCGCGCTCGGTGCCGTCCACCACGATTGCCTCGCTCATGCTCTTGCATGGTTTCTGATTGGGCGAGAGCGGCGCTTTCGGCTTCCCATTCTTCACGGAAAGATTTAGCGCAACATAACGGTTGCGTCCGAGCACGGCATCGTTGCCGCGTGCTCCCCATGCCGTTGTAACCTGTACCAACTTCGGTTTTTCTGCGATCTGCTTCTCAACACACTTGGCAATCTTGGTGTTGTAGCAATTCCCATCCGTGCAACTGTCAGAAATTGCGCTTCCAAAGAGCAGAGTGTTGTATCCGGTACGTTTGGGGCAGTTCGTGCAACTCCCGGCCTCGGGGAAAAGTGCCTCGTCGTTCTTGTCGAATGGCACGCCTTCGAGCGAAAGCAGGATGTTCTGCTCTATCCATGCCGTTAATTCACGAACAGGCAGCACAACACGGCTTTCCTTGCTGCCGTTCCAGACGGCGCGAAAGGCTGCGTCGAATGCTCGTTGCTGTTCTGACGATGGCAGCTTGGCGATTTCGAGCGCGTGGCCTACTCCGATCTGGTCGGCAAGAAATGCCTCCGCGATGGACGGAATCAATTCGGCCAAGCGCAATCGAGTTGCCACGTAAGTCTGAGTGCGTCCTATCGTGGCGGCGATACGCGCAACATCATAGTGAGCGCCGTCGGCCTCGATCATGGCTCGATAAGCCGATGCTTCCTCCATCGGATGCACGCCCTCCCTCTGTCCGTTCTCGATTAGCTGGCATTCGAGAACTTCGATATCGGAGAGTGCCACGATACGTGCCGGAACTTCTTCGAGCGCGGCAAGCTTGGCGGCTCGAAGCCTGCGTGCTCCCGCGACAACTTCGTATTTTTCATCGTCGATGCTGCGAACAAGCAAGGGCTGTAAGACTCCTTGCACCGCAAAGCTGGCCGCTAGCTCGGCAAGACTTTGCTCATCAAATCGCCGACGTGGATTGGTAGGTGATTCCTGCAACTGCGCCAAAGGCAGATTGCGGTATTCATGGTTGATGCGAACGGCTGTGGACATGACGAATTGCTCCTTTCGGGTAGAGGTGGAAGCCTTGCGGACAGACACTCATCGCCTGTCCGCGCCGATAGTGCGGGGCGGTTCAGGCTGCGGACTGAACCGCATCCGCTGCCGAGAACTGGGTGTCTGGAATCTCCTGCGAAACGGATTCCTCCGTCTCGATTCCGGACAGAATCACGGAAGCCGTCTGCTGCACAACATCAAGGCTTTCCATCAGCAATTCGGCGTTGCCGTGGTAAAGCTGGATGTATGAGGCGCTGGTGTTGGCGTTGAGGCCGATGGCTTTTGAGACTACAAAGGCAATTGCTTCGGCTTCGGTTTCGCGTACCGTCTTGGTGGTCGCCGTGCGCCGTTCTGCCTTGTGCAAAAATTCGTGCGCCGTCTCGTGAACAAGGGCGGTGAATTCTTCGGCCTTGGTCTGTCCCGGTAGCAGCGCGATTTTGCCGCCATAGGAAATTCCAAGCGCGGGTGCTATGCCTTCGCTGTACTCCAAGGCAATTCCGCGCGAAGCGACGAACTCCCGGAGTCTGTCGAGATATGCGCCGACTTCTCCGGTTGTTTCCCCAAGCGCGGGAAGGGGTGCGCCTTCGGTTTGCGCCTCGTCCCAAACATAGACGCGACGGAATCCAAGCAGAGCAGATTTGTTCGGGTCGGTCTCGTCCTTAGCTGATTTCTGGCTGTCCTTCTTCCGGTTCTTCGCAATCATCGGCGCAAGAATGGCAATGCCTTTCTCACCACGCTTGACACGGCGGCCAAGCTCGTTCCACGTTCGCATCCCGGCAACTTTGGTTGCCGAGGGCCTCTGCCGTGCGATCCAAAGCACATTGCCGAATGAGTAGTTGTGAAAGTGGGCCATCGCATCGAGAAATGCGGTGAGGGCTTCGGTGTGTCCGGCTTCTAGCTGCTCGATGAGGTACTGCACGTTTTCGCGGATGAGCTGCTGTGCCGTGGAGGGCTTCCGATTATTACTGTCGGAAGCTGCATTCACTTCGGCTGAACCGCTGTTGCTGCTGTTGTTGCTCTGATATTCCATTGTTTTTTCCTTTGTCTGCCCGGTGGGGCGTTTTTTTCTTTCACCCAGGAGCGAAGCGAAGGAAAAAACGAACCAACGGGAGACAAAGAGGAACGACAAAGGGCGAGGGTGAAGGACCGAGAGGTGGGCGTGCCAAGTGACAAACACGCTGTATTGTTTGGCGCGCGGGCGCGCTATCCCGAAGGGCCGACCCGGAGCGCAGCGGAGGGGGCGCACTCGCCCGGCGGAAGTGAAGAAACGAGCGCGTAGCGCACTCCGAGGGGGTGGTTTTCGGCAGTTTTCGGAGTGCAATTCCAAAGGATGTGGCTGTTTCGCCACGGAAATTGGCCACCGATTCCTGCCTAAATGGCATGAATCGGTCCAAAAAGACACAAATCGGTCGAAGATTTCTCGCCTAAGTTAAGGACATCCGGGGCAAGGCGTAGCAGTTTTTGCGTCGCCCGACCGACCTTGAGGTGCTAATTGCAGAATCCAAGCTCACCCTCCGTGGGTACGTTCAAGCCGTTCGTGAATGCGGCGCGCGCAGGGAATTTCTTTTATGTCGCGCAGGACACCGTTTGCAGTGACATGCAAAATGTCTTTTTTCGACCAAACGGAATTCCTGCTGTCATTGCTCAAAACGCCAGAGGAAGCCAGATGCTACATGTCGCTGTTGTGGTAGTTGGCAATGCAGCAACGATGACTGGTCTTCGAGAAAGACGGAGGGTGAAGACAGATGGATAGTACTGCCAATCCCATGGCATTCGAGTCCTTTATCGGGCCTGGCGAAGCTGCTCACTTTCTTTCTTGCACGCCCCGACATCTGCTTCGTATGGCTCGCGCGATGGAGATCCCGGCGCATCCCCTGCGGCGTGGATCGCGCAACCAGTGGCGCTTTCTCCGCTCAGAACTCTCCGCTTATATGACGAATCAGATGGTTGCCGTTCAAGGTAAAATTGTTCACGGCAGTCCTTCGGGAACGCGACAGAAAGGACAAGGGTAATGTCGCGAATTCAGCGAGGGTTTTTATCCATCAAGCAGTATGCGCAAGGAGCGACTTGGGTGTATCGATGGAACACAACGCGGGCTTCCGATGCAAAGCGGGTCGAGCAGTCCCGCGCCATCGGCCTCGTCAGGAATATTGGACGAAGCGAAAAAGCCGCGTGGGTGGAAGTCGAGCGCCTTGGTCTCTCAAACCTAGCGAAGTTGCCAACCGCAGTATCGACCTTTGACGTGCTTGCCGAGCATTACATCGAAAATGAGTTGAGAACGAAAGGTGGAGTAATCGGCAGGAAAGCAAGGGAGACGGCTGCACGTGATCTTCACAACCTTCGTGCCCACATCATTCCGAGATGGGGCGAGGAGGTGGCGACTGAAATCAGTCCGTTGCATATCGAAAGCTGGTTTGAGACGCTGGCGTCCACCTTGTGTGGCAAACGTGGAAAACAGAAGGTGCGCTTGTCCTGGACGGCGATCAGCAAGATCAAATCGGTCATGAATCAGGTGTACCGGCACGCGCAACGTCACGGACTCATTCCGCGAAACACAGATGCCAATCCGATGACGCATGCCCGGTGCAAGTCTGGCTCGGCGCGCAATGCTGTAACCGTTTCGCCGCAACAGATGATTGGGATTCTCCATTATCTGGATACGCCGGGGACGCAACTGGAATGGACGCTCGCTCTTACCTGTGCAGCGACAGGGCTGCGCGGGGAAGAAGCATTCGGCCTTCAATGGCACGACGTTGACGATGCGAGCAATCGCATTCTGATTCGCCGGGCATGGTCCAAGGGCCGGGTGACGGATGGCAAGAATGAACACTCGATGTCATCGGTTGCGCTGCATCCGGTACTGGCTGGTTTGTTGCAGGAATGGCGGCGGCAGACGGCCTATGCCAAAAACTCGGATTGGCTATTCGCATCCGACAAGTGCGGCGGCCGGATTCCTCGATGTGCCAGCATCGTGGCACGGGATTATCTGCGTCCGGCTGGGGTGCAGGCTGGCGTCTTGCCCAAGGGCGACACTTCCACCCGTTTCGGATGGCATTCCCTGCGGCACAGCCTGGCCGAATTCTTCGCCGACAACGGCGTGGACCCGGCGGTCACGATGAAGACTCTGCGTCACAAGAAGCTGAGTACGACGCTGGAAATCTACACGCATCATGTCCAGAACAGCCAGATTGCGGCGCAAGGCAAGTTCCTGCAGGCGATCAAAGTCGCTACGGAGGCGATCCAGTGATGAAAACGGGTGCAGAAACGGGTGTGGCTTTTGGGATTGATTTCTCGGAAGTGCTAGAAAATAAATGGTAGGCACGAGGAGACTCGAACTCCTGACCTCTACCGTGTCAAGGTAGCGCTCTAACCAACTGAGCTACGCGCCTACGCCACTAATTAGACGTAGATTAACAGGCGATGCGGCTTGGACGCAACTGGCAGTCTTTTCAAACCAGGGCCGACGCATATTAATTATCCGGTGAAAACAGTTACCATTGAGGTTCCAGTTTGAGCGGTTTGGCAATTGAAATCTGCCCGCCATGAGCCTTTCTTGGGACAAACCGCGTCGTCGGTGGACTCTCGCGAAAGTTGCGGACTGAGAATCGAACTGTTTTGAGTCCGCTTCTTTATCACCTGGGTGTTTTAGAGCATCTCGACCGTTGCAAGAAATTTATATGCGTCGACCCTGCTTTTCCAACCTTTTCCAAGAGTCTGGCGAATCCTCTTTGTGGTTTTGAATGTGCCTACTATAATCACGAGTTCTAGTCGTGGCCGGCTGGGGTAGCCGACCGAATCTTTTGAGAGCAGCAAGCGAAAGTAGCAAATTTGTCAGAGGGATGTATGTTGGGGTGCGTCCGTCTACACCAGCGAGCGAAGGCTCGTGCCATTCTTGATCCAGAATTCAACACGTAGGAATTCAACAAAAATGAGAATTCAACTATGAAAATTCACGAGTATCAGGCAAAGGCCATTCTCGCCAAGTATGGAGTGGCAGTGCCGCGCGGCACGATGGTTGAGTCGCGCGAAGCAGCAGAGCGCGCCGCTAAGGATCTGTTGAGCGCTGGGGCCACCGGGGTGGTGGTGAAGGCACAGATACATGCCGGAGGCCGCGGTATGGGCGGTGGCGTGAAACTTGCCAAGACGTTTGAGCAGGCCAGTGAGTTGGCTGGCAAGATTCTGGGGATGCAGCTGGTGACGCATCAGACTGGACCCGAGGGCAAGAAGGTGCATCGGTTGCTGATCGAAGAGACGCTTCCGATTGCCAGCGAACTTTATCTTGGGATTGTGCTGGACCGCGCGGTATCGCGTCCGGTGTTCATGGCGTCGAAGTCGGGCGGGATGGAGATCGAGGTGGTTGCGGCGAAGGATCCGGACGCGATCATCAAGGAATATATCGATCCGGCAATTGGTTTCCAGGCGTTTCAGGCTCGCAAGATTGCGTTCAAGCTGGGACTGAAGCAGGAGTTCATCGCACCGGCGGTGAAGTTCATGATGGCGTTGTACAAGGCTTATGAAGAGACGGACGCCTCGCTGTTCGAGATTAATCCATTTATCACGACGACGGACGGCAGGGTGTTTGCGCTGGATGCGAAGGTGAACATCGACGACAACGCGCTCTATCGGCACTCCGACATGAAGGAACTGCGCGACATCAGCGAGGAAGATCCGCTTGAGGTTGAGGCGAGCAAATACAACCTGAACTACATCAAGCTGGACGGGACAGTGGGCTGCATGGTGAACGGCGCGGGACTGGCGATGGCAACGATGGATATCATCAAGTTTGCCGGTGGCGAGCCAGCGAACTTCCTGGACGTAGGGGGCGGAGCCAATGCGGAACAGGTGACGCACGCGTTTGAGATTCTGCTGGCCGACAAGAATGTGAAGGCCGTGCTGATCAACATCTTCGGCGGAATTTTGCGCGTGGATACGCTGGCGAACGGCGTGGTGGAAGCAGCGCGAAAAACCAATATTCAATTGCCGATTGTGTTACGCCTGGAAGGAACAAACGTCGAAAAAGGACGTGAGATTCTGAAGGCGAGTGGATTCAACTTCATTGTGGCGCAAACCATGAAAGACGCGGCGGAAAAGGTAGTTGCTGCGGCTGCGGGGAGGTAGACGATGAGCATACTTGTGGATCAGAACACACGATTGATCGTGCAGGGCCTCACCGGCCGCGAAGGCACATTTCACGCAAAAGCATGCGCCGATTACGGCACCAAGGTAGTGGGTGGAGTTACGCCGGGGAAGGGCGGAACAAAACACGAGGGCTGGCCGGTATTTGACACGGTGCAGGACGCGGTGCGGGAAACCGGAGCGAATACCACTGTCATTTTTGTGCCTCCTCCGTTTGCCGCGGATGCGATTATGGAAGCCGTGGATGCAGAGTTGCCGTTGATTGTCTGCATCACGGAAGGGATTCCGGCGCGCGACATGGTGACGGTGTGGCGCTACATGGAAGGTAAGAACTCGCGTCTGATCGGACCGAATTGTCCGGGAATTATTTCGCCGGGCAAGTGCAAGATCGGCATTATGCCGGGGAACATTCATCGTCCGGGAAATGTGGGAATCGTCTCGCGCTCCGGCACGCTGACCTATGAGGCGGTTCACCAGATTACGCAGTTGGGGATGGGACAATCGACGGCGATTGGTATCGGCGGCGATCCGATCATCGGCACGAATTTTGTGGATGCGCTGGCACTGTTCAACGCCGATCCGGAGACGGAGTCGATCATCATGATTGGCGAAATCGGCGGCACGGCGGAAGAGACGGCGGCGGAGTACATCAAGGCCAATGTGAAGAAGCCCGTGGTGAGCTTTATCGCTGGACAGACGGCGCCTCCGGGACGCCGCATGGGTCATGCAGGGGCAATCATCAGTGGTGGCAAGGGAACGGCGGAAGAGAAGTTCAAGGCTCTTAAGTCGGCCGGTGTACACATTGTGAAGACTCCTGCACTGCTGGGTGAGACCCTGGTGGAAGCACTGGGCGCGAAACGCTAAATGCGAAGCTGTTAAGCTGGTATCTGCCGTTCGGCTGGCCAGCTTTGCAGCCGCTTGCACACCACATAAGTCAGGAAGAAATATGGAAACCTTGCAACGTACGCTTGCTATTGTAAAGCCCGACGCGGTAGCGAAGGGCGCAGCCGGCGATATCATCGCCACCATCGAAAGTAATGGGTTTCGCATCATAGGATTGAAGATGCTTCACCTGAAAAAAGCCCAGGCCGCCGCATTTTATGCGGTTCACGTGGGTAAGCCGTTCTTTGATTCGCTTGGCGCTTTCATGACCTCCGGTCCGGTAGTTGTACTGGCACTTGAAAAGGCGAATGCGATTGCCGACTGGCGTAAGCTGATGGGAGCAACTAATCCTGCCAACGCGGAAGCCGGCACGATTCGCAAGAAGCACGCCGAAAGCATCGAACGGAATGCGTGCCATGGCTCCGATGCGGAAGATACCGCGCGATTTGAACTCAGCTTCTTTTTCTCGGGGTACGAACTGGCGAAGTAGATATTTTAGAACGGTCTCTCGGAAGGTATGTCCCGCGGGAGCGAGGAAAAAAATCGATGGCGGGCTGAAAAGCTTGAAGCCACACGGGAGACTTGGGCATTGCTGGTGTTCTTCGCCTTCGGCTCAGGAGGACCAGCAGATGGCAGATACATCTACTTTGGAACCCCTCTGAGTTTCAGGTAAGAGAGTCCCACATCGTATATGGATGTGGGACTCTCTTATTTTGGGGTCTCATACTTTCTTCGACGGCTGCGTTGAGTTTACTTGTTGACCACTTCCCGCATGCGTTCTTCTAGTTGGCGGGGAGTTAAATTCTCCTTGGGAGTGCTGATTCCCCAGGCGTGGCCGAATGGGTCGATGACATAGGCGTAGCGGTCACCCCAGAAAGCGTCCGAGGGCGCCATTTTCGAGATTGCACCGGCGGCCACAGCGCCAGTGTAGGTCTTATCGGCGTCCGGGACTGTGAGTTGCATGGTTACGGGGGTTCCGCCATAGTGCTCAGGTGAGCGGGCGCCCATCTCAGGAAACTCATCGTTGATGAAGACCTTCATCTCACCAAACAGCAGCTCGGCATGCATGACTCCGCCATTCTTGCCACGCATGATGGGGCCTTCCTGCCGGGCTCCGAAGACCTTCTGATAAAAGGCGATTGCCGCGTCGGTATTCTTGACCGTAAGCGAAGGAATGATCGTTGGCCGATTTGCTCTGTCCATCCTCAAATTCCCCTTTCAGGAGGAGGAGTCTAGCATGGCGGGAGGTGAGGAGCGGGATTTTCGCGAGCAGGAAGCCTGGCGGTGAGGTTGTACTGGATGCTCCGCAAGGAATGGACGTATGCGGAGCTGGCACGTCATGCGGGTGAGCCCGGGTCATTCTGTGGTGCGCAGTAAGCACCGCGCGCTTGTGTGGGCAGCCCGCCTCCCTTGATGAGCAGGGAGTCTGAACTGGTGAATCATGGTCGAAGTCAGACCGAATAGATGGTTGGTGCGGCCGTAGGCCAGCACTGGGAGATTCCGAAATATGACGGGTCTTCTGCAAACTTCGCAAAGAACAAAACCTTCCGGCGCAGGCCGAGGTAGGCGCAAAAAAGCGTCTGGGGAGGGACACGTGAGGTGGGCTTAACTGAACTCCCCACATATGCCAAAAGAAAGCATATGTGGGCCACCTGAGTTTAACCGAGAGGAACGAAAAGTTCACGATGGCGGGAGACGATGAAAGCGTCGATGCCGCCGGCGATGTAGCGCGCGAAATGCGGAGACTCACGATGAAATTGCAGAGCGGCTTCGTCCACGTACTGCTCATAGAAGGCGAAGTTGTGGGGATTGTCGGTGGACTGGTGCGCCACATACTGCAGACATCCCGGTTCTTTCCGGGTTTCTTCCGTCATGGCGAGGAGGAGTTGCTTGAACTCCTCCAACTTATCGGGCTTCGCGGTCATGTGTACGATGAGCACAACCATGGCAACTCCTATCGCTTCAACATCGCGGAGAACTCATCGACGAAGATGGTGTGATCGCGATCGGGGCCCGTGGAAACCATACCGATCTTCGCGTTGGACTCCTTCTGAATGAAGCGGAGATAGTCCTGAGCTTTCTTCGGAAGCTTGTCATGTTCGGTGGTTCCGAAGGTGTCCTGCTGCCAGCCGGGCAGGGATTCGATGATGGGCTCGATATTGCGATAGCCGGAATCCTGAGCGGGCATCTCTTCTACCGGCTTGCCGTCGATTCTATAGCCAACAACTACGGGAACTTCGGCTAGTTCGTCGAGTACGTCGAGCTTGGTGACGACAAGCCATTCGGTTCCGTTGATCATGTTGGAGTAGCGCAGGAGCGGCAGGTCCACCCATCCGCAGCGGCGCGGGCGTCCGGTGACGGCGCCGTATTCGTTGCCCTTCTTGCGGACGACGTCGCCCAGTTCTCCTTGAATCTCAGAGGGGAACGGACCTTCGCCGACGCGCGTGCAGTAAGCCTTGGTCACGCCGACGACAGTGGAAATCGAGGTGGGCGGAACGCCGGTGCCGATGGAGGCTCCGCCGGAGGTGGCGCTGGAGGAGGTGACGAAGGGGTAGGTGCCATGATCGATGTCGAGCATGGTGCCCTGCGCGCCTTCGAACATTATGCTCTTGCCAGCTTTGATGGCGCGGTTGAGAAGAAATGCCGTATCGGCGACGAAGGGCGCGATCTTGTCGGCAATTTCCGCGTACTGCTCGTACATTTCATCGGGATCAATGGCTTCGCCGTTGAAGAGAGCGTGCGCGATGGTGTTCTTTTCCTGGCAGGCGTTCTGGATGTGCTTCTTAAGCAGCTGCTTATCGAGCAGGTCGGCCACGCGAAGTCCGCGACGCGCCATCTTGTCTTCGTAGGTCGGTCCGATGCCGCGCGAGGTGGTTCCGATCTTCACGCGGCCGGGAGCGTTCTCGGCACCGAGTTCGATCATGCGGTGATAAGGAAGGATGACGTGAGCGCGGTTGCTGATGAACAGATTGGCCGCAGAACCTTTGTCTCCCGGTCCCCAGACCTGCAGTCCGGCGTTGCGCAGGGTGTTGACTTCCCTCATCAGGGCGAAGGGATCGAGGACGACGCCGTTGCCGATGACAGCTTGGGATTCCTGGCGGAGGATGCCGCAGGGAATCAGCTGCAATACAAACTTCTTGCCGGAGATGGTGACGGTATGTCCCGCGTTGTGTCCGCCAGCGTAACGGGCAACAACTTCGAAGTTGTCCGAAAGCACATCGACAATCTTTCCCTTGCCCTCATCGCCCCACTGAGCTCCGAGAACCACCGCGGTTTTAGCTTTGTTCACTCTGATCTCCAAACACACGCAGACTGGCTGCGGAAATGTTGCACACAGGCATTCGTTTTGAAAGTCTCAGGCGGAGTAGCCGGAAGGAATCCTGACCAGGCTGTGTACATCAAATTTTATCGCATTCACAGCCGTGGGCAAAGCCAAGCCGGACAAATGCTCAGAATGTGATCCTGACGAGAGATGCGAGTGTCGCAGAACACAGTTCGGGGACGAATGGGTTTGCGTGCGTTACACTGTGCCCATGCCTGAGCTGCCCGAGGTGGAAACCATAGCACGAGGCCTGCACAAAGCGGTTGCGGGAGATCGAATTGCAGAGGTTTGGATCGGCGATAAATCGAATTTGCTGAAGTCTCCGGCGAGCGAAATTGCGCGGGTGCTGACCGGGGCGCAGATTGTGAGATTCCGGCGCGTGGGCAAGCATATTGTTGGTGATCTGGCGTCGAGGAAGGGGCCAGCGCAGTGGGTCATTCACCTGGGAATGACGGGACGCTGTCTGGTTTGTGAGCCCGGAGCAGAGCACGCGAAACATACACATCTGATTGCCAGCCTGGAGTCGGGACGCGAGTTGCGCTTCGTCGATCCACGGCGCTTTGGGAAGCTGCAGGTGCTGGAAGGGGCGGAATTCGCGGCGGCGGGAGCGGAGCCGATTGCGGCGGATCGGGCGAAGTTCGTCGAGATGTTCAAGGGGCGTAAGACGCCGATCAAGAGTGCGCTGCTGAATCAATCACTGCTGTCTGGTATCGGAAACATCTATGCGGACGAGAGCCTGTTTCGGGCCGGGATAAGACCCCGACGGCGGGCGGCTTCGCTGACGCGGGCCGAACTCGCGGGGCTTTACGATGCGATTCAGGAAGTGCTGGCGGAGGCGATTACGGCGGGAGGATCGTCGGTCTCGGACTATGTGAATGCGAGCGGTGATGGCGGATTATTTCAGCTGCAACATAGGGTGTACCAGCGCACGGGGGAGCCCTGCCTGGTTTGCGGGAGCGGCATCAAACGAGTGGTGGTGGCGGGACGCAGCAGCCACTATTGTCCACAGTGCCAGCACTGATGCAGCTTTGATTCAGCATTAACGAAATGTGGAAAGGAACGCCGGTCAGATATGCCCTCCTATGCAATTGGAGTTGATCTGGGTGGAACAAACCTGCGCATTGCCGCCGTGGAGGAGAGCGGTAAGCTGCTCTCGAAAACGACACTTGGTACCGAAGTTTCGCGGGGACGCGAACATGTGGTGGATGAGCTGTGTCGCGCGGTCGAGGAGATGAGAGCGAAGTACCAGGGAAACGGAGAGCTGCGCGGCATCGGTGTGGGAGTGCCGGGGCTGATCGACATCGAGAGTGGCAGAGTCGTCATGTCGCCGAATCTTCCGGGCTGGGAGGATTTCGACGTGAAGGGCGACATCGAGCGGCGGCTGGGGACTTCGGTGATTCTGGAAAACGATGCCAACGTGGCAGCTCTGGGAGAGCAATGGCTGGGTGCGGGGCGGAACTCCGACAGTCTTTGTATGTACACGCTGGGGACGGGCGTGGGCGGCGGACTGATTCTGGATGGAAAGCTGTGGCGAGGGTGGAATGGCATGGCCGCGGAGCTCGGGCATTGCAACGTGGAGCCCGAGGGGCATCCGTGCAAGTGCGGGAGTTGGGGCTGCCTGGAGCAGTATGCTTCGGCGACGGCAGTGATGCGTTTGGCGCGCGAGGCGATGACCGGAGGAGGGGCGACGAAGCTGCGTGGGTTGGCGGAGCAGGAGTTCAATTCGCGCATGATTTTCGAGTGCGCGATGAGTGGCGATACGGTGGCAAAGAGCGTCTTCGAGCGCGTGGGGAGGAGACTGGGGCTGGCAATTGGGAACATGGTGAATGCGATGAACATTCCGTTGTTCGTGATTGGAGGAGGAGTGTCGAGCGCGTGGGATGCGTTCGCTCCGGCGATGTTTGCGGAGGTAAGGAAGAGATCATACATCTATGCGAGGACGACGGCGGAGGATGGGAAGGGGATTGGCGGGAGAAAGCGCACGACGGTGATTACGCGCGCATTGTTGAGCGGCGATGGAGGATTGTTTGGGGCGGCGAGGCTGCCGATGGCGAGGTAGTGCTCGGTTGAGAAGCTTGGAGCGGGGGAAAATCAAAATCAAAATCAAGAGCAAGGGCAAGAGCGTGAAGATGGGATTAATCACACACTTTGTACTCGTCCCCACATATGCCAAAAGCGGGCAAATGTGAACCTGATCAGCGGGTGTGGGCTCCGCGGGTGACGTGCTTGAGGGCCTCGATGAATTTTTGGTTCTCCTCGGGGGAGCCTACGGTGACGCGGATGGCGGTGCGGGCACCCCAACTGCCGGTGAGGGGACGGACGATGATGCCGTTCATCTGCAGACGGCGTCCGAGGACGGAGGCGTCTTCGCCGGTTTCGATGTAGAGGAAGTTGGCCCAACTTTCGACGGGTTCATAGCCGAGTTCGCGCAACTGGCGGGTCAAGACCGTGAGTTGGGCGGCGTTGTTGCACATGGATTTTTCGTAATGTTCGCGGTCGTCGAGAGCCGCTAGGGCTCCGGCTTCGCCTACACCGTTGACGATGAAGGCAGTCTTGAGGCGCACGAGGTAGCTGATGAGTTCCGCGGGACCCATGCCATAGCCGACACGGGCAGCGGCGAGGCCGTAGGCCTTGGAGAAGGTACGCAGGACCACGACGCTGCGCTCGTGGCGCACGTAGTCGATGGCGTGGGAGTAGTCGAGGTTGCGGGCGCGGGCGAGCCAATCGGCGTATTCGAAGTAGGCTTCGTCGAGGGCGACGATGACGTTCTCGGGAAGGCGGTCGAGGAAGCGGTCCATCTCCCTGGCGGGGATCATGGTGCCGGTGGGGTTGTTGGGATTGGCGATGAAAACGAGACGAGTATCGGAGTCGATGGCGTCGGAAATTGCGTCGAGGTCGAATCCGTCATTGCGGGTGGGAACATGGCGCAGCTCGGCGCCCGCGGAGCGGGTGACGATGGGATAGACGATGAAGGAACGCTCGCTGGTCACGGCGTTCAAGCCGGGAGAAAGCAGAGTGCGCGCCAGGATGTCCAGTAGATTGGTGGAACCGGCGGTGACGATAAGCTGGTTGGGCGAGATGCCGTGGTGCGCTGCCAGGCGCTCTCGAAGAAGCACCATGTCATTGTCGGGATAGAGATGGAGGGATTTGGACGCCGCCTCCATGGCTCGGATGGCGAGAGGAGAGGGACCGAATGGGTTTTCGTTCGATCCGAGTTTGATCATCTTCAAGCCGGATTCAGCTTCCGCTTGTTGAATCGGCTTACCGGGGACATAGGCGGCCAGAGCGCGTACACGCTCTGGCACCAACTCCGCAAACTTACCCATAACTTGCCTCTTTATGTCTTTCTAGAGCGGCTGCAGGATGCTGTTCTCTGTTATCCCACATTCGCTCAATAGCGGGCGGCTGTAGGCCACCCGCCGTCGTACTAATAAGTCTAATCGGGACGCCGACGGGGCGGACCGGAAGGACGGCGCGGGGCGCTGCCTCCGCGGGACGGTCCCGAGGGACGACCTGTGCCACCGCTGCCGCCGCGAGGCGGACCAAAGCGTTTCGCTCCGAATCCTGAACCGGATGACGAGCCTCCGCGTGCGCCGCCGAAGGGAGGTCTTCCGGAGCCGCTGCCGAAGCCTCCGGGGCGGGCAGACGGACGGCCTTCGCCGGAGCGCTTGAAATCTCCGCCGGGACGCTTGAAATCGCCTTCGCTGCGCGCACCGCCGGGCTTGCCGGGACCTCTGGAATACTTGCGGTCGCCGGTGAAGCCGCCGGGTTTTTTGTCAAAGCCAGATGCGCCACGATCCCTGGAGTAGGGTCGGTCGCCGAAGGATTTGCGCTCGCCGTAAGGCTTGCTATCGGCGAAATTGCCGGTTTTGTCGCTGCCGAGATCGCGATGCTTGCTCGGCTTTACGAACTTGGGCTTGGCAAATTTGCTGAAGCCAAAACCATTGGCCTTCGATGCGTCGCGTGGCGTATCTCGCTTTTCGGGCGCGTCGCCGAAACGGCCTTCGCGTTTTGCCGGTCGTTTTGCGTATCCACCTTCGCGCTTGTCAAAGCCACCTTCCCGCTTGGCGTAACCGCCTTCGCGCTTCTGGTATCCGCCTTCCCGCTTGGCAAAATCACCTGCAGATTTGCGGGCGAAACTACCGGGCTTGCGGTCAAAGCTTCCGGCTGGCTTGGGTGTGTAGGCGCGTTTGGGACGGTCCGCAAAATCACCCGTAGGCTTGCTGCCGAATTCGCTGCTGGGCTTGCGCACGTAGGGACGTTTGGCGGCGGAACCACTGTCGCGGCGCTCTTCACGTCCGAACTCAGGACCACGAGGGCGATTGAAGGTGCTGCGCTCGCCGGAGTCGGTGGAGGGGGTAAAAGTGCGGCGGGGCACTGCGCTGCTCGGACTGCTGGCGCGGTAGGCGGCGGCAGAGGAGGGCGCGGGAGCATCGGCGCTGGGTTTGCCGCGACGGCCTTTGACGAAACGAGCGGCATCGACGCGAGGTCTGCGCTCGGGACGGTCGTCTTTGCGCTTGATCTTGATGGGCTTGGGCTTGAAGGGCGTGTCCAGCGATTTGCGAAGCTGGTTGACCTCTTTGGGCGTGAGGTGGCGGAATTCGCCGGGCTCTACGTCCAGGGTCAGCGAGCCGTAGCGCACGCGCTTGATCTTTTCAATGTGGTAGCCGATTTGCTCAAACATGCGGCGGATCTGGCGGTTGCGGCCTTCGGTCAGCGTCACTTCGTACCAGGGATTCTCCTGATCGACAGCAAGTTGAATGGAGGCGGGCTGGGTGAGTACGGCGAAGGAGCGGCGCTCGACTCCGGGCTGCTTCTTGCCACGGGCACCGGTCAGACCGGGTTCGGGCGGCAGCATGATTCCGTTGCGGAGCTTGTCGATTTCTTCCTCGGTGGGCTTGCCGCTGACCTTGACCATGTAGGTTTTGGCAACGTGCGATCCGGCCTTGGTCAACTGCGCCATGAGGTCGCCATCGTTGGTCAGGAGAAGGAGGCCCTCGCTCATGTAATCGAGGCGTCCAACGGGGAAGACACGCTCGTCGACTCCCTTAAGCAGATCCATGACAGTGGGGCGGCCCTCGGGGTCGCTGACGGTGGTCATGTGGCCCTTGGGCTTGTAAACCGCGAGATAGACGTGACGCTCGGGGCCGCGCAGCAGTTTGCCATCGACGCGAATTTCATCCAGACGCGGATCGGCCTTGGTGCCGGGTTCGGTGATGACGTGTCCGTTGACGGAGACGACTCCGGCGGCAATTAACTGCTCGGCTTTGCGCCGTGAGGCGAGGCCCGCAGCGGCTAAAATCTTTTGTAATCTTTCAGGTTTTGGTTCCATGGTACGCACAGCCTTTCGCTGAATCCGCTCGCCATCAGGCGATCGAAGAAAAATGACACGTAGAAAAGATCAGAGCGCCTGTGGCCCTGATAGGACTCCCGAATTGTTATCGACCGATTGGGTGCTCGGTTTCGGGTACATTGCTTGACTCAGCTTCTGCTTGCGGCTGGCTGTCGGATGCGTCTTGCTCCACGGGTGCTGGAGCGTCTGATGCTAGAGCTTCTGGTGCTGGAGACTCCGGTTGCGGCGATTCCAACGGATCGCTGGCAGGGATCTCGCTGGTGCTTTCGGCCCCGGTGTTGGCGGGCTCGGGTTGTGTGGCTTCAGAGTCGGCTGCGGGCTGGGATGACTTGGCATCGGGCTCGAAGAGCGACAGGGTTTCCTGCGGCTCCGAGGGAGTGATTTCGATGCCTTCGGAGGCAAGTTGCGAGAACTCTTCCATGCTGGGCAGCTCGTTTACATCGTTGAGGCCGAAGCGCAGGAGGAAGTCCTTGCTGGTTTTGTACTGCATGGGCCGTCCGATGACCTGCTTTCGTCCGGCGGTGGTGATGAGTTTGCGGTCGAGCAAAGTGCCGAGAACACTGGCCGACTCGACGCCGCGAATGTCGGCGATTTCAGGACCGGTGACGGGCTGCTTGTAGGCGATGACGGCAAGGGTCTCAAGGGCGGCGAGCGAGAGGCGGATGGGCGGCTTCAAGCTCTTGGCGAAGGCGCGCACGACGTCGTGATGCTCGGGCTTGGTGGCCATGCGGAATCCGCCAGCGACCTGGCGAATTTCCATGCCGCGATCTTCGTTGGCGTAGTCGGTTACGAGTTCGACGAGGATTACGCGAAGGCGGGTGCGGACGGCTTTGTCTTCGGCGATCTCCTGCTCGGTCTTCTTGGGCTGACGCTTGCGCGAGGTGGTCTCGGGGGCTTCGACAGAGGCTGACTCGGCGGGCGCGGGTTCTTCGGCGGGAGTCTCCGTGGCAGCTGCCTCAGAGACCTGCGGGGCAGGGGGTTCGTCGCCCGGGACATTATCGCTCGGGGCAGCTTCTTGCGGTCTAGCTTCTTTCGATTCGGCTTCGGCGGAGGATTCCGGCTGCGCGGATGAAGTCTCTGCAATCTGCACAGGAGTTTGGGAGACGGGCTCTTCCTGCGCTTGTGCTGTGATCTCTTCTGAATTCTCGGAGTCCGAGGTAGCGGCTTCCGCTGGCATGAGGGGGCCGGGCTCGGGGCAAATGGTTTCACCGTTGCCATTGGAGAGCTCGGGTATTTCCATGCTCTCGGTCGGGTTGGCGGAGGCTTGCTCCTCGGCAATGGAGTCGGCCCGCTCGATGGCGGCATTTTCCTTGGCGGAGGCCAATTCAGCCAGCACGGTGTCCTTGAGAAGCGACGCCATCTGCTCCAGCGTTATCGGTTCTTCGGCCGCGTAAATAATGGCCTCGACTTTTGCTTTCAGACTCATCTTGACTCGCCTGTTGGGAAGAAACTCAATCTACTGCCAGTCGTCTTTTACGGCGCTATTGCCTTCGTCCACGAGACGGTCGAATCCGGTGGACTTTTTCAGCACGACTTCGCCGAACACATCATCCTGCCGACAGACCACGGCCTGCAAGCGGATCATTTCGAGAATTGCAAGAAACGAACAGATCAACGCCGGACGGGAACGCAGATGACGGAGCAGGTGCTTGAGGCGAATCGGGCGATCCTCGACCATCAGGCGACGCCGTACATATTCGATCATTTGTGCAACCGTGACCGCCTCTTCGTCGAACTGCAGGCTGGGCCGGTTCCTGGCGCGCTCCAGAATGTTCTGGAATGTCTTTACCAGGTCGATGATGTCGGCGGAGAGCTCGGGCTCGGTGCCTTCGGCATCGCGGAATTCCTTGAGCGCGGGATTGGTGAGCACCGCTTCTTCGAGTTGCTGCTTCTGCAAAAGCATTTGCGCGGCTTGCTTGTAGCGCTCGTGTTCAAGAAGACGGTTTACCAGTTCGAGACGCGGATCCTGCTCGTCGGGCGGAGCATCGGGGTCGCGGGGGAGCAGCATCTTGGACTTGATCTGGATGAGCAGAGAGGCGGTGTAAATGAACTCTGCGGCGAGATCGATGTCGAAGTTGCGGATGTGCTCAACGTAAGCCAGGTACTGCGCGGTGATCTGCGCAATGGGGATGTCATAAATGTCGATGTCCTGCTTGCGAATGAGGTCTAGCAGCAGATCGAGCGGCCCATCGTAAACACTGCCCACACTGACCGAAAACGGGAAGATGTCGGCGAGAGCGGGAGCGGCTTTCTTCGCATCCTGCTTTGCGTTCTTCGTCGAATCGGATCTTCCGGAGCCGGGCTTACCCGGATCGGAACCCTTGTCGGGTGTGCTCGGGGTGGTGGGCTGTTCGCTCATCGACTATTCCCCAACCTTCTCCGGCACTTGATAGGACAGCGACATGCGCATGGACTTGCGCACCTCTACGAGTGTCTGGTCGGCGAAGGCGCGAGCCTTAGCCGAGCCGGCTTCGAGGATATCCCAGGCAAGCTTCGGGTTCTCCTCGTAATTGTGGCGGCGTTCCTGGATCGGGTTTAGAATCGTGACGATATTGTCGGATACCCATCCCTTGCACTGAATGCATCCGATTCCAGCGGTGGTGCAGCCCTCGCGGACGGCGGCCATGGTTTCGGGGCTGCTGAAAATTTTGTGCAGGTCGCCGACAGGGCAAATGTCGGGATTGCCCGGATCGGTGCGGCGGACGCGAGCTGGGTCGGTCACCATTGTCTTCAGCTTCTTGCGAACTTCGGGTTCCGGGTCGCTGAGCATGATGGAGTTGCCATAGCTCTTGGACATCTTGCGGCCATCGGTGCCGGGAAGCTTGGCGGCTGGAGTGAGAAGCGGTTGCGGTTCAGGGAAGACCGAAATGCGCTGCTCTTCGGGAATTGTGCGATCAACCGAGAATTTGCGCTGCTGGTCGAGCCAGTAGAACTGGTTGAAGCGGCGTGCGATCTCGCGGGTGATTTCGACGTGGGGAACCTGATCCTCACCGACCGGGACGAAGGACGCCTGGTACATCAGGATGTCGGTGGTCATCAGCACAGGGTAGCCGAGGAATCCGTAGGTATTTAGGTCCTTTTCCTTCAGATTCTCCTTCTGCTCTTTGTAGGTCGGCACGCGCTCGAGCCAGCCCAATGGGGTCATCATGGAGAGAAGGAGGTGGAGTTCGGCGTGCTGAGGCACGTGGGATTGGATGAAAAGTGTCGCCTTTTCCGGATCAAGTCCGGAGGCGAGCCAATCGAATGCCACTTCGAGGATGTTGGCTTTGACACGCGAGGTATCGGCGTAATCGGTGGTGAGGGCGTGCCAGTCGGCGACAAAGAAAAAACAGTCGTAGTCATTCTGGAGCCGGGTCCAGTTCTGCAGGGCGCCGACGTAATGGCCAATGTGCAGTTTTCCGGTCGGTCTCATGCCGCTGAGTACGCGGCGATTCATCGGGTGCTTTGTTTCTGCCGACATCCGTATCTCTCTCGGGGAACCCTTCGGATCGGAGAATCCTTGGGAAAGTGGGGCTGGCCATCGCGGCCGAGCCTACGGGCAGCAGGCATAATTCGGCTCAGACCGAAGAAGCTCCTACAACATGCCCGAAAACTTGATACTAACATGCCGGAGGGGAGAGTGTTGGCGGCAATGCAAGGCTTCCAGGTCGTGCGAAGTTATGCTGCCGGGCTGGAGTATGAGCGCAGTGCAAACCTGCCACGCACGAAAAACCACTCTTCCGTCCGGTCTCACTTGAGATAGTCAACCGTCGACGCTTCACACACGGGAGCAAACCGGTAGTCACTTCACCCGGTTGTACTGAAACACCTCCTCAAGTTTCACACCAAACACTCTAGAGATTCTGAATGCCACTTCGAGGGAAGGCGAGTACTTGTCGCTCTCGATGGCAATAATCGTCTGGCGCGTCACTTCCACCAAGTCGGCCAGTTGCTGCTGAGTCATGTTCCGGCTTGTCCGAAGATCACGAATCCGATTGCGGACATAACTCTTCATACTGAAGCTCTGTAGGAGATGAGTTGCGCGACCAGTTCTGACAACTCAGCCACAATCAGTGCAACAATTAGTAAATTCGAAACGACAAGCGAACTCACCATGGTGTGCGCTTGCAAGTACCCGAAGCTGCTCCAGATGAATATAAGCAGAACTATGTAGCCTACCTGCCGGCCTCGCGCCTTGATAATCCAGTCACGCTCGTCGATCAGGCGGCGTCGAGACGTTGCACTTAGGATTGTATTTCCGACGATCTGCAGGGTGATCATCATCAGCAACGCTCCCCCAAGCCGGATGGGCGACCCCACGCGCGTCGCATATCCGAAGTAGCCGCAGACACTCGCCACCAGAATGACGAGATTGACATATGTCGATTTCTCTTGATAGCTCATGATTTGGTCGTCCTCAATGTCAAATATTTTTGACATAAAGACACTACAGCAAACCCGTCGAATGTCAACTATTTTTAACATACGTTTTGGGGTTAAGGCCTGTTCGATGCAAACCGAATTCCATCTCGGGACGAAAAATGGAGAGTTCTGAGTGCAATGTAAGGGCGGCGTGCAGTTGGTGGGGGTTAGCGCTGCGTTACCGTGACCTGATCGCGTCCGAGAATGGCGGCGTCGATGTGCGAGTGCAGACGGAAGGTCGAATCCATGCCGACGGCGCTCCCGTAGCGGGGACGCAGATAGCGGTTGGAAAAGTATTCGAGGGCGAAGCGGGGAACCTCGACGCCATCGAAGGCGACGGATTCAACGCGAACGGTGCCGATTCCGTTGGCGGCAGCGGCCTGGGCGATGACGGTGACGTGGTGGCGTCCGGTGAAGAGCGAAAGCAGAGGGTTGTTGCGGGTGCGTCCGGCGGTGAGGCGGTCGAAATCAACTTCGGCCTCGCCATGGATGACTGCCGGCTGGCTGGAGAGGCGGACGTTGGAGACACCATCGGGGAGAGCCACGCCGCCTTCGTTGAGGAAGGCGTTCCACTCACGGGCGAAGATGACCACGGGACGGGTGGAGGGACGCGGGCTGCGCCCGTTGTCGGCGATCCACTGGAACTTGCGCGCGGCGTTGATGTAGGCGGGCGAATGCCGCGGCTGACCGTTGGCAACGGAAAGCGAGGTATAAACCACCAGTGCCACGATCACCGACACCTTGACTGCGGATCCCATTACCGCGGGAAAGCGAATCTTCATCTACGCCTTGCTTGAGTGGGCTGCGGTGCGGGCGGGGTGCTCAGTTGCGGCTTCAAAAGCGTCCCTGAGACCTTCCAGACGGCACCGTTCTCCTGTGTAAACTCCATTGTCAGCGCTAAGTCGCGCGAAGCGGTTCCGGTGAGGCGATAAAGTCCGGTGGGAGTGTTCCATTGGCTGCCGGAGATGGTCCAGCCGTCGTGGCCGAGAGCGACTTTGCCGCTGCCGGAGCGCACGCGCAGGGGCGATTTGCCGTCGGGGGAAATCCTGAGGGCGCCGCCGCTCCAATCGAAGTCGGTTTCGACTTTGGCGGACTGGGCGAGGGTGGTGGAATCCCATCCGGACATCGCCATCTTGTATTTCAGTGCCAAAGCGCCACTGCCCAAGGTTGCCTTCACCACGGTCGCCAACTTTTCGACCTGAATGCGGGCTGCGGTTCCGGTGCTCTCGTAGGTGGGTTCATTGCCGTTGAAGTCGATTTTCCAATCCGAGGAGAAACTGCCTCCGAGGAGATCGGCGTGGGCGTTCTTGAGTTCCAGGACGTGGTTGGAGACGGTGAAGTTGGTTTCAAAGGCGGAAGCCACGGTCGTGCCAAGGGTCATGCGACGCGCGGTGAAGTGTCCGGTGGAATGCAGGTTGGCGATCACGTTGTTCTCGGCTCCGGAGCCGAAGAGACGGTACCAGGGGCGCTCTTTGAGGTGCGGGTTCAGCACTTCGTTCCAGCGCTCAGGATTCAGATCGTCGGTATTGAGGTCAAAGGTGGAATCGCAAGCAGATTCACCATCGCAAATGCGAGGGAAGCTGGCAGATCCGCTGAGAGCGATCTTGGCGACGGTCGCGGAGGCATTGTGCAGGGTTAGGCGATTGTGGTCCAAGTCCAGTCGCGCGCTGGAGATTTCTACGGGAACGGAGAGTCCGGGGACTTCGGCTCGCGTGTTTTTCAACTGCGCCGTGCCGGTCACTTCGGGAGCAGAGAACTCCGTCCATTTTCCGCCGATGGTGAGATCGATGGCAGCCGGGCCAGCGAGGGCGATCTTAGGCGCTCCGACGCCGGTGGCGCGGGCAAACTGTTGGAGGCGCTCCAAGGTGGCGTCTCCCTTGACATGAATAGCGAATCGCTCGTCGTCGAGTGTCCCGTTCACGCTGGCGGGAGTGGCCGCGCCGATGGGGAGGTCAAAGCTCTGCACGACAAGAGCCCGGATGGGGGCCTCTGCTGGAACTTTGCGGCCGCGATGTTTTGTCTGGAACGGCTCCGCGGTATTGGCCATTGCGACCGCTTTTCCGACAACGAGATCCTTGCCGAGAACGGAGGAGTGAACCACGAGGTCGCTGACTACCATGTTGCCGATCCAGGTGGACGGCTGCTCGGTCATGCGCTTGGCGTGGAACGAAGCGGAGACGGAACCCTTGGCGGTGAGGTCCTCGGGAAGATCGCGCTTGGCGCGGCGCGCAAGGTTGAGCAGGGCGTCGGCAGGCAGGGTTTCGGCCATGATCGCGAGGTCGAAATGGGGAGAGCGCAGACCCTGCAGGTTGCCCTGAACCGAGAGGAGTCCCCCTTCGAGCGGAAGGCGGCAACCGGTGTTCTGGAGCTGATAGGAGCCCATATTGAGCTCGCCGGAGCAGGTTGCGTTGAGATCGGCGGCGTTGCCGGTGGAGATGTCGTAGCGGCGAAAATCACGCAGCTTTGCGGCGGTAGTGAACTGGAGAGCGCCGGGGGTGCCGCTGAACTGGGCACTGGTCTCAAGCGCTCCGCGCCAGCCACGATCCTCGCCATAGATCAGGCGGGTAAGGTTTCCAAGCTGGACGCGCTCCCAGGTCATGGTGCCTTTCATGGCCGCATTGCGCAGGAGGTTGGCGCGCTGAATGGTCGTATCAACCTTCACGGTGCCGGTGTCAGTCACGGGCATATCGGTGCGCACGGGATGGGCTTCCAGCCTCATACGCCACTGGTTCTCAGCCGGGCTCCATAGAGTGAAATCCGCTTCCGTGAAAGAGAAGACGCTCTTCTCCAAACCGTACTTGAAGTTGATTCGGCCATTGGTTGCGTCGATGTAGGGGAAGCGCGTACGGGATTGCGAGAGGCGGGAGGCAGTGGGAGCGGCTTGTGTGCGGGAGGCCTTCCACAGGAGGGACTCGAGGTTCCAACTCGCATCCTCGCGCTCTACCAGATTGAGGCTTGGATATTTCAGGCTGAGCCGGGCAATCTCCAGCCGCGCGCGCCACAGCGAGCTGAGGCGCAGGTAAGCCGTGACTTCTTCGGCATGCAGGATGGGCTCTGCACTGTACGCGGGGTCGTCGCCGACGACAACGTTTTCGAGATAAAAGCCAGGATGGGGCAGCAGACGCAACTCGACGGAGTCCACCGTGACCGGACGCCCGAGGGCATTGCTGATGGACTCAGTGACGCGGCCCTTGTAGCGTCCCACGTTGATAAAGGGCGGCAGCACAAGGGCTGCCACCGCGAGGGCCACTGCTATCAACACTCCACGACGCATCGCTTCGCCGGCCACTTAACGCACCACGTGCAGCATTCGCGACCAGCGGGTTTCATTGAAGAAATGAGTGAGGATGTGGAAGAAGAATCCGATGCGGCTTCCTACGTCAGTCTTTGTGTACTGGTCGTCTGGCGTCTCGAAGGACCAATAGATGAACATGGGGCGGCCTACGACGTTTTCACGCGGAATGAATCCCCAGTAACGGCTGTCGTAGCTGACGTCGCGGTTGTCACCCATACCGAAGTAGGCGTTTGGCGGAACGACGATGTCGTCGCCCTGAATGTGATCCTGCTCGGTAAGCTGCCACTCGGGCGCGAGTTGGTCATCGCGGGTCGGAGTCACGGCAGGGAATTCGTCGCGGTAGGGCCGGTAGTCTCCGAGAGAGTGGATAGCGTAGGGCTCGTCCTGCACCTGTCCGTTGAGAAACAACTTGCCGCCCCGCAGGTGTATGCGATCACCGGGAACACCGATGACGCGCTTGACGACGAACAATCCTGGCTCGGAGGGCGAAACGAAGACAACGATGTCGCCACGTTTGGGATCGCGGTAGGGAATGAGCTTATCCGCGAAGCTGGACTTGGGAGCCAAACGCACGCGGTCGACGAAGACGTGATCACCAATCAGCAGCGTGCCAACCATGGACGAGGTCGGAATCTCAAAGGCCTGCATGCAGAAAGTGATAATGAACAGGCCGATGACAAGCACCGAAGCGATGGAAGCCACGAATTCCGGTGTCGTTTCCTTCGGAGGCGCAGGCGTCTGCTTCTCTTCTGTTTCTTTCGCCAACTCTTTTTCTCTTGCTAATTCTTTCGCCAACTTAGTCCATTCCTGATCTGGCTGGCCTCAGGGCGCCAGGCGCAGAATCCGCTGCCAACGCAAATTGTCGAACACGTGGAAGATGCGGGCACGCAGAGTGAAAATTTTATCATCCGCAGGGTTGCTTGCCATGGAATCATCTTCATCCTGGGTTTCCACCATGCTGAAGTAGATCACCAAGGGACGTCCGATGATGTTTTCACGGGGCACAAATCCCCAGTAACGACTGTCCAGACTCTGATCGCGATTGTCTCCGAGAACGAAGTATTGACCGCGGGGAACAATCAGCTCTCCATCTTCTACCAGGGAGCGCAGCCGGGTGGCCCAGTCAACGCTCACGTTTTCATTGACCCAGTTGCCGCGCGGGAAATTGTCGCGGAACTCATCGGGAAAGTGCTCCTTGAAGACCACGTAAGGCTCGTGCAGGGCGCGCCCATTTATGTAGACGCGGCTGTGCGAAAAACGTATGCGGTCTCCGGGCATTCCGATGACGCGCTTGACGAAGTGCTGCGTCGGGTCCACCGGATAACGGAACACAATGATGTCGCCGCGATGAATGGCACGGTAGGGAAGAACCGATTGCCAGGCGCCGCCGGGACCGTAGCGGGTTTTATCCACCAGAAGGTAGTCGCCGACCAGCAGAGTGTTTTCCATGGAGCCGGAGGGAATGCGGAATGCCTGCACGACAAACGTAATGATGAAGAGCGCGATGGTGAGCGCCAATAGCGCAAATTGCAGATGCGACAAGAAATCCAACGGGATGCGCTTGCGGGCGGGAACCTTGGCGACTGGATTGGAAATCCGTGATGGGCCCCCGGTCTCGACCTCGATGGGAGTAGCAGCGCCGGGATCGTCGAGAGGCGTCTGGCCGGGCAGTATTGGGTGTGAATTGCTCAGCTCTGACTCGCTCATCTTAACGTCCGATCGGCTAAACCAAGCCCGATCCGAAAACTCCCTTTATGCCATTCCGTTGTTTTGCAGCCGCTCCAAGGCCTTTTGGGCCGCCATCTGGCCGGCGGCCTTTTTGCTGTTTGCCGTGCCTTCGGTGGTGAATTCAGCTTCATTGCCCGGATTGAGTACGATCACTTTCATGGTAAAGGTTTTGCGATGGTCTGGTCCGGATTCGGCAATCATTTCGTAGCGAGGCTCGGGACGTCCGCTGGCCCTCAGCATCTCCTGCAAACGCGATTTGTGGTCGGCTACGAGGACTTCGTCTCGCGATCCAGAGAGGCGCTCCAACTCCGGTTCCAGGATGTGCGAGAGCACGAAGGCACGCGCCACAAATAGACCGCCGTCGAGATACAGAGCGGCTAAAAGGGCCTCGACGGAATCGGCGAGCAGGGCGGTTTTGCGGCGTCCTCCGGTCTTCTCCTCACCTCGCCCCAGGCGAAGATAATCGCCAAGCTTCAACTCAACGGCGCAGTTCACGAGGTGATTCGAATTTACGAGATGAGCCCGCAATTTCGATAGCTCCCCCTCTTGATACGCAGGGAAGCGCTTGAATAGTTCCTGGCTGGCAAGAAGTTGCAGCACGGCATCTCCCAGGAACTCCAGTTGCTCGTTGTCCCGCGCTGGTTCAACGCTCTCTCGTGCGAAAGAGCTGTGGGTAAGCGCCTGCTCCAGTAATCTGCGATTGGCGAACCGGTGGCCAAGCGCTTGTTCGAGATTGTCGAGAGGGAGATGCTTCATATGGACCGCTGCTTCAGGATTGATGCTTTGTCGAAATCAAGAGAGTCGAAAACAATGAGGATACACGTGAGATAGGAATCCCGCGCTCGCTGGTTGCAGAGCGCGGGATCTATTGCATTACTTCTTGATGACGTTGAGCTTATCCAATCGAGCCTTTTCCTGCTCGGCCAACTGACGAATCTGGCTGCCGGGTTCCGATGCGTCAATTGCCTTCTGCACGGATTCATTAGCGGCTTTATAGTCGCCGCTCTTGTCGTGAGCCACGGAGAGACGGAGCCAGACGACCCCGTCGGTGTGCTCCTTCTCCTCGTTGATGGCGGCGTTGTATTCCTTGATGGCGGTGAAGTAATCGGCCTTTTTGAATGCTACCGTGGCGATTACTTCGTGGGCCGTGCCGCGGAGTTGCGCGAGTGCTGCGGCGAACTGCTCCGGGGTCATGTTGGGCGGTTGCGGAACCTGGTCCGCGTGCTGCAAGGCGTTAGTCGCATCGGTGTTCGCTTCGGCCAAGCGATCATCTTTATCAAGATCGTTATCATGAGTACGCTCGGCAAGCATCTGGCCGGCAGTGAGCAGCGCTACAGGGTTCGATGGATCGTACTTGAGGGTGGCGCGCGCCATCTCCAGAGTTTTGTCGGGATTGTTGGCCTGTTGATACATTCCCATGGCTTGTTGGAATAGGAACGGCCGCAGTTCGCTAGCAGGGAATTTCTGAGCGAAGTCGGTGGCTGCCTGCTCGAGTTTGGCAGCGTCGGTCTGTGCGGCTGCGGCCTTGTAGGCATCGTATTCAGCCTGGGTCTTGGGCGCGGGAGATTTCTGTGCCGCGGCGGGTGCTGCTTGTTTGGTGGGCGCCGCAGCATTTTGCGTTGCTGGTGCGGTGGACCGCGGGACGGCCAGCGCCGCAGTGGAGGACAACAGAATGATTGCCGTGCTCATGATGACGTTCGCTAATTTCAAGGTCGTTCTCCGTTTCTAATCGATGGGACGCTTGGCAGGCGGTTGATATGCCTGTTGCAATCCTTTTTCGGCGGCCGCCTTCAATTCGGGCGGTCCACCTGCGTTCAGCGCTGCATGGTAATGTTCGACGGCCTCCTGACGATGCTCCTGCATGTCTAGGATGCGTCCGAGATAAATGTGCGACCAACCCTTGATTCTGGTGTCGCTGGAGGCTGAAGCCGCGCGCTCGAAATAACCTTGAGCGTCGGATAGTTTTCCGCCAGCAACGGCGGCACGCGCCAGGACGAAGAGCGCTCTTCCCTGATCTTCCTGGTTGCGGATTGCCTGCTGTGCGTAGTTCCGTGCTCCGTCGAAGTTGCCGCTGGCCAGCGCACGCTCGGCAAGATCGATCAGCATCTCTTTGTGCTGACTCTTGCGAACCAGTTCCGGTGTACTGCTCTTGAGGAACGGAACGGTGGAGGCAAATTTCTGCTGCTCTTCGAGATTGATATCGTGCAGCCAGTCGGCGTAGGACTGATCGAAGCCTACCTCATCCGTTTCGAACGTGACCAGCTTATCGTAAAAGAATTGCGTCAGGATGAAGCCTTGGCGCGTGGAATCCCAGGCCATCTGCTCCTTGGGCTTCGCGGGACCTTTGCTTCCGCCGAGCAATCGCGCTTCGACGGCCTTGATGAGCGACTCGGTCAGTAAAAGGCCCATGTCAAAGCGATAGCTGTCCTCAAGCGGTGCGCGCTTTACGGTATCGAGCAGAGGAGCCAAGCGTTGCAGTGTGGTTCCCCGGGCGAGCACCTTGGCATCCAGAATGTAGTGCAGGTAGGTGTGACGGACCTGATCGAGGCGAACCGCGCCAGTGTCGGTGGGCGAAATCACCATGTAGTAATCATCGGCATAATTGCGCGAATTCACTTCGCCGGGAGCGGCCATTGGTTCCACGTACACAACGAATTCGTGCTTGATGTAGCCGCTGAGGTTGCGCTTGAGATACAGGTCGGTAGAAATCAGGGTGTCGCTGACTGGTTTACGCAGGCGCTGAATCAGTTGATCGTAGTCAGGACGATGGCGTAGCCAGATCGCATTCAGATTTGCCGTCTCATTGAAGCGCTGCAGCAAGGGCACAAATCCGAGCACAAAGATCGCATCTGGAGGAAGATTGCTTTCCTTGGTGCGTAATTCCAGCTTGGGACTATCTTCCAGGTTCAGCCCCAGGGAGATGTAGTTGGAGAGGGTGCGTGAGGCGGTGTCCTGCTGGTGATCCGAGTAAAAGGCGCACATGTTGCGCAGCGCCGATTGCGCTTCCTGCGATTGGACGGCCTTCAACACTTCTCCACGAATCTGCTGGCGCAAGGGCAGCGACTCGGAGAGGCCAGAGTCATAGCCACAGGCATTGATGGCTGCCATCACGGAAAACAGCGATTGGCTGGTTTCCACGCTCATGCGGGGCGATTGCTGGGCCTGGGCCGACAGCGCGAGCATCGTGCAGAGCGCGAGCACAATCGAAAGGCGGGTTTTCAGGGGAGCCTCCTGGTTCAATCTTCTGCTTAGTCTCGTCTGTGGAGTCAGTTTAAGAGTTGCGGGCCAGGGAAGCAACTCATTCCATAGGCTTGCGAGGTGGGAGGATCGGGATTCTTCGGCCTTCAATAAGGCGAAGCTTTTGGAGGTCCGCCTTATTGATTGCGCTCTTGCTCCGATGTACCGGACGTCATGCCTTCGGAGACGGCATTAACCGCCCACATTGATATTGGAGAACGAGATCACCAATCGCCCGCTGGTCGGAAGCCCGAAGCTGGTGGCGGGGCGGAACTGGGTAAAGATCAATGCGTTCTTCATCTCGGGACTCAACTCAGTTCGTCCGGGTTCGTTTAGAACTCGATAGTCCTGCACGCGGCCATGGGAGTCGATCACGACTTCTACGAGGACAGCATCGCCATTGGTCATCCCGCTCTCCAGACCAAATGGCGCCAAAGTCATCTCTGGGGGCGTGTAGAGCCCGGTTGGTACGTCATTGGCGCTCGACAGATGCGCCGGAACCAGCACTCCAATCAGCAATCCGAAAATCAAAACTGCGGAAACCAAACCTGCCGCTGCAGGAAACATGAATGCGTTCAGTGCGTTTTCCCACTTCACTTTGAAGCTATCCCAACGGGTGATCCGTCGCGTGGCCAAGTGTTGAGAGAGCGCGACCTTGAGTTGAAGTGTCAATTCGGGGGGCGCCAGTCGGGGCGACATGGTGGCCATCAACCACTTCGTCCGGCGCAGGGTGGCGAACTCCGCAGTACAGTTCTCGCAACTGCCCAGGTGCTCGTCAAGTGCCTGATTCTGGTTGTCATCCAGCATCGAGTCCAGCATCGGTGAAAACAAACGCTTTGCTTCGGTGCACTTCATGGTGTGACCTCAATTTCCCGATTCCCCTGCGCGAGCTTTCGTGTGCGATCTTTGCCATCCGCTCCCGAAGAGGTTCCTGCTACCGGGCCCAATTCGTGGGCATAGCGTTCGAGCCGTTTCCGCAACGCTTCGCGTCCGCGTACGAGCCTCGATTTCACCGTGCCCAACGAAGTCTCAGTCATCTCTGCGATCTCTTCATACGAAAGGTCTTCAATGTCTCGCAAAACAACAGCGGTACGATAATGCTCCGGCAACTCCTGCAACACCTGTTCCACTCGAGCTCGCACCTGACTGCGCGCCACGGTTTCAAAAGGCGATTCGCCGTGATCCAGCAGGCTGTCGCGTAGACTCTCCGACCGGTTCTGGGTTTCATCCCGGGCGGGTTCAATGGAAAGCTCCTGCACCTTGTGGCGGAAAAACCACCGCCTACGATTACTGGCCTCGTGAATGGCGATGCGATACATCCACGTCTTCAGGCTGCTTTCGCAGTTGAACTTCGCCATGCCGCGAAAGACCTTTATGAAAATTTCCTGCGTGGTATCGGGTGCGTCGGTGGGATCGTCCAGGATTCGGTAAACGAGGTTATAGATGGTCTGATGGTACTGAGAGATCAGCCGCGTGTAGGCGTCTTCATTCCCCGCCTTTAGCTCGGCGACGATTGAAGCTTCTTCCGGGCGCATTTCCCATGCGCTGGCCAGTTCGCCCACGGTCGTAACTCCCACGGCACTCACCGTACGACCTCCATAGTAACCCTGTATGCACCTGCCAAACAACCCGCACCAGCGCTGCAAGTTTCTGAAATTGCGAAACATTGATCGCAATGGGACTTATTGCGAGAGGTAGACTCCGTCCGGAAGGAACCCGGTCGATTCAGGACGGTTTTGCCTCACCTGTAAATAGACTCCGGGGGAGGTGGAAATGTTCCCAAGATTCCGCCGAACTTCAATTTCAGGCCGTGTACCGGCCTGCTATTTGGAGGGCGTCGGGGAAGTGCTCTTTGCCTTCTTCTTTGGCTTGGGCTGCTCGTCGTCAACCACGACCTTGGAGGCAGGTTTTGTCCCACTGGCCGTGGCGGCCACCTTGGCCCGAAGGCGGGCCAACTCGGCATCGTTGGCTCCGGCAAGCAGATCCACCCGTTCAGCTACCTTATGGCGGAGCTGGTCAAGCTCGGAGATATCGGTGGCCAGAGGATCGTACTGGTCCCTGGGGCCGAAAGCTCCGGCTGACTCCGCCAGCGCAGAAAAGGTGTCGTAGAGGGCATTCAGGTTCCGGTAGAGCCGGAAATTGGCATTTAGCGACGAAGGAGAGGCCTGAATGCGTTGGATGAGATCCGGAATCGCGTTCTCCAGATTTCTGCGGATGGAGGCAGCGCTAGACTGCGCCTGTTGCTTTGCGACAGCTTCGGCCTTCCACCTGTCGATGCGCAGTCGTGCAACATCCGTGTCGGATTTCTGAGCCGAAGCCTGTACCTCGCTGAGAAGTTCGTTCAAGGCTTGTGCATCAGGCGAGGGGGTACCGGACGGATTGGTCTGGAATGTCATGGCGGAGGCGGGCGTGGCCGAGCCGTTGCCCGGCGATTGCGCCCAGACCGTGGATGAGGCTAGCAGGAGACACACAGCAATCTTCATAAGGGGAGTTTCCCGGAAAGACAGAATTCCTGAACCTTAGGATGCAGGAGACGAGAGCATAGCTGCTAATCACGGAATCTTCTGCCGCAACTCCTGTCCTTGCTTAGGCTCTCCCGGATGCCGGAGACTTGGAGTCGTCCAGTTGTGGAACAGAAACCACACGACCAAAGCGAATAGAAGCAGTGCCACAACCCCGCCCAACAACTTCATGGCCGCATTTGCCGGGGGAACTACTGTTATCGGACTGGGCGGCTGGTAATCGAGGCTGGGATCGTGCAGAGATGGACCTCTGATGGGCGTCACTTTGGAACGGGGCGGGATTTCCGGCGAACGAGCCTTGGGATCGGTTTTGTGCTGTTCGGGAGAGCGAAAAAGGTCCTTCCCGAAAGGTTCTTTGTCGTCTCCTAAAAGCGGATGATCTCCGTACTCGCCTTCGGTATTTTTTTCAAGCTGTTCGTCTGGCTTCTGCCCGAATGGCTGCTCTTTTTTGAATTCCCGCCCATTGTTAGCCATTGCGATTGAGATGCATGGTGGGAGTCGATGAGTGTTGATTTGTGCATCTCAATGGGCGGAAGACAATCCGAGAGAAAGCAGGTATGACATGAGTCGCAGGGCGAATGAGCGCAGAGATCGCGAAGCAGAACTGGATGAGCTTGGATCCGATGCGGGACAGGTGGGACCTGAGAGCGCGGGGCAGTCCGGAGACACGCAGGGAATATCTGAAGACAGCGAGGCCGCGCCGGAGAGCGTACAAGGACTTCTGGAAGACGATCAGGCGTTTGAAGCCGAAGTGGTGGAGGGAGTGGAGGACGCAGGCGATCATCCGGAGCGTCCGGTTCGCAGTCATGAGGACCGACGTCCCGCCCACGAAAGCGAACTCCCGCCAGATCCCGATTGGAAGTAGAACTTCTTCAAGGAGCTAACCCGTTTGCTGGGGACCGCATCTCTCTTTCTAAGGATTCAGAGAAGGGAGGTGCCACCAAGCAGTCGTGCCAGCTCGTTGAGCGTCGGAACGACGGAATGATCAGACCAACTCGTTGAAGTACATCCCGGTTTTTATAAGCACTTCAAATTTTGAAGTCCCATAGTGCCCGGTGAATACCGGTGGCTATGCTCTGTTTCGCAGCTCAAGCGATGGGTGCTGCGCGCATGGTGAGGGTAAAAGAAGAATGATTCGGCGATTGAGCTTGTACGAATTCTTTTTTCGGATTTGCTGTTTTCTTCTGCCTGCCTCGGCCTTTCTTATTGGAGGGACGAGCCTACGTGCTCTGGCGTTAATCCATCCGTTAAGCCACGACTATGTGTATCTGTCAGTGACGCTTACGCTGGTTTGGATTGTCTGTTCGGTTCACTTCAGAGTAACAAGCATCGAATCCCTATACTTTGATTCCGATGGCGTACAAAATTGCATGAAGGCGCTCGCCTGGACCTATATGTCCGGCTTTAGTGCGCTGTTTTTTTATCGCGGAGCGTCTTACTCACGGCTTCTTCTGGGCACCAGCGCACTCATTCTGCTTGGAGAAGTTCTGCTTCTGCGACTCGTCTTTAGAGTCATCATTGACCACGCAGGCAAGCAAAAAGCTCGTATTCGCATCATCATCATCGGTGCCGATGCATTTGCCCAGAAAACTTCCGAAAGCCTCAAGAACAGCAAACTGGCACCTTGCGAAACCGTGGCCTTTGTTCGTATCCCCGGGCAGCGAGTAGGCGTAGAGCCGGGCGTTCCAGTGTTCGAACTGGAACACCTGATGCGCCAGAACATCAAGCATTTCGCAAACGACATGGTGCTGGCTGCCTCCGCTGAAATGCTTCCAATGCTCTCCCGCCTGATCGACCGATTGAAGGATCTCGCTATTCCCATCCGATTCTGTTTGGATTTTGGAGCCGACGTCAAAGTGCGTGACCGCTTCTTCCGGATCGGCGGCACGCACATGCTGGATGTTCATGTTGCCCCTTCGGAGACGATTAATTACGTCGTTTTGAAACGTTGCTTCGATATCGTGTTTTCAGCGTTGACGCTGACGATCGCCGCGATTCCCATGGCTCTGATTGCCATAGCGGTGAAGTTGTCGTCACCCGGTCCGGTGTTCTTTAAGCAGGAGCGCGTGGGCATCAACGGGCAGGTGTTTAAGATGTTGAAGTTCCGCACGATGAAGGTCGCTCCCTCGACTGTTACAGACACCGCTTGGACAGATGATTCGCGATGCACCGCGCTGGGAAACTTTCTTCGTAAGGGTAGCTTTGACGAACTGCCGCAGTTCTTTAATGTGTTATGGGGGGATATGAGCGTTGTCGGTCCGCGCCCAGAGCGTCCCCACTTTGTTGAAAAGTTCAACGACGAAATCGATGCTTACAATGCCCGTCATCATCTGAAAGCCGGTATTACGGGCTGGGCGCAGGTGAATGGATTGCGTGGCGACACGGATATCAGCAAGCGGATCGAGCTTGATCTGTACTACATTCAAAACTGGAGCATGATATTTGATTTCCGGATTATCCTGATGACGGTGTTATCTGGCATCTTTGCACAAAGTGCATACTAAGGTGACGGAACTCCAGTTATTCCAGTCGATTGCAATTAGCAATGCGGTGGGTAGAAGATTGCGCATCACGAGGGATTCTTGCGCGAATGTTGTGGGCTCCATGGGTTCTGGCGTTTGAGCCTTCATTATGCTTCTGTGGGAGTCAGAGTGCGGAATTGGATCTCGGTCGTATTGCTCGCTGGAATGGCGTACTCCGCGCAGGCGCAGTCTGTGCCACCATCCGCAGACGCGGGCATAACTCCATCGGTACTAGCGGATAACGAGGATGATCGCGGTATCCGTATCAAGTCTCTCCCGCGCAATATCTTTCAAGATCAGGAAGCTCTGTTCCGCTCGCCATTTCACATGAGTGAGCGTCAATGGAAGCTTGCGGTCCCATTGACAGTAATTGCGGTCGGATTGGTAGCCACGGACACGGCGGTCGAGGGACACGTGACGACGACTCATTCCACGGTGTCGCGCGCCTCATCGCTCTCGAACTATGGGGTGGCGGCGCTAGCCGGAATGACCGGTGGGATGTATCTGTGGGGCAAAGTCGCAAAGAATGATCATATGCGCGAAACCGGCTTTTTGGGCGGGGAAGCCGCAATCGATACCTATCTGGACACTACCCTCATCAAGTACATTGCAGGCCGCGATCGCCCCTTCACGGGGAATGGGCGAGGTAATTTCTTCAACGGCGGAAGTTCGTTTCCGTCGCAACATGCCGCCGTGAGTTGGGCAGTGGCCAGCGTTATCGCCCATCAGTATCCCGGGCCGATCACAAAGATTTTGAGCTACGGCCTTGCCGGTGGCGTGAGCGCCGCGCGTATTGAGGGACATGATCACTTTTTGAGCGACGCCGTTATCGGCAGCGCAATCGGCTGGTATATGGGACGGCAGGTTTATCGAGCGCGCTCCAGCGATGCGGATATCGATGTTCGCAAGTGGGGAAAGTTTGAGAAGGACGCCCTTGGCGAGGAAGAACGTGCGACCAGCCAGATGGGCTCAAGCTATGTTCCCCTCGATAGTTGGATCTATGGCGCTTTCGATCGGTTGACGGCCATGGGTTTAGTCGACGCGGGATCGGCCGCATTGCGTCCCTGGACCAGGCTTGAATGCGGGCGCAAGCTGGCGGAAGCGCACCAGAAAGATCAAGCAGACGATCCAGTGGCGGCGCCCCTGCTGCGGGCTCTGGATGAAGAGTTCGCTGGCGAAACAAACTTGATGGACGGCGGAAAGAACTCGGGCGCACAAATAGAAAGCGTTTACGCTCGTTTCACCGGAATTTCCGGCACTCCGCTTCGCGATTCGTTTCACTTTGGGCAGACGATAACCGATGATTACGGGCGCCCTTACGGCGAAGGGGGCAACGGGGCTGCCGGAGTTACGATGCGTGCGGAGGCGGGGCCAATGGCTTTTTACGTGCGCGGAGAGTATCAGTATGCGTCGTCGATCTCCGCCTACAACGCCACGGCGCAGCAGGCGATTGAGTCGGTGGATGGTCTGCCACCGGGCTCTGCGCCAGTGTTTCGAACCACGAATCGATTTCGTCCCATAGAAGCTTACGCGACGTTGAATTTCTCGGATTGGCAGTTGAGTTTTGGCCAGCAGAGTCTGTGGTGGGGACCGGGCAGGAGCACGGGGCTGCTGCTATCCAACAACGCTGAAGCCATGCCAATGGTGCGCCTGACGCGAGTGAGCGCCCTGAAGGTTCCGTTGCTGGGAGCGGTGCGCGCAGATACGTTTATCTCGCGAGTCGGGGGAGCGCGATTTGTGCGGCTTGGCCAGACGTTCGTTCTAACGGGCAACGCCAGCCGGTCGCTGGATAAGCAGCCATATATCTGGGGTGCGAATATATCGTTTAGTCCGACCGAGAATTTCGAGTTCGGGATGGGGTTGACGTCGATGATTGCCGGACTGGGGAGGCCTCTCAATCTGAGGACCTGGGTACATTCATTCTCCAGCCGGGGGAATAACCAGCAAATCGATCCCGGAGACCGCAGAACGGAGTTCAATTTCAGCTATCGAATACCAGGTTTGCGAGACTGGTTGACACTCTATGCGGATGGACTCGCGGAAGACGAGCCATTGCCATTGTTGTACCCGCGACGCTCGGCTATGAATCCCGGAGTGTACCTGTCGAAGCTTCCGGGATTGCCAAAACTGGACCTTCGGGTGGAAGGCGTGTACACGAATCTTCCTGGTCTAAGGCACCCGTCCTTCTTCTATTTCAACGCGCACTATGCAGAGGGATATCGCAATTATGGTCAGGTTATCGGCAGTTGGATCGGGCGGCAGGGTAGCGGAGGACAGGCGACCAGTACATACTGGTTCTCTGCACGGAATAACGCTTCGGTGAGCTATCGCAGGCTGGTCGCGGATAGAAGTTTTTTGCAAGGCGGCCAGATGAACGATATTTCAGGGGCGATTACGTGGATGGTTAGGCCGGGGGTTGAGGTGTCGGCGATGACCCAATATGAGCGATGGAAGTTTCCGGTACTGGCGCTCGGGGCGCAATCCAATGTCTCGGCATCGATTCAGATCCGTGTATTTCCAAAGGCCCGCGCCGGGGTTCGACCGTAAAACAAACTCGTTCTGATGCGAAAAAATTGACGATTAATATCAGGGGCAAATGAAGCTGAGAAAAACGAAGATTTCAGAGGTTCTTGTGTTCGAACCAGAGGTGTTCGGGGACGAACGGGGATTCTTTCTGGAAAGCTATAACCAGAAGACATTTGAAGAATTTGGACTGAAGCGAAGTTTCGTTCAGGACAATCACTCGCGCTCCGCGCGCAACGTATTGCGAGGCTTGCACTACCAGATACAGCAACCCCAGGGAAAGCTTGTTCGCGTCGTGTCAGGCGCAATCTGGGATGTTGCGGTGGATGTTCGCCGCAGCTCTCCCACTTTCGGACAGTGGATGGGCGAGGAGCTTTCTGCAGAGAATAAGCGGATGTTTTGGATTCCTGAAGGCTTTGCTCACGGCTTTGTCGTGATCTCAGAATCGGCAGACGTTCTGTATAAGGCTACTGATTTTTACGCGCCGTCCAGCGAGCGGTCGCTCTTATGGAATGATCCTCAACTGGGAATCGATTGGCCGCTGACAGGCGAGCCTCTGCTGTCCAAGAAGGATCGAGCGGGCGTCCCATTTAACCATGCCGAATTTTTTCAATAGGACTGAATCTTGCGAATTCTTTTAACCGGTGCGACGGGGCAGTTGGGGACAGATTTACTCCCATTACTAAGGCAACGTGGGGAAGTGATTGCGGTCGGTCGCGCGGAATGCGACCTTTCCTCCACGGAGTCGATCAGGAAACTTGTAGCAGAGGTGCGGCCATCGGTGATCGTGAATCCAGCCGCCTATACTGCGGTGAACGACGCGGAATCGCACAGTGGTCGTTGCTATGCAATCAACAGCGCAGCGCCGGGAACGCTGGCGGAAGAGGCGCGAAAACTGGACGCGATATTAATCCATTACTCCACTGACTATGTATTCGATGGCAGCAAGGCGGGGGCTTATACGGAAGCGGACGCGCCCGCGCCACTCAATGTTTATGGAGCCAGTAAGTTGGCTGGAGAACGTGCAATCGCCGCCGTCGGCGGACGCTGGCTCGTGTTGCGCACGAGTTGGGTGTACGGAGCGAATGGAAACAACTTTCTGCTGACGATGCGCCGATTGGCGCGCGAAAGGGAAGAGCTAAAGATTGTGGATGACCAGGTGGGCGGGCCTACCAGTTCGATCCAACTCGCACGCGCGACATCCCGTATTCTGCAGCAGTGTTACTTTCTGGCGGGTGCGGCGTTTCCTTCCGGTGTGTATCACGCGACCGCAGCCGGTAGCGTCTCGTGGTGCGGGTTTGCGCGGGCCATTGTTGCGGCATTCGGAGAAGGCGAAGAATTCAAGGTTAAGCAGATCGCGGCAATCAGTTCTGATGAATACCCGACGCCTTCGCGCCGGCCGCTAAATTCTGTTCTCGGAAACGACAAATTTGAGGGTGCGTTTGGATTCAGGCTTGAGAGCTGGCAGTCGGGACTTGCCGAAGTGGTTCGGGAAATACGAAGTCGCGAATCACAAGCCGTGAAGTGAGAATGCGAAGTAGAATGTTGTGCCTGAGTTGATGGACGGTTCCAGCAGACAGAGTTTTCCGTACTTAGCGAAAATACGATTTGACGCTCAGTTTGTAATTGCGAAGCCGCGGCAGAAAATTATCTTCGTTTGGGGAGACAATGCTCGAAACTCGTATTGGATGCGGTCTTGAATCGTCACAAATGCACCCTCGCGTATCCAGGCTTCGAATGTTTTTCCTGCTTCCCGCGATTGCGGTTTCCACAAGCCTCTGCGTGGCACAACAGTCACTGGACCCGAGTTCAGTGACGCGAGCTTCGCAGCAGGACTGTGCGATGGCCGCCAGTACAGGCCGCTCCGTGCCTGGATGTGGAACCGCGGAAGAAACTGGTAGCAACGGTGGGTCGGCCCGTCAGCAACAACAGTCGCAGGACACGGCGCCGATTCTGACACCTCAGCTGACTGGCGCGTACCCGGAGTCCCCGGAGCGAGCGGTGGTGCCGCCGGTGAATCCATCGGATCGCAAGAGAGTCGAGCCACCCTTGAGACCGCACTCGGAGTTTGAGCAGATTGTGGCGGATACCGTTGGGCGAACGCTTCCTTTATTCGGCCAGTCGCTATTTTTACAACCGCCCAGCACGTTTGCTCCAACAAATCGCACGCAGGTGCCGGGGGATTACGCCATCGGCCCAGACGACGAGTTGCAGATTCGCGTGTGGGGTCAGATCAACGCTGACCTGCGTGCGGTGGTAGATCGTTCCGGACAAATCTACATTCCGCGAGTTGGGCAGATTTCAGTGGCAGGAGTTCACTACAGCGATCTTGCTCGTCACCTGAAAGCTGAAATCGGCAGGATGTTCCACAATTTCGATCTGTCGGTAAGCATCGGACGGATTCGCTCGATCCAGGTTTATGTTGTGGGGCAGGCTCGCTATCCCGGCACTTACACAATCAGCTCGTTAAGCTCATTGGTAAACGCGATTTTTGCTTCAGGAGGTCCTTCCGAGCACGGTTCGTTGCGTGATGTGCAGGTACAACGGGACGGGAAAACTCTAACTCATTTCGATTTCTATGACCTGCTCATCAAGGGCGATAAGTCGACCGATGTCCGCCTGCAATCGGGCGACGTTCTGTACTTCCCTCCGGTAGGCCCACTGGTGGCGGTCGCGGGCTCGGTGAATACACCCGCGATTTATGAGATCAAGCGCGGTTCGACTGTCTCGGAGGCGATCGATATAGCGGGTGGACTCAGCACGGTAGCCGACTCGAACAAAATAACGATTGAGCGCATCGGCGATCGCCAGTATCGATCAGTGCTGGAGTTTCCCCTTGACTCGCAATCTCGCGCATTGCAACTGAACGATGGAGACATTGTACGTGTATTGTCCATCGTGCCCCGCTTCAGCAGCGCTGTTACTTTGCGAGGCAATGTTGTCAATCCTGGGCGCTATCCCTGGAAGCCCGGCATGCATGTACGGGACCTGATTCCGGATGCGCAGACGCTATTGACACGACCTTATTGGCTGGGACGCGCCAACATGACGGACGGACGAAGCACGGAGTATCCGGTTCGTGTCCCTCGTTCAGCAAATGCAGCTGACTCCGACACCCCCAATGGAACCAATGCTGCGACGGATGCCGCGCAGTCCACGGACTCACCGCGGCAGGGTAAGGACATCTCGGACCAATCCGGCCGGAAGAATTCCAATAGTGAAACGCTGACGATGGATCTGCACCGGGCTTCTCCGGAAATCAATTGGAGCTACGCAATTATTCAGCGTGTGAATCCGATCGATCTGTCGGTTAAATTGCTTTCGTTTGACTTGGGTAAGGCCGTACTTGAGGGCGATCCAGCCAACGATCTAGAGCTGCAGTCCGACGACATTATCACCGTCTTTTCACAAGTCGATGTCTCGGTACCGCAGAGCTTGCGAGCCCGCTACATTCGTTTGGAGGGGGAGGTGGTTCGGGCCGGAGTTTACAAAGTAGAGCAGGGTGAGTTGATCCGCGACGTGCTCAGGCGCGCAGGTGGTCTGACCCCGAACGCCTATATGTACGGTACCCAATTTACCCGGGAGTCGGCGCGAGCGGAGCAGCAGAAGAGTATCGACGAACTGGCGCGCACACTGGAAGCAGAGATTCTGCAGGCCCAGATCGCTGCCGGTGTTGCCGGTGCACAGGGTCCGCAACAAACGCTTGCCACCCAGGTTAAGAATGCCAGGGCGACAGGGCGGGTTGTCCTTAGCCTGAGACCGAGCGCCAACTCACTCGATGCTTACCCGGCGATTGCAGTAGAGGACAACGATCGCATCGTGATTCCGCATCTTCCCTCTACGGTGTCTGTAGTAGGCATGGTCTACAATGCGGGATCGTTTGTCTTCGACCCGCACCGGAAAGTGGGTGACTATTTGAGGATGGCGGGTAAGGGCAAGGCGCACGCGGATCTGCACCATGCGTTTGTGCTCCGTGCCGATGGAACGGTCGTAGCGAGAAAGGCGGTCAACGGGCTATTGTCGGGCGATAAGTTCGAAAAATTGCGGATGTATCCGGGTGATCAGATTGTCGTGCCGACCAAGATTCCGACCGGAGCTTTTGTTCGTGGCCTGCGTGATTGGAGCCAGATTACCTCACAACTGGCGATAACTGGTGCTGAGTTGGCGGTCATTCACTAGGAGCAGAATCCATGGTCCCCACAGAAACTCTCGATCAGGCACAGGGCCGCCCTTTGGTGAAAGTACACAGCGAGCGCTCGATTCTGGACTTTGTACTGGTGCTTGCGCGGCATAAGCGATTCATCCTGGGTTTCACCATGGGAGCTGCTCTCCTGACGGTGATTACCGTGCTGCTGATTTCAAATAAGTACACGGCGACGACAATCGTCCTGCCGCCGGCGCAGACGTCCGGAATGGGCTCGGCCTTGCTCAGTCAGCTTAGCGCTGGCGCTGGTGGCGCCGGTGCTCTGGCCTCGCTTGCGGGGGGGAGTCTTGGTATCAAGAACCCTGGCGAGATGTATGTTGCATTCTTCCGAGGCCGGACCGTGGAAGATGCCATGATTCAGCGCTTCGGGCTCAAAGCCCGTTATCGGACCAAGACGATGTTCGATACACGCCTCGCGTTCGAGAAGCATTCAACTGTGGTTCTCGGCTTGAAGGATGGGCTGATCCGGATCAATGTAGAGGATCGCGATCCCAAGTTAGCGGCTGAAATCGCGAACGGGTACGTGGATGAGTTCAAGAAACTCTCCGCTACATTGGCGATCACCGAGGCGTCGCAACGCCGGTTGTTCTTCCAGCAGCAACTGCAGGAAGCACAGAGCGGTCTAACGGATGCCGAAGAGGCAATGAAAAGCACGGAAATCTCCACTGGTGTTCTTCAGGTCGATAGCCAGGCGAAAGCTTTAATCGAAGCTGCGTCATTAATTCGCGCCCAGATTGTGGCGAAGCAGGTCCAGATCCAGGCAATGCGTTCGTTTGCGACCGAGGACAATCCGGAACTGCAGATCGCCAAGCAACAGGTTTCCGCTCTGCAGACGCAGCTTGGCAAGCTTGCGGGTAAGGACTCCGATGAGTTCATTGTGTCCAAAGGCAGGGCACCCGAAGCCGGCATGGAATATCTGCGCAAATTTCGCGATCTGAAGTATCGCGAAACGGTCTATGAGCTGATTGCGAAACAGTTTGAGATGGCGAAACTCGACGAAGCGCGGCAGGGCTCAATCGTTCAGGTGGCGGATGTAGCGGTCCCTCCTGATAAGAAGTCCTCGCCTCACCGTGCACTTATTGTAGTGCTAGTGACGATGCTTGCCTTCTGTGGAGCTTACGTGTGGTGCATTCTCGCGGAAGGATTCCAGCGCATGAAAGCCAACCCGGCCGAGCGAGAGCGCATAGATGCTCTGCGGGCGACATTCCGGTAATTTCATTATGGTCTACGCAGATCAGAGGTGGATTGGAGACCATGGCATCGGCCGCTTCGCACAGCATATTCTGGCGAACCTGAAGTATCGTCCAGTTCCGCTTTTATCCAATCCTGCCTCGCCGCTGGATTCATGGCGGCTTGCACGTGCTCTCAATCAGCTCGATCGCAATGACCTGTTTCTTTCGCCGGGGTACAACTCACCTCTATTTTGTTCCGCACCTTTCATCTTCACAATTCATGACCTGAATCATGTTGACCGTCAGGAAAACAGCAGCCCGCTTAAACGTCTGTATTACGCAACGATCCTGAAGCGTGCCTGCTGTCGCGCGGCTAAAATCCTGACGGTGTCAGAGTTTTCGCGCTCTCAAATCGTCGAGTGGTCTGGAGTATCACCGGAGAAAGTACTTAATGTTCGTTGTGGAGTAGATACCGTGCATCTTCCCGGAGTTGCGGCCCACGAACTGCCGTTCCCTTACCTTCTGTGTGTTAGCAACCGGAAGAAGCACAAGAATGAGTTTCGGACAGTAGAGGCTTTTGCGCGGTCTCACGTCCCTGCAGAGTTGCGGCTCGTGTTTACCGGCGAGCCCACGGCTGAACTGACAGAGTGGATCGATTCGCTGCATGTTGGCGGTCGCGTTCAATTTGTGGGCACTGTTCCAGAGGGGCAAATGCCATCTCTCTACTGCAGCGCCGAAGCGCTGATATTTGTCTCCCTGTATGAAGGCTTTGGCCTACCAGTGCTGGAGGCGATGGCATGCGGTACGCCTGTTATAACGTCAAACACAACCGCGCTGCCTGAAGTTGCAGGAGATGCAGCGTTGATGGTCAGTCCGACTTGCCTTGACGAGATTGCGGCAGCGATTGAGCAGATCATCGGGAACGCAGCACTCAGGGAGCAACTTCGAAAGAAGGGAATGGTGCAGGCCGCCCGCTTTCCGTGGTCTGCCTCGGCTGAGAAGGTGCATACGGCGTTGAGTTCCGCGTCGAACTACTCGGCCAAAGAAGTTTGCTGACAATTAGAGGCTACGGCGGACTCAGTCGGCTGCGAGCTAGGTGAAAGCGTTTTCGTTACTTTCGATTGAGTTCGTGAATTGTTGTGTCATAGGCGTGGGTGGTGTCTTCTTGCAGAGGATTACCATGGCGAATACAGCGCCGAACGAAATAAGAACGATATTGAACATTCCAGCGCACAGGAGAGTCGCCCAGAGGCTCGCGGCAGCGATGATGAATGGCTGCTGAGTTTCCAGCGCCTGGCGACGAAGATACAGCCACATTTGGAGCATCAGAAGTTCAAAGAGAAGAAGGCCCACAAATCCCAAGTGTAAGGCCAGTGCCAGTGGCACGTTATCAATCGGGACCAGGTTCTTCTTGCTTAACACAGTTCCCAACCCGAACAATTTATCGATCAAGGACGAGCGAGCGATGAGTCCGGAATAATATGTCCACTCCTCGATTCGCATGATGAGCGATCCGGCGCTTTGCAGATTGCTGGAGTCTCCGCTGACGGAGTTGCCGAATATGATTGTTATGATCGCCAGCAAGAAATACAGAAATGGTAACCAAAGTCCACGGGACAGGCTCTTGCCGAAGGTCAGTACGAGAGCATAAAGACAGGTGCAGACGAAAACCAGGTAACAGAGCCTCGTCAATGTAGAGTAACAAGCGACGGTCGAGATCACCAGGAATGCAATCCCTTTGATTGGAGCCGCCCGAATCAAAGCAATGCCCAGCGCACCACCCAACGCGCAAAACAATCCGAATCCGAGCCCTGATGTGAATAAGCTGAACGCCCGAATGTCATCGAAGAAGTTGGAGCTGTTTACTTCGAACTTTTGGTCCACACTCTCGATTGGCAAAATAGGCAGCCCAGTAAAATATTGGGCGAAGCCTATTACGGCACAGACCACGAGGAGGATCGCGGTGAACCGAATGATGAAGCGTTCCGAGATGGCTCCTCTAAATGCCAGCAATGCCGGTCCCATCAGAAGAAGCAAGTAATAGTCGCTGTAAGAGGTCAGGGTTTCTTTTAACGTCATGCCGCGGGCCAGAATGAGATGCGGCGTGTCAACTAACAGGAATGCGATACAGATCAACCATGTAAGCATCGGAAGCCTGGTATTTCTGATCGAGGGATGAACAAAAGATCCCAGGATAGGGATGGTCAGAAATACAAGTCTGATGATGGGGCCTGTTACCAGAATGTGGCCGCCAAAAATAATCATTTGGAACTGCGGAGACAGACCATCCACCAGCGAGAGGACGCAGAATATATAAGCCGCAAACGCCAGGAATCGGTAGGCCGGAATGTCGGAGATTTCCTGCGGTATCGCCTGTGGTGTTTCCTGTCCCTCGGAAATATCGATCATCAGGCCCCCATGCGCGGATCAGCGCATTTTAAGAGATTGAGGAAGCACACGACAATAGTCCCGCACTCCGGTCCATATGCTTCGGCATTCCGAAAACTGCAAGCGCAGAAGACGCCGCATGAGGCGCATTGCTACAAAAAGGACCATGGAGAGACGTGGCGTTGAGGAATGAAGCTGGAGAAAACGCAGGCCGGAAGCAGTCGAGTGGCGAGTGAGCACTTGATCGTTCCCCATTGTGCTTGCGTTGACTTTATGCAGCACGCAAGAGTCAGCGGCAGCAGCTAACCTCCATCCATTCTTGCGTAGCCTGAGGCAGAACTCGGTGTCCTCCCAGTAGAGAAAGAAACCCTCATCGAGCAATCCTGAGGTTTCCAATGCAGCCCGCGAGATAAGCAGGCTGGCGCCGTTGAGAGTGTGAAACCAATCATCGCGGCGTGGAGTCGTGCTGTTGACTTGATAACCAATCCATAGATTGACTCGTCCACCCGCCCAGGCCTGCACATTCGATGGATTGTCAGCGTAGTAGCAAACTGAACCGACTGCTCCAATCCGGTCATCTGTGACTGCTTTGCTGACCAGGGCCGAAAGTGCATCTGGAGCCGGTTCCGTATCGTTATTTAGCAACCATATGTAATCGGCGCTCTGAGCGAGCGCATAACGAATTCCTATATTGTTGCCTCCAGCAAAGCCCAGGTTCGTTTTGCTTTCGAGCAGCCGAATAGTCGGATGGGCATTGCGTACTTTGAGAACGGAATCATCGGTTGAGGCGTTATCGACAACCACGGCGGTCATCTGGGGATAGGTGCATCGGTTCAACGCATCGAGACACTGGATCGTGTCGCGCCAACCATTCCAGTTCAACAGAATGCAACTGACCCGGGGGAACGAAGCTCTCTCTCCGGAAGGCGAACCCGTGCGAGTTAATTGGAGGTCTCGAGATGGATGAGCCATCGGGAGCTTGTTCACAGGTCCTCTCGTTTGCCCATTCTTCCGGTCAGTCCGTCCCAGGTTCCGAGCAGGAAATTGCGAAACTTGCGCGGGCGATCTTGCTCGGCGATGAAGCACTTGATGGTCTCACGTAGAGACTGAGACATGGAGTGGAACACCCAGCCGGGAAACTTCCAGAGATACTTGCGGTACACGACTACCCGGTTGCGCGAGATGTAATACCGACGGATCGCATTGTGGTGACTGGGTTGAAAGCTGAAGCCGAGGATTGAAGATTTTGCAGGATGCCCCGCGGAATGCAACAGTGCAGCATTCCGTGAGTCGGCGATCAGGTAGCCTGCGGCGCGAATGCGAAGGCTATACTCGGCGTCCACCAGATCAATGAAATACTCGGAAGAAAAGTATCCGATCTTATCGAAGGTCCAGGTGGGCATGAGTGCTCCCGATGTCATCGACGTGACGGGGCTGCCATCGTCGGATCGCTTGAATTCGGGCGCAATGCCGGTGTCCGGATCAATGTAGCTGGGATGAATGGAGCAGAGACGTTTGCGGTTGGGATGGGCTTCCCAGGTTCGAAACATTTGGCTGACGAATTCGTCAGTGATCTTGCTGTCCTGATCGAAGAGAATTACCCAAGGGTAGGCTTCGCTTTTAGCCCAGAGGACGCCTTGATTCAGGGCCTCTGCGATGCCGAGATTTTCTTTGTTTTCGATGAGGTGAAAGCCGTGAGCCTGGCTTGCCGCGCGAAGGGCTTTGAGTTCCTCGGCGGTGGAACCGTTATCGACTACGACGAGTCCATGCACCTGGGGAAGAACCCTTGTCATGTTTTCAAGCATGGTGGCGCTAGGGTGGTAGGTGACAATGACTGCGCAGACGCTGAACTCACTATGTGAGGACGATTCCACGCGCCGAATGTAAGTGCCGGATTTGATCAAACCAGAATCCCCAGGCCGTTGCTTTCTTCGAAGTTATAAAACGTTTTGTTCGCCGCGCGAGAAATGTCAATTACTGCTCGCCTTACGGTTGAGAAGCTCTCCGTGTCATGGAACAGTACACATTTGGAGTGCATGGCGCTCCACAGTCCGCAAGCGAAGGTATCGGCATAGGTGTGAACTATGTCAACGTGGATCAGGTCATAGTAATTTTGATCCTTGATGATCCAATCGCGATAATCGCTTCGTACCAGCTCTATGTTGGGGAAGTCGGCTAGACGATTTGCCGTCTCTTCGTAAACATCCCGGTGGTCGGTTGTGTGAATGTCGCCTTGGAAGGTATCCACTCCTGTAACAGAATCAAAAAAGCAGGAGAGGGCGGCAGTCGAGTAACCGAACTCAACGCCGAATTCCAGGCAGCGCTGCCGGCCGATATCGAATTTCTCAATCAGATCGGAAAGCACGCTCTCAATACCCTGCCAAGCCGAGTCCACCTGAAGTACCCTGGGCGGCAGTTGGCGGTTCTTCGGTACATAAGGGATTACTTGAACCCGCGGTTTGAATGCGCTGTTTACGAGCGACTTCCAGTATTCAATTTCGGCTGGCACTCAGACCTCACTCTGAACTGTTAATAGAGTATCTCGAACTTAGGTGCAGATTTAAGAACCGTAAGGCAGTTTGTTTAATCTCGACTCTCTCAGTGGAGGTGAGTCCGACAAACCATGCGACGGACAACGTTGCAATCGTCCAGATTGCGAGCAATGACGGATGAACGGGGAGCATGGCAAACTGTCTCCAACAGGGGAGAAGAAAAACAGACGGGATCACGCATAGCAACGGACGCAAAAGCCCTTCCACCAGGAATGTACGGCGCGACATCAGAATCGTGGAACGGGTAAGTCTCATGCTGACCGCGAGGTGAACTCCCACGCTGACGAAGGCTCCTACCAGAGTTCCAAGTGCAACTCCGAGCGCTCCGATTCTCTGAACTAAGTAGATGCTTAAACTGACGTTCAAGGCAGCTTCCGCAACGGCAGCAATCGTAGCGAGATGTTGTTTTCCGGTTGCAACTACCACGAGAGAATATGGATAGCCCACGGTCCGGATTACGTTGCCCAGAACGAGAACTTCCAAGAAAAGCGCGCTGCGGACGGCATAGTTGCGCCCAACCCAGATTTTCAAAATGGGGTAAGCTCCGAACAAGAGAGGCAGGGCGATCAGGCACATGAGCAACGTGCAATATCTGGTCACCTTGATGGTCAACGATCCGATCTCGCTGGGAGTTCTGGCTGTTTGCAAAGACGACACAGCCGGGAGAAGAGGGCTGAACAGGCTTCCAACGATGAGCAGCATGAAATTGGTAGCCGAAGAGGCTATTCCATAGTATCCAGTGTTGTTGTAGTCGTAGTGGCCCACAATGACCATGTCCAGGCCGCTTACAAAGAGAGTTGCGACAGTCCAGATTGAAAGTATGCTGCAATATCTCGCCAAGCGTAAGGCATAGCTGCGGTCGATCAACCGGAATGAGAAATCGACTCGCTCCCTGGCGTACTTACTCCATCCGAAGAACTGGCCTAGGGCGGTAATTACATTGAAGAACGCCATAGCGCAGGCCAGTTGCTTCAACTTACCGTTCATAAGGAGAAGCGATACTAACGCAGCGGAGGTGAGAATTTTACTTCCCAAAGCCAGAGCGGTAGGAAACCAATACTTCTGGAGACCAATGAACGTCGCCAGAAAGGAGCTAAAGGGCAAAGCGAAGACAGCAGACATTCCAACCAGCAAAATACCCCACCGCAAATCGTCGGTGAGGGCAGGAGGCATCTGATGGAATAGCTGTGGAACCCGCCAAGTGGTGATGACGATTGCCACAGCGCCAACGAGCGCGCTCGCGCAGAGAATCGCAAAGGAACTGCTTAGGATACTGCTACTTGCGGTTCGATCACCCAGCGCGTCGTATTCAGCTACATACTTGCCGATTGCAGTCTGCAGGCCGAGATCGAGCACGCTTACATACGCAGTGCATTGCAGAATCAACACCCAGGCGCTGTACTCGGGAGGCGACATGCGATGCACGAGCAAAGGGGGCAGTACGAGGGCTACGAGTATCGAGAGTAGCAGCCGTAGCATGTTGGAAGCTGAGCCCTGCAGGATCTTTAGCTTATGCGACATTTGCCCTCACAGGAGTAAGCTACCATTGTTTCAGATCCGCGACTCCGCGGCTGTTCCCGCTGCTCGGATTTTCGTGTGGGATGCGGCCTGCAACCGCAGAAGGTGATGTGCCAAAGCGATCTTGCTGTCCCTATCTCTGTAGTAGTAGTTCGTAGTACCTGCGGCTTGCGGCACAATTCCTGATGTCAGTGTAGAGGGTGAAAAATTTACCATATCTTTGGTGGCACGATTGCGAATGATGGAACTCTCATCTCCTGCCTCGGAGCGAGTTTGAGAGCAGCTCGAAGCAGAGAACGTGATTGGCGCTTACGAGCTATTCACAACTACTATGATGATCGACAAGGGCTGGTGAGTTGATGAAAAATCCAGGTTCAGCGGACATGGAACAGTCGACCCTCACGGTCGCGATCGTCCACTACTGGTTTGTAGGGCGAGGTGGGGGCGAGCGAGTGGTAGAGGCTTTGGCCGAAGTGTTCCCGCAGGCTGACCTGTTTTCGCTGGTGGCCGACCGTTCGACCCTTGGCCCCATTCTTCAGCGCAGGGAGTTGCAGACCTCGTTTCTCCAGCGAGTTCCAGGCGCGACAAGATTTCATCGCCATTTCCTGTTCCTGCAACCGCTGGCGCTGGAACAGTTCGATCTCAGTGGCTACGACCTGGTGATCAGCTCGGAGTCCGGGCCTGCGAAAGGTGTGATTACCTCGTCGAAGACATGTCACATCTGTTATTGCCACTCGCCAATGCGATACATCTGGGATATGTATCCGGAATACAGGCGTGGCATGGGATGGCTGGTCGGAACAATCTTCTCTCTGACGGCGCATTACATGCGGCTATGGGACGTTGCAAGTGCGAAGCGCGTTGATTACTTCATCGCGAACTCGCAGTTCATTGCTTCGCGAATTCGCAAGTATTACGGGCGCGAAAGCACGGTCATTCACCCTCCGGTGGACACCGCGGCGGCCCAGATAAGCAGCAATAAGTGTGGCGATTATTACCTGGCTGTTGGGCGCATGGTTGATTACAAGCGGTTTGATCTCGCGGTCAGTGCCTGCACGAAGCTGGGCAGGCGTCTGAAAATCATTGGCGGAGGACCGCAGTACAAGGCGCTTCGGCGAATGGCCGGACCTTCGGTTGAATTTCTCGGGAGGGTAAGCGATGAGGAACTGCGTAAGCATCTTGCGGGTTGCCGGGCATTGCTGTTTCCGGGAGAAGAGGATTTTGGCATCGTTCCGGTGGAGGCTCAGAGCTTCGGGCGTCCGGTGATTGCCTACGCCTCTGGCGGAGTGCTGGAAACGGTGCGGGGCATATCGGGGGACGATGTCGGGCTGGAAAATCCGACGGGAGTATTCTTCAGCGAACAATCACAGTTGGGCCTGGAGAAAGCGATACTGCAGTTTGAATCCGTCGAGCACAAGTTTTGCCCAGAGAAGATTCGCGAGCATTCTCTGCAATTCTCCAGCGAGATATTCAAGAGCAGAATTGCCGACTTCGTACGCTTCGCGATCAAGGATTTCAAAGATCGCAATCGCGCGGCGGATTTGACGCGAAAGGTCCAGGAACGTGATTGCACACTTTGATGTTGCCGCAGAGCAGCCCGGCTAAGCTGCCCGCCGCTCGGGCGCGGTGACGGTTTTTCCGGTGTCGTATTTCGGGCGCTTCGCAATTAACGGCAGAACGAGCGAACAGATCATCACGACTGCTATGACATAAATCGCGCTCTGATAGTTGCCGGATGTTTGCCGCACGCGGGCAATCAGGATGGGAGAAGGAACCGCTCCGGCTCCCCAGGCCAGCAGTATCCAGCCGTAAATTCCGCCCATGTATTTTGGGCCAAAGAAGTCCGCGGTAAACGACGGCATGGTGCCGAAACCTCCGCCATAACAGAGTCCCACGGTCGCCACTGCAATGGTGAACAGAGTGGCTGTATGCAGGTGAGGCAAGGCAAAGAAGACTCCTACCTGGATGAGATACAGCAGGAAATAAACCCGGGCACGGCCCAGATAATCGGAAACTGCCGCCCAAAAGACGCGTCCCAAACCGTTGAAGATGGAGATAACGCCGACGATGCCAGCGGCGGTGACCGGAGTGAGTCCGACCAGTTGCTGCGCCATGGGAGAGGCTTGGCTGATGATCATGATCCCGGCGGAGACGTTAAGAAAGAGCATGAACCAGAGCAGCCAGAACTGCGGCGTGGACATCGCTTCTTTTACCGTAAAGTCGTAGGTCGAGGCTTCCTTTGAAACCGCAGTACGGGGCTCCCAACCCGCAGGACGCCAGCCCTGCGGCGGATTCTGATAAAACTGCGCGGTGACTACCACGACGATCAGGTACACGATTCCAAGGATCAGGAAAGTAGCCGGTACACCGCGTGAAAGAATCGAGCGCGCGGCCAGCGGACTCATCACCAGCGCGCCCGCGCCGTAACCGCACACCGCTACGCCAGTCATCAGCCCTCGCCTGTCTGGGAACCACTTCACGAGCGTGGCAACGGGACAGATGTATCCCATTCCCATGCCAATGCCAGACACCATTCCGTAGCCGAAGTACATTCCGCCGAGTGAATTTTTCGAGGCGGCGTACGAGGCGATCATGTATCCCAGGCCATAGAGAACACCCGCGACGGTGGCGACTTTGCGCGGTCCTACGCGGTCCTGCCACAGTCCACCCACCACTGTTCCAACGCCTAGAAAAACGATCGCAAGTGTGAAGTTCAGGGATACCTGGGTGAGCGTCCAGTGGGCAGCGCTGGTGAGGGGTTTGACGAAGACGCTCCAGCCGTAAACCGCACCCAGACAGAGCTGCATGATGACCGCTGAAACTGCGATTACCCAGCGATTAGCGAGACGTTCCGTGGCCATAGGGTTCTCCATTTAAATACGATGCCCAATGAGGTTTCCGATGTCGGCCAGGTCCGTGATTTCGCAAGCTCACTTTCTAAGTTGATCTCTCGCCTTCCGTCCGCAGCTTCCGTCTTGTCTCCCTCATTGCGCATCCAGAACACACCAGTTCCTGCTTGGCTCGTTCCAGAATCTTAGGAGTAGTGTTCCATGGAACTGGTTTTCCAGTTCAGGCGCTTTCACGTGGATGAACATTACGGAGTACGCGAAGAGGCTTTTCCTAAGTTCAACCCCTGATCGTCGGCTCACGTTGTGAGCGCTACAATGGCTTCGTGCGCAAAGTCATTGTTCTCATCGTTGCAATCATCGTTGTGTTGCCGGTCGCTCTTGTGCTAGCGCGATCAGCAACGCCCGTTGTGGACCTGCCGACAAATATCAGTTCAATCGGTTTGGCTACTCCCATCTCCATTCACGTCCACGATCCTCGAGGCATCCGCGGAGCTGCGGCCTTCGTCGAGCAGAACGGCACGCAGTACCGCGTGTGGGAAGCGGCGCAAGCCTCGCGATTGGCGGACAATACGTGGAATTTTGTGGCGGGCGTCAACTCTACACCTCAGCTTAAAGAGGGCAAGGCAAAACTGATCGTCGAAGCCACTTCGAACGACTTTATGCGGAAGACGACGCGCTCGGAGCGCGAGGTGACGGTGATTACGCGTCCGCCATCCGTCAATGTCGATTCAGATCAGCACTATCTGTATCTAGGAATGGCCGACATGGCGACATTCAACATCTCAGGCACCTGGACAGCGGCAGGCGTGCGCGTGGGCGATCAGACATTTCGCGCGTGGCCAATGCCCGGCGGCAAGCCTGGATTCTTTTCGCTCTTCGCCTTTGCCTGGAACATGCCAGCCGATATGGTCCCCGTGGTTTACGCCTCCAACGGCACGGGAACGGATGCGACCGGCCCCATGGTCTTCCAGTTCCCGAAGAAGGAACAGCCGAAGTACACCGAACATCAACTACAGTTGAACGACCAGTTCATTCAGAAGGTGGTCAACGAACTGGACCCGAATGGAACGGGTGATCCAGTGGCGCGCTTTGTGAAGATCAACAATGAAATGCGGCGCGCGAATAATAAAACGCTTTCGGATTTGCGCTTCAAGACCGCGGACCACTTCCTGTGGTCGCAGCCTTTCACGCGGCAGTCTCACTCCGCGTCGGAAGCGACCTTTGCGGATTTGCGGCACTATATCTACAAGGGAAACAAGATCGATCAGCAGGTGCATCTTGGATACGATCTTGCGGTTACGCAGCATGTTGGCGTAGAGGCCTCGAACGACGGTCAGGTGGTTTATGCGGCTCCGCTGGGCATTTACGGAAACTGCATCGTGGTTGATCATGGCTATGGGCTGCAGACCATTTACGGACACCTGAGCCAGATCAATGTGCACGAAGGCGACCTGGTGAAACGCGGTCAAGCGATGGGAACCAGCGGTCAGACAGGGATGGCCGGAGGCGACCACATTCACTTCGCCATGCAGCTCGACGGCGTACAGATCGATCCGAAAGAATGGTGGGATGCTCACTGGATCAAGGACCACATTGCGAAGCGCGTGGACCTGCCGGGATTCAAGAGCTAGCCGCTCTATTTGCAAAAGAAGCCCGCGAGCGCATTGAGCGCCGCGGGTTTCTTGCTGCTCTGCTGCCCGCAGCGCTGGTGACAACACTCCGGAAAAGAGGGCACGGCAGAGTTACGTCATCTTTTTTCAACTTTGCGGCGTGGCGGGAATCTGATTGAGTATGGCCACACATACTATCAATGCGAGCGATACGTTTTCGATTGGCGGAGATTTGACCGTCAACCGATTAGGATTTGGCGCCATGCGCCTTACCGGCGAGGGCATCTGGGGAGAACCAAAGAACCCGGCAGAAGCAAAGCGGGTGCTGAAGCGCGCCGTGGAGGTGGGCGTCAACTTCATCGACACTGCGGATTCCTATGGTCCGGAGGTGAGCGAACGATTGATCGGCGAAGCGCTCTTTCCCTATGCCAGGGGATTGGTGATTGCCACCAAGGGAGGGCTGGCACGGTCGGGGCCGAATCAATGGCAACCGGTTGGCAGACCAGAGTATTTGCGGCAATGCGTGGAGATGAGCCTGCGCCGCTTGAAGCTGGATCGCATCGATCTCTACCAGTTACATCGCATAGATCCCAAGGTTCCCGCGGCGGAGCAGTTTGGCGAACTGAAGAAACTGCAGCAAGAGGGCAAGATTCGCCACATCGGACTCTCGGAGGTGAAGCCAGCCGAGATCGAAGCTGCCCGCAAGACAATCGCAGTGGTTAGCGTGCAGAACATGTACAACATTGGCAACCGCGTCCATGAGGACACTCTGCAGTACTGCGAAAAGAACGATCTCGCGTTCATTCCGTGGTTCCCGGTCGCGGCTGGCAAACTGGCGAAGCCTGGCGGCGTGCTGGATGAAACGGCAAAGAAGCATAACGCAACGGTGGCTCAACTGGCGTTGGCGTGGTTGCTCCATCGATCGCGGGTAATGCTGCCGATTCCGGGAACCTCGTCGGTGCGACATTTGGAGGAGAACGTCGGCGCAAACAAGGTGAAATTAAGCGCAGCTGAGTGGGATGAGTTAGAGCGCAAGGTGAATGAACAGAAGGCAGAGTAGGACTATGCCGTGTCCGTGGGTTCACAGGCCCATTCAGAAAATGGGCCTAAGGCCCATTCAGAAAATGGGCCTGTAAACCGAGTTATGTAAGTGTGCTCGCCGAACTGGGTTGCAGCATTGCTATGACATCTTTAGTATCGAGTCTCGCGCGCCAGAGTGGCTCATGGATTCACGATGGGCACATGTGCAACGCCCGCGAGCCCGAAAACTCGCTGGTAGTGCTGGATTTCTTCAGGTGCTCCGAGTGCCTTCTGGAAATTGTCGGAGAGCTTGACGGCTCGATTACCTTCCGCATCGTTAAGTTTGCACACTAAGCCGAGAGGATCGAAGCCGTCATCGCCTTGAGGGTTGCAGCCACGGAAGTCATTGGTGAGCAAGGTGCCCCAGCCCGCGCTGAAGCGGATCCGGCGTTCGGGTGCCCATTTCCGTTCATCCAGGAAGTCGCTGGCGGTATCGAAGTCCGCGGGGGTCGCTCCGTTGCGAAGCGTTCCAGAGAAGTAGGCGTGCAATCCGAGAATCTGCTGCACGTCGAGCGAGTCAGAGGCGATAAACAATTTTTCGCGAGGATCGCTGCCTTTCGCTTCAAGCCACCGGATGTACTCGTCTCCAGCGACGAATGGATCTTTGCTGTCGGCGCGCTGGCCGGTCCAGTCCGCCACCCAGTCGGGCGCATCGCGAAGAAATTGGGTGGTGCCGAAGGTGTCAGGAAGAAGGATGAGCAACTCGCCCTGGTAAGTCTTCTGCCATAGTTCCAGCAAGCGGTATTGCGACGCCTTCAACTCTTCGTCGTTATTGGCAAGCGCCGCCAGTGCCATTGGCAACTCATGTGCGTTTGTGCCAATCGCCTCGAGATCGTGCTTGTATGCGAGGTACGTGTTCGATGTTCCGCTGAAACTTCTGCCCAGCACATCGCTCATTGCCTTGACCACGTACTCCTGCCACAGAAAGCTGTGACGGCGCCGGGTTCCAAAGTCGCTCAGCTTCAGTGCTGGAACACCGCGTAATCGTGCCATCTTCTCCCATAGTTTGGTTTTGGCACGGGCATAAAGAATGTCCAGTTCGAATTCGCTCAGGTGCTTGAGGCTGGCGCGCGTTCGTAACTCGCTCACGGCGGAGAGGGCATAAATCTCCCACATCGTGGTCGCCGTCCAGAGCCCGTGAAATGACAGCGTGAGACGGCCATCCTTGACCGACAACTCATATTCGGAGAGCCGGAAGTCACGCTCCAGCCATTCCAGAAAAGCCGGTTCGAAGATGCCGCGGCGTCCATAGAATGTATTACCCGCCAGCCATATCAGTTCTGATTTGTGGAAGCGCAGTTTCTTCGTGTGGTTCAGTTGATCACGGAGTTCCTCGGCATCGATCAGGCCGCCAAGGCGTACACTCGCTGGCCTGTTGCTGAGTGAGAACGAGGCGTGTGTCTTAGCAAAATGCTTCCAGATGAACTGCAGCATCAGCAGCTTGTAAAAGTCGGTATCGAGCAGCGACCGCGTAATCGGGTCCAGTTCGAAGTTGTGATTGTGCGCGCGCCGGGCAAGATTGATGATCACAATGTACCAACTCTAAATCGCCTGAAGCGCATTCACAACATTGTGTTGCGAGCGTCATTCAAAAGAGTGAGAACTGCTCGGAGTTGTTCATCCTCTTCTCAGGCAATAGATATGCATCGGCACTGAAATGTTAAGCTCCGAGGCGGCGAAGGGTTAGTGGCCTTCTATCGCGCACGGCGAGCGCAACCACAGACAACTGGGCATCCTGGGTGTGCGCGGGCGATGAAGATCATGCATGACCTGGTCGGATCGAACCGACGACTTCTTCCATGGCCATAGCCATAACATGACAAGGGATAGTTTGATCTCGGTCTTCAGCGATCGCGGACGGTCTCGCTCGCTTCGGCTTGCGAAATTCCCGATGCAGGGGGCAAGGACGGAAAGACTGCGCTGAATGTTGCGCCTCGGAGTCTGCCTTGCGTCGCAGTTCGCATGTGTATCTTGCCGCCGCAGTGTTCAATCAGTTGTTTGGTGACCCAAAGACCAATGCCCGTGCCGGACTCTTCTTTCGTTGTAAAAAAAGGCTCGAAAAGCTTCGAACGCAGAGAAGCAGGCACACCGTACCCGTTATCAGCAACGGTAACACGGACTGCATACCCTCCCTGATATGGGAACTTCCGCACACGTACAGCAACGATCCCGTCATGCTCGACGGCATCGATCGCATTGGCTATCAGGTTTGTCACCACCTGCCTTATGTCTCCAGGGTAGCCGAAGATGGTTGCGCTGTTACTCCAGCCCGGCGTCGTAATGCTCACGTTGTTCCGGACAGCCTTGCTGTGGTAGCGGTCAAGCACCAACCTGACATCCCTCACGGTATCAAACTGTGTCGCGCTTCGGGAGTCGCGATGTGGAGTCAGTGTGTTCCGAACGATGTCTTCGACGCGCTCGATCTCGGCATCAATATCGCTGAGCCTGGTTATAGCGGTTGCAGGCATTTCGTTGGCGGTTTTCATCAGGTACGTTAAGCCGCGAACTGTTTCGAGAGGATTGCGGATTTCATGGGCAATAGTGGCGGCCAAGCGACCCGCAGAAGCAAGTTTCTCCGTGCGTATCAGCATCTCCTCTGATTTCTTGCGTTCAGTCACATCCTCATTGATAGCAATTGCACCGATGACACGGCCTTCTTCATTTTTGATAGGAACGCCGGAGTTGTAAATGACCTTGCGTTTTCCGTCGAAACACTCAATTTTAACCAACTCATTGAGGGTCGTCTCTCCTGTTCTCAATGCGCGTGAAAGTGCCCATCGCTCGGCTTCAATGCGTTCTTTTGTGTCGTACCACCATCCCTTGAATTCCGCGTGTTGTTCTATTGGCGTGTAACGTGCCCCGGCCCAAATACGTTGTGCGGCTGGATTTGCAAATACGATTACGCCTCTTTCATCCGCTACCCAGACGCCAACGGGCAGCTTATCAAGAATCGTCCGTAGGCGGTTCTCGCTCGTCTTCAGTGCGAGTTCAGCATGCTTACGCTTTGTAATGTCCTGCACGGCCCCGAACCCACCGAGCAACAGCCCGGCGGCGTCGAACTCCAATTCAGCCGTTTCCCGGACCCATTTTTCGGAGTTGTTTACCAGAATTCGGTGTTCGATGTCATATGGTCCGCCTTTTAGAGCTGCCTGCCAGCACGTGTCCACGAATTCGCGATCTTGGGGGTGTACGGCAGCTTGGAAACTCTCGTACGTGAGGGGCATTCCCGGAGTCATGCCGAAAATGTTGTAAGACTCTTCCGACCACCAAAGTTTGTTGCGACGAACGTCGAGGCGCCAGGTTCCAATCGAAGCCACAGCCTGTGCCCGCCTCAGGTCGTCTACTCCGTTGTTAATCTCGAAATCAGCGCGTAGTTTGCGCCGATCGATAAGCCAGCAAATAAAACCGAACGTCAGGCAGAAAAAACAACCTTGTAGTACGCTGGCGGTTGTAGTCTCGAACGAGTTGTACGGAGGCAGAAAATAGTAGTGCACGCCAACTGCGCTGACGATCGTGGCGAATAGACCAGCTCTGAAGCCGCCAACAAGAACTGCCGCGAGCACTGCCGGATAGCAAGGGAGATACGGCGTCTGGTACGTTGCTGGTCGCAACAACAAACTAATTGCCAAAGTACAGAGCGGGGCGAAAATCGCGACTACACAAGCGAGAACCTGAGATGATCTGCGGGTGTTCCGTTTGAGCATGTCGAATAGGGCTTTTGACTTCATGCACACACTCAAGAGCGTTGAGTTGAGAACCATATTCTAGTGCATTTCGGCGAGCATCATTGCATGGGCCCAATGGATGTAGGTCAGAGCTGCCCGGACCGGAATTGCACTCAGCAGAGCCATCATTCGTGTCGGCCAGCATATCGGAACTCCAAGTGCCATACCGTGACGCTCGTCACACCTGAATTCAAAAAGCTCAGACGTTCCTTGGCTGGACAAATTGTTCGTTGACGGTAAGACCGCGCCAGAGACTCGGGTTTTCAGAGCCGTGCGCACTGCTAATCGGCGCAACCTGTGTTTGAACAAACTCCTGGCCAGGATGCCTCGTGTATTGCTTCAGGAAGTAGTGCATGGTCTCGATGCGGATACGGAGAGACGCGGAGGGCTTGTTCTCGTCCAGATCGCGGAAACAGAAATACGGCTTTCCAGAAGACTCCACAATCTGCTCAATCACGCCGCTCACAAAAGCATCGTGTCCGCACTTAAAGTTCGAGAGCTCAACCGGAATCAGATTAGGATGACGCGCTGCAAACTTAGCCGCCCAAATCTTGTAATTCGTGTTGGCGGAAGTCGAGTTCTTCCACACATCGGAGATGTCAAGAGGAGACTTGATGATTCCCTTACCCACCTCGACGCCGAACAAACGATCCAGCAAGTCCGAATCCAGCGGCAGGTAGCTCTGTGAGAGCACCGGATAACCAAGATCCTGAAAAGCCTCAAGAATTCCTTGATTTACTCCGGGATCGTGATGGTAAGGTCTGCCGAGCAGGACCAGACCTACGCGGCTCTCGCGCTCGAGATCATTCAGCACTTCAAGGGAAAGACTGCGCATCCTGCCTTCGAACTCGTCCAGAGAACGGAATGCCACATCTATCGCACGGGCATTCTCCTTCCAACTTATTCCCAGGATGTCGCGCCAGCACTCGAACAACTGCAAAGAGAATAAAGAGCGATTGGAAAGATCCAGAAAGGGATTCAGGTAGCGAACTCCCGCTTCTGAAAACCAATCACGATTCAGTGAGAATGCAGCTTTCACCGCCTCCGGTGTTGCCGCGCCTGCCGGACAAGCACTACAGCCCACACAGTCGCGCAGCGGAGTTGTGACGGCATCGATCATGGGGAAGAAGACGTAATCCAGCTTGTGTCTGGTGCGGCTCTTGTCCAGCAGGTTCAGAACATGCGCGATGCAGACCTTCGACGGAAAACACGGGTCCACGGCGGCAAAGCCGACGGCATTTTTGAACTGCGCCAAAGTGGTGGTGTCCGAAAACGTAATATGGTCAGCCGAGATGCCGAGGCTCGTCAAATATGCGGTAAACAGCGGAGCATATGAGTAAAGATTCAGCACCTTAGGAATGCCGATTCGCAGCGAGCCGTTTTGCGACGAAAGGTCCCGCCGTGCCCATGACATGTGGTGCCTCGTTGACGCAATAACGGGCTGCTGGCTTACATTCCACACTTCCCGCGACGCAAGTGATGGAACGCAAGGCGCGCTTTTTCGTATCGTGGCCAATGAAGTGTTCACCTCACGGGCGGCCGCAGCGTCGATGGCCTCCCCACGCTCGCAATTTGCGATGATGATCCGTTGCGCTGGCGCCCCGACGAACGTATCCGTTACGCTGCTCACGATGTCTATGAATGTCCGTGAGCAGTGGTTCGTGCAGAATGCGCAGCGTGTGGATTCGTCATGTGTAGTGTTGTAGTGAAGGTTGTCGAGTTGATCGAGCCCGATGAAGGTCGATGGACGGGACGGATCGTACTGATGAATCGCCTGCAGCGCCGCGCCGATTGCACCCGCCTCGCCGCAATTCGGATGCACTCGCACTTCGGGGGTACCTTCAGCGAAGAAGTGGCTGTGAAGGAAGTCTATCTCCGCCTTGACGACCGCGAGATTGCGCTGCGTTCCGCCCTGCAGCAGGAAGCGCCGGCCGATACGTGCCACGTTTGAAACGCCGGCTACATACAAAAACACATTCTTCGGCAGCACCGCCGCCAGGCCGGCAATGATCTCTTCAGGGCGCCACCCCTGCCGCTGGAAATTTACGATGTCCGACTGAAGAAAGACCGCGCAGCCATAGCTGAAAATCGGCATTTGTTCCGCGCGGAACGCTTCCTGAGCAAAATTTTCGATAGGGATGCCAAGCAGTGCTGCTGCCGACTGAAGAAAATACCCATTGCCAGCCGAGCACTGGGTATTGAGGCGGAAATCTTTCACTGCGCCATCTTGCAGAACAATGATCTTGATGTCCTGACCGCCCACGTCGATGATGGCGTCGACATCGTGCTGGAGTTGCAGAGCCGACTGGGCGTGCGCGACTGTTTCAACCAAGGCAACATCGGTGGCAAATACGCGCTTCAAGAGGTCTTTGGAGTATCCCGTGACGGCGGCTCCCAGGATATTGAGGCGAGTCTGGCGTGCGGCGAAACGACCTCTCAATTCGCGCAGAACACCGACCGCGTCGGTGATGGGATCGGCCTGAGACAATTGGTAGGCACTCTCCAGCAGCGTTCCATCCGGTGTTAGCAGAACTGCTTTAGTGGAAGTCGATCCGCCGTCCAAACCAAGGAATACAGAGAGTTCGGCCCCGGACAAAGACGGCCGTGGGGAAGATGGGACAGAGTATCGTTGAAGGAATTCCTGCAACTCCGCTTTACTTTTACACAATCCTCGCGCGCCCCCTGCGCGCTGACTGTTGCGGCTCGATTGCACATGATTAGTCAATTGGGCGCTTCCCAGATAGCGTCCGGTCCCGACATCTTCCGTTCGTCCGTATTCAATGGCTCCGATTGCGCCAAAGAACTCGCCATCAGAGGGAACAGATACAAGTGACTCGATGGAAGCCTGCTCCGGTAATGAGACCTCTTGCTGCTGCCAGAGCTTCGCAAGATGGTGGCGCCAGGCTTGCCTCATACCAGGAAGGAACACATGCGGTCCGCCGAGCAGCAGCACTCGCGGCTTCAACGTGTGCCCTCGGGTAAGCACCGTCAAGTTCTGGATCACAACGGCATCGAACAAAGAGGCCATCAACTCGCGAGGAGAAACACCCTGCTTTTGCAGCCCTATGATGTCCGTTTCAGCAAATACTCCACACTTGCCCGCGACCGGATGAATCGCAATTCCGTCATACCCCTGTTGCAGCAGTTCCTCTGCGGAGAGATTCAGCTTGGCAGCGACCTTCTCGATGACGGCGCCTGTGCCGCCAGCGCATTTGTCGTTCATCGATGCGATCTTTTTCTTGTGTCCTCGGCGGTTCGTCTCCTGAAAAACAATGATCTTCGAGTCTTGCCCACCGAGCTCCACCACCGACTGCACATCGGGAAAAAAGCGCTCAACAGCGAGGCTGACAGCCGTGACCTCCTGTACAAACTTCGCGCCCAATAGCCCCGCGATCGCCGAGCCGCCACTACCGGTGATAAAGACCCTCGTATTCTCAATCTGTATGTTGAGTTGCGACTCCAACTTTTGCAGCGCAGACAATACCGTATCCGCCTGGCAGCTCTCGTGGCGTGCATAGAGCCGAAACAATAAATCATCCCCGCCTTCAAGGCACGCCACCACCTTTACGGTCGTGGACCCGACATCGATGCCAACAATATAGCGCTTCTCAGTCTGGTATCTACTCATGAACTTTGTCCCAACCATGCACTACGCTCATTCCATGTTCCCATGCACGCCCTGGAAGCCATGAGCGGCCTGCCGCAACAGCCAGCGGATAACGCGCGCATCGTTATAGCAGAAGGCGAGGATATGATTCAGAGTGGAAAAACAAGTGCTCTCGCAACTTTGCTTCATTACCTTGAGCTGCGACTCATCCATCTTCGGATTCTCCACCGTGCCCCAGTCGTAGGTGGCGGAATACGTCGGAAAGCACGGGGCCAACGTCCCATCCACACGAATAATCAGGCTGTTGAGGCCGGCACGGCAATCCCACTGCTTCAGTTCGTGCTCGATGAAAGTCTTCATCTGGAGCAGCCGCTCCACCGAGTTCACCATCTGCCAGCCGGAGTTCTGTTTTTCCACCAGCCAGTCGATCAATTCGCCAATGACACCGTGATCTTCTTCGCGAATGAATACCTGGTTGTCTTCAAAATTGTGAAAGTTCTCGTGGACCATCATCGGCGTTTCGCAAATGTGATAATCGGTGGCGATGCCGTTGTCGTGTGCCAGTTCGGTGAGCATCCGTACGTCTTCGAGATTGTTGCGGCATATATTGATGTTGAGAAATACGCTGAACCCGTACTTGTATTGTTTGCGAATCAGGTACTCGAAATGCTTTCGAATGGGAACCATCGCCTTCGGAAGACCCGGCTTTATATCCCAGGCGTCCACCGCGAGGTTGAAGGTAGCCACGCCAGCGTCAGCCATTCGATCAATGAGGTCCGGTTTCATCAATCGTCCATTGGTCGGTAGATAGATCCAGAAGCCCTGCTTTGCAGCGTAATAGACGATCTTCTGGGCAAAGTCAGGGCGGAGCAGCACTTCGCCTCCCATCAACGCCAAAACCCGGCAGGTAGTAGTGTGCAGCCAATCAATCGACCGCCTAGCGACTTCTTCAGTCATACCCTTTACCTGGTTGTCGTAAGCCCAGCAGTATTGACAGTCCAGGTTGCACTTCCATTCGTTGAACAAATAGGCAATCAGAGGATGAAACTCTCCGGGAAGAATACGCGAGCGGAAATACGGATACATCCAACCTTTCATGGCATGGTGGATCTCCGCCGCCTTCCACTTACGCTTTTGACCATCTTTTGGAAAATAGAGTTCATCGGCGGCGTTCAGCAATTCCGGCTTCTGCGGAAATATCGGCTGAGGAAGGTTCAGCGTGGCTCCGCCGGGAAGCGGTGGAAGCTGAGAGCGCTGTCCCGCTAGTCTCTGACTAGCCGCAGGATCAAGGCGCGAAGGAAATGATGCTGATGTAAAGGTTTTCTGTAAGTCAGGCATCTCAGTACTCCTGTCTCGATGGCATGACGCCAATCGTTGTGTGAGGCGAAGAACGTTGATCTAGAGCTTTCCGGCGGGAACGTGTATCGGATGAGCGACTGATCAGTTCATCTACGTGAAGCGCGAAATTGGCTGCCGTAGAGATGACACCCGGATGGCGCGGAACCCGGTACAAGGGGTTCTGCAGTTCCGAGTGACGCTGCACAAAGCGGCAGATCTCTTCTCTGGAGTGTCGACTTGAGACCAGCACGTCCGCAAACTCCTGGCGGGCTTCGCCTTTTGCGTCAGCCAGCGCCATCTGCACGCGGCTGTAGGCATGAATCTCACCTTCCCCAGCGGTCTCGACGGAAAGGAAATTCATTTCCGGAGTCTTCTCCATCAGTGAGGCCTGCACAGCGTCCGACTGCATGGAAGGCAGACAGCCAAAGGGCTTCAGCGCCAGCACCATGTGACTCTTCCGGTTGCGCGTGTAATAGAGATTTTTGGCAACTTCCAGATGCCCTTCGCCGCCCCTGAGCATAGTGCAATAGTGCGGCTCTGCGATGGCTGCCAGTTTGGCTTGCGAAGTCAGTGGAGCGCTGAACCCTCCAAGCGCATTGGCTAGTTTTTTATACTGATCGCGGTAGATTCCCTCCCCCATCGAGAAGAGCGTCCGCATGCCTAGATTCCTGAGGCGCGCGCCACTGGCCTTTAGAGGATGGCTCCATGGCTGCTCGTAAGAGGTTAGCCTGCGCAGAACCGACAACCGTTGTTTAGCCTGGTGGAGAAGATAGAGTACCCAGGAGCTAACCGGTTCGACAGAAACTTCCGCTCCTTCGTTCTCCAGAAATTCGAACATTCGGAAATTGCCATCGCCTTCGGTCAGTTGCGCCCAGAATTCTCCGATAACCTTAACGACGGGTTTCACCTGCAGGCGATCCAACGCCATCTCCGAAATTAGCTTCTGACAGTGTCTCAGTTCCGTAGTAATGCCGCCGCCATATAAGTGCTCGTATATCTTTGCAGTAGTGTTGAGCCACCGGAACAAACGAGACGAGCGATGCCGCCGCAACAATCCGCGAAACAATGGCGGCGCCGATTCAGCCAAATCGAAACTCCGGGAGTGCTTGAAGTATTCGGCTACGTGGCTGACCACGACTGAAACGACGCGATTGGCTTCACCCCGGCTCGATTCATACGCCCGGAGCTGCCGGTGCAAGTCATTCAGTAAGTCACCAATGATGAACGCATGCAGAGCTCCCATCCCGAAGTCCACCGAGAACTGAAGACCCGACTGACCGGACGAAGCCTTGATGCCATGATCCTGCAGAAACAAAACAACCCGGAAACCGTCAAAGTTCGCGGCCGCAAGCGCTGAACGAAACTCAGCCTCGTACATTCCAAAGCGGCAAGGCCCGCTCGATCCGGCCGTGAAGAAAATATACCGCCGAACAATTTCGGAACGCGACAACCCGCTCTGTTCTAGCTCGCGCAATCGCTTGATCAGGCTTCCGACGGTGAAGTACACCGGATTGCAAAGATTGTTGCCGCAGTACTCTTTTCCGATCTCGTGAGCTTCGCGGTCGGGCTGAGCAAGGCATTCGCTCTGGTACCCGTTCCTCTGCAGCACCGCCTGAATCAGACGCTCGTGCTTCCAGGTCAAACCTCCCAAAAGAATCGTCACTCCTTCGCGCTCCTCTGCCGCAAAGGGGGCTTCTTCCGGACGGTGGAAATGTTGCATTCTCTGATTGTTCGCCATCGCTTATCCAATAAACCTACTTCGACAAGCACGCGCGTTGCCATACGGCTGGCTCGCCAAAAAGAAGCCGCAGATCGATGAAGCGATGGCTCCAAGATTGCACAGGGAATTAAAATGACTTCCTTACGCAATAGACGGCTAAACTTCTCCTCCTTACGAGGGGGCACATCGTTACCTGCGTACCGGTGCGTATGCTGGTGCTTATTTATAGTCTTCGCGCTTCCCGCTTTTTCCGATATCACACCGCAGCAGAGCTCTGCTGACGACATCGTCACCAGGCTCATCAGCAACAATGCGCACCGTGCCGAGACTCTTCGTGAATATACGGGCTTGCGTGTCTATGAAGTGAATTACCAGGGCTTTCCGACAGGACACAAACATGCCCAAATGGTGATTCGAATCGATTACAAGGCTCCTCACCAGAAATCGTTTAGCGTCGTCTCAGAGGACGGATCGAAGCTCCTGCTCAATCATGTTCTGCATAAACTTATTCAAACCGAACAGGAAACGAGTGGAAACAAAGAACATGCCGATTCGGATCTGAGCCGTGAAAACTATCAATTTGAGCTGCTAGGAACAGGGGATAAGAATGGAAGAAACTGCTACATCCTGCAAGTGATTCCAAAACGCGCCAATAAACTCTTGTACCGTGGAAACACCTGGGTGGATAGGCAGGAGTTTGCCGTGGTGCACATTGAGGCACAGCCCGCTCGCTCTCCATCCTTCTGGATCAGCGAGATACGAATTGAGCACGATTACAGCAAGATTGGGAGGTACTGGCTTCCGGTAAGGAACCACTCAACTTCGCGTGTGCGCTTTGGCGGAACGTCAGTGCTCACTATCGACTACAAGGACTATGAAATCGATCCCGGGCAGAAGCAGAACGTCTCTACCGGAACGAAATGACCCCCACTCTGGCGACGCCAGAGCACAGCTTACTGGAGATAGCCGAAAAGTCATCAATCTGAGATCCTTCTGTTTATTCGGTCACGAGCAAGCCTGTGTGCTCTTATCCGGTCATTCTGACCGACTGTTTTGACCGTCGGCGGTCACACTGAGCCATGCCGCCGCGTTGATGCCATGAATCCGTGCTAGACAAATGCTGGCAATTCAAGTGCTAAAGAGATTAATAGCACCGACATGCAGGCCCGCATGCATGTTGCTCCCCACAGCGGCAGTCCGGCAGGCCGGATCGACCAGGCGATCGAAGTTCCATTCCCGGACGAGATCGGGCGTGCCAAGCTGGCTCGATTCAACGGGCATGGACTTGAGATGAGGGAGGAAAATGTTCCGGTAATCGTCTCGAAGACGAAGGGCGCAAGCGCCGCCTTCATCTAGGAGTTGATGCGACGTTCTGCCCAGTTTGTGCTGCTGCGCGGTCAGCAACGTTCGCTCACCATTGCAGATGTTGATGCTGCACTCGAAGAGATCGTCTTTCTTGGCGGGGCTCTGAATCTCAAGCTGTTGGGCGCTGATGCCGGCTGGGTATCAGTCTCGTCGATAGACTCCAAGACGTGTCATTCGATAGATTAACGTCGTTCGCTTGACACCCATCCTCGCTGCAGCACCTTTTGTTCCACCAATGACGCCATTCGTTTCACGTAGTACATGAAGGATGTGTTCCCGCTCCAATGCCTTTGAGCTATCAGTAGAAAGCCCGTCCATCGACGCCAAGCCTGACGGGGACGGAGTATCGTCTACAGAAACACCCATCAAGAGCATCTTCGAAAGCAATGGGAGCAGAATTGCTGGACTAATTCCCAATTTTAAAGCAGCGCCTTTCGGTCCCGAGATTGCTCCGTTTGCGTCCAGCAATGCCCGAAGTATCTTGTCCCGGCTTAGGAAACGGGGATCTTCATCTGAAATTTCCAGATGTTGTACATTGCCGACTGTTTGCGGCGATGTTTCTGCCACAATCTGAATGCTGCCAAGTGGTACTCTTAACTCCGAGCCGTTTGACAAAATTACAGCACGCTCGATGAGATTCTTCAATTCGCGGACGTTTCCCGGCCAGTTTCCCTGCGTAAGAATACGCATGGTATCAAGTGGAATCCTGTCGATTTTCCGATTCATCTTGCGAGCATACTTCTGGGTAAAGTGGCGCACCAGGAGAGGAATATCCTCACGTCTTTCGCGCAGAGGCGGAACCACGATGGGAAATACATTCAGGCGATAGTACAAATCACTTCGAAACTGCCGGTCAGCAATCATTGCTTCAAAATTACGGTTAGTTGCCGCTATCAACCGGACGTCGACGTGGATCACACGGTTGCTACCAAGCGGCTCAAACTCTTGCTCCTGCAGAGCACGGAGAAGCTTAGGTTGAAGCTCAGGAGGAAGTTCTCCAATTTCATCAAGAAAGAGCGTTCCCTGATGAGCGAGTTCCAAGCGTCCCACCCTTTGTGAACCTGCTCCGGTATACGCACCCTTTTCGTGTCCAAACAACTCGCTCTCCAATAGTCCACTCGGAATAGAAGAGCAGTTAAATTTCACCAATGCACGGTTCTTACGCCCACTAAGATCGTGAATGGCGCGGGCAACTCAGGGCAATGCTTTCGCCTATGATTTCGCCAAAATTGTGCTCCGTCCGGATTTCTTTTTTCAAATACAGCTTCTCGCTAGCCAGCTTGTCTTTCAATTGCGAGATCTCCTGGTAAGCTAATGCGTTGTCCGTGGCAACCGATATTTGTTTTGCGATCTCTTGCAGTAGGTCCACCTCATGAGACCTAAAGGTACCCCTGTTCGAATGCGCCACAGTCAAAACACCAAGAAACCTAAGATACG
>Ga0255336_100265_pt1 | contig 103754 bp, 92 predicted proteins | sample MeOH1_35cm_T3_17_FD_189102 | JGI IMG/M metagenome (GOLD analysis project Ga0255336, IMG submission 189102) | Sandy soil microbial communities from University of British Columbia, Vancouver, Canada - MeOH1_35cm_T3_179 | ecosystem: Engineered > Artificial ecosystem > Sand microcosm > Unclassified ...
GCCTGAGCGCTTCGAGCACGGCTTCGTTGCAGATATCGCCTGCGTGAATGATCGCGTCGCAACCCGCCAGATATTGCAATGCCTCGGGGCGTACGAGGTTGTGCGTGTCGGAGATCAGGCCGACTCTCGTGCGTGGGGATGGTCGATTGCGCGAAGTCATGTTGGGAGTATCGGGCAAACGCCCGCATTACGTCGCGCTCCCCGCCGCCTGGATCATCTTCCAGCCGTTACCGGCGGGATCGCGGAAACCGGCATCGACGCTGCCGAAGCGTTCCACCGGCTCCTGGGTAAATTCCACACCGCTGGCTTTCATCCGCGCATAGCTGGCGCGACAGTCCTCCACCGCGAGGACCAGCGGCGGCATGGCCCCCTTGGCGACCATCGCGCGCAAGGTTTGCGCGGTGGCCTCGTCGTGGACCGGCGGCCCGGGTGTGAACAGGCCGAGCTGAAACGACGGCTGTCCGGGATGCTGGACCGTGAGCCAGCGATAAGCGCCGTTGCGCACGTCCGTATGCACGCGGAATCCGAGCTTGTCGACATAGAACGCCAGCGCTTCGTCCTGGTTATCGACATACAGGCCCACCACATTGATACCCTCGTTCATGACACCTCCCTGGTTGATGGCAGGACTGTATCTTCGACCGCGCGGCGACGCTTCTCCAAAACTGCGATGGTGAGATCCGGGCGCTGCGCGGCCTTCAGCACACAGGCGGGCACGCGGTCGAGTTGCGCCGTGCTGGCCTCGGCTCGGGCCTGGACGCGCATGACGCCGGGGCTCTGGCCGGTGATGTCGCGAAAGATGCGGCCGAAGCTCCCCAGGCTCTCCCAGCCCGTGGCAAAAGCAACTTCCGTGATGCTGAGCCCGGTGTCGCGCAACAGCGTGACGGCCTGCTCGATGCGGCGTGTCAGCAGGTAGCGGTGCGGCGGCACGCCGAAGGCGCACTTGAAGGAGCGCGCGAAATGCGCTTCGGTCACGCCGCTGACGCCGGCGAGGCGCTTGACGGGCCAGGCCTCGTGGGAGGCGGCGTCCATGCGGTCTTTGGCGCGTAACAGCCGGCGCAGCAGGACCGGATCTTGCAACGCTGGAGCGTCGACCTGTGCAGAGGCCGAGGCAAGCGGCTGGTCGTGATGGTCTTCGCGAGGAGGCATGAGTCCGGGGGCGCTGGGGGAATGCGTAGTTTAGGCTCGCGCGAGTGCTTCGTGGGCCATTCCGCGCGCGCCCATCAAGCCGCGCGCTTTGAGTTCGCCGACGAAACCCGACTACGGCGAATCGCAAACCGCCGCAAACATCTGGATAATGCACCAGGTCACCTCACGGTTTTACCGGCCTGACGAGCCCAGCGAACCGGCCGGATGCCGCGCTGGCCGTCACGCCGGCGTACGAGCGCCGCGGGCACCGCGTGACAGGCGGCGCGAGCGGCACCCTTAAGAAAAAAGGATGAGGTCATCATGTCCAGACAATCGGCATCGCCGGGTTTCATCGCCATCATCACACTCCTGTTTACTGCGCTAACCGCCCTCTATCTGCTGATAGGCGGCGCATGGCTGCTCTCGCTCGGCGGGTCCGCGTATTACGTCGTGGTCGGGCTCGCGCTGCTCGGCGTGACCTGGCTGCTGTACCGCCGCAGTCCGGCGGCGCTTACGCTCTACGCACTCGTGCTGGTCGGCACGGCGGTCTGGGCGCTGTGGGAGTCGGGTCCCGACTTCTGGGCGCTTGCGCCGCGCTCCGGCGTGCTCGTCGTGTTCGGCGTGTGGCTGCTGCTGCTCGTGAGCTGGCGCCTCGATGCGCCGCGCAAGCTCGGCGTAACGTCGCTAGTCGGCGCGCTCGTGATCTGGGCCGGCGTGCTGGTCTACGCGAGCTTCAATGATCCGCAGACGATCAACGGCACGCTGAGCTCAGCGGCCGCCACGCCGGCCGCCAATCCCAACGGCATCGATCCGTCCGACTGGCCCGCCTATGGCCGAACCCAGGAAGGCACGCGCTACGCGCCGCTGCAGCAGATCACACCCGAAAACGTCAGGAACCTGCAGGTGGCCTGGACCTTCCGCACAGGCGATATGAAAGGTCCAAACGATCCGGTCGAGATCACCAATGAAGTCACGCCGATCAAGATCGGCAATCTGCTCTATCTGTGCTCGCCCCACCAGATCCTGTTCGCGCTCGATGCGAAGACCGGCGAACAGAAATGGAAGTTCGACCCGAAACTGCGGCCCGATCCGTCGTTCCAGCACGTGACCTGCCGCGGCGTGTCGTATGTCGATCTCTCGGCAAGCGCTGCGACCGCGCAACCCAACGCGCCCGCCGCACCCGCGAGCGATACCGCCCCGGCAACCGCCGCCGCATCGGCGGCCAGCGGCGCCTGCCTGCGCCGCATCTATCTGCCCGTCAACGACGGCCACCTCTACGCGCTCGACGCGCAGACGGGCGAGCGCTGCGCGGGCTTCGGCAACAACGGCGATCTCGACCTTCAGCACGCGCAACCGGTCACGACGCCGGGCATGTACGAGCCGACCTCGCCGCCGATCGTCACGAACACGGCGATCATCGTGGCGGGCGCGGTGGAAGACAACTTCTCGACGCGCGAACCTTCGGGCGTGATCCGCGGCTTCGACGTGCGCACCGGCCGGTTGCTGTGGGCGTTCGATCCGGGCGCGCAAGACCCGAACAGGATTCCGGGCGCGGGCGAACACTACACCATCGGTTCGCCGAACTCGTGGGCACCCTCCGCCTACGACGCGAAGCTCGACCTCATCTATCTGCCGATGGGCGTGACCACGCCGGACATCTGGGGCGGCAACCGCACGCCCGAGCAGGAGCGCTATGCGAGTGGCCTGCTGGCGCTGCATGCGTCGACGGGCAAGCTGGCCTGGTTCTACCAGACCGCGCACCATGACCTGTGGGACATGGACCAGCCGTCGCAGCCCACGCTCGCCGACATCGCCGGCAAGGACGGCAAGACCGTGCCGGTCGTGTATGCGCCCGCCAAGACCGGCAACCTGTTCGTGCTCGATCGCCGCACCGGCACGCCGGTCGTGCCCGCACCCGAAATGCCGGTGCCGCAAGGCGCCGCGCCCGGCGACCACGTTTCGCCCACGCAGCCGTTCTCCGATCTCACGTTCCGCCCGAAGAACCTGCTCACCGACGCCGACATGTGGGGCGCGACGATGTACGACCAGCTCGTGTGCCGCGTGATGTTTCACAAGCTGCGGTATGAAGGCACGTTCACGCCGCCTTCGCTGCAGGGCACGCTGGTGTTTCCGGGCAACCTCGGCATGTTCGAGTGGGGCGGCATTGCCGTCGATACCGACCGGCAGATCGCCATTGCCAACCCGATTGCGCTGCCGTTCGTCTCGCGCCTGATCCCCCGCGGCCCAGGCAATCCGATGCAGCCGGAGCCGGGCGCAAAGGGCAGCGGCACGGAAGCGGGCATCCAGCCGCAATACGGCGTGCCGTACGGCGTGACGCTGAACCCGTTCCTCTCGCCGTTGGGCTTGCCGTGCAAACAGCCGGCCTGGGGCTACATCTCGGCGGTCGATCTGAAGACCAACGAGATCGTGTGGAAGAAGCGCATCGGCACGGTGCGCGACAGCTCGCCGATTCCGCTGCCGTTCAGGATGGGCATGCCGATGCTCGGCGGTCCGATCGTGACGGCGGGCGGCGTCGCGTTCATCGGTGCGACTGCGGACAACTACATCCGCGCGTTCGACGTGAACAACGGCAAGGAACTGTGGCGCGCGCGTCTGCCGGCGGGCGGCCAGGCCACACCGATGAGCTATTCCATCGACGGCCGCCAGTACATCGTGATCGCCGCGGGCGGGCATGGTTCGTTCGGCACCAAGCTCGGCGATTACGTGATGGCTTACGCGTTGCCGGAGTAACGGCTTCCTTCGGGCGCGGCGCGCTGCGCCCGAAGGAAGCGCATCGGCGTTTCGCTCGACCTCTGATCTGACTGCAATGGCATAGACGTAGCGCTCCACGTCTATGCCCGACACGGTCGACACCTCGCGGGAAGGTGGATCGACCGGCTCTTCGAGCGCCATGACCTGCTGCTTTGCCCGACAATCCATACGCTTGCCGAGCCAATCTCCGCGTCCACCCTGAACCCTGGTTGACAATGCTCCTGTCTTGAACGGCTCACGGTATCCGGCGCGCTCATTTCCTTCCATTCGCATTCGAACCGTTACCGCTCAAGCGGGCAGCACAATGAATTGAGCATTTCGCCATCGCGCAACTGCACGGCGGGCACAATGGCTTCGATCCACTCACCAGATCAGCGAGCGTGGCAATGCACCCGATAATCTTGCTCTTTGTCTGCCTCCTGATCGGCGTGTTACTTCGCCTGACGCACAGGCTGCCGGAGAACGCCTCCAAGGTGTTGGGCGGATGGGTGATCAACGTCGCGTTGCCGGCCGCCGCCATACGCAGTCTTCACCAGGTGTCCGTGCGTGCCGACTGGTGGCTCGCGGCGCTCACACCGTGGGCCGGAGCGATACTTGCGATCATCGTGCTCGTTCCGCTTTGCCGCAGCCTCGGCTGGTCGGCCCGGCGAACGGGTGCGTTGGTACTGGTGGGAGGCTGGGGCAATACTTCTTTTGTCGGCCTGCCAATGATCGCCACCTTTGCAGGAAGCCAGTGGCTAGGGCTGGGCATCGTGATCGATCTGCTCGGTTCGTATCTTGCGCTGTCCACGCTTGGACTGGTGGTGGCGACTGTCGCAAGCACCGGGCGCATGAACTGGCGCGCGGTTGTCCTGCGGATCGCAACGTTTCCACCGTTTTTCGCGATCATCATCGCGTTCGCGACCAATCATCTGGAACGGCCGGAGTGGCTGACACAAACAATCGACTCGCTGGCCAATACGCTGACGCCCGTGGCGCTCGCTGCCGTCGGATACGCGCTGCGCGTCGACCGTATTGCCGGACGCATCGGCGCACTTCTGGTCGGACTGGGGTTCCGGCTTCTTCTCGCACCGCTCGCGATCCTGGTCGCCTATGTCGCCGTGAGCAGAGCCAGCGATCCCGTCGCGCAGGTTGCCATGCTCGAGATGGCCATGCCGCCCATGCTCGGCGCCAGTATCATTGCCATCGATCACGATCTCGAGCCCGATCTGGTCGCGTTGCTGATCGGTTTGGGAGTGCCGCTGTCCATTGCGAGCGCCCTGGCGTGGTGGTCGGCTATCGGCCATCTGTAGGTCAACCGAATGAAAAATATCGCGCTGACGGCTGTACTGAATACGCTCCGGGGCTTTCACACTGAACTCTCGCTGGCGAAAGTATTCGAGCGCGCGCCTAGATGCGCGGACGCGATGCTCTCGACGGTCCTCGCCGTCTATGTCGCCCATTGGATCGGCCTTGGCGAAGTCTGGTGGGCCGCCATCTGCGCATTCTCGCTCACAGGCCTCGAACTCAAGGCGGCAGCCAGCCAGGGAATGCAGCAAATCGCCGGATCGGTCTGCGGCGCGTTCATCGGATGGGTACTGTCACAGCACGTGGCCGGCGAGGTCGGCCTGTTCGTCGTTTCGATCACCTGCCTCTCCGTGGTTGGCCTCTATCTGGCCACGAGCCGTGCGGCAAGCTTCATGTGGATCTTATGCACGGCGCTGGCCATATTCATGATTGCCGCAGTGCACGCACACACTGAAACCGATCCTCTGGCTGTGGTGAAAGCGCTGAGCGTCAACGCCGTAGCAGGCACGACCGCTTACTGGATGATCAGTGCGCTGTCCCGTATCGTGCTGCGCCTGTCTGGACGCCGGACGGGCATCGCGGCTCCGGCTCCGAGCGCTTCGCCAGTGACGTCCGCCTCACCGTCCGGCCCGACACTCGGTCGCCTGCGCCACACCATTGTTGGGGCGGCCACTTTATCCGTGCTGGCGTATTTCGCCTACCAGTATCCGCTCGACGGATTTGCCCAGGCAATGACGACGGCGCTCGTCACCCTTCTGGTCCCACTCGATGTCCGGGGCGCATGGTCTTTGGATGCCGTCGTGTTGCGAATGTGCCACCGTCTGCTTGGCTGCCTTTTCGGCAGCGTCATCGTGCTCGCGGTCATGCCTTTTACGGCGGGGCACATGGTCTACTGCATGATCGCTTTATGCGCGTCGATCTGGGTGGCGTGCCATCTCCGTTTCGCCGATCTGAATATAAGTTATGTCGGCACGCAACTGGGAGCGGTGGTCATTCTCGCTTTCGTCCACGATACCGTGTGGCTGAGCGACGACGTCAGCGTGGCTTATGACCGTTTGATCGGCGTCGCTTCGGGCATCGTCGCGCTGGCCGTGGTGCTGGGCCTGGTCAGCAGCATTTTTAGCAGCGGGCCGTTTACGCGGCGAGTATGACCATCGCCCCATTCACGACAGCGCATCGAGCAATCCATACCACGCCACGCCGGCACTGATATAGAACCGCTGCAACGCATGAAACGGAATCGGCTCGATAGACGTGGGCGGAAGCGGCAAGCCGCGTGTCGTCCCGCCGATCAAAGCGGCCAGATGCTTTCCCAATGTCGTCGCCATTGCAATGCCGCGTCCGTTGTATCCAAGCGCGATGGTCATGCCTTCAGCCGGCACATGCACGTGCGGCAAGAAATTGCGTGTGATGGCGATCCGGCCGGCCCACCGGTATTCGTATCCGATGTTCTTCAGTTGTGGAAACATCAGCCGGGCGGCACGCTCGAGATGCATCCAGTCCGCGGCGCTGCGAGGCTCGCGAAAAGGGCCGCGCCCGCCCATCAACAGACGCCCGTGGGCATCCTTGCGGAAATAGAGCAGCAGGCGCCGTGAATCGGAAGCCACTTCGCCACCGGGCAGAATCGTTGCGCCAACCTCGTCGGGCAGCGGCTTCGTTGCGACGATAAAGCTGTTCGCTGCGATCACTGATTGCGCGAGGCGCGGCCAAAGGCCATCGGTATAACCGTTGGTTGCCAGCAGGATCTGTTTCGAATCGATGAGCGGACCCTGCGCCGTGCGAATGCGCCACCCCTTCGGGCCCCGCTCCACGCTCGCGGCGCGAGTTCCGCCGTGGATCGCCGCGCCTGCCGTCTGCGCCGCGCGCGCGAGGCCGCGTGCGTAGCTCAACGGATGCACGCTGCCCGCGCGCAAATCCACCCAACCGCCCACGAATGCGTCCGTGCCGAGCCGCCTCGATATCTGCGCACGGTCCAGCAGTTCGACCGGCGCGCCGCGCGCCGCCCACTGCTGCGCCCGGCTGTGAAGCGTGCCGAGCAGCCTGGCCGAATGGGTCGGCTGGATCCAGCCGGCGCGCGTGGCGTTGCACTGAATGCCGTGGCGCCCGATCAGATCGAAAACCGAATCCGCGGCGCCGCCCGCCATCTGCACGAGCGCATCGCCATCGCGTGGGCCGAAGCGCCGGATGAGTTCGTCGGGATCGTATTTCAGGCCGGGAATCACCTGGCCGCCGTTACGGCCGGACGCGCCCCAACCGGGCTCGTTGGCGTCGATCACACAGACCCGCAGGCCTTGTTCCGCCAGATGCAAGGCCGTCGACAAACCCGTGTAACCGGCGCCGACGATCGCCACGTCCGCCGTGACCGGGTCATCGAGCGGCGGCGTATCTACGGCGGGTTCCGCCGTTGCCGCCCAGAGAGAGGGAGGCAGCGGTTCTGCAACTTCAACCAGGCTCATGGTGTATTCAAATCCGGGGGGCTTCGGTAAGCACGGGCATCCTGCCGAGAAATTCGCGTGTGCGAGGATTGCGCGGACGTTCGAACAGATCGGCGGCTGACCCTTCTTCATGGATCGTGCCGTCATGAAGAAAACACACACGGTCGGCCACTTCACGCGCAAAGCCCATTTCATGGGTGACGACGATCATGGTCATGCCGTCGTCGGCGAGTTGGCGCATGACGCCGAGCACTTCGCCCACCAGTTCCGGGTCGAGTGCCGAGGTGGGCTCGTCGAAGAGAATCGCCTTCGGCTGCATGGCCAGTGCGCGCGCAATCGCCACACGCTGCTGCTGTCCGCCCGACATTTCGGCCGGGTAAGCGTTCATGCGGTGCGCGAGGCCGACCTTGTCGAGCAGATGGCGGGCTCGCTCGCGGGCTTGTGTACGCGCTTCCTTTCTGACGAACACGGGGCCTTCGAACACGTTTTCCAGTGCGGTTCGATGCGGAAACAGGTTGAAACGCTGGAACACCATGCCGACCTGCGCGCGAAGGTCGTGGATCTGCTTCGATTTCGCGTCGACGGCATTGCCTTCGACGGTGATCGTCCCGGCGTCATGCCGCTCCAGTCCGTTGATGCAACGAAGCAGCGTCGACTTGCCCGATCCGGACGGACCGATCAGACACACGACCTGGCCGCGTTCGACACTCAGACTGACGCCTTTCAGCACGTGCTGATCGTGAAAGCGCTTGTGAATCGCGTCGACCCTGATCATCGTTTTCCCTTCAATCCGAGGCGGCGTTCGATCCGCCGCAATCCATAGACGAGCGGCAGGCTGAGCCCAAGGTAAAGCAGCGCGACCAGCGTGAAAACCGTCATGTTCTGGAACGTCGACGACGCGATGAGCTGCCCGGCGCGCGTCATTTCGGCGACGGTGATGGTCGACGCGAGCGACGAGTCCTTGAGCATCATCACGAGGGTATTGCCGTACGCCGGCAGTGAGATTCGGAACGCCTGCGGCAACACCACGCGCCGCATGATCATCGCGCCGCGCATGCCGATGGACTGCGCCGCTTCGATCTGCCCGGGATCGATCGCCTGGATGCCCGCGCGAAAGTTTTCCGCCTGATACACCGAGTACGCGACGCCGAGACCAATGAAACCGGCCTGGAACGCCGACAACTGCACACCGAGATCGGGCAGCACAAAGTAGATGTAGAAGAGCTGAACGATGATGGGCAGCCCGCGAATCACGTTGATGAAAGTCGCGGCGGCGTTCGATACGGCGCGGTTGTCGGACACGCGCATGAGCGCGAGCACCAGGCCGAGCACCGTGCTCAGAACGAACGAGCAGAAGGTGATCTCGATCGTGACAACCGCGCCTTTGAGCAGGATCGGCAAAAACTCGATGGCGTTCTGGAAGAACATGGCGGACCGTCCTTATTCGGAAAACGACGTCATTCCACCTGCCACTTCTTGACGATCTGCGTGAGCGTACCGTCGGCCTTGATCTTTCTGATGCCGGCGTTCAATTGCTCTAGCGTGGCCGTGTCGCCCTTGCGCACGACAAAACACACCTGGCCTTTCACCGACGGCTGATATCCGCTGACCAGCCGCAATTGCGGATTCGGATTGTGCTGAAGCTGGTAGGCCAGAATCGGATGGTCGCCGAAGCCCGCCTTGATGCGGCCGAGTGCGACGTCGCGCATGATGTCGGCGACTGAATCGTAGGTGCGCACTTCCTTGAAGATGCCCTTCTTGTTCAACGCGTCGACGAACGCGGTGCCGACCTGCGCGCCGACCACCTCGCCCTTGAGATCGTCCATGGAGGTGTACTGGCCTTTGTCGTCGGCGCGCACGATCAGGCCTTCGCCATAGGAATACACGGTGTCGGAGAAATCCACGATCTGCTCGCGCGCCGGCGTTTTTAGCATGGCCGCCGAGATGATGTCGATCTTCTTCGTGGTCAGCGACGGAATCAGCGCCGAGAACGTGGTCTGCTCGATCTTGACGTCGAAGCCCGCCGCCTTGCCCGTCGCGGTGATCGCATCGACCAGAAGGCCCTGAATCGAATTGGTCTTCACATCGAGAAAGGTGAACGGCACGCCGGTGGCGGTCGCTCCAACTTCGTACGTGGTGGCGGCCACAGACAAGGCCGGCGCACCGGCGAGCAGCAATCCTGTTGCAAAGACACTGGCGAAGCGTTTGGCGAACTGGAACATGAGTCTCTCCACGAGTTGAAGACGGCCGATCGGAATATCGGTATCCATCAGTTGAAGCATGATATTCGAGTCAAAAATATCGACAAACGAAATTTGCGTATCGATATTCGATATGATAAAGTCGGTAGCAGGCGAAAACAATGGGGTGATTCCATGACACGCAAGCAACTCAGCCCGGAGACGGAAGCGCCCCAGGAGCCGGAAGAACCGCCGGACGCACTGTTCAATCAGTCGCTGGAGAAGGGAATCGCGGTGCTGCGCGCGTTCAGCGCCCAGCGCAGGTCGATGACACTGCCGGAAGTCGCGGAGGCAACGTCGATCACCAAAAGCTCCGCGCAGCGCATGATCTACACGCTGGAAAAGCTCGGCTATGTGAGAAAGCATCCGCGTACGAGGCGCTATCAACTGGCGCCGCGCGTGATGCAGATCGGCTTCAACTACCTGGCTGCCGACACGCTGATCGACGTCGCCAATCCGTTTCTGTCCGAACTCACCAATGTCACCGGCGAGACAACCAATCTGACCGAGCCGGATGGCGTCGACATGGTCTATGTGGCGCGGTTCGTGTGTATGAAGTTCGTGCCGATCCACATGCCGATCGGCAGCCGCATTCCGATGTACTGCACGGCGTCGGGACGGGCGTATCTCGCGGCGCTCCCGGACAACGAGTCACGCACGCTGCTGCTGGCCAGCGACCGCGTCGCGCATACGCAATACACCGTGACGGATCTCGACGAGATCGAGACGCGGCTCGCGCTTGGACGGCTCAATGGCTATGCGTCGAACCGCGAGGAACTGTTCATCGGCGATATGACGATCGCGGCGGCCGTGCTCGACGGCGAGCGCCGGCCGGTCGGCGCGGTTCACGTCGTCGCGCCGACGAGCCGCTGGACAGCGGCGGAAGCGGAGGCACGGCTCGCGCCCGCGGTGATCGATTGCGCACGCGGCATCAGCAATTCGATCAGGACGCTTGCCTGAGGGGACGTGCCCCCGTTCCGCAATCCGGCGGCAACGCGGGCGCCGCGCTCAGGCTTCCAGCACGTGTTCGATGCGCCGGTCCGGCACCAGCCACCAGGCGGCGGCAAGCGTATAGAGCGCGGCCGAGGCCCACGGCACGACAAAAGCCAGCGCAATGCCCGCCAGATAGATCACCACCGAGACCTTGCCCTTGAAGTCGTTGCCGACCGCTTTGGCAATCGTCGAGTCCTTGCCGTGCTCGCGAATCAGCACGCGCGTCAGGATGAAATATGCGATCGCCGACATGAACAGCACCACGCCGTACATGGCGGTCGGCCAGGAGGCCAGATGGTTTTCGCCGACCCAATGCGTGACGGCCGGCAGCAGCGACAGCCAGAAGAGCAGATGGAGGTTGGCCCACAACACGGCGCCGTTGACCTTCTGCACCGCATGGAACATGTGATGATGATTGTTCCAGTAGATGCCGACATAGATAAAGCTCAGCACGTACGCGCAGAACACGGGAAGCAGCGGACGCAGCGCCGCGAGATCGAAGCCTTCCGGCACCTTCAACTCGAGCACCATGATCGTGATGATGATGGCGATCACGCCATCGCTGAAGGCTTCGACACGTCCTTTGCCCATCGGTTGGATTCCTGATGATGAATACGGTTGAGCGCACCGCTCGCCCGCGCCCCGCGGACGACCCGCGCCGCTGCCGATTATGTGCGATGCCGCGCCGCTTTGTCGACGTGTTCCAGACCGGCTCGCGTGTTGAAACTCACTTCATGGGCTTGAGCCCGTCGAGCAAGGTCGGCACCAGTTCGCTGATGGTCGGATGAATATGCATGGCGTACTGCAAGGTCGGATACGGCGCGCCCGCCGCCATGATGTCGATGAAGGTATGAATCGCCTCGTCGCCTTCGATGCCGTGAATGGCCGCGCCGAGAATCTGCCTGCTCTCGCTGTCGACCATCACTTTCATGAAGCCGTCGGTCTCGCCGCGTTCACGCGCGCGGCCCACCCGCGACATCGGCATGGTGGCGATCAGCGCGGCGCGGCCCGATTTGCGCACCTCGGCCTCCGAAGCCCCCACGCGTGCCAGCGGCGGATCGACGAACACCGCATACGCCATGATCCGCGTATCGACACTGCGCGCGCCGCCGTCGAGCAGATTGGCGGCGACGATCTGAAAGTCGTCGTAGGACGTGTGGGTGAAAGCACCACGCCCGTTCACGTCGCCGATGGCCCACACGCCCGGCACGTTGGTCCGCAACTGGCCGTCGACCGGAATCGTGCCGTGCCGGTCCGTCGTGATGCCGGCGGCCGCGAGGCCGAGATCGTCGGTATTCGGCGCACGGCCGGTGGCGAACAGCAGGTGCGACGCTTCGAGCGCGGGAATGTTCTGCTCGAAGCCGATACACACTTCGTTCGGGTGATGCGGATGCGGCTCGACCCGCGAAGGCTGCACACCAAAGCGGAACTCCACACCCTCGCGGGCGAGCACCTTGTGCACGGATTCGGCAAAATCGGCGTCCTCGCGGGTCAGCACGCGTTCGCCGCGCACCAGCACCGTCACACGGCTGCCGAAACGGCGAAAGATCTGCGCGAATTCGAGCGCGATATAGCTGGCGCCGACAATCACCAGATGATCCGGCAATTCCGTCAGCTCAAGCAGGTTGGAGTTGGTGTAGTAGCGAATCCGCCCGAGACCTTCGAGCGGCGGCACGACGGCGCGCGTGCCGGTATTGATGAAGATTTCGTCGGCGCTGATCTCCTCGAGCAGCTTGCCGTCCGGACCGCTGATAGAAAGCGTATGCGCGCCGGTGAAGCGCGCGTGGCCGTTGAACACGCTCACGTTCTTCGCGCCGCGCAGCCATTTCTCGACGCCGTCGCGCGACTGCCCGATGATACTGTCCTTGCGCGCCTTGACCGCGGCCAGATCGACGCTGATCGCGCCGCTCACCTGCACGCCGAGTTCCGCGCAATGGCGCGCGACATGCGCTGCGCGAGCGCTTGCGACATAAGATTTGGTCGGCGTACAGCCCACGTTCACGCACGTGCCGCCGAAGGCCCCGCGCTCAATGACCGCGGTTTTGCGGCCGCTTTGACCGAGACGCACCGCAAGCGGCGAGCCGCCTTGTCCCGTACCGATTACGACTGCATTGAAGTGCTGTGGCATGGCAACGCTCCCGTGGCTGGAGTGCAGGTCGTAGCATCTTACCCTCCACGCCTCGAATCACCACGCCGGGTTGTCGATTGCCTCAGTTTGTTGCCCGTTTTTGTTGCCCTTTGCCGTGCGCGACGCTCAGTCGTGGCAATGCGCAGCGCAGATCAATTCACGCGAGCGTTGCAGCGCGGCCTGCGCGCCACGGGACGCCATGACCCAGCCGACCTGGCCCAGGTTGAAATCCTGCGACACCATCACCTGCATGAGGGCGACCATCGGCAATACCACCGACGGCCGGTAAAGCTGGTTCCTGATCAAAGCTGGCATGACAACAACTCCCGTAGCGCGGCGCCGCTTCGGCTTCGCGCTGATTCACGTTTCGATGGGAGGATTGTAGGGAGACTGTAGTCGCGGATAAATACCGCTAACGCGAAGGCACTTGTTTGTCAAACCGAACAATCAAGTCCGGACGCGGGCGGCCGGGCGCGGCGGGTTCCCGCGTCCGCGAGGCCAGGCAAGGCGCCGGGCTGGCGCGCGAGGCCGCCGGCCGGCTCAGGAGGCGTCGGCGAGACCGACCTGCGCGTCCCACAAACTGCGGGCATACGCGCTGGCCCCGACCGGGCGGCTATAGAAATAGCCCTGCTGCTTGTCGCAGTCGATCGCGCGCAGAAAGGCCGCCTGTTCGGCGGTTTCCACTCCTTCGGCGGTGACGTTCATGCCGAGCGAGTGCGCCATCGCCACCACCGCCTGCGTAATCGCAATGGAATCGCGATGATCCGGCAAGCCGACGACAAACGAGCGATCGATCTTCAGGTTATGCAGCGGAAAGCGCTTCAGATAAGACAACGACGAATAACCGGTGCCGAAATCGTCGACGGAAATACGCACCCCCATCGCGTTCAGCGCGCTCAGCATAGGCAAGACGGTTTCGCTGTCGCTCATCAGCAGCCGTTCGGTGATCTCCAGTTCCAGCGCCGCCGGTTCGAGTCCGGTTTGTATCAGGCAGCGCTGGATGCGCTCCACCAGGCCGTCGTTGAACTGCCGGGGCGACAGATTCACCGCGACGATCAGTTCGGGCGCCAGCGTGCGCCGCCATTGCGCCACCTGTTCGCAGGCCCGAGCCAGCACGAAGTTGCCGATCTCCACGATCAGCCCCGCGTCTTCGGCCACGGGGATGAATTCCACCGGCGACACGTTGCCCAGCTCGCTGTTGTACCAGCGCAGCAGCGCCTCCGCGCCGATCGTGCGGCCGTCGTGGCTATCGACGATTGGCTGATACACGAGGCTCAGCTCGTTGGCGGCGAGCGCGCGCCGCAGCGACTGTTCGATCGTGAAGCGGCGTTGCAACTGCCGGTTCAGCTCGGCGGTGAAGAACTGGAAGTTGTTGCGGCCGCGCTGCTTGGCGTGATACATCGCCGAATCGGCGTTGCGCAGCAGCGTGGCCACGTCCTGCCCGTCTTCGGGAAAGCGGCTGATGCCGATCGACGCGCCCAGATAGTACTCGTTGTCCGCCACCGCGAACGGCACCGCGATCATGTCGAGAATGCGCTGTGCGAGGCCGATCAGATGCCCGGTATTTTCATACGCGCTGACCACGATCACGAACTCGTCGCCGCCTACGCGCGCGAGCGTGTCCTCGGTCGAGATGCACGCCGCGAGCCGCTCCGCCACGCTGCATAGCAGGGAGTCGCCGGCCTCGTGACCGGCGGTGTCATTGACCTTCTTGAAGCCGTCCAGGTCGACGAACAGCACCGCGACGCTCGCCAGTTCGCCCATGCCGGAAGACGTATCGAGCGAGAACAGATCGCGCAGCCTCTCCGTCAGATAGGCGCGGTTATAAAGGCCGGTGAGCGAATCGCGGGTGGCGAGGAACTTGAGCTGCCGTTGCGCTTCGCGCACGGGGCCGATGTCGGTAAACGAGATCAGCACCGAACTGGGTTCGCTCTCGCCCGGCTTGATGATCGGCACCACGTTCTCGGTGATCCAGACGATGTCGCCGCCAATCAACTCCACGCCGATCGTGACGCCAAGCATGGGTTTGCCGGTTGCCAGCACCTGGGTGGTCGGGCGAACCGCCTCGGTGACGACCGAACCGTCCTCGTGATAAGCGCGCACCATCACCGTGTGAATACTGCGGCCGACGATCTGCGGCGTTGCCCGCAAAATGCGCTGCGCGCTCGGATTGCAGGCCAGAACCACGCCTGCGCGCGACTGCACGACGATCCCTTCGATCAGGTGATCGACTACCAGGCGGTGATGCTCCTCGCTGTGCGCGAGCCGCTGCGCCATCGTGTCCTGATGCACCGCCAGACCCACGCTGCGGCTGATATCGCGCAGCATGGCCTCTTCTTCGGCGCTGGGACGGCGCGACTTGCGGTAGTACACCGCGAATGCGCCGAGCACCGCGCCGGAATCGTTTTCAAAGGGCACCGACCAGCAGGCTCTGAGGCCGAGCGGCAACGCGAGGTGCCGGAAGTCGGCCCACAACGGATCGGTTTCGATATCTTCGACGGCGATGAGCCGCCGCTCGAACATGGCGGTGCCGCACGAGCCGGCCTGCGGACCGATCGCCACCCCGTCGATCGCCGCGCTGAAGTGTTTAGGCAGCGACGGCGCGCCGCCTACTCTGGCGTGCATGCCATCGGCGTCGAGCAGCAGGATGGAACAGGACGCGCCTTCCCCCAGCAGCGCTTCCGCGCGGCGGCATACTTCGTCCAGCAATTCCGGCAGCGGCGTGTTGCGTGTAATCAAACGCAGCACCGTGCGCTCCGAGGCCAGCACCCCTTCGGCGAGATTCGCGCCGTAGCGGGTGCCCTCAGGCGCCGCTCCCATCGTGTTTTCTGATGTCGCTTCGCAAGTCATTTGTGCGCCCCCTAACCCGACATCGGCAACTTAGTGTACGCGGCACACGGGGGTTTACGCGAGCGGTGCGAGTGTATTCTTCGCACATCGCGGACCGTTCCGGTGATCTGGCCTCGCCGTTGTCCGACCGGATATTGCCGTTGTCGGGACAGGATGACGGTATCCGCTATCGCCTGATGGTGAGTTGAAACACGAACCCGCTCCGGCTTGTCACGACGACTTCCCGGGGTGAGGCCGGCGGCGTGGGCTCGATCAGCCGTGCTGGTCCGGTGGGCGCCCTCCACCACCGCCTCGTCCGCCGCCACCGTTTTCACCACCCGGCGGCCTGCCTCCACCGCCTTGCGGTGGCCGTCCACCGGCGTTCTCCGGCGGCTGCCCGCCCGGTGGCCTACCACCAGCGTTACCCTGCTGGCCGCCCGGTGGCCTACCACCGACGTTCCCCGGTTGCCCGCCCGGTGGCCTACCACCGGCATTCCCCGGCTGGCCACCCGGTGGTCTACCGCCGACGTTCCCCGGTTGCCCGCCCGGCGGTCTACCGCCGGCATTCCCCGGTTGCCCACCCTGTGGTCTACCGCCGACGTTCCCCGGTTGCCCGCCCGGTGGCCTGCCACCGACGTTCCCCGGTTGCCCGCCCGGTGGCCTGCCACCGACGTTCCCCGGCGGTCTCGCTCCGCCGTGCCCCGGCGGCGGCCCACCCGGCGGACGGCCACCCGGCGGCCTGCCGGCGCCAGGGCGCGGCGGAGGCGGCGGCGGATGATGCGCCCAGCGCGATTGCTGGCCGTACCACGGCCTCCCGCGATAATAGTTGCCCCAATACGTGCCGATCGAGAACGTCACGATCGGCAGGCCGATCACCGTGCCGTACGTCATCACCGGCACGTTGCCGCCCTGGTAGGGATAGCTGAGCCGCCCGGCATAGACCCAGCCGCGCAGGTCCGGCGCGGCGACATCGCACCACTGATAGTTGCTGATGCACCCCATCACGGTCACCGGCACGCCGCCCGGCAGTTGCGTCACGATCGGGTAATCGGAGGCCGGACCCGCCCGCACGTTGACGGTGCCATTGGTGTAAGCCTGCGACTGGGCGCAGGCTGCGGCCGGCAACGCCAGCACGCCAGCCACCGCACAAAGACATCGAACGAGGCGTTGTTTCATTCTTTCTCCCGATTCAAGGCCGTGTTCCGCTGCCGGTCCGCCTTGCTGGTGTGTCATGAGTGCTGCTTCTTTCTTGCGCAACTCACCGCGCTGCTGCGAGACGCATTTATTCAAAGACTGGACGCACGGCGCATGCCTGAACGCGTTCATTTCCCCTTTCTCGACGCTCCCGCCGTCCCCGTCAGGCAAGATCTGGTAACCACCCTGCCGAAGTCACGCGTTTTTCGGGCGTCCGGGTAACGGCAATCCGGCCGATCATCCGTTGCATGAAAAAACCATGCACTGGCCCGACCGCGATGAACCGCCTCCGCCCGCTTCTGCTTGCCGCGCTGATGCTCACGCATCCGCTCGCCCACGCCGCCAGCTTCGACTGCAACCGGGGGCGCTCGCTGACCGAGAAAATCATTTGCAGCGACCCCGCGCTCTCGAAGCTCGACGACGCGCTGGGGCAACTGTACTGGAAAGCACGGCGAAGAGTCGCCAACCGGCGCGCCTTTCTCACCGATAGCGACAGCAAGTGGGCATGGCGGGAAGGCAATTGCCGCGATGCGGCGTGCCTGGGGACGTGGTACGCGACGCGTATCGAAGAGCTGCAAAAGCTCGTGGAAAGCCTGCAAGCGGGGACGCCGCCGCCAGTTGCAACACCGTCCGCAAAGCCGGCCGAACCGGCCACGCGGCGCACGCCGCTCACGGCGCCCGTGCAAGCCGTCGGCATGGCGACGCATCAGTGCACGGCGGCCAATCCTGGGATCGTGGTGAACGAACAGTGTTCCGCCGTACTCAAGAAGAACGGCAGTCAATGGAAATACCCGCCGCATGACGGCGACTGGTTCTGCGGCGTCGCCATGCTGGCGCCGGCGCAATTGCAGGTGGACGCTGCACAATAGGAAGCTGTCGCGCGTGCGGGCCGCGCTGCGGGCATGCATGGACGCTCGCTTGCGCGAGACCCGCGAGCAACGCCGCCTCAATTCCGCAGAAGCGCCGCTCTCGCGAAATCATGAAATACCGCTACCGGCTACTCCAGAATCGACGCTGAACTCCCATCACCTCGGCCTCCATCTCAGCTACCGGCCCGATCACCTCGACCGGTTTCTGGCAATGATCGAAGACATACCGGCAATCCACGCTCATGGTCGGATTCTCGGCGTGATCGCCGGTCGCTTCCAGCAACCGCTTTTCGGTCATGCCGAACACGACCCGGCCGATATTGGCCCAATACATCGTCCCGGCGCACATGCAGCAAGGCTCGACTGACGTGTACAGCGTGCAACTCCACAAATACTCCGGCGTGAAGTTCAGCGCGGCCACGCGTGCCAGCACCGACTCGGCGTGATTCACCGTGTCGACGTTGCCCTGCTCCATCAGCACAGTCTCCTGGTCCGGGCCGACCAGCACCGCGCCGAACGGATGATGCCCTAGCAGCGTCGCCCGTTCGGCCACCCGGCTCGAATGCCGCAGATGCCGCACCATCTGCTCGTGCGTGGGCGTCAAACCCTGCGGCGGATAGTTCGCGGCCGCTGCGGCGGCCTGCGTCGAGACGGTCGGACTCACGGGCGATCTCCTTGAATAATAGTTAGATTAGCGAAGCAAATTTCACTTCGGCAGTGAACCGTCCACACCCTGCACGAACCAGTTCAAACGCAGCAGTTCCGGATCGCTCAGCGACTTGCCGGCGGCGACCTTCACCGCGCCGGACTGATCCATGATCGGACCGGCAAACGGATTGAACTTGCCGGAAATGATGTCGTCGCGCTTCTGGCTCAAGGCTTTCTGCGCGGCCGGCGAAACGGCTTCAGTATTGATGTCGGCGAGATCGATCGCCTTCTCTTTCAGCCCCCACCACACCGGCGAGTTGTTCCATGTGCCCGACATCACCTGCTCCACCAGATGCGTGTAGTACACGCCCCAGTTGCTCACGCATGCGCCCAGTTGCGCATTCGGCCCGAACTTCTTCATATCCGAGTCCCAGCCGAACGCATGCACCTTCTTCTGCTCGGCGGTCTGCATGGTCGCGGTCGAATCGGTGTTCTGGATCAGCACGTCGGCGCCCTGGCCGATCAGCGTTTCAGCGGCCTGCTTTTCGCGGCCCGGATCGAACCAGCTATTGATCCACACCACCTTCACGCGCGCTTTCGGATTGACGGAGCGTGCGCCCATCGTGAACGCGTTGATGTTGCGCACCACTTCGGGCACCGGCACCGAGCCGACAAACCCGAGCGTGTTCGACTTGGTCGTATAGCCCGCGACGAGGCCGGCCAGGTAAGCGCTCTGATAGGTGCGCACGTCATAGGTGGCAAAGTTGGCGGCTTTCTTATAACCGGTTGCATGCTCGAACACGGTGTCCGGGAAGTCCTTGGCGACCTTCAGTTCGAAATCCTGAAACCCGAAGCTCGAGCCCACCACGATCTTGTTGCCCTTGGACGCCAGATCGCGAAACACGCGCTCCGAATCCGCCGACTCCGGCACGTTCTCGACGCGCGTCACCTTGACCTTGTCGCCGAATTTCGCCTCGACCTCTTTCACGCCCTGTTCGTGCGCATAGGTCCAGCCGGCGTCGCCCGGATTGCCGAGATAGACGAAGGCGATGCCGATCGGCTGCGTGGTGGCGGCCGCCGCGCCCGCGGCGCTGAACGCCAGGGTCGCGCCAAGCGCCGCGGCGAGTACGGTTCGAACGGTTTTGATGCGCAGTGAATGATGCAGCGCTCGCGCCAGCGTGGTTTTCATGGATTCTCCGAAGATGGTTGAAGGTGCCTGCCCCAGCGCTCGGGATGACCCGGGCAAGACTCCAGCATAGGGGGCCATATTCGAAGGCCAATTTCAGCGGAAAAATTATTATTCGTTATCCCGCCCATAACGAAACCCGTATTCTGGTCTCTGGGGAACATGTTCGACGCCTTCGAACGAGTGCATCGGCAAAGTGGTACGACAAGCACCTTCCGCAGGCGCAATATCACTCTCACCAACCCGCAAAACTCTTTCGGAGAAACAAAATGACCCGCTTCCAGAACAAGTCGGTTCTCGTTACCGGCGGCAGCAGCGGCATCGGCTTCGCCGCGGCCAAAGCATTCGCCGATGAAGGCGCCCGCGTCGTCATCACCGGCCGCGACGCCGCCGCGCTCGAAGCCGCCAGAGCGGCGCTCGGCGCCAATGCCGTCGCGGTGCGCAACGAGGCCGGCTCGGTGGCCTCCGCGCATGAACTGGCGGCGGCGGTCCGCGCGGCCGGCATCCGGCTCGACGCGGTCTTCGTCAATGCCGGCACGGCAAAATTCGCGCCCTTCCCGGACGTCGACGAAGCCTTCTGGGACGCGATGTTCAACACCAACGTCAAAGGCGCCTACTTCCAGATTCAGGCACTGTTGCCGCTACTCAATCGCGGCGCGTCGATCGTGATCAACGGTTCGATCAACGCCCATATCGGCATGCCGGCGTCGTCCGTGTATGCGGCGAGCAAGGCCGCGGTGATTTCGCTGGCGAAGACGCTGTCATCGGAATTGCTGCCGCAGGGCGTGCGCGTCAACGTCGTGAGCCCCGGCCCGGTGCAAACGCCGTTGTACGGCAAGCTCGGCCTCGACGCCGCCGCGCTCGAAGCCACCGCCGCGCAGATTCTCGGCCAGGTGCCGGTCGGCCGGTTCGGCACGCCGGAGGAAATCGCCTCGACCGTGCTGCATCTGGCCGCGCCGGAATCGGCGTTTATCGTCGGCACGGAAATCATCGCCGACGGCGGTATGAGTCAGCTTTGAGGGCACGCCCAGGCGAGGCGGCCGGCGCGCACAGCGGCGGCCCGGCCCACGGCGCTGGCCCGGTAAAGCCGGGCACACTTCAATGAAGCTTCGGCGGCGGATCCGGCTGGTCCTCACCGGGAGTCTCGCCGTCGCCGAACAGTTCGGCGCACAGACTTTCGCCGAGCTCGCTCAGGCGCGCCGTCCCGGTGCCCTCCTCGCTGAAGGTGGTATGCACCAGCTCACCGTCGACGAGCGCCGTCAACTGCCGCCGCAAGCCGCTCATCGGCACGCCCGCCTGCTTCGACAGTTTGGCGAGCGACCAGGCCCCGCCCGGCGTTTCCCGATGCGCGCGCCATAGCTGTTCCAGCACGGCGACCAGCACCGGATCGAGTTCGTCGTCTTGCATGGTGAGTGTCTCCTCGTTGTCATGCCATCTGCGTGACCAGTTCGCCGAGCGTCTTCAATGCCGCCTCGGTCTGCGCCGTCCACGGATAGCTGTAGTTGAGCCGGATGAAATGCCGAAAATCGTTGCGCGTCGAAAACATCATGCCCGGCCCGACCGTAATGCTGCGTGCGAGCGCCGCCTGATAGAGCCGCATGGAATCGACGCGTTCGGGCAACTCGACCCAGAGCACGTAGCCACCTTGCGGCGTCGACATGCGCGTGCCCTCGGGGAAAAATCGCTGCACCATCGCCATCATGATGCTCGCCTGCTGCCGGTAGACCTTGCGCACGTGCCGCAGATGCCGGTCGTAGCCGTCCTGGCGCAAATAGTCGGCGACCGCGACTTGCGGCACCGACGGCGTGGTCAGCGTATTGAGAAACTTCAGCTTCTCGACCTGCGCGCGATAACGCCCCGGCAGCGCCCAGCCGATCCGGTACGACGCGGTCAGGCTCTTCGAAAACGACGCGCAATGCAGCACCAGCCCTTTGGTGTCGAAGCTCTTCAAGGTCGAAGGCCGGGTTTCGCCGAAGTACAGCTCCTGATAGACGTCGTTCTCGATCACGGGAATCTCTTGCGCGGCGAGCAGTTCCACCAGTTGCCGCTTGCGCGCGTCGGGCATGCGGAAGCCGAGCGGATTCTGGAAGTTCGGCATCACCATGCAGGCCGCAATCTTCTGTTCGGCGATCACCCGCGCGAGCGCCTCGATATCGATGCCGTCGACCGGATGCGTCGCCACCTCGATCGCGCGCATGCCCAGACGCTCGATGGCGTGCAGCATCGCGTAATAGGTGGGCGATTCGACCGCCACCGTGTCGCCGGGTTTGGCGACCGCCTGCAGGCTCAGGTTGATCGCTTCGGTCGCGCCGAGCGTGATGATGATTTCGCCGGGATCGACCGGCACACCGTTCTCGGCGTAGCGCCGGGCGATCTGCCGGATCAGCTCGGGGTTGCCGGGCGGCAGATCGTCGATCAGATTCCAGCTCGCGTGGCGCCGCGCAATCGCGTTCGCGTACTGGTTGATGCGCCGCCACGGAAACAGCGAGGGATCCGGATACGGCGAGCCGAACGGCACGGCGTCGTGCGCGCGGATGCTGCGCAAGGTGGACAGCACAAGGCGGCTCACATCCACCGCCGCAGCCACCGGCTGCGTTGGGGGCGCGGGCAGGCGGCCCGGCCGCGGCTCTTCGAGCGCCACCGACCTTGCTGCGGCGTCCCGCACGAAATAGCCCGACTGCGGGCGGGTTTCGACAATCCCACGGCTTTCCAGCAACGCGTACGCGTGCAACACCGTCTTGATACTGACGCCGTGCTGCTGGCTCGCCTGCCGCACGGACGGAATCCGCTCGCCGGCCGCGAACACGCCGTGGCGCACGGCTTGCGTTATTTCGTCGGCGAGTTTTTCGTACAGGTTCAAGGGCCTGGATCAAACAAAGACGTGGGTTGGAACGCCAGTCTATGACAAAAATCAGGCAACTGTATCCCTTCCCTTTCCAATTTTCTGTATGCTGCGCGCTTTTTGGAACACAGTAGGCTTGCACCTGTCGGCTCAACAGCCTCGTCAAGCCCGATTGGCGGCACATCATGAAGAAACCCGAAGCTCGCATCGAACCGTATACGCATCCCGCCGCCGGCTGGGGGGCGCTCAAGTACGTCGCCATCAACCTCATCAAGGAAAAGGTGACGGGCGGCGACTACCGCATGCTGCTCAAACAGAACCAGCCGGACGGCTTCGATTGCCCCGGCTGTGCATGGCCGGATCGCGAGCACGCGTCCACCTTCGAGTTCTGCGAGAACGGCGTGAAAGCCGTGGCCGCCGAGGCGACCGGCAAGCGCGTGACGCCGGCGTTCTTCGAGGAGCACACGGTTGCCGAACTGATGACGCAGTCCGACTTCGAACTGGAACAGCATGGCCGTCTGACCGACCCGCTCGTCTACGACGCCCTGCGCGACCGTTACGTGCCGATCGGCTGGGACGAAGCATTCGACCTGATCGCCGCTCACCTGAAGCGGCTCGGCGATCCGGACCGCGCCGCCTTCTACACCTCGGGGCGCGCGAGCAACGAAGCCGCGTTCCTGTACCAGTTGTTCGTGCGCATGTACGGCACCAACAACTTCCCCGACTGCTCGAACATGTGCCACGAGGCGACCAGCCGCGGCTTGCCGCATACGGTCGGCATCGGTAAAGGCACGGTCACGCTGGATGACTTCGAACACGCCGACACGCTGCTGATCTTCGGCCAGAACCCGGCCACCAACCATCCGCGGATGCTCGGTGAACTGCGCGAGTGCGCCAGGCGCGGCGCGACGATCGTGTCGATCAATCCGCTGAAGGAGCGCGGCCTGGAGCGCTTTGCGAGCCCGCAGCACCCGGTGGAAATGCTGACGATGGGCAGCACGAAGATCAGCTCCGTGTTCATTCGCCCGAAGGTCGGCGGCGATTTCGCGCTGATCAAGGGCGTCGCCAAGCGTGTGGTCGAGCTCGACGACGAAGCTTTGGCTTCGGGTCTCGAACGGGTGCTCGACGTCGCGTTCATCGCCGAACACACCGTGGGCATCGACGCATTCGCCGACGATCTGCGCGCCGAAAGCTGGGACACCATCGTCGCCGAAGCGGGCGTGCCGTTCGAAGACGTGCTGAAGCTCGCCGACATCTACGTGAAGGGACGCGCGGTGATTTCGACGTGGGGCATGGGCCTCACGCAGCACAAGAATTCGGTGCCGACGGTCCAGATCCTGTCGAACCTGATGATGATGCGCGGCAATATCGGCCGGCGTGGCGCGGGCCTCTGCCCGGTGCGTGGGCACTCTAACGTGCAGGGCGACCGCACAGTCGGCATCGAGGAAAGACCGACTCAGGCTTTTCTCGACAAGCTCGGTGAGGTCTACGATTTCGAGCCGCCGCGCGAGCATGGACTCGACGTCGTCAATACGATTCAGGCGATGCTCGACGGCAAGGTGAAGGTGTTCATCGGGCTCGGCGGCAATTTCTCGATTGCGACACCGGACACGCCGCGCACGTGGGACGCAATGCGTTCGTGCGATCTCACCGTGCACATCACCACCAAGCTGAACCGCAGCCACCTCGTGCATGGCCGCGACGCGCTGATCCTGCCGACGCTCGGCCGTACCGAGATCGACTTGCAGAACGGTGTCGCGCAAGGGGTGAGCGTCGAGGACTCGATGAGCATGGTGCATATCTCGTACGGCATGAACAAGCCGGCGTCGGAGAATCTGCTGTCGGAGATCGCGATCGTCGCGCGCATGGCGCATGCGACGCTCGGCAGCGAGAAAGTGGATTGGCTCGCCCACGCGGCGGACTATTCGCTGATTCGCGACGGCATCGCCAAGGTGATCGAGGGGTTCACGGACTACAACGAGCGCCTGAAGAACCCTGGCGGTTTTCATCTGGGCGTGGCGTCGCGCGAGCGGATCTGGAAAACGCCGAGCGGCAAGGCCCAGTTCCTCGTGCATGCGATCGATGTGGCCACACCGATTCACCAGGCACGCAAAGCGCATGGCGAGCGGCTGATGACCTTGATGACGACGCGCTCGCACGATCAGTACAACACGACGATCTACGGCCTCGATGACCGCTATCGCGGCGTGTATGGACAGCGTCGCGTGCTGTTCGCCAACAAGGACGACCTCGCGATGCTCGGTTTCGTCGCGGGACAACGCGTGGATATCACGAGCGTGTGGGCCGATGGAATCGAGCGTCGCGCGGAAGGTTTTCTGCTCGTGGAGTACGACATTCCGCGCGGCTGTCTCGGTGCGTATTACCCGGAGACGAATCCGCTGGTGCCGCTCTCGTCGGTCGCCGACGGCGCGGGAACGCCGACCTCGAAGTCCATTCCTGTTTTGTTGACGGCTTCCGCGGTCGAGGCGGTTGCTGCCTGATGCGCGAGACCTGACGCTGGATCGTCAGGTCTGTTTTTTCTCCAATTCGCGTTGCGTCAGGTAAAGACGCAGATCGAATTCGATCTGGTGGTAACCCGGCTGCATGAACTCACAGAGGCGATAGAAAGCCTTGTTGTGGTCGCTTTCCTTCAGATGCGCGAGTTCGTGCACCACGATCATCTTCAGAAATTCCGGCGCGGCCGATTTGAACAGCGACGCTATGCGGATTTCTTTCTTCGCCTTCAGCCTGCCGCCCTGCACGCGGGAAATGCTCGTGTGCAGACCTAACGCATGGCGCACCACGTCGAGTTTGCTGTCGTAGGTGACCTTATCGATCTGCTCCGCGCTGCGCAGATGTTCGCGTTTAAGCTCCGCGCAATAGGCATAAAGCGCCCGATCTGTCTGTACGTCATGCGTATTCGGATAGCGCGCGGCGAGATACGCGTTGAGTTCGTCTTCGGCGATCAGTTTCCTGACCTTCTCCTGGAGCGCGGCTGGGTAGCCGGTGAGGTATTTCAGATGAGACATGATCCGGGTCCACGGTCCGTCAGACGGCGCGGCGATTTTCTTCGCAATCGTCCCAATAGCGCAGCGGATCGCGATGGTGGGGGTATTGCGCGTCCAGCCAGTCAGACAGGATCTTCCACTGCGGATGATTCGGACCGCTCCTCGTGTCCCAGAACGACTCCTTCAGAGCAGCGTTGTTTCGGCCGCGATCTCGCACCACGATCCGGCAGTGATCGTTCGACTCATGGAATTCCGCCTTCAGGTAGTAGCGCGGCAGTATCTGCAATGTCGCGCCCTCCACGATCCGGCCCTGCGCACGAACCACGCCCGCGCATTCGATTCGCAGAACACCGTCCACCGACTTGTCCGCGCGCCACCCGAGCGGCAGCCTGACCACACATTCGTCTTTGCCGACCTTGATCCAGTCCATACGCCAGGTGCGGGCGAGCGCATCGCGCATGGCCGCCGCATCTTCGTAGCCGGGCGGCAGTTCGAATTGGGCCGGGAGAACGACGAGTTCGTCTCCGGTCTGCACTGCGCCGGCCGGATGGTGGAACGGATCATCCTCGAAAGGGTTCGAAGGGCGGCTGGCCGCGGTGTTGCTGGTTTTCGGCAAATCCCCGAAGAGGCTTTCAGCGGCACGGCGTGCGCGCTTCGATTTTTCACTGCCCATCGATTTCTCCGTTGGGGTTGGGTTAGCGTAGGCCTGGTGGGGAACGCGGGTTGATTACGTCATGGCATCGCACGTTGTCGAGCGAGCAGGCGAGCGCAGTGCCCCGGCTACAAGACAGGATTGTAGTCGCAGGATGCGCAAGAGGGCTGACGCTCGTGGGGGGAACCCGGCGATGCCTCACACCGGGGTTGATGAATCGGTCCCGCTCGGGACTCACGGGGCGAGCGCTACCAGTGCCGGCGCGCCCGCGTTCTGAAATACCCTCACTCCTTGTCCGTCCAGACAAGCGGGAAATGCTCGCACGCAAACGGCTCGCCATCAGCAGGTGCGTCATCGGGAAGAGGCGGAGACATCTTCCCGCTGCGGCGCCGAACACGTGCATCATCTCCAAGCCAGCGCGTCGACAGAATCCGCCGGGGCGTGTCGCGCAAGTTGCCCGGGGCGCCGTGAAGGGTCAGCCCGTGAAAGACCAGCACGTCACCCGGCTGAACGCCCCATCCGAGAATGGGCCATGCCGGGCGGTCCGCTTCAATGTCCGGAAGCAACGCCCACCGCGGATCGTCGTCCACGCGCAGCGATCCGTCAATGAAGCGCTGCGGCCGATACCAGGTGCCGGACCGCTGCGAGCCCCCCACGAACTCCAGCACCGCCTCGCGCGGCACGGGATCGACCGGCATCCACATCGTGCAGAACTGCGATCCCTCGACCGGGCTATACGGTTGATCCTGATGCCACGGTGTCGGCTTTGTCGCCCCCGCGTACTTCACCAATACATGGTCGTGCAGGAAAGTCACCGTTCGACTGGAAAACAGTTGAGCCGCAATCAGCCGCGCCGGCGATAAGCGCACGAATGCTTCAAACTCTTCGATCCTTTTCCAGTTGTTGGAGTCCTGAAAGAAGCGCTTCTCGCTTCCGTCGGCAAAGCTCGCTGCGGGTCCCGGCGCGGCCAGATTTCTTTCGATCCCTCGCCGCACGATATCCACCCACTCTGTTGAGAAGACACCGCGTAAGCAGACCGCTCCATTGCGTGCGAAATCTTCTATAACTGCCGCGTCAAGCGCCAATGCGTTCGCCTCCGCCGAAGCAGCGATATGGGCTTCATTCTCGTTAGATCGAGCATCGTTCATTTTCTCTCCCCGATGGAAGCTGTCGGTCAGATATCGAATAGCGTATTGACAATGCCCGGCCTGGAACTTTCCAATGCCCAATTTTTCATTCTCTCGATGTCGTCGGCAAGGTAGCGGTCTTTCGTATAAAAGGAAACGCGCGCGCGAATCTGCACATGCTGTTCCTCCAGCAGTTCACTCGAACGCAGCGGACGATGAAAGTCCATGCCCTGCGCCGCGGCCATCCCTTCTATTCCCACGATAACAGCCGTGTTGTCGGTCATATCCTTGAGCCGTCTCGCAGCAAATGTGGCCATTGAAACGTGATCCTCCTGATTCGCCGACGTCGGCAAACTGTCCACGCTCGCGGGATGTGCGAGCGACTTGTTCTCCGAAGCCAACGCCGCGCTCGTTACCTGCGCAATCATGAAGCCGGAATTGATACCGCTTTCCTTCACGAGAAACGCCGGCAAGCCCGACATATGGCTGTCTAGCAACAATGCCGTACGTCGTTCGGAAATCGCACCAATCTCCGAAATAGCCACTGCCAGCGCGTCTGCTGCCAGCGCAATCGGTTCCGCATGGAAATTGCCGCCCGACAGCACATCGCCATTGTCGAAAACGAGGGGATTATCCGACGCGGCATTTGCCTCGATGGTCAGAATTCCCGCAACGTAGCGGATGTGGTCGAGGCATGCCCCCATGACCTGCGGCTGACAGCGAATCGAATACGGATCCTGCACGCGAGTCCCGTTTCCATGCGACGCGATGATGCCGCTGCCATCGAGCAGTGCCGCGAGACGCCCCGCCACGTCGATTTGCCCGCGCTGGCCGCGCGCAACATGAATGCGCGGATCGAAAGGCACGGTCGAACCTTTCACAGCTTCGAGCGACAACGCACCGGTAACCATCGCCGAAGCGAACACGCGTTCCGCGGCGAAAAGCCCCGAGAGCGCGAGCGCAGTCGACGCCTGCGTTCCGTTGAGCAACGCGAGTCCTTCCTTCGGACCTAATTCAAGTGCTTCGAGTCCGGCGACGCTCAAGCCTTCTGCGGCCGGCATGCGCTTGCCGTCGATGCGCACGTGGCCCACGCCCAACATCGCGGCCGCCAGATGCGCGAGCGGCGCGAGATCGCCCGATGCACCGACCGACCCCTTGCTGGGAATGCACGGATAGACGCCGGCATTGAGCATCGAGATGATTGCGAGCACAACTTGCGGACGCACGCCCGAGTGACCGCGCGCGAGACTGATCGCCTTGAGCGCCATGATCAGGCCGACGACATGGTCTTCCATCGGTTCGCCCGTGCCCACGCTGTGCGAGAGCACGAGATTCCTTTGCAACTCCGCGATCCGCTCAGCGGGGATCGTCGTGTTTGCCAGCCGGCCAAAGCCCGTATTCACGCCATAGACGATCTTGCCGTCCGCGACGATCCGGCTCACGATGTCCTTCGATTTTTCGACCCGCTCGAGCGACGCGCGCTCGATCTGCACCATCGGTCGCGCTTCGATGATGCGGCGCAACTGACCGAGCGTTACCTGGCCCGGCACGAGAGTCAGAACTTCATCTGGTTTGTTCATAGAGATACCATTTCACCTTGCTTGCAATGCGCGCCGCTCGAATATCGCTCAAACAGCAGTCAGGCCAGTTCGACCGTCATCCAGATCAACTTTTTGTTATCAAAGGTCGAGTCCCAAACTGCGCGGCCGACTTGCTCCAGCTTGCCGGCATCCGCGGCGTCGATTTCGCCGAGCACGGGCTGCGACAGGTCTTCCGTAGTCGGACCGTATTGCACGATAAATTTCTGTCCGGTCGACTGCGAATAGCGCAGACGGCCCACCGGCGCGTCGCAGATGCGTTCGCGCAAATGGATCGGCGCGGTGCTCAGTACAGGCGTCCATGCATACATCGACTCACCTGTCACGACCGCGTGATCCTGAATGACCGTGAATGGCAGCGCCGCAACGACATCCCCGCACAGCTCGGGATTCTCTTCGCTTGCAAGCGTCGCATTGACCGTAATGCCGAGCGGTTCCCAACTGATACGAATCCGCTGCCCGCGCGTGATGCATGCGCGTGTCGCGCCGAGGTCGGCGACAGGCAACGGCGCGTCCTGCAGGCGGGCCTCGTCGTAGCGAAAGTGCTTGCCCAATCCCCAAGGGAAATAGTGAAACGACCACGCCTGTAAACGGTTCGTGTAGGCAGTGAACGCACGCAGCGCCGCGACGACGTCGGAACGCGACGTACTGGCGCGAATCAGGCCGCGCAGTTCGACCGCGAGCTTACCCATCTTCGGAAAGCCGCTGTACCGCAGGTAGTTGCTATACGCCGGATCGAGCGCGTCGACGGTCTTTGACAGGCTGATCAGGTCAATCTCCGCATCTTCGGCCAACGCGGTGATGGGGTACAGCGTGTACATCGAGTAATCGCGCAGCATGCCGTGTGCGATATCCCACGTGCCGAAGTACTGGCCATAGCTTCCCGCCGTGTTCTCCATTTCCCCGCAGCGCATGCTTGCGATTTCCTGCGGCTCTTCGGTCATCATCGCTGCGGTCATCGCTTCGACTTCGGCCGTGAATTCTCCCAGACTGCGTAGTTGCTCCGACATCTTTCTCTCCATGAATTGATACTGGATCCCGATTTTCTTTCGGGATCCTTAATTTATAGATTGAATCTACCCATATTATTTAAAGACGCTTACTCGGCGTCTGGCTTCCAGCGGCCCGGACGCTCCTGGCCGTCCTTGCTGCGGTTGTAGAACATGCCGAGATACCAGGGGAACATCTGATACGACCAGGCGCACAGCCGATTGCCATACTGGAGAAAGGCGCGCAGAACCTGCTGGATCTCTTCTTTCGATTCCGCCTTTGCCACGTATTCGCGCACTTCGCCAGCAAGCGCCTCCAGCTTCTTGAATCCAACGACCGACAGATAGCTGGAATATGGAACGTCGAGTTCGTTCAGCACCTGGCTCAGGGCCTTCGGCTCCAGCTTGCCGGCAAGCGTCAGGATCGGATAGATCGTGTACATGATGTAGTCGCGCAGCATGCCGTTTGCGAAGTCCCACGCACTGAAATACTGCCCATACGTCCCTGCGTCTTCCACTTCGCCCAGCCGCAACGCACGAATTTCTTCCGGTTCGACGAGCTGGATGCGTTCCGCTTCGTCGTACAGCTTTTGTGCAAGCGGCGCCAGGTTTATCGGCTTCGCCGGCTTGCCTGAATGGCCCTGGCCTTCGTGTGCCGACACTTCCAGGAAGATCACGTCCTTCTCGTAGAACAGGTTGTTCCACACAGCCTTGCCCACGCCCGGCAGCAGATGGCAATATTCCGGCAGCACCTGGCCCAGCACCGGCTGTGCGAGCGGCTCCTGACCCTTGCCGTATTGCACCGACATCTTGTTGCCGGTCGATTGCGAATAACGCAGACGGCCAATCGGGCATTCCGTGATCAGCTCGCGGTGATGCACAGGCGCGCTGCTGACCACCGGCGTCCATGCATACATCGACGCGCCGGAGACAACCGGATGCGCCTGCGTCACCTTGAACGGCAACTGTTGCCAGAACTCTTCGCACAGTTCCGGATTGCGCTCGTCATTCAGTTCGGCCACGACTTTCACGTTCAGTTGCGGCCATGCGATATCGATCAAACGTCCCATCAGAAACACCTCTTTAAAAAGACCACCTGGTTTTACAGTGCTCCGCCACGTGTCGTGGCGTTCACTTCGTCAATCGCGACGCTTGCGGCTTGCACCGCGCGTCACGAGTTGCCACTCGCCACCCGGGCTCGCGGCGCCTTGGTTGCTTTCGCGGATTGCCGCTTGCCGTTGCGGCCGCCGCGCGAAAGCCACGCCTCGAGCCCGTGCTGTATGAAAGTCCAGACGCCGGTCAGCATCAGGTAATAAACCGACACGCCCAGATACACCTCGAAGGTCATGAAGGTCGCGGCCTGCATCTGCTCGGCCACGCGAAACATCTCCGACACGCCGATCACGCTCAGCAGCGCCGTCGTCTTCAGCATATTGTTGAACTGGTTGCCGAGCGCCGGCACGATGAGCGGCACCGCCTGCGGCAGCACGATGCGACGCATCGCCATTGCGGGCGTCATGCCGACGGCGAGCGCCGCTTCCATCTGGCCGGGGTTGATCGAGCCGACGCTCGCACGCGTGATCTCGCTCATATACGCGGCTTCATGCAACCCGAACGCGATCACACCGGCTACCAACGCGCCGCTGAGATGCAGCGGCCCGAGCGACATCACAGCGGGAAACAGATCGAAACCCACCAGATACGGCAGCCCGAAATAGATCAGCACCAGTTGAACCAGTACCGGCGTGCCGCGAAAGAACCAGATGTAGCCCTGATTCAGCACGCGCAGCGGGAGCGCGTGGTGCATGCCCGACAGCCCCAGCACAACGCCGATCACGGTGCCGAGCAGTTGCGCTATCGCCGCCCCGAGAACCGTGACGACGAGTCCCTGCAGCAGAGCCGGACGCGGATCGAACACGAAGTGCAGGAAAAACGGCATATCGAAGACAAGATGCGGAGCGTGTGGCACAGTGGGCCTCCATGCGTTGAGTCAGAGATAGACGGCGCGAATCAGCGAGGGGCGCGCCTTTATTCGCACGGGTGCGCCGTGCTGCACAAGGTCACGCCGTCGTCGATGCCCCATGTCTTCACGACCTTCTGCATGTCACCGTCTGCGTTCATGCGATCGATAGCGGCTTGCACGGCCTGCTTCAGTTCGACATTGCCCTTTGGAATCGCGATCGTCCAGGTCTTGGGCGGCACGGGCACACCGCCCACTTCGAAGCGGCCGTGGCTGCGTGAACGGTAATAATTGATGTTGACCGTGTCGCTCACGAACGCGTCGACCCGCCCAAGCGCCAGATCCTGATACGCGGCGGCGTTCGTGTTCAGCTCCACCGTTTCGATGGGCGGCTTGCCCGCTGCCTTGATCTGTTCATTGATCTGATGAAGCACCGAAGCGTTGCGGCTGCCGAGCAGCACCGCGACGCGCGTGCCGCCGAGATCCTCGAACTTCGTCAGATGACGCGGATTACCGGCCGGCACCAGCAGTCCGGATGCAACGCGCCAGTAGTCGACGAGCTCATAGCGCTGCGCACGTTCCGGCGTCTTGCCGAGGCTTGCCATGACCATGTCGCACTTGCCGGTGTCGAGCGCTGCGAAAATGCCGGAGAACTGGTAGTTATCGATGCGCGTCGGCACGCCCATCGCCTTGCCCACCTCTTTCATGATGTCGACCTCCGCGCCTTGTGGCGTCGATCCGTCGTCGGCCGTGCCGTCGGCAGGCGGATTCGACAGATCCGAACAGAACGCGAGGCCATGTTTGGCCATGATCGACGCGGGCGGCGCCACGGCTGCCGCAGCCGCAATACAAGGCACGACGCCCGAACACACGATGGCACAGACAGCCGCGGACGGCAGCCAGTTTGCGATACGAGAGATCATCTTCATTCCCCATTTACTTAGTATGCCGAATTGACAGGTAGCCGCAAGCCTGCCGTGACGACGTTGGCTTCGCGGGTCTGGCTACAAAAATGCGTGATACGTTTTTCCGACTATTCGCGCCCTCCCCTGCGACGCAGACAACAGGATCAGGAGGGCGCGCCCATCACCAGATCAGGCAGCCACGTCGACAGCGAAGGGATCAGCGCCACGACGATCAGGACGATGAGCAGCGGAATCAGCAAAGGCAGTACTGCCATCGTGACGCGTTCCAGCGACACATTGGACACACGTGTCACGACAAAGAGGCCTACGCCCATCGGCGGATGCGCGATGCCGAGTGCGAGAGCGAGCGTCATCACCACGCCGAACTGCACGCGGTCGATGCCGAACTGGTCGATGACCGGCAGCAGCACCGGCACGAGAATGAGCTTGGCCGGCGCGCTTTCGATAAAGCAGCCGATAAAGAGCAGGAATGCGACGAGCAGCAGCATCAGGACCGTCGGCGATTGCGTGAGCGTCAACACGAGCGCTGCCAGATGCTGCGGCGCCTGCTGGATCGCCAGCACCCAGCTCATGAAATGCGAGAAGCCGATGATCACCATGATCAGGGCCGTGACTGAAACCGTGTCGTTGATCGCTTGCCAGACTTTTTTCAGGTTGATGGAGCGGTACGCGAAACCGAGCAGAATCGAATAAACCGAAGCGAGAATGCCCGCTTCGCCAACCGTCGTATAGCCGCCCATCGTGCCGATCAGAATGATCGCCGGTGCGCCGAGCGCGGGCAGCCCGGCAATGACGGTACGCACCGCGAGGTCGAACGGCATGGCTTCCTCTCGCGGATAACCCCGCCTGCCGGCAATGATGCGATTGCACACCATCAGCGAAATCGCCAGCAATGTGGCGGGCACGATGCCCGCCATGAACATGCGGGCCACCGACGCATTGGCCATGGATGCGTACACGATGAACGCAATCGACGGCGGCATGATCGGCGCCATGACCGACGATGCGACGGACACAGCCGCGGCGAATTCAGCAGGGTAACCGCGCTCGCGCATGGCTTTCACTTCGATCGCCCCGAGTCCCGCGATGTCCGCGAGCGCCGAGCCCGAAATGCCGGAGAAGATGGCGGCTGCAATCACACTGACCTGAGCGAGGCCGCCCCGAAAACGCCCGACGAGCACCAGAGCCAGCGAGAAGATCCGGTCGGTCACACCCACCGCGTTCATCAGGTTGCCCGCTAGAATGAAAAACGGTATCGACATCATCGACGGGCTGTCGATGCCTTCGAGCATCTGTTGCGGCAACACATAAAGCGCATCGGTGAAGCCGCTCATCGCGAATACGGAGAGCGCCGACGCGCCGATCGCCATCGTCACCGGCACGCCGAGGGCCATCAGACCGATGAAAAGCACGAACAGGAAGGCGGGCATTGCGTTCACTCCTGCCAGGCGATTGCCGCGCCCGGCGACATGCGCCGCGCAGCGAGGTGATAGAGATCGAGCGATGCATCGATTGCGATCAGCCCGACGACAAGGAACAGCAGCAGCGCTTCGTCGTACTTTGGAATACCGACCAGATCGATCACACCCTGCTGCAGTTCGACGATCTTCGGCGCCTGCCACAGGATCGTCCCCGACACGAGCAGCACGACGACATCCCGTATCAGGCGAACGAACACGCGACCCGCACCGCCGAGTTTGTTCACGAAGTACTCGATACAGATGTCGCGTCGCGTGCGATGAATCACATAGAAGCCCGCAAAGCACATCCACACGAAAAGCACTTCCGACCATCCGGTGAACGACGCGATTTCCTGATGATGGGTAATGCGCAGTCCGAGGTTGCACAGGCTCAGGGCAACGATGCCGAGCATCAGCAGGCCGGCGACCACCCGCAAGATGCTGCAGCAAAAATCCAGCAGCCGGTCGATATAACCTGTGAGCCTGTGCATATCATCCTTCTCCCACTGTTCGTGACCGTGCTACTGACCTGACGCCGATGCCGTCGTCACGTTCGACTGCACCGACTGCACCGCTGCAAGAAAGCCCTTGGGCAAGGTGCCCGCCGTCGAGCGCGCGTCGTACAGCGTGCGCGCCTGCTGCACGATCGGCTTCGTATCGAGCACGGTGAACTGCACGCCGCTCTTCTTCATCTTGTCGATGGCCGTATCGGTGAAGCTCTTTTCCAGTTCCGCCGCATACGCGCTGCTCTCGGCATAAGCGCGGTCCACGGCGTTCTTTTCGGCCGGCGAAAGCGCCGCATACGCCTTGTGGTTGACGAAGAACGCAACGCTCTGCCAGTACTCGTCGGTGCGTGCCACGTATTTGGCCACCTCGGTCACCTTGATGCTTTCGAGCTGTGAAATCGGACTCGTCATCGCGTCGATCATGTGACGGTCGAGGCCGTCGTACACCGCAGACCAGTCCAGCACCTGCACGCTCGCGCCGAGCCTCGTCCACACGTCGACGCTCAGCTTGTCCTTCGCAAGGCGCAGCTTCAGGCCGCCGATATCGGCGAGGCTGTGCACCGGCTTCGTCGACACGAGCACGCGATACGGGCCGCGCATGAATTGCGACGGATCGCCGAGAATATCCACGCCGGCCTTGTCGTGGATCTGGCCCACCCATCCCTTCACGACGTCGGAGTGCATGAAGTTGACCCACTGCGCGCGGCTCTGGAACAGAAACGGCGAGCTGACGTACTGCACGTCGGGCACCCATTTCGATGCATCCGCAAGCGCGTCCGGAAACACCTGGATCAATCCGCCGCTGATCTGTTCGAGCATGGCACTCGCGCTGCCGAGTTGCGACGCCGGAAAGATCGTTATCGTCAGTTGATCATTCGAGTACTTCGCCACGAGATCGGCGAAGCGCTGATATGCCTTGCCTTCAGGGCTATCGGCCTGCTGATCGGTAGCCATGCGCCACGTGTCCTGCGCGGACGCCGGTAACGCAGTAAGGGAGGACAGCACGAAAGCGATCGCTGCAACGCCGGTACGACAGGTTTTCTTCAGCATTTCTCTCTCACCCAAAACAGGTTGTCTCGCGGACCTGATGCAACTCTCGCGTCGCATGCAGCCCATCCCTTGGTTCAATGCAATACGTTCGGGCCCGACAGCTTCACGGCCTCCTCGTCGAGCACGCGTTCGAGCGTCCCGGGCGTCACGGTCTCGCCCGCTGCGCTCAGGCGCTTGCGCACGGCATCCACCAGCAGTTGCCGATGCGCCTGCGGACGATTCAATGCGGACGTGGCGAATTGCGCGCGGACGGGGTCAGGCCAGATGCGGTCGTAAGCGTCGCGCTCCGGGCCCATTGCGAAGACCGGCGGCGGCGCCGAGGAACGGCGCGCGGCGCGCAGCGTTTCGGTGCCGCTGCGATCGATCGAACCGTCCAGCGCGAAGGCCACACCATAGTCGCGCGTTGCCGCTTCGGCCGAGAGCATCTCGCGCCGCAGATCGCTTTCGATCGCCGCGAGTTCGCGCTCGAGCGGGTCGCCAAATCCGCCGCCCGCCGGTGTCACGAGCCGGATCACGTCGTCACGCTTGAGCTTGAGCACGGTCACGCGTTCAAGCACCTGTTCGCCTGGCGTGCCCGGATTGATCGTGACCTCGGCGAGCCGTCCCGGATGGCCACCCACAACACCCCACGGCCGGAACGCAAAGCGGTTCATGCCGCGAATCGTCATCGTTGCTTCGGCGTCGGTGTTTTCCATTTCCATCACGAGCGCCGCGCCGCTGCGATAGCGGCCCGCCGAATAGCTGTCTTTCAGCAGACGATTGGCGCGCACGAACAGCATCGTTTCCACTTCGATGATTTCGGTCGGCACGCTGCGTAGATAACCGGAGCGCGAGTCGATTGCATCGACGCCATCGCATACCGAGCGTCCGCCCCCGCCTCCACAAAGCGGGTTGATCACGCTCACCTGCCGCTTGCCGGTGCGCGGATCGCGCGCACTGAGCACGATCACCGCCGACATGCCGGGCCCTGCCGCCGAGAGACCGCCGGCGAGCGCCTGTTGCAGGCAGCCAAGCATCGTGTCGTAGACGCGTGTGCTGGCCGCGACGCGCGAGCCGCCCGCCGCCGGAAACTCGGCATTGATGACAGTCCCGCGCGGCGCGTGCATGGCGATCGGCCGCAGCAGGCCCGCATTGCGCGGCGCGTCGGGTTCCACGGTCAACAGGTAATAAAGAAACGCCTGCACCGTGTAAGGATGGGTGCGCGCGCCGCTCACGTAGTTGTACGCGGCCGGAATCTGCGGATCGGTGCCGGTGAAATCGAAGCCGAGGCTATCGCCCTTCACCTTCATCGACGTACGGATATAGGTGTGCTGGCCGGGCTCGAGTCCCTCCAGATAGTCGCCGAACTCGTACACGCCGTCCGGGATCGACGCGATCACGCCGCGCGCCTTGGTCTCCGCGAAGTCCAGCACGTCCTGCATGCCCTCTTCGACGACGTCCGCGCCGTAGGCATCGCACAGTTGCCTGAATCTGCGGTCCATACTTTGTAGTGCGGACAGCATCGCTTTCAGGTCACCCCATAGATCGTCCGGAATCCGGCTGTTGTCGAGAAAGAGGGTGCGCACGTCTTCATTGAGCACGCCCGCCTTGTAGAGCTTCACCGGGCGGATGCGCAGCCCTTCCTGAAACACTTCGGTGAAGGCCGGCGAAATACTGCCCGGCACCGCGCCGCCAATGTCGGATGCGTGAACGAAGCCCCACGCAAATGCCATTAAGCGCCCACCAAAAAAAATCGGGCGGAGCATTGTCACATCCATCATGTGAGTGACGAGTCCGTCGGTGGAGAACGGGTCGTTGGTGAGGAAACAGTCGCCCTCCTCGATCCCGATCTCCAGCAACCGTTCGACGGTTGCCTGCAACGGCAGGCCGATGAAAGAATTCACCCCGCTCTGACTCGGATACGCGAAGATTTCGCCGGCCGCCGTCGCGATCGCGCACTGGTAGTCCTGCACGAGTTTGACGAAGGTCGTGTGCGCCGTCCGGTACATGATCGCCGAAGCTTCCTCGACAATTGCCGTGAACCGGTTGTTCATTACTGCGGTACGGACCGCGTCCATCTCAAGACTCCTTCTCAAGCAGGATGTTGCCGTGGGCATCGACCGTCGCCCGGTAGTGCGGTGGCACCAGAATCGTCGTGTCGTGCTGTTCGATGATCGCGACGCCTACGAGCGTGTCGCCGCCGCGCAGGCGCTCGCGTGCATAGACGCCGCATGAGGCCCGCGTCGCGCCTGCTATATGCAACGTCCGTTCGCCGCTGCGGGCTCCGTCGGCGGCACCTGCGACCGGCGTGCTTTGCTGCGTGCCGGATGCGCCGGCGGACGGCATCGGCAGCTTGCCGCGGATACGCAGGCGCAGTTCGGTAAATTCCACCGGCGCCGCCGGATCGGCGTGCGCATAGAGACGCTCGTGCTGGCGGTGGAATTCGTCTTCGATCGCCGCGACGTCGCCGCGGGCGATGGCTGCGGTCGGCACGTTCACTATCAGTTGGAAAGACTGGCCGCGATATCGCGCTTCCGCGCGCTGCTCGAGCTCGACGTCGCGCAGGCTCACACCGACCTCCTGGCTCGCGAGCCATTGACGCGCACTCTGCTCAAGGGCAGCGAATTCGCGCTGGATCAGGGCGCCGCTCACTGTCACGCCCTGCACGCTCTTCACGTCGTCGTGCGTGAGGCCGGCGACGAGCCCGCCATATGCGCAGAACACCGAAGGCATGGCCGGCACCAGTACGCGTCCAATCCCCAATTCCGTCGCCAGCAACGGGCCGTGCAGCGAGCCCGCGCCGCCATAGACCACCAGCGTCACGTCGGCGGGATCGAGGCCATAGCGCGCCAGATACGGCAGCACGCTCGCCACCATGTTCGACGTCGCCACCGTAAGGCAGGCCTGCGCCGCGGACACGACGTCCATCTTCAATGCGTCGGCCACGGGCTGCATCGCGGCACGTGCGGCGTCGACGTCGAGCGTCATGCGTCCACCGAGAAAATGCAACGGATCGATGAAACCGCACAGCAGGTATGCGTCGGTCACCGTCGGCAGCGTGCCGCCGTGGCCGAAGCACGCCGGGCCGGGACGCGCGCCCGCGCTTTTCGGGCCGACCCGCAGCACGCCGCCGTCGATCCAGCAGACGGAGCCGCCGCCCGCGCCGATCGCTTCGATGCCGGTGACCGGCATCATCAGCGGGAAGTCGCCTACTTCGGCGTCGCCGGTGATCGACGGCTCGTTGTCCTGAATCAGCGAGAGATCGGTGCTCGTGCCGCCCATGTCCATGGTCAACATGCAGCGCTCGTTCAGCGCGGCACCAAGGCTTTGCGCCGCCGTCACGCCGGAGGCCGGGCCCGACAGCAGCGTATGGACGGGCAATTCGCGCGCCTCGTCGGCAGAAAGCGCGCCGCCGTTCGACTGCATGATGAAGAGCTTTGCATTCGGCAGACGCGTGGCCAGCCAGCGTTCGATCTCGCCGATGTAAGCACTCATACGCGGCTTCACGTACGTATTGAGCACCGCAACGATCGCCCGTTCGTACTCGCCGATCTTCGGCCAGATTTCGCTGGAGATCGACACGTTGCGCAAGCCTGTCGCTTCGACCACGGCCTTGCGTGCCGCGATTTCGTGTGACGGATTGCGAAAGCTGTGCAGAAAAGCAATGGCGATGCCTTCCACTCCCGCCGCTTTCGCTGCGTGCGCCGCGTGCTTGACCGCTTCCAGGTCGAGCCGCGTGCGCATACGTCCATCCGATCCGATACGCTCCGGAATTTCGAACACGAACTCGCGCGGAATCAGCGGGTCCACCCGGTTGCCGAACAGATCGATCGCGCGGCGCAAACGCAGTCGCTGCAATTCGAGGATGTCGCGAAAGCCCGCCGTCGTGAACAATGCAATGGACGGACCATTGCGCTCGATCACGGTATTGGTGGCCACTGTCGTGCCGTGCACCACCACGATTTCCTCGTGCGTGTGCGGCTCCATCCGTTTCAGTATTTCATTGCAGCCCGACTTGAAGGCTTCGGCGAAATCCGGAGGTGTGGACGGCACTTTCAACGTTTCGACGCGCCCTTCGCCGCCCTCCCGCCAGGCCGCGAAATCGGTGAACGTACCGCCAATATCAACGCCAATCTTAAGCATTGCGTCTCCGCCTTTCACCACCGCCTGACTGCTGTTGCATGACAACTCCGAACGTGCATTGCATGTGGTATTTGCAAATGTGACGAACCCCGGCTCGTTCGCCGGCTAACCTGTTCGATAGCGCGGCGCGAACGTTGTCCGCTTTACGTCGTCAACGTGTGTCTACGCGTTGCTTTGCGCAGTACGTACACTGTGATTGTTAGCTGTCTTGTTCTTCCGACCCGCAAGCCTTACCTCCCGCAGCGGGCACCCAACACAGCGGTAGCTGACAATCGCAGCGAAGCGTTATCGAATGAAAAACAGCTTATGTACATCAAAAAAAATGTACAATCGTTTTTTTGTTATTGAACATAAAGAAAATGATGACCCTCGAGACTCTTGTTGAACTCGTCACCGCCCGGACGATGCGAGGCATCGCGCTCGAAGTCGCGAACCTGATCCGCAACGGCACGATTCCAATCGGCTCGCAACTTCCGCCAGTCCGCGATCTGGCCGACGCCATGGGTGTGAGCCCCGCGACGATCTCCGGCGCGTGGAAACAGTTGCGCACGTACCGGATGGTGAGCGGCAGCGGCCGCACGGGAACATGGGTGCGCGGCGATCAGACCTCGCTACGTCCCGCGCGGTACGAGGACTTCGCGAACTACGGCGAGAACATCGTCGCGGACCTGCGATTCGCGTCGCCCGATCCGCAGTTGCTGCCGGATATTCGCGAGGCCTTGTCGAAGGCACATCGTGTGAGTCATCTGAACAGCTACGTGCGCGACACCATTGCGCCGGAACTGGAAGAAGTGATAGCGCAGGACTGGTCGTACGAAGGTTGCACGTTCACGGCCGTCAACGGCGGATACGACGGCCTGCACACAACGTTGCAAACCATTGTCGTGCCCGGCGCGACCGTCGCGATCGAGGATCCCACCGCGTTGCGGGTGTTCGATATTCTGGAAAAGCTCGGTGCACGCGTCGTGGGCGTGGCGTGCGACTCGGAGGGACCGCTGCCTGAATCCCTCGCGGCGGCACTCAATGAAAAGCCGGTCGTGTTTCTTTTTCAGCCGGGCTCCCATGCACTAACCGGCGAACGCTTGAGCGCAAAGCGCCTCAAACAGCTCGGCGCCCTGTTCAAGGACAACGACACGCTCATCATTGAACTGGACGGCCTTTCGGGTCTCGCGAGTCAACGGCCTCTGAGCCTTGGCAGCATGTACCCTGATCGCGTCGTGCATATCCGAACGATGTCGAAGTCGCTGGGTACGGATTTCCGGCTTGCGGTGCTCTCGAGTTCGAGCAAATTCGCCGATCAGATTCAGGCATACCGCAATTTTCGCGAAGGCTGGACGAGCCGGATCTTGCAGGGGGCCGCGGCACATCTGCTCACCACGCCCAAATCGCTGAAGGAAATCGAGCACGCGCGCAGCGTCTATGCACAACGCCGCGAAACGCTCGGGGCCGCCATGATCGAACGTGGCCTCCACGTTTCGGGCCGCGACGCCTTGTGCATCTGGCTGCCGGTGCCTGACGAGCAGTTCGCGCTTATTACGCTCGCCGCGCGCGGGATCGCGGTGCAGCCGGGTTCCAGTTTTCAGGTCACACCGCGCCCCTTCATACGCGTGGCCACGAGCGCGAATATTACCGCGGAGAACGTCGATGCGATCGCCGACGCGCTGGCTCACGCATCACGCCGTGGCGAAGGTATGCTTTCGAGAGAATAGGCATGTCTGCTTTGGACGGCTGCTTCTTCCTCTACGAAAACGCCGAGCCGTTACGCGCGGCCCGGGGCTTTGTGGTACCGGGATACCGAAGTTAGCCGCTTCAGAACTTGTGAGTAATACCGAGGCGTGCGTCCATCTGTTTGTTGGTGAGCGACGGGTTCACGAACCATCCGAGTTCCGGGTTGACCCCGGCAGATGCCTTGATATAGTCGCCGGACACGTACACCGTGGTGCGTTTCGACAGATAGTACTGCACCCCGGCCGACACCTGATTCCACGCATGACCCTGAAGCGCATCATGCTGGGCGCTCGCAATCAGCCCCCAGGCCGGCGTAGGGTTGTAGATCGCGCCGCCCTCGAATACATGCATGTACGAAGTCATGCCGTGGTAGCCCAACTCCGTGTTTGTGAAGTTGGCCATCACCGTCACCTTGCCGAACTTGTAACTTCCGCCAACTGCGAAGATGTTGTACTTGTTGAGCACGAAAGCGGTGTTCAGATCCGTTGCTTTCGTACTGGTGACCGTGGCGACCGTCTGCCCGAAAAATACCGGCGTGCCGAGCTGCCCATACGGATCGATCGATTTGCCCGGCAGCGAGGCCCAGGCCAGCCCCAGATGAAGCGGGCCGAAGATGTAGCTGCCACCCACTTCCCACGCACTGCCCGTATGGAAGCTTCCAGGAACGTTGCTGAACGAATACATGATACCGCCCTTGAAGCCGCCAATCCTGGGCGATGTGTACTTCACCGCATTGGGCAGGCGGTCGCATTCCATCCGGTCGATATCGCCTTCGTGAATACCATATCCGCTCGCGTAGAAGCCGACGTTGTAATCACACATGTAGTCCGAAATGATGTCGTACTGATCACCCGCGGTCACGGCGCCCCACTTCTGACTCTGCAGGCCGACCCATGCCTGGCGGCCGAAGATCGCGCCACCATTTCCGGTCGCCCCCGTGTTGAGATTGAACCCGCCTTCAAGATCGAAGATCGCGGAAAGACCGCCGCCCAGGTCTTCCGTTCCCCTAAGTCCCCAGCGGTCTCCGTGCGCGATCCCGCTAGCCAAAGCGTTCGAGCTGTGGCCACCAATGTTGGAAACGTACGTGTAGCCTTCGTCGATCAATCCATACAAAGCCACACTACTCTGCGCGTGGGCGAGATCGGTTGCTGAAGCCAACCAGCCAAATGCGACGACTGCACCAACCCAATTCTTCATTTCACGTTCCCCTATAAATGTAGTATTCCTAACATATAAATGTTGAGAAAAAACGCTTGTCACGTGCCTCGTCGCTACGGGAATCGACTCGTCGCCGCGCGGGAGCCGTGTATCGATTGAACGCAGCTTATGTTTTACAAAAAAAATGTACAATAATTTTTATGTTATTGAACATTAGTCGTGATTTGTGGCGTGAAAGGCATCTGCGAGGGTCGGCGCCTATCTGCGCAGCGGGTGTTGGCGCATGCCGCCAAGCATGAGAAGGAAGAGCGCCGTGCGCAGCCACGGCGATTGATTGAGCGGGTCGGTTGCGGCGGCAATCGTACGCACGCGGCAGTGTCGTGGAGTCGTCGGCCGGCTTTGTTCGTGGAATTTGCGTAAACCCTATGCCAGGAAAGGCGCGGAAAGGCATGCGTCGCCGGCGGATCTGATCAGGCAGAAAAAACCTTACTGCGCAGAGGAAGGCAGGGAGAAGAAGGAAATATGCGGAGAGTTGCAGTGGTGCCGGGGACCGGACTTGAACCGGCAAGCTGTGAAGCGGCGGATTTTAAGTCCGCTATGTTTACCAATTTCATCACCCCGGCAAGGGTCGGAACGCAGGTGGACGCGAATTCTACCATTTCGCCGCGAGCGTACCAAACGCTGAGCCGCCTGCCTCGCGCCCCGATTCCAGACGCCGCAAACCAGGAATTGAATTCATCCTGGAGTCACAAACCTTCCCGATAATCCGCTCACGAAAACGTTTACGACCCGAGCGGAAACTCATGACTCCGACGATCAAAGATGTCGCTGCCCACGCCGGATTCTCCATCGCCACGGTATCGCGCGCGATCAACGCGCCGCACACCGTCAACCCGGTCACGCTCGACAAAGTGCGTCAGTCCATCGACGCCCTGCACTTCCGCCCCAGCCCGCTCGGCCGTCAATTGCGTGGCGAACGCACGCGTCTGATCGGCGTCATCCTGCCGACGCTCGCCAATCCCGTATTCGCCGAGTGCCTGCAAGGCATCGACGAACTCGCGTCGGCGCAAGGCTACCGGCTCATGCTGATGACCACGCAGTACGACGCCGAGCGCGAACGCCACGCTATCGAAACGCTGCGCGAACAGCGCGTGGAAGGCCTGATCCTGACGGTCGCCGATGCCGACACACATCCGCTACTCGACGAACTCGACCGCGCAGGGCTGCTGTACGTGCTGATGCATAACGACACGGTGCGCCGTCCATCGGTCGCGGTCGACAACCGTCTCGCCGCCTATGACGGCGTACGCATGCTGATCGCCCATGGCCATCGCCGCATTCTTATGCTCGCGGGCACGCTGGCCGCCTCGGACCGCGCCCGTCAGCGGCACCTCGGCTATTCGCAGGCCATGCAGCAAGCCGGCCTCACGCCGGCGCCCGCGCTCGAGGTCGATTTCAACGCGGAGGAACTGTCGCCCGCCGTGCTCGCCCATCTGACGAGCGGCGCGAACCGCCCCAGCGCGCTCTTCTGCAGCAACGATCTGCTGGCAATGGTGGTCATGCGGGGCCTGCGCCGCGCGCGTCTGCAGATTCCTCACGACATGTCGATTCTCGGCTTCGACGGCCTCGCAATGGGCGAACTGCTGTCGCCGCCACTCGCCACCATCTGTGCGCCTAATCGCGAAATCGGCTGCGCGGCCTGGCAGCGCTTGCTGGCGCGCGTGACCGGCAGTTACGAGGCCATGAGTGAAACGTCGCTCACGTTGACTTTGCCGCACAGCTTGCGCGAGGGCGCCACTATCGCTGCGATTTCGAACCGCAACGAACCCTCGCCGTTGCGTGCCTCGGCAACCGTCGAACGGCCGTTTGCATGAGACGCCCGCGCACCGGCCATTGGTGACTGCTGAAACCGGATGCGCCGTACAGTCGGCGTCGCACGCCGTAGTCGACGAAAACAGGCTCGCTCTGCAAAATGAGTGGAAGCCCGACAATCCCGTACGAAACTGCCCCGCGCCGTTCCTGATCCTGGCGCCGGGCATGAACAGGGAAGAAAAGACTATTTCAAGGTGGCGGTAAATATCACGGTCTTTACCGTCACTTCGTCGACTGCGCCAGAGATATTGAAGCTACCGTGCACCACCTCATTGGACTTGAACGTGCCTTTCGCACCTTTATAGTCCGAGCCTACGTAAAACTGAACCCCGAAGGTAAAATGCTTTACCCCGTTCATACACTGCTTTTCCCTTGAATCCCCCACGTCATATAGATTGAGGTATGAATTATTAGCGGGAATGAATCCTGAATTATCTGCACACGCGTCGTTTGTAATTTTGATTGCATAGTATATTCCCGGCGCAGTTGTGCTATACAAAACAGCCTGATGGGAGTTGCCGTTGGCGTCCGTGACAGTCGCATATTTATAGTCCGTCGAACCCGCGCGATTATTCTTACCCCTCAATGCCTGCCCGCCCTGCCCGAGATCGCAGTTCGAAGTGATATTGTCATCGGTGGGTGTGATCGACATGCTGCCGGTTGGCTTGATCACCGTATATCCTGACTTCGGCGCAACGACGTTTTGAAACACCAGATTGTTGATATTCAAATCCACAGCGTCATGGGTTTTCTCAAAATAGCATTCCGTGGCTGCGTTAGCAGGCGCGCAAACAGATAAAAGCAGGGCAGTCAGAGCCAACAATAGATTGGTTTTCATACGATCCTCTAATATCAGAAATTTACGGTGACCTTCGGACAAACCGGGATCCAAACAAGATGCCTTTGTAAAACCTCCTTTTTTATAAATTCAGTTGATCTTGTCATTCATAGCCGCTTAACAAACGGCGATTTCATAGTGAATTTGCCCCCACTCGCCGCCCATCGGAGAACTCCTAAAGTCGCAATAAATCAGGGACCGGTATTTCCATGCGAATCAGATATCGCAGGAAAATGCGGAGGCGGACAGACCATACAAAACCATCGGATCCGGTCGGACTGGTAATCGGCGCGCGCCCCCCGCTGGGCTATTTCGTCGCTCGTCCAACGTTCGTCCCGACATCCGCAACCTGCCTTCGCTTCGTCGCGATCGCCTCAACGCGCATGCCACGGCGGCAGGCCACACGTCATAGCGTCGTCACATACGTTCCCGATAATCCGCTCGACGAAAACGTTTACATCCCGAACAGCACGGCATGCCGGCGCTGTCCGATGCCGCATCACGTGACGTGCATTCCGTCAGTTCACCCGTACTCGACACAACCGCTGAAGCCACCTTGTCCATCTCTGGGAGATTGCTGTGACCCGCCGTTCCTCCACCGCGTTTGTTCGAGTGCGTCAGTTGGCGCGCGCCGCGTTTGCCGCATCGGCACTTGTATTGACTCTGGCCGCGCCGTCGCTCGCGCACGCCGACGAAACCGCGATCTGCTACAACTGCCCGCCCGAATGGGCCGACTGGGCGAGCCAGATCAAGGCGATCCAGCAAAAGACCGGCATTCGCGTGCCGTTCGACAACAAGAACTCCGGCCAGTCGATCGCCCAGCTCATGGCGGAGCAGAAGAGCCCGGTCGCCGACGTGGTGTATCTCGGCGTCTCGTCGGCTTTCCAGGCGAAGGACAAGGGCGTGATCCAGCCGTACAAGCCCGCACATTGGGACGACATTCCCACCAACATGAAAGACCCGCAGGGCTACTGGTTCTCGATTCATTCGGGCACACTGGGCTTTTTCGTCAACAAGGACGCGCTCGAAGGCAAGCCCGTGCCGCGCTCGTGGGCCGACCTGCTCAAGCCCGAGTACAAAGGCATGATCGGCTACCTCGATCCGTCGAGCGCGTTCGTCGGCTATGCGGGCGCGGTCGCGGTAAATCAGGCGCTCGGCGGCACGCTCGACAACTTCGAGCCGGGCCTCGACTGGTTCCGCAAGCTCAAAGCCAATGCGCCGATCGTGCCGAAGCAGACCGCGTATGCGCGCGTGATGTCCGGTGAAATTCCGATCCTGCTCGACTACGATTTCGACGCCTACCGCGCCAAATACAAGGATCACGCGAACGTCGAATTCGTGATTCCCAAGGAAGGCACGATTTCGGTGCCGTACGTGATGAGTCTCGTGAAGGGCGCCCCGCATGAAGCGAACGGCAAGAAGGTGCTCGACTTCGTGCTCTCCGACGAAGGCCAGAAGCTGTGGGCCGACGCCTATCTGCGCCCGGTCCGCGCGAATGCGATGACGCCGGAAACCGCCGCGAAATTCCTGCCGGCGAGCGACTATGCGCGCGCCAAACCGGTGGACTTCGGCAAGATGGCGGAGAAGCAGTCGAGTTTCGGCGAGCGTTATCTGCAGGTGATGCATTGAACGACATCACGTTCCCGCTGCGCTGGCGCATCGCGTTGATTGCGCCCGCGCTGGCGGTGTTCATCGCCTTCTGGCTGTTGCCGATGGGCGCGCTCGCGCAGCTGAGCGGCGACGGCCACGCATTCGCCACCTATCGCGCGATGCTGACCAATCCGCGCTACATGTCGAGCCTCGGCGCGACGGTTCTGCTGTCCGCGGCGGTCACGGCGGCGACACTGGTGCTGTCGGTGATCGCGGGTCTGCTGCTGGCGCGCCGCGAGTTTGCGTTGAAACGCACGCTGCTCGCCTTGCTCACGTTTCCGCTGGCATTTCCCGGCGTGGTGGTCGGTTTCATGGTCATCATGCTCGCGGGACGCCAGGGACTGATCGGCGCACTCTCGCTGAAACTCACGGGCGACCGCTGGGTGTTCGCGTATTCGATGAGCGGCCTCTTTCTCGGCTATCTGTACTTCTCGATTCCGCGCGTGATCGTCACCGTCATGGCGTCGGCGACCAAGCTCGATGCGTCGCTCGAAGAAGCCGCGCGCTCGCTCGGCGCGTCGCCGTGGCGGATCATGCGCGACGTCGTGCTGCCCGCGCTCTCGCCGGGTTTGATCGCGGCGGGCGCGGTGTGCTTCGCCACCGCGATGGGCGCATTCGGCACCGCTTTCACACTCGCCACGGACATCGACGTGCTGCCGATGACCATCTACACCGAGTTCACCCTCAACGCGAACATGGTGACGGCCGCCGGGCTCTCGATCGTGCTCGGCCTGGTGACGTGGGCGGTCCTGGCGTTGGCGCGCAGCGTAAGCGGCTCGGCCGTGGCGGCAAGCGCATGAACGGTATGTCCAGGCCTGGCGCTGCCAGACCGGAAGACGGGACTTCAATGAATTCCATCACTGCCTCTTTACAGCCGGCGGCGAAGCCGCGCCCGCGCCTGCGCCTGCCGGGCGCCAGAACGTGGCTCGCCGCCGGCCAATGGTTCGTCACACTGTTGCTGTGCGCGTTCCTGATCGTACCGGTCGTCATGTCGATCATGGCGGGGCTGACGGTCAACTACTTCAAGGGCGTGTCGAGCGGACTCACGCTGCGCTGGCTCGCGGAAGTGTGGACGCAATATCACGGCTCGGTGTTTCTCTCGCTCGAAGTGGCGGCGGCGACCCTGGTCGTCACGCTGCTGACCGGCGTGCCCGCGGGTTACGTGCTCGCGCGCAGCAAGACGCGCCTTTCGCGCATCATCGAAGAGTTTCTGGTGCTGCCGATCGCGCTGCCCGGTCTCGCATCCGCGCTCGCGCTGCTGGTGGTGTACGGCGGCTTCACCGTGTTCCGCATGAGCGTGGCGTTTATCGTGGTCGGCCATGTGGTGTTCACGCTGCCCTTCATGGTGCGCGCGGTCGCCGCCGTGTGCGCGAGCAGCGATCTGCGCACGCTCGAAGAAGGCGCCGCGAGTCTCGGCGCGAGCTTCCTGCAGCGCTTCGTGACAATCGTGCTGCCGAACGCGCGGCCCGGCATCGTGGCCGGCGCGCTGGCGGTGCTGACGCTCTCGATCGGCGAATTCAACCTCACGTGGATGCTGCACACGCCCGACACCAAAACGCTGCCGGTGGGTCTCGCCGACACCTACGCGTCGCTGCGCATCGAGATCGGCAGCGCCTACACGATTCTGTTTTTCATCATGACGATGCCGCTGCTCGTCGCCATGCAGTGGCTCGGCGTCGATGCGACCGGCCAGCGCAGCGCGGCGAAAAAGCGCGTTACCGCCTCCTCTTCGAAGTCCCCCCAGCCATGAAACTCGCTTCCGTTCCCGCTGCTGTACCCATTGCGCTGACGCAATGCGCGAAAACGTTTCGCGGCACGCGCGTGCTCGAACCGCTCGATCTGCATATCGGCGCCGGTGAAACGCTGGTGCTGCTCGGGCCGTCGGGCTGCGGCAAGACCACGACGCTGCGCATGATCGCCGGGCTCGAAACACCGGACGCCGGCGGCCGCATCGCGTTCGGCGCCGACGACGTCACCGCCCTGCCGATCGAAAAGCGCCAGGTCGGCATGGTGTTCCAGAGCTACGCGCTGTTTCCGAACCTGACGGTGCGCGGCAACATCGGCTATGGCCTGAAAATCAGACGTGTGCCGGCTGAGACCGTGCGCCAGCGCGTCGACGAATTGCTCGGCATGATGCGTCTGACCGCGCACGCCGACAAACCGATCGATCAGCTCTCGGGCGGCCAGCGCCAGCGTGTCGCGCTGGCCCGTGCGCTCGCGGTGCAGCCGCGCGTGCTGCTGCTGGACGAACCGCTCACGGCGCTGGACGCGCGTTTGCGCGACGCTTTGCGCAGCCAGATGAACACGCTGCTGCGCGAGTTGGGCATCACGACCGTGTACGTCACGCACGATCAGGCCGAAGCGATGGAACTGGGCGATCGCATCGTCGTGATGAGCGCGGGGCGCATCGAGCAAATCGGTTCGCCGCGCGAGATCTATTACCGCCCCGCCAACCGCACGGTCGCGCAGTTCGTCGGCACGATCAACCGGCTCGCGGGCGAACGGCGCGACGGCATGCTGACGACCACCGGCGGCGCCGTGCCGCTGCCCGCAGGCTCTACCCACGCGAGCCCGGCACACGAAATTTTCTTCCGTCCCGAAGACGCTTATCTTGCCGACCCGGCTCATGCGCAATTGCGCGGCCATATCGAAAGCACCGCGTTTCTCGGCGAACGGACACGTCTGACGGTCGGCGGCGCCGCACCGGACGCGCTGCTGATCGACGTAGCCGGCCGGGTGGAATTGGCGCGCGGCACGCCGGTCGGCATTTCAATCGCGCAGGACGCGTTGATTGCGCTATCGTAATGAAGCCGCGCTGTTTTCTTGGCGCGCAATAAAAAGGACATCCCCATGCTGCTGGCTCAAATTAGCGACCTGCATATCAAACGGCCCGGCGCGCTCGCTTACCGCCGCGTCGATACCGGCGCCTATCTCGCACGCTGCGTCGCCGCCCTGAATGCGCTCGAACCGCGTCCCGACGCGGTGATCATGACTGGCGACCTCGTCGATCAGGGCGATCCGGAACAGTACGAGCATCTCAAGACACTGCTTGCGCCGCTGGAAATTCCCTACTTCATGCTGGTCGGCAATCACGACGAGCGCGCTGCGTTGCGCGCCGCGTTTCCCGATCGCAAGGAACTGGCGAGCGGCGGCGAGTTCGTGCAATACGCGGTCGATCTCGGGGCGCTGCGACTCATCGCGCTCGATTCGATGGTGCCGGGCCAAAGCGCGGGCACTCTGTGCGACGCGCGGCTCGCCTGGCTCGCCGCGCAACTCGATGCAGCCCAAGGCAAGCCGACCATAGTCGCGTTGCATCATCCGCCGTTCGTGTGCGGCATCGGGCATATGGACGAACTGCGGCTCGATCCCGCCGCCGCCGACAGACTCGCGGCGTTGATCGCGCGTTATCCGAACGTGGAGCGGGTGATCTGCGGGCATGTGCACCGGCCCATGTTCGTGCGGTTTGGCGGCACGATCGCCTCCGCGGTGCCGGCGCCCGCGCATCAGGTCGCGCTCGATCTGCGCGAAGATGCACCGTCCGCGTTCATGATGGAGCCGCCCGCGTATGCGCTGCATCACTACGATCCGGCAACCGGTATCGTCACGCATCACGCCTATGTGGATGCCGCCGATGGGCCGTATCCCTTTTACGAGCCCGAGGGCGATCTGATCGATTGACGCTCGCGGCTCACGCGCCGATGAAAGTCTCATGCACGCGCCGGGACGACCTGAAATACGGAATCCCGAGCGCGGCTGCAACCACCGCCTGAATGACGCCGTCGTACGGAACGGCAATGTCGATGCCGATGGCGTGCGTCATGTGATCGCCGAGCAGATATGCGCCGGCACGCATCACGACAATGGCGACGAGCCATGCTTGCACCTGCGCCACAAAGCGCGCCGATCTGCGCCACGCGAGCAGCGCCAGCCAACCCGCACCTGCGACGATGAACACGCCGGTAGCGACGTCGCAGCCGACCATCGCGACCACGGCGCGATACCAGCCGTGCGTTTCGCGTCGTACGAATACGGCCAACAGTTCCCATTCGAGCATCAGCTTGAGCGGATCGCGCATCGCGATCGCCGTATGGAGCACCCAGGCGGCCAGGCAGATCAAGGCGAGCAGCAGCCAGCCGCGGATGCGCAGAGGTTCATGTGGGGTGGTCGAGCGCATGGAGTCGTTCTGATAGTCGTGTGGGTTGGTAACCGGATAACGCGCGCCGATTCTACGAACGAAAACCGAACGACCATCTCATTTTGTTCGCGCGGCGTTTTCAAGCGGCGCTTTCCCATTGACCCTGTTCATGCAAGCCATATGCGGCGCTTTCTCAGCGCTCGCGGCCGTCTGCACGATCCGCCTGGCTCCGGTATGATCGGCACGCTTGAGGACCGCGCATGGGCCGGTCCGTCGACCGCCCTCTCTCATGTCCACTTCCAACCCGTCCACCCCCGCTTCCGCCGACCGGTCGCTGCGCGGCTTGCTGCTTCTGCTCGCCACCATCGCCGGCGTCGCGGTCGCGAACATCTATTACAACCAGCCGCTGCTCGACGACTTCCGCCAGTCGTTTCCGCGTAGCGCGTCGTGGGTCGGCGCGGTGCCGGCCGTCACGCAACTCGGTTACGCGGCCGGCATGCTGTTGCTGGCGCCGCTCGGCGACCGCTTCGACCGGCGCCGTCTGATCCTGCTGCAGATCGTGGGAATCTGCGGCGCGCTGGTGGTGGCGACCGCGGCGCCGACGCTGTCCGTGCTGATCGTCGCGAGTCTCGCGATCGGCGTGCTCGCCACCATCGCGCAGCAAGCCGTGCCGTTCGCGGCGGAACTCGCGCCGCCGGCGGAACGCGGCCACGCGGTCGGCACGGTGATGAGCGGTTTGCTGCTGGGGATCCTGCTGGCGCGAACGGCTTCGGGTGTGATCGCCGAATATTTCGGCTGGCGCGCGGTATTCGGCGCGTCCGTGATCGCGTTGCTGGTGCTGGCGGTCGTCATCATTCTGCGTCTGCCGAAGAGCCAGCCCACTTCGACGCTGCCCTACGGCAAGCTTCTGGTGTCGATGTGGCACCTGGTGGTCGAGCATCGCGCGCTGCGTGAAGCGTCGCTCACCGGCGCGGCCCTGTTCGCGGCGTTCAGCATTTTCTGGTCGGTGCTGGCCTTGCTGCTGGCCGGCGCTCCGTTTCATCTCGGGCCGCAGGCGGCCGGGTTATTCGGCATCGTCGGCGCGGCAGGCGCGATGGCCGCGCCGCTCGCCGGCAAGTTCGCCGACCGGCGCGGACCGCGCGCGATCATCACCGTGTCGATCGTGCTGGTGGCGATTTCGTTTGTCGTATTCGGCGCGTCGGCGAAAAGCATTGCGGGCCTGGTGGTCGGCGTGATCATTCTCGATATCGGCGTGCAGGCCGCGCAGATCTCCAATCAGTCGCGCATTTATGCACTCAAGCCGGACGCGCGCAGCCGCGTGAATACGGTGTACATGGTGGCGTATTTCATTGGCGGAGCGATCGGCTCCGGCGTGGGCGCGGCCGTGTGGCCGGCTTTCGGATGGCTCGGCGTGAGCGCTGCCGGGCTCGCGTTCGCCGGGCTGGCGGCGTGGAATCATCTGGCGCTTCCCGCCGACGCCGCGAAGGGTTAGTCAAGTCGTCCCTTGCCGGCGCGGAGCGCTCATTTGCCGCTTCGCGCGTACGCATAGTCGTGCAGCGCGTCGATCACCCGGTCGAACTCGAACGACTTGTCGTAAAAGTGGCGCACGCCATATTGTTCGCAGCGCTCCCGGTAGGCGGGCAGCGCGTGATTGGTCAGGACTGCGGCGAACACCGCGTCGATCAGCCCTTCCCGTTGCAGGTAGGCCAGTACCGGCACACCCGAGCCCTGCTTCAACTGCAGGTCGACGATGACCGCGTCGAACGACTCATCGCTCAACAGGGCGATCGCCTGGTCCGCAGAATCCGCGTAGGCCGCCACCTTGAGCAGACCGGAGGCGTCGATCGCTTCCACCAGGCTTCTGCGAATCAGCGGCGAATCCTCGATCAGCAGCACACGCAATGGCGTGTGCCGGGCGGGCTCGGCAACAGGGTTCGATTCGCTGTTCATCGGCATATCTCGATCGTCCATTATTCGATCAAGCCGTTCTTGATCGCGTAATAAGTCAGATCGGCATTATTCGCCAACCGCATTTTCTCCAGCACGCGGGCCCGGTAGGTACTGACCGTCTTCACGGACAAATGCAATTCCTCCGCAATCTCCGTAGGAATCTGTCCCGCCGCGAGCTTGCAGAAAATCTGGAACTCGCGCTCGGAGAGCGCTTCATGCGGCCGCCCGACAGCCGGTTTGTCGAGGTTGTCGGCGAGCGTATCGGCGAGCGCCTCGGAGAGGTAACGATGCCCGCGCGCTACCGCACGAATCGCCCGCACGATCTCATCGGGCTCGCAATCCTTGTTCAGATAACCGTTGGCACCCGCGCGCAGCAGGTTGATCGCGTACTGGCTCTCCGGGTATCCCGACAGGATCAGCACGCCCTGGTTCGGGCGCACCTGCTTGATCACGCGCAAGGTGTCGATGCCGTTTTTGTCCGGCATCGCGATGTCGAGCAGCACCACGTCGAACGCCTGCTCGCGCACGAGGCTGATGGTTTCGTCGCCGGTGGCCGCTTCAGCCGCGACGCACATATCCGGCTCGTCAGCGACGAACTGCCTGAAGCCACCTCGGACGATCGCATGGTCGTCAGCTATCAACACTCGAATCATTGTTTTGGGTGTCCGTGCAATGGAATCGCGCCAGAGCAGACATTGTAGTGACCTCCGGTGTGGCTTCTGCCGGAATCGAAAAAAACCCGGTGGCGCATGCCGGCGCGGGAAACCCGCCAGACCCACCCGCGCCCATTGCGCCACCCCGCTTACTCGCGGCCTTCGAGCAGATCCGCCATATCGTCCGCGTGCTCTTCTTCGACTGCGAGAATGTCTTCGAACATACGACGGGTCGTCACGTCCTTATCGCCGAGATAGCGAATGATCTCGCGGTAGGTGTCGATCGCAATGCGCTCGGCGATCAGGTTCTCCTTGATCATGTCCGTGAGGTTGGCGCCCTCCTTGTATTCCGAATGCGAGCGCGTTTTCAGACCGTCCGGAGCGAAATCCGGCTCGCCGCCCAGTTGCACGATCCGCTCGGCAATGCTGTCGGCGTGTTCCTGTTCCTCCGCGGCATGCGCGGCGAACTCCGCAGCCACGGCCTCGGAGTTGATGCCCTTCGCCATGAAGTGATGCCGCTTGTAACGCAGCACGCAGACGATTTCGGTGGCCAGTGCGTCATTGCATAGTTTCAACACCGTCTCGCGGTCCGCGCCATAGCTTTGCGTGACCGGGCCGTCCGACATGTGCTTGCGAGCCTCTTCGCGGATCTTTGCAAGGTCCATCACGAACGGGTCGCTGGATTGAGTGGCCGCGCCCTGGGCGCCAGGTAGCTTCGACATTGAATTTCTCCTTTATCCGGTATGGGGGAACTGCGCATCACGCACGAATCGCGCCTGATGCGCCGGCGCAAGGAAAACGAGGAATGGCTGCTGCCATGCCCGTCTACGTTCGGAATACGCCGAGCAGCAGCGTGACCACGAACACGACGAGGAAAATGTAGAACAGAATCTTTGCAATTTCGGCGGCGCCTGCCGCGATTCCGGTAAAACCGAACACGGCGGCAATGATCGCGATCACGAAAAAGACAATGGCATAGTGAAGCATGGCAACTCTCCTTCCTGTTGGTATCTGTGTGGCATCGGCACAGGCCGTTGACTGGCGAACCGTCTGCCGTGCGCAAAGCCACGGTTTGCGAACGCCTCGTTGAGCAGCGCTAATCGACGATCTTTTTCGTCACCACGAAGCCCAGCACGAGGAACACCACGCACAGAATCACGAATACGATAAACAGGAACTTTGCAATCGCCGCCGCGCCTGCCGCTACGCCGGTAAAGCCAAGAACCCCGGCGATCACCGCGACGACGGCGAAGAACAACGCCCATTTCAGCATGATGGCTTCCTCCCGAAACATTGATTGAACGATCAGGTCCATCCTAACGATCAGTGACGCCGGGCGCATTCCGACGCACGCCGGTTTTCGTGTGAGAATCCGCTGACATTGGATTACGGCCGCGTTACGGCAATGCTGCATTGCAGGAGCGAACGCGCGGGCGCCGCAAGCGGCGGACGTTACACTGATGCCCCATCAGAGGAGCCGAATGTGCCAAATGTGCAGAACGTGCCGAACCCGGTCGATGCTGGAACCGCCGCCCGGCTGAGCGACTGGATGCGCAATCGCAGCTGGGCGATCGCCATGACGGTGGCGATCGTCATTACCGTGGGCGGCCTCGTGATTCTCGAAACCGCGCGCGAGCGCATTGCCGCCGAGTACGAGACCGCACTCGAAGCACGCGACGTCACCGTGCAGCTGAGCACCCTTGCGAGCCAGCTCTCGCGCCTGAGTGCGCAGCAAAGCGATTTTCTTCTGACAAGGCAGGACGCCGCCGCGCGCGAGTTCTGCGCTACCGCTGTGCGCATCCGTCAGAGCGAGCAACTGTTGAACCGCTTCTACCGCAGCGGCAAGGCGGACAGCGCAGAACTCGCGAGCTTCACGCAGATTCTCGCGCTGATCGAGGCGCGTATCGGCGCGGGCGCGTCCGCGCTGCAGGGCGCGGCGCCGCATCCGCTCGACCTGGCCACGTGCGGCAGCGCGAGCGAGGCCAATCCGGCCGACGCGTCGCTGGTGGACAGCACGCTCACGCTGCTGCGCGACAACGAGGAGCGCCGCGCGCAACACGCGCTCGCCGCGAGCCGCGGCGATCAGCGCATCTCCACGCTATGCGCAGCCGGTCTGTCGGCGCTGAACATCGTGCTGTTCATTCTGCTGTTTCGCAATCTCGGCATTCAGATCGATCGTCAGGCGCGCGTGCAGCGTCAATTGATCACACAACAGGAAGGACTCGACCAGCTCGTCAATGAACGCACCCGTCAACTGGAGGCGCTCGGCTGGCACCTGCAGGCGGTCAGCGAAAACGAAAAGACCCAGCTCGCGCGTGAACTGCACGACGAGCTCGGCGCGATCCTGACCGCGAGCAAAATGGACGTGGCCTGGGCCAACCGCAAGCTGAAGGACAGCGCGCCGGACATCTCCGAGAAACTCAAGCGGGCGCTCGCGAATCTCGATCAGGGCATCGCGCTCAAGCGGCGCATCATCGAAGACATGCGGCCTACGGTGCTGGCGAACTTCGGGCTCGTCACCGCGTTGCGCACGCTCGCCGACGAAGCCGCGCAACGCAACAACTGGACGCTCGACCTGCACCTGCCCGCCGACGACATCAAGCTCGACGAGCAGACCGAGATCGCGCTGTTTCGCGTCGCGCAGGAGTCGCTCACCAATGCCGCCAAATACGCGCGAGCCTCGAAGGTATCGATCGCCTTGCAGGTGGGTGACGGCCAGGTGGCGCTGCATATCGCCGACAACGGCGTCGGCATCATGCCCGCCGATCTGAAGCGCACCCACACTCACGGGCTGCTCGGCATGCGCCAGCGCGTAGCGGCGCATGGCGGGCGCTTCGAGATCCGGCGCGGCGTGCCCAACGGCACCGACATCCACGTGGAGATGCCGAGCGTCAGCACCGCGACGCCTTCGGTCGATCTGCCGCCGGCCACGCCCTCGCGAACGTCCGTCTAGCAAAGGCCCACGCAAAGCGCTAGTGAGGCTTGTAGGAGTGCGCCGACGCAAACACCGGAGCACGCCTACATGAAAATCGCAGTGCAGCCGACAGCGCCGCCTCCGCCCTTTTTTTACCATGCAATCAGACCGGATCGACTGGCGTAAGCCCCGGTCGGACGACAGCTAGCTCAGCTAGCACGTGCCGTACAACATGGGCACGTCAACCGATGCATTCTCGACAAGGAGAACTTTTCATGAATCGACTGATCGCTTTGCTTCTCATTGCAGGGACAGCTGCGCTCGCCGGTTGCAACACGATGGCGGGGGCCGGGCAGGATATTTCGAAGGGTGGCAACGCTATCACCAACTCGGCCGATCAGGCCAAGTGAGCGGCGTCTAACAAGAAAGAAGCACACGGCCGGCGCTTTGCAGCGCCTGGCATGAGAGATAGGGAGAGCCCGCTGCGGGGAAGAACCGCGGCGGGTTTTTTTGTGGCTGGAAGGTGGTACGCGTGGTACTTCGGTGGTACGCGTCGTACTTCATGAGCGCTTCATGGATACTTCACGCGCGCTTTACGCTCGCATCGGTCACGGTCGTGGCTACCGCGCGTGGTCGAAGCCGCAAACAAGACGGCGATCCACTCACGTGGATCGCCGCTCCGTCCTCCCGGGACCTGTCGTTTATTGCCGTACCCGCTCCGTTAAGGCTTCGATCGCAGGCGATTTACAGCGCGCTTATTGGCCCGTCAGCGTGTTCGTCAATTCGACGCTCGGCGTCTGCGTATTGCCGTTCTGTGCCACCAGCAGATGGATCTGGCCCGGCACGAGCTGGCTCAGCGCACCCGCGATCGGCACCGACGTCACCAGCCAGTCCGCATTGTTCGACAACGTGAACGCCGTCGACTGGAAGATCGGCGTCTTGCTGCCCGCCACGGTCGCGATCAGCACGTACGTGCCGCCGGACACATAGATCGAATCCTGGCCGCTCGCCGGCACCGCGTTCTTGAAGGCCACACCGGCCATGGTCGGCGCGGCGTTGGTAATGTCGGTCGAGGTCGATTGGACCAGATACAGGTCGAGATTGGTCGCGTTCGCCGACGCGTTGAAGCCGCGCAGACGTGCGCTATTCGAGAGCAGGCCCTTGTCGAACGGATCGTCGATCAGGCCGATGTCCGGTGCGGCGAGGCCCGGCAAAGCGAGCACGGTGTATTCGTGGCCCTTCGCCACATCCGGAAAGCTGCCGCTCGCGAGCGCCGTCGTCGTGCCGGTCGCGGAGTAAGCGACCGTGGTCGCACCCGTGTTGATATTGGTGAAGTTCGTCACGCCTTTATAGTTGATGTTCGTCTGTCCCGAGGGCGCGGTGCCGTTCACGAGAAAGTCGACTGCCGGGCCGCTGGGAATGGCATGGATGAAATGGATCTCCGGATTGGTCAGCCCGAGTTCCTTGCCCACGTCGTCGGAGCCGCCGCCACACGCGCTCAGGATGGATGCAACCGCAGCCATCGCCACCATGGTTCGGATCAGTTTCATTATGTTCACCTATCGATGTTGTCGGGCTCTCGGCCCATTGATTTGTGGACGTCCCGCTTCGGGCAACACGCCGTCTGAAACCTTGTTCGCTGGTCGTTGGAACGGTTCAGGCCGGCTCTCCGAAACGGAGCACCCCCTCCTATCCCTGCCGCACATCGCGCCTTTATCCGGGCGGCGCGGTCCGTGTCGATGGACGCTCGCTTCGAGCAATGCGTGTGCCGCAGGCTTCCACTTGGCTGGTGGCGGCTGAAGAATGTCTTACGGGGCAATGACTTGCGGGGATTAGAATTTTTCCTCGGAGGGTTGGCACGCCGCGCGGTGTATCGTTCGTGCGCATCCAATACTTACACGGTCCTCCGCATGCCTTACCCACACTTACTCGCCGAACTCGACCTGGGCTTCACCCGCTTGCGCAACCGCGTGGTGATGGGTTCGATGCATACGGGCATGGAAGACCGCTTCTGGAATTACCCGAAGCTGGCCGCGTATTTCCGCGAGCGCGCGAAGGGCGGCGTCGGTCTGATCGTTACGGGCGGCATCTCGCCGAGTCGCGAGGGTTGGCTGTTGCCGTTCGGTGGCACGCTGAATTCCGTGTTCGATCTGCGCAATCACCGGAAGTTGACCGAGGCGGTGCACGCCGAGGGCGGCAAGATCGCGCTGCAGATTCTGCATGCGGGCCGCTATGGCTATCAACCGTTCGTCGTCTCCGCTTCGGCGATCAAATCGCCGATCTCGAAGTTCAAGCCGCGCGAGCTGAGCATCGCGGGCATTGCGAAGACCGTGCGCGACTATGCGCGCTGCGCGCGCCTTGCTCGGCGCGCGGGTTACGACGGCGTCGAGATCATGGGCAGCGAAGGCTATCTGCTCAACCAGTTCCTGTGTCCACGCACCAATCGGCGCACCGACGCCTACGGCGGCAGCATCGAAAACCGTATGCGGCTCGCGCGCGAGATCGTCGAGCGGGTGCGTGCCGTGTGCGGCGAGCGCTTTATCGTCATGTACCGGATCTCGCTGATCGATCTGGTGGAGGGCGGCAACACGTGGGACGAAACCGTGCAGGTCGCCCGCGCGCTCGAAACCGCCGGCGTGACGATGTTCAACACCGGCATCGGCTGGCACGAAGCGCGCGTGCCGACCATCGTGACCTCGGTGCCGCGCGCGGCTTTCGCCGAGCTGAGCGCGCGATTGACGGCCGCCGTCAGGGTGCCGGTGATCGTGTCGAACCGCATCAATACGCCCGAGGTCGCGGAAGAACTGCTCGCACAGGGAGCAGGCGATCTGGTTTCGATGGCGCGGCCGCTATTGGCCGATCCGGAGTTCGTGGTGAAGACCGCCGAGGGGCGCACGCACGAAATCAACACCTGTATCGCCTGCAATCAGGCCTGCCTCGATCACACCTTCAGGAACCAGCGCGCGACATGCCTCGTCAATCCGCGCGCGGGACGCGAAACCGAGCTGATCTACCGGCCCGTCGCCGGAACGCAGGCCGCGCGTTCGGTCGCGGTGGTCGGCGCGGGTCCGGCGGGATTGTCGGCGGCGACGGTGGCAGCGTCGCGCGGGCATCGCGTGACGCTGTTCGATGCGAGCGCAACGATCGGCGGCCAGTTCAATCTGGCGATGCGCGTGCCCGGCAAGGAAGAGTTCAGCGAAACGATCCGTTATTTTCAGAGCCAGTTGCAGCGCCACCGCGTCGACGTGCGGCTCGACACGCGCGTCGATCCCGCGCTGCTTGCCGCCGGCGCGTATGACGACGTGATCGTCGCCACCGGCATCGTGCCGCGGCGGCCGGCGATTGCCGGCATCGATGCAGCGAACGTGCTGTCGTATGTGGACGTGCTGCGGGGTGCGCCGGTCGGCCAGCGCGTCGCCGTGATCGGCGCGGGCGGCATCGGCTTCGACGTCGGCGAGTTTCTGCTGCATCGCGCGGGCGACCCGCTGCCCATGCCGCGCGACGCGTGGCTCGACGAATGGGGTGTCGATCTTGCCGTGCAGGAACGCGGCGGCCTGAAACCGCCCGCGCCGGCGCGGCCGCCGCGGCAAATATGGCTATTGCAGCGCAAGGCCGGCAAGCTCGGCATGGGGCTCGGCAAGACCTCCGGCTGGGTGCATCGCGCGACGCTGGCGAGGAACGGGGTGAAAATGCTTGGCGGCGTGTCGTATCTGGAGATCAGTGCGCGCGGGTTGAAGATCGCCCGCGAAGGCGTCGAGGAATGGCTCGAAGTGGATACGATCGTGGTGTGCGCGGGGCAGGAATCGCTGCGCGATCTGCATCCGCAGCCGGCGGCAGGAGAAGCGCATCGGGCCGAGGGGCCGCGCTATCACCTGATCGGCGGAGCGAAGGTCGCGACCGAACTGGACGCGAAACGCGCGATTCGCGAAGGCGCGGAAGTGGCGGCGGCGCTGTGAAGGCGGCGGCCTGCTGCCCGGGTCAAGCATATTCAGGGCAAACCCAATGCAAACCCAAGCCAGACTCCAGGTGAACGTCAGGCGAGCCCCTTCTTCCGGTAGTCGAACCAGAAAGACAGCCCCACACTCGCCAGAATCACGATAGTCGCGATCACCGTGGAGCGCGTTACCGGCTCGCCGAGCAGCAGCGCACCGAGCGCCACGGCCACCACCGGGTTCACATACATGCAGCTGCTGGCAATGATCGGGCTGGTGTGCCGGATCAGAAAACCGTACGCGACATAGGCGGCCATCGTCCCGATCAGCATCAGGTAGATGAACGCCAGCAGCGGCAGTAAATGCAGCTCGGCCATGCGTTCGCCCGAGACCCACGCGACCAGCGTCGACATCGCGCCGCCCAGACCGATTTGCAGCGACGTCGAAAGAAACAGGTCCGAAGGCAGCTTCAGCCGCCCGGCCAGATGCGCGCCGGCCGCCCAGAAAAGCGCGCCGCACAGAATCGCCAGGCTGCCGCCCGCCGAGCCCGGCGCGCTGTCGCCGTGGCTGAGAATCGCAATGCCGACCAGACCGAGGCCGACCGCGAACCACTCGCCCCGGCCGATCTTGCGCCCCGCCACTGCCGCGATCACGGTCGCAAACAGCGGTACGGTGGCGACCATCACCGCCGCGGTGCCGGTGCCGACCGTGCGCATCCCATAGGCGAGCATGCCGCTCGACAAACCGACCAGCATGGTGCCGACCAGCCCGGCATTGCGGATTTCCACCGCGCCCGGCCAGACGGGATTGCGGCGCGCCGCGAAAACGAAGAGCCCTATGCCGGCGAACAGATTGCGCAACCCCGAGAGCAGCAGCGGCGGAAACGAACCCAGCGCGACGTGCACGGCAAGATAAGTCGAACCCCACACGAGATAGACGACGGCGAGCGCGAGTGCGAGCTGGCCGTTGCGGGACTGTGGCAAACGGAGCGGGAAACCACGCGGAAAACGGCTTGGAGTTTGCAGCGACATGCGTTCAACCCGCCCATGCCGCTCGAGGTGCTGCGCCCCCGCTGAAGACCCTGAGGCGGGATGGCGGACACCGCATCGGCGATACGGTCTGACGGGCGAGGCTGGCGGACATGTTGGTGGAACGGAAGGACGATAGATGGCCAAGGGAGCCACAACGCCGCAGCGGCCGAAACAGATCGGGCCACGGCGAACACGCGCCAAATGGTTGGCGCGCATCGCATTATGCAGTAAGCGCCCACCGCGTCGCTTGAAAGAATCGTAACTTTTTGACTTACTCGCAACAAAAATGGCCGTGGGCGTTTCCCCTGGATCTTCGTCGCGTCGATACCTCGGAACGCGTTGCACGCGAACGGCTGCGTTAATCTGCGCTTCGGGGTGAACTGGCGCGAGTTGCTGTGGATCGATCCGTAGTCGAGGCTCTCGCCCACCGGTCGAGCGGATCGCCGGATGGGTTTGTTCATGATTCGGTATCCGTAACGTCTGAGCAGACGGGCTCGGGCAGACGGCGGGCGGCTCGCACACGGCGCACACGATTTACCGCGGCTGGCAGGGCGTGGCAAACGGGCCGGGCCGGGCGCCGCGACGAGAGATTCCCGGCCCTGTGCTAAAGTCTAAAGGCAGCACCTCCCGTGCTAACATTCACCTTTCGATCGCGCCCGTACAACTGTATTGCGGCGCCCGCTTCATCCTCTTTCGCTACCCACTGGCTATCTCGATGCGCTTTCCGACTTCCCGTGCCTTCTCCCGCTTGCGCCCGCCCCGCGCAACCGGTTGCGCGCGCGCGGAGTCCATGCCGCGTCGCACCGGCGAGCTGTCCCGAACGCTCCCGCTCCACGCCGCCCGGCGCCCGATCTAACGCTGCCCGCTCCATTGCCTGAGCCGCGTTGTCGGGCTCCGGGCCGATCTCATCCGCACGCTGTTTCCCTACATGCAGATCGAATTGGAGTACCCATCGTGAAAAAGACGAAAACCTGTTACCTGACCGAGCTCGACGTCACCCGTCTCGAGAAGCACGCGGCCGCGCCCGGCGCCGACGCGCGTTTGCAGGACATGCTCGACGACGTCCTGGAGCGCGCGGTGATCGTCGATTCGCACGAGATTCCGGCCAATGTCGTCACGATGAATTCGCAAGCCACGCTGGTCGACGAAACCAGCGGCGAGCACATGACCTGGACGGTGGTCTATCCGCCCAACGCGGACTTCGCGCACGGTCGCCTGAACGTGTTCTCGCCCGCCGGCCTCGCCCTGCTCGGCGCGAAGCGCGGCGAGCGCATCCGCTTCACGCCGCCGAGCGGCACGGAGAAGGTGCTGAAGCTGGAAAAAATCCTGTTTCAACCCGAAGCCGCGGACGATTTCACGCTGTAAGCACAGCGCCACGCCATAGCAAACGTGTCGCGCCGCATCGTGGCGCCAGCCTGATGCCAGCCGCCTCGACACACGACTCGCGCGTGGCCGACCGCTGCGCTATCCGCCAGCCGGCGTTTCCTGACGGGTTGCCAAGCAGCGGGAAGCCGGTGTATCGTGTGCGCTGCTAACGCGGGGGTCCTGCGTCGCACGGAGGTTGGAAGTCCGTGTTGCGTGGGTGAGAAATACCCTTTGAACCTGATCTGGATAATGCCAGCGCAGGGAAGCGTACGGATTTCGCGCTCCAGCTTTATCGCCTCACCTCTCGCGATTTCCGACAACTTCCGTCTCGTCTCCTGCTTAGCCGCCCCACATAGCTTTGCAACGGAGATACGCATGAACGCCAACCCGAAGTTCCTTTCCGCCGACGCGCACGTCGACGAAGCCGCTGTCGCGCCGCTGCCGAATTCCCGCAAGGTCTACGTGACCGGCTCGCGTCCCGACATCCGCGTGCCGATGCGCGAAATCTCGCAGGCCGACACGTCCGACAGCTTCGGCGGCGAAAAGAATCCGCCGGTCTATGTCTACGACACGTCGGGCCCCTACTCGGACCCGGACGCCAAAATCGACATCCGCGCCGGTCTGCCGGCACTGCGTCAGGCCTGGATCGAAGAGCGCGGCGACACCGAAGCGCTGACCGGCTTGTCGAGCGACTTCGGCCGCGAACGCGCCGCCGACACGGCAACCGCCGACCTGCGCTTCCAGGGCCTGCACCGCACGCCGCGCCGCGCGATCGCCGGCAAGAACGTCTCGCAGATGCACTACGCGCGCAAAGGCATCATCACGCCGGAAATGGAGTACATCGCGATTCGCGAAAACCAGCGCCGCGCCGAGTATCTGGAAAGCCTGAAGACGAGCGGCCCGAACGGCGAAAAGCTCGCCGCGATGATGGGCCGCCAGCATCCGGGCCAGGCGTTCGGCGCGAGCGCGTTCGGTCCGAACGGCCTCACCGAAATCACGCCGGAGTTCGTGCGCGAAGAGGTGGCGCGCGGCCGCGCGATCATCCCGAACAACATCAATCACCCGGAAAGCGAGCCGATGATCATCGGCCGCAACTTCCTCGTGAAGGTGAATGCGAACATCGGCAATTCAGCGGTGACGTCTTCCATCGGCGAGGAAGTCGACAAGATGACGTGGGCGATCCGCTGGGGCGGCGACACGGTGATGGACCTGTCCACCGGCAAGCACATTCACGAAACGCGCGAGTGGATCATCCGCAATAGCCCAGTGCCGATCGGCACGGTGCCGATCTACCAGGCGCTCGAAAAGGTCAACGGCAAGGCCGAAGACCTGACGTGGGAAATCTTCCGCGACACGCTGATCGAACAGGCCGAGCAAGGCGTCGACTACTTCACGATTCATGCGGGCGTGCGTCTGCAATACGTGCCGCTCACGGCCAAACGCATGACGGGCATCGTCTCGCGCGGCGGCTCGATCATGGCGAAATGGTGTCTCGCTCATCACAAGGAAAGCTTCCTGTACGAGCACTTCGAAGACATCTGCGAAATCATGAAGGCGTATGACGTGGCCTTCTCGCTGGGCGACGGCCTGCGCCCCGGCTCGATCTACGACGCCAACGACGAAGCGCAGCTCGGCGAATTGAAGACGCTCGGCGAACTCACGCAGATCGCGTGGAAGCACGACGTGCAGACCATGATCGAAGGCCCCGGCCACGTGCCGATGCAACTCATCAAGGAAAACATGGATCTGCAACTGGAATGGTGCGACGAAGCGCCGTTCTACACGCTGGGACCGCTGACCACGGACATCGCGCCGGGCTACGACCACATCACGTCGGGCATTGGCGCTGCGATGATCGGCTGGTTCGGCACGGCCATGCTGTGCTACGTCACGCCGAAGGAGCACCTCGGCTTGCCGAACAAGGACGACGTCAAGACCGGCATCATCACCTACAAGCTCGCCGCGCACGCCGCCGATCTGGCGAAGGGCCATCCCGGCGCGCAGGTGCGTGACAACGCGCTTTCGAAAGCGCGCTTCGAATTCCGCTGGGAAGACCAGTTCAACCTCGGTCTCGATCCGGACAAGGCGCGCGAATTCCACGACGAAACGCTGCCGAAGGATTCGGCCAAGGTCGCGCATTTCTGTTCGATGTGCGGGCCGCACTTCTGCTCGATGAAAATCACGCAGGACGTGCGCGAGTTCGCCGCGCAACAAGGCGTCACCGACGACGAAGCGCTGAAGAAAGGTATGGAAGTGAAGTCGATCGAGTTCATGAAGAAAGGCGCCGAGATTTATCAGCGGCAGTAAGGTTCGGACGCGGATGCACCGTTAGCGCTGCGCGGTTCCATCCGCCATCCGGTCCGCCAGACCTCTGCATTGCAGTATCGAAGCCCGCCACCAGCGGGCTTTTGCGTTTCCAGCGGCCGGGCACGCCGCGTGCTGCATGAAGGGAAACATTTGATTACGAAACCGTCAGTTCGTTGACAGGTGCACACATCCGGACACGGGCTGCGGCGATAACATCAAATGGAAGAACGGTGACTACTTCCAATCACAAGTACCGGAGTCAGCATCATGAAATCGATTCGTCAAATCAGTACGCTCGCGGCCATCGTGGCAGCGGTGGTCAGTCTTTCCGCGTGTGAAGGCATGAGCCGGCAGGGCCGTGATACGGCCATCGGCGCAGGCCTGGGCGGCGCGGCGGGCGCGGCGGTCGGCGGCAATGCGCTGTCGACGATCGGCGGTGCGGCGGCGGGCGGAGTCATCGGGCATGAGGTGGGCAAGTAACCGGACGCCCGGTCTTCGCGCTATCCATGACACAAAGGTGAGTCCGGCGATGCGCGGCTCACAGAGAGCCGGACGCGCTGCTTCCCGGGCGGGCGAGATGTCTCCGATGCCCGTTTTCAAGTGACGCTGCAATAAGGTGAAATAAGCCGTTACGGATTTGCAATCCGGTTGGCGCGGGAGCAGCGTAAGCTGATGCCCTGTCGCCCCAACGGCGGCGTTCGATTCAACCAGGAGCGCGTCATGAAGTCCCGCCTCATCAACACGGTGTGTGCGATCGGCCGGCGGTTGCCGCGGCCCTTTTCCGGTGATTCCTCGCCACGTCTTTCCAACACGGGTATTGCGCTTGGAGGTGTGGTCTGTGTTCTCACGCTCTCCGGTTGCTATTACCCATACGGCTACTACCCGGCCGGCTACTACCCGCCGTACTACGCCACGGTGCCGGCCACTGCTACTCAGCAACAAGTGCCCGTCGGGCAAGTCGACTCATCCGCAGGTCAACAGCAGCAGCAACAGGCGCAGGCGCAAGCGGCTCAGCAAAGCTCGCCGCCCACTTACGCGGTCGCCGCCCCGCCGGTTTATGTTGCGCCGGCTTATCCCGTCTACTATCCGCCACCGGTCTATCCGGCCTATTACGGCTATCCGGGCTGGTACGCGCCGTCGGTCTCGATCGGTTTCGGGTTCGGCGGTTACTGGGGCGGCGGTCATGGTTATGGGGGTGGATGGGGCGGTCACGGACATGGGCACTGACAGCCGCCTTACGATTCACCCTCGCCCGACGTTTCGCCCGATGCTCACCCCGCATGGACCCGCGCATCGCTCGTCGTGTCGCTCGTCGTCTCGCGCACCGTGCGGCCCCGCGCGGGCGCAAGACGCGCTCCCAGCCCCTGTCTGCTTCGCCCGTAGTTTCCCTTCTTGACGCAGCCCGACGGGGTTCTATGCTTCGGTAAGCCGCACACAGTATCTGCTTAAAAAGGCGCCCCGGCCCGTCCCGCACGTGCTGCCGTCGGCACCCATCCGTCATGCCAGAGCGACGCGCCCCTTCAGGCGGAGTGGCGCGTCGAGTTCGAACAACAACGAAGGAGACGTGATGTTCCACCAGCTACTCACTCCTGTCGGCAATTCGCTATTGCCCTCGTTCCTCGTCGCGGCCCTGCCGATCATCGTCGTGCTGCTTCTGCTTGGCTGGGCGCGCCGGCCGGCGTGGCAGGCTTCGCTCGCGGGGTTGATCGTCGGCCTGATCGTGGCGGTCTTTGTCTGGCAGTTTCCGGTGGGACTCGCGGTCAATTCGGTGGTCGCCGGCGCCGTGTTCGCCTGCTGGCCGGTCATGTGGATCGTGTTCACGGCGATCCTGCTTTACAACATCTCGCAGCGCTCGGGCCGCTTTGCGGCCTTTCGCATGTGGATGATCGACAACCTGCCGAACGACCGGCGCGTCGTGCTGGTGGTGATCGGGTTTTCGTTCGGCGCGCTGCTCGAAGGGATTTCCGGCTTCGGCACGCCGGTCGCCATTACCAGTTCGTTGCTGATTCTGCTCGGCTTTCCCACGCTCGAAGCGCTCACCTTCACGCTGATCTTCAATACCGCGCCGGTCGCCTTCGGCGCGCTCGGCGTGCCGATCACCGTGCTCGGCGCGGTCACGCACCTGCCGGCCGATTCGCTCGCCAAAATGGTCGGCCGCCAGTTGCCGTTCTTCGCCTTCCTGCTGCCCTTCTATGTCATCAGCGTCTATGCGGGCTTTCGCAACATGCTGAAGGTGTGGCCGGTGCTGCTGGTATCCGGCGCGAGCTTCGCGCTGACGCAGTTCGTCGCCTCGAACTTCGTGAACTACAGCCTGACCGACGTCCTGTCGTCGATGGTCTCGCTCATTCTGACGATTGCCTTCCTGCGCGTCTGGCGACCCGCAGCGGATCCGAAATTCGCGGTCAACATCGACCGGGTCGGCGAGGTGCGCGGCAAGATCGGCGGCGGCCAGGGCTGGTATCCGTGGATCATCGTGTCGGTCGTGGTGATCGTCTGGACCGTGGCGAAGATCTTCCTGATCGGCGACATCAAGGTGCCGTGGCCCGGCCTCGACAAGGCCGTGTTCATCACGCTGTACAACACGACGTATGGCGCGGTGTGGGACTTCCAGCCGCTCGCGACCGGCACTGCCATTCTGGTCGCCGCGCTGATCACCGCGTTCGTCGTCAAGCTGAGCCCGCGCGAGTTCGGCGCGGCCATCGCCGACACGTGGGTGCAGACGCGCATCGCCATCCTGACAGTGGCGACCATCGTCGGGCTCGCGTATCTGATGAATTACTCGGGCCTCACGTACACGCTCGGGCTGGGCGTTGCCTCGGTCGGACCGTTCTTCCCGCTGGTGTCGGCGTTCCTCGGCTGGGTCGCGGTGTTCCTGTCCGGCAGCGATACGTCCGGCAACGCGCTGTTCGGCAACCTGCAGGTGGTGGCGGCCAACCAGTTGAATCTCAACCCGATCCTGATGGCGGCGACGAACTCGTCGGGCGGCGTGATGGGCAAGATGATCTCGCCGCAAAACATCTCGACCGGCGTGGCGACCACCGAACTCAAAGGCAAGGAGGGCGTGGTGTTCGCCAAAACGTTCAAGCATTCAATGCTGCTGACGGTACTGCTCGGCGTGCTGGTCTGGGTGCAGCAGAATTTCCTGCAGTGGATGATTCCGCACTGAGCGGAGCGCATTGAGGCGAGTACGGGCGCGGCGGTCGTGCGGGTGGTGCGGGCCGCCCCCGCCCCCTTCCTTCGCTCATGCATTTCATGTCCGCCGTCTAAATGGTCGCCGCAAAATAATTCGCGGACTTCAAGCGGATACCCGCTCACGCTTGCGTGCTCCGTTCCACCACATTGCCCTGGTCGTAATTTTTCTCACATCAGCGTGAGAATTGCTCGTTTTGCGCGTGCCACTGCGGCCTTTACGATCACCACTATCAGACGCCTTTCATCTCCCGGATCTTGCCGTTTCATTCCAGCCTGAAACGTTTCGCGCGATAGCGCTGTTACGATGCGCGGGCGTCTCGACTCAACCGCGCGCGGCGCCACCCTCATGAATGCCAAGAACCTGCTGCAGTTGCTGATCCTCGCCGCCCTGTGGGGCGCCTCGTTCCTGTTTATCCGCGTCGGCGTAACCGACTTCGGCGTCGCACCGTTGATGGCGCTGCGCGTCGGCATCGGCGCGGCCTTTCTCGCCGTCGTGCTGATCGCGCGACGCCCGCTGCGCCAATCCGCGGCCATCCTGCGCACGCGAGCCTTCCCGCTGCTGGTGGTCGGCATCCTGAATTCGGCGGCGCCCTTCTGCCTGTTCGCCTATGCCGAGCTGACGCTGTCGGCGGGAGTGACCTCCGTGATCAATGCGAGCACGCCGCTGTGGGGCGCGCTGGTGGGCTTTGTCTGGCTGCGCGACCGGCTGAGCGCGCTACGCACGCTCGGGCTGGTGATTGGCTTTCTCGGCGTATTGATGCTGGTGTGGGATCAGATCGCCGCGCCGAACGGTACGCCCGCCACGCCGCTCACGACTGCGCTCGCGGCCGCCGCCGCGCTCGGCGCCACGCTGCTGTACGGCGTCGCCGCCAATTACACCAAGCGCCATCTGACGGGCGTCGACGCGCTGACCGTCGCTACGGGCACCATGACCGGCGCCACGCTCGTGCTGCTGCCGCTCGCCGTGATCTACTGGCCGGCGGCGCCGGTCTCGCTGCACGCATGGGGCGCGGTGATCGCGCTCGGCGTCGCGTGTACCGGCGTGGCATATATGCTGTTCTTCCATCTGATCGCGGTGGCCGGACCGGCGCGCGCCATTACCGTGACCTTCGTCATTCCGATCTTCGGCATTCTGTGGGGCGCGCTGTTTCTCGGCGAGAGCGTGTCGCCCGGCATGCTGGAAGGTTGCGGCGTAATCCTGGTCGGCACCGCGCTGGCCACCGGCGTCATCAAACGCCTGCCGTGGATCGGCACGCGCCGCGCGGATACCTGAAAACCGCTTCGTTCGCGCGACGCTTCCCGGCGTCGCCGATACTGCCGTTCTTCCCGCCGTCCCCAAGCCGCAGCAACTCCCAGGCACAAAAAAATAGCCCGCACTCCACAGGAGTGCGGGCGAAACCGTCGCCCTACGAGGATAGGCGACGGGGCCACCGAGGCCGCGCGCTACACGCGCGGGCCGTCATCGGGCTAAGCAGCGGTTCGTTGGCCGATGCTGGATGCTGGATGCTGGAGTCGTTGACCGGATCGCTGGATTGACGGCTCGCCGCAAACCCACGTGCGGCAAGCCGGCCCGGCTCCACGAACTTACAAAAGCAGCTTGTGTGCCAGTTTGTCAAACGACGGGAGCCATCAAGGGCAAACAGTTGATTCTTATTGGATTTTCTTACAGGAGAAAAAGATGGCGGCGGCCGGAAGGAAGGCTTTGAAAGTTACGTCACCGGGGTAACGTCACGTTACATGCGGCTGCACGAGGCGGCCGCATGTACGGTTGCCGTCGCGGAATACGGCAAGCGGTTCAGGACGGCGGCAAGGACGGTTCAAGGCGTCGGCCACTTCGTTCGACGCGCCGCCGTGTGCCGCATCCGCAAGCCGGTTGGCCGCCGCGCCTCGCGCGGGCTCAAGGCTGCGCCGCACACCAGCGCCAGGACGAGCAAGCTCGCGGCCCACATCCAGTAAGGAATCACGTCGAACATGGCCAACTCCCATTGAATGCCGGTTCGTACCGGTATTCTGCAAGCCAAGCAAAACACATGCGCACGCGGGCGATCTCTGTCCGGGCCGCGCGCTGCTTCATATCCGGCGATAGACATCCGGGCATAAAAAAACCCGCCCGGGAGTCAATCCCGGGCGGGTTCAGACATTCAGACGGTGCTCGAACCTGCTGCGCCTTAGTGCAACTGGTCAACCATCAGACTCATGATCTGCTTGGCCTGCGGGCTTTCGTCGATCGCGCCCTGGTCGTTGACCACGGCCACGCGCGTCTGGTCAGGCGTCACCGCGCGCACGTTCACGAGATACTGCTTGGCCACTTTCTCCTTCTTGCCGTGAAACACCTGGCTCCAGAAGCCCTGTTCCGCCGACGTCATATCCTTCGGATCGACGTAGCGCACGAAGTACAGGCCACGGGTCAGATCGCGGTCGTCGACGGTGAAATTGCTGCGGTCGAGCGCGAGGCCCACGCGCAACCAGGCGCGGTCATATGGCTCGCCGAGCGTGAGCTCCGTGGAGGAGAGCTGCGCCGATGTATTGTTCGCCGAATCCGCGTCCGGCGTGGGCTGCTGCGCGGACAACGCGACGTTTCGCGCCGCCGTGGCCGCAGCCGCCGACTTTGCGCCCGCCGTGGCCGCGTTAGGCGCCGTTTGCGCACCGGCCGGCGAGAGCTCGGCGCTTTGCGTGTCGCCCGGCTTGGTGCGCGAATCGGCCAGTGCCAGCGCTGCTTGCAGCCGCTTCAGATATTCCTGTTCGAGGCCCGGGTCGTTCGGCTTCGGCACCCAGGTGCTCGAATCGTTGTTCGTGCCGCTGAGCGCTTCACGCATGCCCTTCTGGCTGATGAACACATAGGTGCCGCCATTCGGCGCCGCTTCGAGACGCGTGCGGTACTTGTTGCGCTCCGAGGTCACATAGCTGTTGCCCATCGCCTTGGACAGCGTGTTGCGGATCAGGCCGTCGTTGATCTGAGCGTGCGTTTCGTTCCAGTCGGTTTCCATCACGCCCTTGTCGCGCTGGTCGACCACCAGCAGGAAACCCTGCTCCTGCCAGAAACGGCGAATCTGCGCCCATGCCTGATCTGGCGCCTTGTTGTCGATGACCAGCCAGCTTTCGGTGCCGTCGCGCTGGATATGCATGCCGGCGACCTGCGGCACCACCACCACGGAGTTGGCCGACGGCGCCTGCGCCTGGACCTGCTGGAGCGTGGACAACGAGGTTTCGCCGCCCTGCGGGGGCAACGAACGCTGATCGGCCGTCTCATCAATCATGTTCGGCGGTACGGCGAGTGACACCTGCTTCGATTTCGAGTCGCTCTTGTAGTCGATTTTGGTCGGCGACGACGTGCCGCAGCCGGCGACCAGACCGCCTGCCATCAGCATTACTGCAAACCGCTTGGTAAGACGAAGATCAGTCATGTTCGGGGAATCCTTCCGCTACGCCACGGCAAGTTTCCGTGGATCAACCCAACATTTTACCGATCCCGGCGACCCGTGTGCAAAAACCCGGGTTTGCGTGCGAATTAAGCAGCGTGAGCCGCTGGGAAATGGCACCCGATCTACTCACGCCAGGGATCTGGAACCGCCCTCGCGGCGCGCAGCTTCCCAGGGTTTCAGGCGACTGGTTTTCGCGCCTGAAACCGGCTTGCCGCGCGGCAGATTTAACAATTACCCACATTTCCCAAGCGCCTGTCAGATACACCCTACTTACTCGACAGTGTATTGATTCAACGGCCTTTTCCGGGCCTCTCGCACGGCTAATTTTGAGATCTCGAAATAGTCGAATACCGCTTCTGGTAACGGTCAGAAAACCTCAGTGATATCTTGAAATAGACATTTCAAGAAGCCTTCGAGGGCGCCAACCGAGAGACGACCATCATGCCAGTGCCCACCTTCTCCCCGACTCTCGCCGCCTGCGCAATGGCCATTGCCGTGTCGTGCGCCAGCGCCGATGCGCGCGCCCAATTGGGTGGCGCCATGCCGGATCAGGCGAGTTCGAACGCGACCGCGCCACGCAGCTTGCTGAACGGCGCGCTGCGCATGCGCACGCTGACCGACGCGGGCAACACGACCATCAACGAGTACGCCACGAACACCGGCCAGATCATCGCCTACACGTGGCAAGGGCCAACCATGCCCGACCTGCGCGCACTGCTCGGAACCTATGCCGGCTCGTATCGCGCGGGCGCCGAAGCAGCGACCGCCGACGGCAATCTGCATGTCTCGCGCGTGGCACGGCCGGACGTGGTCGTGGAATCCGGCGGGCCGATGCGCGGTTACGTGGGCCGCGCATGGCTGCCCGCGGCGCTGCCGGCCGGCGTCACGGCCGACGATTTCCAGTGACGCGCACAGCCTCGAGACTCCGCCTCCACCCCAGCTCACGACGCCATGAAATCCGCCCTTAGCCTTCCCGCCCTGCTCCTCGTCTGCGCCGCCTTTGCGGGGTGCGGCGGCGGTGGCGGCAGCACCCCGGCCGCCACGTCCCAGACCACTTCGGCCAGCAGCCCGGCCGCCGCGAGCGCGCCGCCGGCCGCCACGCCGCCCGCCGCGTCGAACGGCTCCGTACCGCAGTCGACTACGCCGAATATCCAGCCGATCATCGTCACCACCGCGCCAGGCTTGACGCGCAATATGCTGACGACGAGCGTCACCGTCTGCCAGCCCGGCACTGACAACTGCGCGACGATCGACAATGTCCAGGTCGACACCGGCTCGCACGGCTTGCGGATTCTCGCCTCCGCGCTGCCGGCGAGCCTCCCGCTCGCGGCAATCGCGTCGGGCGGCGGCATGGCGGGCGAGTGCGCGGTGTTCGGCGGCGGCTACACGTGGGGCGCGGTGCGCAGCGCGGACGTGCGCATGGCCGGCCAGCTGGCCGCGTCGATCCCGATCCAGACCATCGCCGACCCGGCGGTGCCCACCGTGCCCGCCGACTGCGCGGGCTCCGGCCGCGCCATGCAGACGGTGGCGGGCCTGCGCTCGAACGGCATTCTCGGCGTCGGCCTGTTCGCGGCCGACTGCGGCAGCGGCTGCGTCAATAGCGCGCTGCCGCGCTGGTACTACAGTTGCGACGCGAGCGGCGCCTGCCAGGCGAGCACGCAGGCGCTCGCGCAACAGGTGACCAATCCGGTCAGCCGCTTCGCGCTCGACAACAACGGCGTGGTGATCGACCTGCCGGCCATCGCCGACGCCGGCGCGGCGAGCGTATCGGGCTCGATGATCTTCGGCATCGGCACCCAGGCGAACAACACGCTCGGCGGCGCCAGCGTCCTCAAGGCGAATTCGGTGACGGGCTACGTCGTCACCACGAGCGGCGGCCAGACGTATTCGCAAAGCTATCTCGACAGCGGCTCGAACGGGCTCTTCTTCAGCAATAGCCAGTTGCCGCAGTGCGGCTTCTGGTACTGCCCGCCCTCGGTGCAGGCCGCGAGCGCCGCGATCACGGGCACGGACGGCGCGTCGAGCATGGTGTCGTTTGCGATCGGCAATTCGAGCGCGCTGTTCGCGTCGGCGAATAACGCGTTCAATAACCTTGCCGGCGTGGCCAGCAGCGGCTTCGGCTGGGGCCTGCCGTTCTTCTTCGGACGACGCGTCTATACGGCGATCGCCTCGCGCGAGACGTCGGCGGGACCAGGCCCTTACTACGCGTTCTGAGCGCGCGGCTTCTTTCGTCGCTGAAAATTCCCAAACTCGCCGAACGCACAGATTTGATATCCACCGACTGCGATAATTTCCGCTTTCCGGCTAACTGCCTTCCAGTTAGTTAGTCATGCAAATTCTGGAATTGTCGGCAGATGGAAGAACCCACTTTTTCGCTCGATCACTTCGAGCAGCTCGTTTATACGCAACAGCACGTCAAGGCTTCCATCCAGTTCATTGCCGCGCTCGCGCTTCTGCAGCAGAAGCGCGGCAAGCTGGACGGCTGCTTTCTTGCGTCGGGCATAGCCGATCTGCCGCCTGACGAGCAACGCCAACGCTTCTGCACACGCCTCGCGAGCGCGGCTTCGACCCTGTTCGCCGACCCGGCGTTCAAGCTGCCGCCCGAGTGCTTCAGGCTGTTGCTGACACTGCACGAATGGGTCGGCCTCGTCTTCTCCTCCACGGCATTCGGCAATGCGGACCATGTCGCCCGCAACCTGAATCCGCGCGGTCAGGAGAACGCCCAGTTTCTGCCGGGCGACAGCTTCGTCGAGAAACTCTGCGTTCTCTACTCCACGGAATCGGAACTCGAACTCGACTTCGCGGCGCTGTGGGCGTACAACAAATCCCTCGCCGCCTGTCTCGCGCTGGTATTGCTGGCGCCGGTCTTCAAGGGCTCGGCGAGTGCGCACATCAAGCGCGAGGCGCTGATGGAATGGCTTCCCGGCAAACTGCAGCAGATCGCCGACCTCGACGACCTGCCCACGGCCCTGCTGCACAACGCGTATATGTTTTGCAGCTATGCGGACACGCCGCGGCGGCACGAGATCAAACGCGACATCAATGCACTGGTGCGCCGCAAGCTGAACCAACTGGGGCTGACCGACCTTCCCGCGTCGCAGTTGTCGCCCGCAAAGAGCCGCAAGCAGCGTGGCAAAAAGCCGCTCATGCTGGTCGTGCTCGAATGGTTCGGCGGCGCCCATTCCATCTACCGCACGCACTCGCGCACGCTCGAAGCCGCGCGCGAGCATTTCGAGGTGGTGGCCTTCAGCTTCGGCTACGCTATCGACGACATCGGGCGCGCGGTGTTCGACCGCTTCATCGAACTGGAGGAACCGGAATACATCGGCGAATGTCTGAAAACAATTCGCGACTTTGCCGAGGCGGAACGTCCCGACGTGCTCTATATGCCGAGTGTCGGCATGTTCGCGCTGACGGTGTTCATGTCGAACCTGCGCGTTGCGCCGCTGCAGATCGCCGGGCTCGGCCATCCGGCCACGACTCACTCCGACAAGATCGACTACGTCAGCGTCGAGGAAGATTACGTCGGCGACCCGGCCTGCTTCAGCGAACGTCTGCTGAAGCTGCCGAAAGACGGTCAGCCGTACCGGCCGTCGGTGGCGCTGCCGGATATCGTCGCGGAAGTGCCGCCGTCACGTGAAACGCTGGAGGTGGTCATCACGGCCAGCGCAATGAAGCTCAATCCCGGCTTTCTCGAAGCGTGCCGCGAGATCGGCACGCGCGCTGCAACGCCTGTGGAGTTTCACTTCATGAGCGGCGTACCTTACGGTTTACCGCTCGAGCGCATGCGCGAAGTCATCCGCCAGGCGTTGCCGCGCGCGGTCGTGCACGGCTTTCACGATTACGCGGATTATCTGGCGCGGGTCAATCGCTCCGACCTCTTTCTCAGCCCGTTTCCGTTCGGCAATACCAACGGTATCGTCGACGCGCTCACGCTGGGTTTGCCCGGCATCTGCAAGCGCGGGCCGGAAGTGTTCGAACGGATCGACGGCGCGCTGTTCGAGCGCGTGGGCATGCCGTCGTGGGCGACAGCGGAGAGCGTTGAGGACTACATCGCCGCCGCCGTGCGAATGATCGATGCGCACGCTGAGCGCACGGCCTTGCGGCTGCGTCTGATTGACACGCAGGCGGTGGAGCGCTGCTTTGAAGGGCGGCCGCAGGCGTTTGGTGAAAGCGTGTTGCGACTGGTGCGGGACAAGCAGCGCCAACGCGAGGAGGCGGTGGTTTGAAGGTTGCGGTGGTTTGAAGGTTGCGGTGGTTTGAAGGTTGCGGTGGTTTGAAGGTCGTTGCGGCTTGCCTGCCCTCACGGCTTGCTTTGCCTCACGGCTTGCCATGCGCCGCAAGTTTCCTTGTGTCACCAATCACCACTCGACTTGCCATTGCCCGATGCGTTATTCCGTCGCGTTCGCGGCCGGGGTCACAAGATTCGCCGGTGCGAGCCAGTTGAATGCGCTCAGCGTCGGCCCGTGGAACGTGCACTCGGCGGCGGCTGGCGTGACGATCTTCTGCGGTTTGGCGGGCTTGAGCGAGAGTGCTTCGGTTGCCGAAGCGCCTGATGCCCCAGAAGCACCAACGGACACCGCCGAAGCCGGCAATGCCGCAGACGCCGCCTGTGCGCCCGAAGCGGTCAGCGGCGCTTTCGTCACTGAAGCCACAGACGCCACAGACGCAGGCACCCCCACATGCTCGATCGATCCCTCGACCACCACCCGCGAGCCGTTAATGCCTGAGCCCGCATGGGCGATCTTCAGCGTATCCGCCGACGTATCCGCCAGCTTGCTTCGCATCAACTGCTCGCACGCGTCCGTGTTCTTATAGACAGTCGTACAGCCCGCCAGCAAAGCAGCAGCCGTGACGCAGGCGATAAAGAGAATCCGAATCTTCATTGATGTTCCGTTTTTCAAGCCGTCGGCAATTGTAGCTTACGGGCCGCTTGACCTGCACCCGCTCAGCGCACCCGGTCGCGTGTCCATTCAATGCCGGAAGCAACGTACCGGCTGCATATGGCAACGGACATCTTCACGGCCTATCCACCGCGAGTAACACAGTGACTGCTTGACCGCAGCGGCTTGCACCGGCATCGTGTTGACCGGCCGCCGTCCTTCCAGCGCGCCGCCGGCTTCCCGGCCGTGCCTCGCGATCAACATCGCTTCGCCCTCTCAATCTTTCTCACTTTGTGCCGACCAGCTTTCCCGCATGTTCAGCCTTGCCCTGCTCGCTATCGCGGGTTACACCGCCACCAACATCGACAACCTGTTCGTGCTGCTCGCCTTCCTGGCGGAAGCGGGCGGCGAGCGGTGTCGCGTGATCGCCGGGCAGTGTGCCGGCTCGCTGACCTTGATCGTGGGGTCAATGCTGCTCGCCGCATTGCTGAAGCATCTGCCGGCGGGTTATGTCGGATTGCTCGGCATCCTGCCCATCGGCGTGGGACTCGCCAAAGCATGGGAGCGCTTTGGCCCCCGCAGCGCGCAACAGGAGGAAACGCGGCGGGCCGGCGGCGAGCCGCCCGCCGCACGCGCCTCATCCCGGTGGGTGGTGGCCTGCGTTGCCATCGCCAACGGTTCCGACAATCTCGCCGTCTATGTGCCGCTGTACGCAAGCCATTCACACAGCGAGGGTGCATTCATCTCGCTGGTCTTTATCGTGATGATCGGGCTCTGGTGCGCGGGCGCCGTATGGCTCGTCAAACATCCACTGCTCGGCGCGCCGATCCGGCGCTACGGCACGGCGCTGCTACCGCTGATCCTGGTGGTGATCGGCGTCTCGGTGATCGCGCAGAACGATACGCCGCGGATCATATTCGGGCTCTGAGTGACGACGAGCGGCACATCAGCAAGAGAATCGACGAAAAAAACGGCACGGTCCGTGCAAAGATGCGCAGCTGTCCAGCGCGCGATGTTGCATGACCGCCAGGCGCGCGACCGCTCAGTTCGCCGGCGTTTGCGGTTGCACGTAGGTACGTACGCCGGCGAGCGGTGAACCATAGCCGCCGGAATTCGCGTGGTTCGGCAAGCCGTTGACCAGTTGCGCGCGCGGATCGGTCGGATTCAGGTTCATTTCCCCTGCCTGCTGGTTGCCGTGCGTCGGATATTCGCTGCCTCGCGCTGCGTTCGGCATCAAACGCGTGCTGTTTTGCGGCGCATTCATGTCGTCCTGCGGACTCAGGCCTTGCGCTCCCGCCTGCGCGGCGATCGCGCACGCAGCCGCGCACAGTAACACCTGCCCTGCCCGCCACCTCCTCGATGTTCGTTTCATACCTGCCTCCAGCAAAATGAAATGAAAAGAAAAGAATCAGGTTGCGCTCGACACACGCCAGGCCCGCGCGCGACGGCAAACCCTGACCACCCCCTGACCACCATTTATACGCGCCATCTGACGCTTCGGATTCGCCCGGCGTGGCGCGACCTGCAGCAAACAGGAAAACTGGCTGCCCCGGTCATTTATTCCTCGCGTTCCCGGCTGCTGCGGCGCCACGCAGCAAATCGAGCAAGCGCCTATCCTTATGCCGATTGCCGATTTCCTTCCAGGCCGATCGAACCCGATAATGGACGCCATGAACCCTCGACCCAATCTCCAGACTCGCGCGTCGCGCACCGCGCTCGCCGCGTTGAGTGCGGCGCTGCTTCTCGCGGCCTGCGCCGGCCCGTCAGCCTCGACTTCCGCCTCTGCATCGGTCGATCCCGCGCTGCTCGACGCGGCCATTGCCGGACCGCAGCGCGGCGACAAGGCCCGCACGCGCGATATCTACCGTCATCCGAAAGAGACGCTGCAATTCTTCGAACTCGCGCCGTCACAAAGCGTGCTGGAGATCGAGCCGGGCGGCGGCTGGTATACGGAGATCCTCGCGCCGTATCTGCACGACCACGGCAAGCTCTTCGAGGCGCAGTACGACGGCCCGCAGGGCGGACCATCGGTGGAGGCACAGGCCGGCCGGGCTGCGTTCGCACGCAAGCTCGCGGCCACGCCCGCCGTCTACGGCAAGGTCGTGGTCGGCACGCTGCATGCGGGCCAGTTCAGCGGTTTTCCAGCCGATGCCAGCGTCGATGAGGTGCTGACCTTCCGCAATATCCACAACTGGATCAAGGACGGCCAGATCGACGCGAACCTGCGCGCCTTCTACGCAGCGCTCAAGCCGGGCGGCGCGCTCGGGGTCGAGGAACATCGCGCGGCGCCGGGCACCTCGCTGCAACAAACCATCGATACCGGCTACGTGACCGAAGACTACGTGATCGAACACGCGCGCGCGGCCGGCTTCGAGCTGGCCGGCAAGAGCGAGGTGAACAGCAACCCGCGTGACACGAAAAACTATCCCAACGGCGTCTGGTCGCTGCCGCCGACCTTCGAAGGCGGCGACGTCGACCGGGCGAAATACGCGGCGATCGGCGAATCGGACCGCATGACCTTGCGCTTCGTAAAACCGGCGCACTGATCGCGCACGGACGGGACGGCGCTTGACGCCGTCCCAATAATATGTTCCTATTGCGCACTATGTACCGCGCCCAGACCATCCTATCGCTACTACTAGCCCCCTCTACCGGGCTAGGTCTGCTGCTGCGCGCTTCTATCTGATACACCCGAAGCACCGCTCAATTCCCCAGTAACTGACCCAGCCCCGGTTTCCGACCGGCGGCCCAGTTATGTCTTTTCGTCGTCCGGTCGACTCCCAGCTATCTGGTCTCACCCAAGGACGATGAAAATGTTGAAGAACCCCGCTACCAAATATCGCTCGTTCAAGCCCATCGACTTGACGGATCGCCAGTGGCCGTCGCGCACCATCACGCAAGCGCCGATCTGGATGAGCACTGATCTGCGCGACGGCAATCAGTCGCTCTTCGAGCCGATGGATGCGCAGCGCAAGATGCGCATGTTCAAGACGCTGGCGCAGATCGGCTTCAAGGAAATCGAAGTCGCGTTTCCGTCCGCTTCGCAGACCGACTTCAATTTCGTGCGTGAGCTGATCGAAGGCGGCCATATCCCCGACGACGTCACGATCGAAGTCCTGACGCAAGCTCGCGACGATCTGATCCAGCGCACCTTTGAATCGTTGCGTGGCGTGCCGCGCGCCATCGTCCATCTGTACAACGCGACCGCGCCGGAATTCCGCAAGATCGTCTTCAATCTGGAGAAGAGCGGCGTGAAGGAACTCGCGCAAAACGCTGCGCGCACGATGAAGCGCATCGCCGCCACCATGCCGGAAACACAGTTCACGTTCCAGTACAGCCCGGAAGTGTTCAGCGGCACCGAAATCGAATTCGCCAAGGAAGTCTGCGACGCCGTGTTCGACATCTGGGAACCGACACCGGAGCACAAGGCGATCGTCAACCTGCCGGCCACCGTCGAAATGTCCACGCCGAACATCTACGCGGACCAGATCGAGTGGATGCACCGCAATCTCAAGCGCCGCGATTCGCTGGTCATCTCCGTGCATCCGCATAACGATCGCGGCACTGCCGTGGCCGCGGCCGAACTCGCCGTGATGGCCGGCGCGGATCGTATCGAAGGCTGTTTGTTCGGCAACGGCGAGCGCACCGGTAACGTCGATCTCGTTACGCTCGCATTGAACCTGTACACGCAGGGCGTCGATCCGGGCCTCGACTTCTCCAACATCAACGAAGTCGCGCGTACCGCGGAAGAGTGCACGCAATTGCCGATCCATCCGCGTCATCCGTATGTCGGCGATCTGGTGTTCACCGCCTTTTCGGGTTCGCATCAGGATGCGATCAAGAAGGGCTTTGCGGTGCAAAAACCGGATGCAATGTGGGAAGTGCCCTATATGCCGATCGATCCGGCCGATCTGGGCCGCACCTACGATTCGGTGATTCGCGTGAACAGCCAGTCGGGCAAAGGCGGCATTGCCTATCTGCTCGAACAGGGCTACGGCGTGGTGTTGCCGCGCCGCCTGCAAGTGGATTTCAGCTCGGCCGTGCAGCGCTTCACCGACGATAGCGGCCAGGAAGTCACCTCCGCGCAGATCTGGGAATTGTTCCAGCAGGAATATGTGCAGAACGCCACGCCGATCCATTACGTCGGCCATAGCCTGTCCGAGCGCGACGGACGCGAGCACATCAAGCTCACGGTCGATATCGACGGCACGCGGCGTGTGCTGAACGGCGCTGGTAATGGTCCGCTCGACGCGTTGATGCACGCGATCGGCGTGCCGGTGCGCATTCAACATTATGAAGAGCGCGCGTTGACTCAAGGTGCCGATGCACGCGCGGTGGCGGTTGCCGAAATGGCCGGAGCCGATGTGGCCGGCAGCGCATTCGGCGTCGGTATCGATGCCAATCTGGTGACGGCTTCGATTCGCGCGGTGATCAGCGGTGTGAATCGCGCTTACGCACGAGTCAATGCGCAAGCGAAGGAGCGCTTCTTCGAGGCCGCCATGAACGATGCTACGGAAAGCGTGGGCGTTTAAGGTTTGAGGAGCGTGGCTGCGATTTCGTAGCGCGAACGTTCAAAGGGGGCGTTGTTCAACGCCCCCTTTTCTTTTGACCCGCTGCCCCGCTGCGCTGCTGAATTGCTGAATTGCGGCATAGCTACCGCCACTGCCTTACTGCTTCTCGGATCAGTTCGGTGCAGTCCACTCATCCGGCAGACTGTGCGTCAGCGTAGACACGAATCGCTCGGTTTCCGGCGCACGCGGCTGCATGAAGATCTGGCGCGACGGACCGGCCTCCACCACCACGCCGTTATTCAGAAACACCACGTCGCGCGCGATCGTCGCGGCAAGCCGCAGGTCGTGCGTGGCCATCAGCATGGTCATACCTTCGGTGGCGAGTTGCTTGAGCACCTCCACCACTTCCGCGGCGAGACCGGGATCGAGCGCCGAGGTCGGCTCGTCACATAGCAACACTTCCGGCGACGGCGCCAACGCCCGCGCAATCGCCACACGCTGCTGCTGACCGCCGGACAGCGTCGAAGGCCACGCATCCGCCTTCTGCGCGATGCCGACTTTCTCCAGCAATTCGTCGGCGCGAACCCGCGCCTTGTCCTTGTCCCACTTCAGCACGGTCAGCAAACCTTCCATCACGTTCTGCCGCACCGTGAGATGCGGAAAGAGCTGGAAGTTCTGAAACACCATGCCCGTGCGACGGCGAATCGTCAGTACCGTTTCGCGCGAGGGTTTGTGCTCGCGGCTGAATTCCAGCCGCTGGTCGCCGAGTTCGAGCGAACCGGACTCCGGAATCTCGAGCAGATTCACGCAACGCAGCAGCGTGCTTTTACCGCTGCCTGACGGACCGATCAATGCGGTGACATTGCCCGAGGCAAGTTGAAGATCGACCGAGTTCAGTACCCGTTGGCCGCCGAAGTACTTGTCGATTTTTTCCAGTCGGATCATCAGTTGCCTGCATGGAAAAGTGCGTGGCGGCCGAATTTGCGCTCGAGCCTGACCTGCGCCGACGACAACACCGAACTGAAGACCAGATAAACCAGGGCCGCCTCGGTGTACAGGATCAGCGGCTCGTAAGTCACCGACGCGATCCGCTGCGCCGCCTGAAACACTTCAGGCACGGTCAGCACCGCGGCGAGCGAGGTGTCTTTCACCAGCGCGATAAACGAATTCGACAAGGGCGGCAGCGCAACGCGCGCCGCTTGCGGCAGGATGGCGCGGCGCAAGGCCTGCTCGCGCGTCATACCCATCGAATACGCTGCTTCCCACTGCCCTTTCGGAATCGACTCGATCACGCCGCGTATCACTTCGGAGTTGTACGCGCCTACATTCAACGAAAAGCCGATGATCGCCGCCGTCAACGGATCGAGCACGATGCCCACGTTCGGCAATCCGTAGAAGATCACGAATAGTTGCACGAGCAACGGTGAGCCGCGAAACAGCCACACGTAGAAGCGCACGATCGCCACGGCCCACTTCGGTCCGAACAGACGCACCAGTGCGACGAGGAACGCGAGCGCCAGCCCGATCGCAAACGATATCAGCGTGAGCGGCACAGTGAACACGAGCCCCGCATACAGCAGGGGCCACAGCGACTGCGCCATCAGATGCAACCATGCCGGCATGATTCGGACTCGCGGAAAGGCGTTTACTGGGAGACGTCCTTGCCGAAATACTTCTGGGAAATCTTCGCGTAGGTGCCGTCTTTCCTGATGCCGGCGAGCGCCTTGTTGATCGCCGCCTGCAATTCGGGGTTGCCCTTCCTGATCAGCACGGCGGACTTGTCGCTGCTGTCGGTCGAGGTGTCGAGCGCGGCGATCTTCACCTTTGCGTCCGGCTTGTGCTTCTTGAAGTCGAGGAACGACAGCGAGTCGTTGACGGTGGCATCCACACGGCCCGAGGTCAGCAGGTCGATCGACTCATTGAAGCCCTGCACGGGAATCACTTCCGCGCCGTGCGCGGCTGCGATCTTGCCGAAGTTGCTGGTCAGCGTGTTGGCCGACTTCTTGCCCTTCAGGTCGTCGAAATTCTTGATCGTGGTGTTGTTCGACTGCACGATCAACGCTGCATGCGAAGTGATGTACGGGTCGGAGAAATCGTATTTGACCTTGCGCGCGTCGGTAATGGCCACTTCGTTGATCACCGCGTCGTAACGGTTCACGTCGAGACCCGCGATCAGACCGTCCCATTTGCCTTCGACGAATTGCGGCTTGACGCCGAGACGCTGCGCAATTGCCGTGCCGATTTCCACGTCGAAGCCGGTCAGCTTGCCGGATTCGTCGTGATACGTGAATGGCGCATAGGTGCCTTCGGTGCCGATCCTGAACACGCCGGCGGATTTGATCTGCGCGAGTTCATCGGCGGCGAATGCGGAGCTCACGGCCACCGCCTGGAACAACGCGATCAGCAGAATGGAACGAATCGATTTCATCAGGCGGCTCCGTCAAATATGCCACGTCGGTGGCTTGGTCTTGTGTTGGACAGTCCCCGCCGGCGCTTGAGCCCGGCTGAGTGGGCGGACTGTAGCAAATGGCCTGGGTTTTTACAAAGGATCAGGTTTTCGATCCATATGCGCTCGCGTGCTAAGCGAACAGCCATGACCTCTGGTGTGACGTGGATTTCAACTCTACAGCAGATAGAACAGGCGCGGCATGCATCGCAACATGGAACGCATGTTGCGCGCCATCGGGGAAAACGCGAGAGGAGTGCTGCCGGAGCGAACGCCCGGCATGGAAAAACGGGTGGCGCCGCATTCGATGGCGGCGCCACCCGTGGGACTGCCAATAGCCTACCGCTCCACCGGCTGCGGCTCCTTGCGCTTGTTGGCGACCCGGATCGCGTCGAAGTAAGCGCCGTTGGGCGGGCGCTTCAGATAACGGCCCGCACCGCGCACCGCGCGCAACTCGCCGTCGGTCCAGGCGAGTGCGCCGCGCGTGAGCGTGTGCATCACCACGCCTTGCACGGTCATGCCTTCGAACACGTTGAAGTCCACCTTCTGATGATGCGTCTTCACCGAGATCGTCTTGCTCGCGTTCGGATCCCACACCACCAGGTCGGCATCCGCACCGACCCGCACCGCCCCTTTACGCGGGTACAGGTTGAAAATCTGCGCGGCGTTCGTCGAGGTGATGCGCACGAACTCGTTAGGCGTGAGACGCCCGGAATTCACGCCGTGATGCCAGAGCACCGCCATCCGGTCTTCCACGCCGCCGCAGCCGTTCGGGATCTTCGTGAAATCCTCGCGGCCCATAGCCTTCTGCGACGCGCAGAAGACGCAGTGATCGGTCGCCGTGGTATGCAGCTGGCCGGCTTGCAAACCCCGCCACAACGCCTCGCGATGCTCGGCCGAGCGGAACGGCGGGCTCATCACGTGGGCCGCCGCGCGGGTCCAGTCGGGATCGCGATACACCGCTTCGTCGATTACCAGATGCCCCGGCAGCACCTCGCCGAATACGCGCAGACCTTCGCTCCGCGCGCGCGCGATTGCATCGACCGCGTCTTTTGCGGACACGTGCACGATATACACCGGCACGCCCAGCACCTGCGCGATCCGGATCGCGCGGTTGGCCGCTTCGCCCTCCACTTCGGGCGGCCGCGACAACGGATGCGCTTCCGGACCGGTAAAGCCTTTCGCCAGCAATTGACGCTGCAACTGGAACACCAGTTCACCGTTTTCCGCATGCACGGTGGGCAGCGCGCCGAGTTCGAGCGAACGGGAGAAGCTGTTCACCAGCACTTCGTCGTCGGCCATGATCGCGTTTTTATAGGCCATGAAGTGCTTGAAACTCGACACGCCGTGTTCGTGCACCAGTGTGCCCATGTCGCGATAGACCGAGTCGTCCCACCATGTCACGGCGACATGAAAGCCGTAGTCCGAAGACGCTTTCTCGGCCCAGCCGCGCCATTCCTTGAAGGCCTCCATTAGCGGCTGCTTCGGGCTCGGAATCACGAAGTCGATGATGCTCGTGGTGCCGCCCGACAAACCCGCCGCTGTGCCGGTGTAGAAATCGTCGCTCGCCGTGGTGCCCATGAACGGCAATTCCATGTGCGTGTGCGGGTCGATACCGCCGGGCATCACATACTGCCCGCCCGCGTCGACGATCGTGGCGCCGGCCGGCGCCTGCAGATCCTCGCCGATCTGCAGGATCGTGCCGCCGTCCTGCGGGTCCGCGCACAACACGTCCGCACGATACGTGTTCTCCGCGTCGATAATCGTGCCGCCACGAATCAGGGTCGTCATGTTGCCGCCTCCTTATGAACTGCTGGTTTCGTTGCTGCGTACTTCGTTCCTGTTCATGCACTCGCCACGCGCGCACTGGGCCCCTTGCTCAGCTTCATCCACGCGCTATATACGATCGACGCCAACGCGAGTCCGACAAACCAGGCATACGTATAGAGCGTATTGAAGATCGCCGGCACGTTGGGAAACGACGCCGGAAACGCGGTGTGCAGGAAGCCCGGCAAGTTCGGCAGCACGCCGATCACGAGCGCGACCACCGCGCCGATATTCCAGCCGCCGGTGTAGCTGTACTCGCCCTGTTCGTCGAACAGTTCACGCGTGTCCAGGCGCGTGCCGCGAATCAGGAAATAGTCGACCATCAGAATCCCCGCCACCGGACCGAGCAAGGCCGAATAGCCGACCAGCCATGTAAAGATATAACCCTGCGTGGTAGCGAGAATCTTCCACGGCATCATCACGATTGCGATGGTCGCGGTAATCATGCCGCCCACGCGATACGAAATACCTTTGGGCCACAGGCTCGAAAAATCATAGGCCGGACCGACGAGATTTGCCGCGAGATTGCAGCACATGGTGTCGAGCGTCAGGATGATCAGCGCGACGCCCACGCCAATGCCGGTCATGCGGCTCGTCAGGTCGATCGGATCCCAGATCGCCTTGCCGTAAATCACCACGGTAGCCGACGTGACGACCACCGAAATCACCGAGAGCAATGCCATCGGCACCGGCAAGCCGACTGACTGGCCGATGATCTGATCGCGCTGCGTTCTGGCAAAACGCGTGAAGTCGGGAATATTCAATGCGAGCGTGGCCCAGAAACCGACCATTGCCGTGAGGCCGGGCCAGAAGGTGATCCAGAACATGCCCTCTTTCTTGCCGCCCGGCACGAATTGCGACGGCGCCGACAGCATCGAGCCCAAACCGCCCGCTTTCGATGTCGCCCACCACACGAGCGCAATGCACATCACGATCTTGATCGGCGCGGACCAGCTTTCGAGCCAGCGGATCGAATCGGTGCCATGCACGATGAAGTAGATCTGCAGCGCCCAGAACACGAGAAAACAGGCCAGTTGCGCAAGCGAGATGTCGAGGAACGGCAAAGCCGCGCCGTGCAGCGCGTTGCCGGTGAGAATGTTCAGCAGCGTATAGATCGCGCTGCCGCCGAGCCACGTCTGAATCCCGTACCAGCCACAGGCGACGATCGCGCGCAGCATCGCCGGCAATTTGGCGCCCTGCGTGCCGAACGAGGAGCGCACCAGCACCGCGTACGGAATGCCGTGCTTCGCGCCCGCATGGCCAATCAGCAGCATCGGCGCCAGCACGATCAGGTTGCCGAGCAGCACGGTCATCACGGCTTGCCACGGCGACATGCCCTCTTCCGTCAAACCGGCGGCGAGCATGTAGGACGCGATGTTCATCACCATCCCTACCCAGAGCGCCGCGAAGTGATACCACTTCCATGTGCGCTGCGCGATACCGGTCGGCGCCAAGTCGTCGTTGTAAAGACTGCTGCCCTGCACGCCGGCTGCGAACTGCGGGTCGGCGGGTTGCGCTGTCTGCTTCATCTAGGGATCTCCACTCGATCGTTGAGGCCCGCGCGGCTCTAATGGCGCGTCGGGCCCTGGGGAATGACAGGTTCAGTACTAGCGCTGCGTGTCCTGCAACCACGTCGTGTTTCAGGCGGCTTTCGCCGCGTGGGCATGCGCGGGCTCGGCGGTTTCAGCCGCGTCCGCCGTTGCGCCTTGTCCGGCACCCACTCGCGCCGGGTTGTTCGGATGCGTGGTCCAGTTCGCGTACTCGCCGTTGTCCACGCGTTCCATCGTGATGCACTGCTCGACCGGACACACGTGCATGCACAGATTGCAGCCGACACATTCGGAGTCCATCACTTCAAAATGCCGGACGCCATCTTTTTCTTTCATGATCGCCTGGTGAGCCGTGTCTTCGCAGGCGATATGGCACAGGCCACACTGAATGCACTTGTCCTGATCGATGCGCGCCTTGATGTCGTATTTGAGGTTCAGGTATTTCCAGTCGGTGACATTCGGCACGGCGCGGCCGCAAATGTCGTCGAGCGTTGCGTAACCTTTTTCGTCCATCCAGTTGGAGAGGCCGTCGGCGAGATCGGAAACGATACGGAATCCGTAGTGCATCGCCGCCGTGCAGACCTGCACGCTGCCCGCGCCAAGCACCATGAATTCGGCGGCGTCGCGCCATGAGGAGATTCCGCCGATACCGGAAATCGGCAGGTTCGGCGTTTCTACGTCGCGCGCGATTTCCGCCACCATGTTCAGCGCGATCGGCTTCACGGCCGGGCCGCAGTAGCCGCCGTGCGTGCCTTTGCCGTCGACCATCGGCAACGGCGACATTGCATCGAGATCGACGGCCACGATCGAGTTGATCGTGTTGATCAGCGACACGCCGTCCGCGCCGCCTTTATAGGCCGCGCGCGAACCCAGACGAATGTCGCTGATGTTCGGCGTCAGTTTGACGAGGCACGGCAGTTTCGTGCCCTCCTTGACCCAGCGCGTGACCATCTCCACGTACTCGGGCACCTGGCCCACCGCCGCACCCATGCCGCGTTCGCTCATGCCATGCGGGCAGCCGAAATTCAGTTCGACCGCATCCGCGCCGGTGTCCTCGACGAGCGGCAGAATCCATTTCCAGTCGCGTTCGTTGCACGGCACCATCAGCGAGACGATCATCGCGCGATCGGGCCAATCGCGTTTGACTTGCGCGATTTCCTTCAGATTGACGTCGAGCGGACGGTCGGTGATCAGTTCGATGTTGTTCAGGCCTGCGATACGCTGGCCGTTCCATTGCACCGCGCCGTAGCGCGAGCTAACGTTCACCACGTGCGGGTCGAGGCCAAGCGTCTTCCACACCACGCCGCCCCAGCCCGCCTCGAAGGCGCGGTTCACGTTATAGGCTTTGTCGGTCGGCGGCGCGGAGGCGAGCCAGAAGGGATTCGGCGAAGTGATGCCGGCAATCGTACAGCGCAGATCGGCCATGTTCGGCTCCTTGGGGACTGCTGTTTTTTGTCTGTTTTCGTTACGTGATTTGGCTCGATTCGCTTCAGGCGGCTTTCGCCGCCGTGCGGGCGAACTGCGCATCGATGGCGGCAGCGGCGACCTTGCCGTCCTGCACCGCCTGCACCGTGAGATCGATGCCGCCAGTGGCCGCGCAATCGCCGCCGGCCCATACGTTTGCCAGCGAGGTCTGGCCGTTCGCGTCGACTGCGATACGGCTGCCGTCCAAGGTCAGCAACTCGCGCCCGATGCCGACCGGCACCAGCGTTTGACCGATCGCCTTGAGCACCATGTCGGCTTCGACTACGAAGCGCTCCTCGCCGCCATCATTCGACGTACGTACGAATTCGACACCCGTGACCACGCCGCCGTCGCCAATCAACCGCATCGGCGTGGCATGCGTGATGAGCGTCACGCCGCTGGTCTGCGCGAAGTCGCGCTCGGCCCAGGTGGCGCTCATCGCCTCGACGCCGCGCCGGTACACCATCGTCACCGACGCCGCGCCGAGCTTGCGGCTTTGCACGGCAGCATCCACCGCCGTATTGCCGCCGCCGATCACGACGACGCGCCGGCCCACCGGCACCGTGCCGAGGTCGCTCGTGCTGCGCACCTGTTCGATGAAGTCCACCGCGTTCATCACACCGCCAAGGTCTTCGCCTTCCATCGCGAGCGCCCGCACGCCGCCGAGGCCGATAGCGAGGAACACCGCGTCGTGCTGCTTGCGCAGCGTGTCGAGCTCGATATCGCGACCAAGCGCCACGCCATGTTTGATTTCGATACCGCCAACGGAGCACAGCCACGCCACTTCACGCTGCGCAAAATCATCGACGGTTTTGTAGGCGGCAATGCCGTATTCGTTCAGGCCGCCGGCTTTTTCGTGAGCGTCGTAGATCGTCACGTTATGGCCGGCGAGCGCAAGCCGATGCGCGCAGGAGAGTCCCGCCGGCCCCGCGCCGACCACCGCAACGTGCCGTCCGGTTTCGGCCGCGCGCTTGAACAGCACTTCGCCGCGCGCCATCGCCCAGTCCGTCGCATGACGTTGCAGCGCACCGATCGCCACTGGTTTCGCATCCTGATGGTTGCGCACGCAAGCGCCTTCACAAAGAATTTCCGTGGGGCAGACGCGTGCGCACATGCCGCCCATCGGGTTGGCCGACAGAATGTCCACGGCCGCGCCCTTCAGATTGCCGTTGCTGATCTTGCGGATGAAACTGGGAATGTCGATCTGCGTGGGGCACGCGTTCACGCACGGCGCGTCGTAACAGTAATGACAGCGGCTCGCCGCCGCGGCCGCGGCGCTCGCGTCGAGCAGCGGTGCGATGTCAGAGAACTCGCACGAGAGCTGCTCGGGCGACAGGCGCTGGGCCGCAATGTCGCCGGTTTGCTTGATGGCCATACTCGTTCCTTCTTCGATGTGAGGACGTAGCCGCTCCCGCCGGCCGCGCTTCGAGCGCAGCCGGGACGGCTTGTTTTATGGGCACTACGGTAAAGCGGGTGAAACGACCGCAACCGCCGGATCGCTACGACGTCGTCATGAAACCGGCTCGCACGCACGCTCCAGCATGGCGTGCAGCAGCACGTTGGCGCCCGCCTCGATCCACTCGAAGGTGGCGTCTTCGATCTCGTTGTGACTGATGCCGTCCACGCATGGCACGAACACCATCGAAGTCGGCGCGACCTGGGACAGATAACAGGCATCGTGACCCGCACCGGACACCATGTTGCGATGCGGATAACCGAAGCGTTCCGCGGCCGCGCGCACGGACTTAATGCAGGCTTCGTCGAACGCGACGGGCGCGTAATAAAAGATCTGCTCCAGCTCGGTTTCAAGACCAATACCGTTTGCGATATCCGCGACGCCCTGGCGTAATGCGCCATCCATTTTCGCGAGCACCGCATCGTCCGGATGGCGGAAATCGACGGTGAAAAACACGCGGCCCGGAATCACGTTGCGCGAGTTCGGATAGACCTGCATCATGCCGACGGTCGCGCAGCCGAACGGCGCGTTGTCCAGACCAATGCGATTGACCAGATCGACCACGCGCGCGGCGCCGAGCAAGGCATCGCGGCGGCGCGGCATGGGCGTCGGCCCCGCGTGCGCCTCCTGTCCCGTCAGCGTGATTTCGTACCAGCGCTGGCCTTGCGCGTCGGTCACCACGCCGATGGTTTTCTGTTCGGCTTCGAGAATCGGTCCCTGTTCGATATGCAATTCGAACGCCGCGTGCAGCGGACGCCCACCGCACGGCAGATCGCCCGCATAGCCGATACGCTTGAGTTCCTCGCCGATGGTCTTGCCATCCACGTCCTTGCGCGAAAGGCCGTAGTCGATCGTGAACACGCCGGCGAACACGCCCGAGGCCACCATTGCCGGCGCGAAGCGCGAGCCTTCCTCGTTGGTCCAGATCACCACTTCGACGGGATGCTCCGTCTCGATGCCGTGATCGTTCAGACTCCGAATCACTTCAAGACCGCCCAGCACACCGTAGATACCGTCAAAGCGGCCGCCGGTCGGCTGCGAGTCGGCGTGCGAACCGGTGACGACCGGCAGCGCGGCGGGATTGCGCCCGGCGCGGCGCATGAACACATTGCCCATCTGATCGACACTGACCGTGCAACCGGCTTGCTTCGCCCAACTGACTATCAGGTCGCGCCCTTCCTTGTCGAGGTCGGTCAGCGCGAGGCGGCAAACGCCGCCTTTGGGCGTTGCACCGATCTTTGCCATCGTCATCAGGCTGTCCCACAACCGCTTGCCGTCGACCTTGATCGACGTAGAGGGTTCGGCGTGTTTCAGCGCTTCGGATACCGCGTTCATTCGTCTCGCTCCTTTCGGTGGACCGACATAAAACTGGTGCATCGGCGGCGGGTTTTGGGGCGTAGCCGCACGGAGGCGGTGCACACGGGATGCCTTTGATCGCCTCTTATACAGAGGGCAAACCCTGGGGCATCGGCCGCTCTTCCAATCCTGTCCAGTTGGACAGGTTGTAGACGATTAAACTCGCCAAATCAACACCTTTCGTTCGGTGAGAAACATAGCGAGAAGCGTGCCATTGCATCGCAGCATGTGTTTGCCGCGGGTAGCGAATGCGCGTGTGGGTGCCGCGGCAAACGACTAGAATGAAGCGCGACGCGGCACACATGCCGCCGAAGGCGAACATGAGAGACGACGACGTGGCAGCCGACATCACGGAAAACGAAGAAACACGCGCACCTTTGCGGCGGCGCAAGGCACATATTCGCGAGTCGAATGAAGCGCATCTTCTGGCGTGCGCCGAGGCGGTTTTCGCCGAGCGCGGACTCGACGGCACCAGCACGGCAATGATCGCGGAGCGCGCAGGCTTGCCGAAAGCCAACCTGCATTACTACTTCCCGACAAAGCTCGCGCTATACCGGCGCGTGCTGGAGGATCTGTTCGAAGACTGGTATCGCGCGGCCGACACGTTCGAATGCAGCGACGATCCGGTCGAAGCGATCGGCGGCTACGTACGCGCGAAAATGGAATTATCGCGCCGCCGGCCGCTCGGCTCGAAGGTGTGGGCGAGCGAGATCATTCACGGCGCGGAGCACATGGAGGACATTCTCACGGAGCGCGTGAAGCCTTGGCTCGATAGCCGCGTGAAGGTGATCGACGACTGGATCGCGCGCGGGTTGCTTGCGCCGGTGAATGCGCAAACGCTGATGTACATGATCTGGGCGACGACTCAACATTACGCCGACTTCGACGCGCAGATTCGCGCGCTCAAAGGCAAGCGCGCGTTGACGCAGAAAGCGTTCGAGGCGACGACGGAGGAAGTCGTGCAGTTGGTGATTCGGGCGTGTGGGGCGGTCTCGCCGGAGAGGTCGGACCTGTTGGGGCAGAGCACCTGAGCGGCTTACCTAAGCGGCGCATCCAGGGGCAGAATTACGGCTTTAAACAGATGACTATCGAGAAAATCATGCAACGGAATCTGGTATCGAAGTCCGAGTTCAAAACCAGAGCGCTCGAGTTCTTTCGGCAAGTGGAATTTTCCGGCGAAAGCCTGATCGTGACGGACCACGGCAAACCCGTGCTTGAAGTGCGGCCCTACCGTCGAGCGGAACGGTGCCCGCTCGACGCGCTGCGCGGCACGGTTGTTAAATACGACAATCTCACCGCGTCTGCCGGTGAAGACGATTGTGAGGCGGCACGGTGAGTTCCGGTGTCAATAAGTCTCCAGATGCAGCCTCCCCTCCCGCTTGAGCCTCGCCCACAGCCCATCCCAATCCAGTTGATGCTGCTCGCCGATCTCCTTGAGCGCCTGTAGCACGCCATCTTCCATACCCTTCAACCCGCACACGTAAATATGCGTGTTATCGTCCCTGAGCATATGCGCCACGTCGACAGCGCGCTCGCGCATGGCATCCTGGACATAGCGCTTCGGTTGCCCCGGCGTACGCGAAAACGCCAGATTGGTATCGATAAAATCTTTCGGCAAATTCGTAAGCGGCCCAAAGTACGGCAACTCTTCTTTGGTCCGCGCGCCGAAGAACAGCATCAGCCTGCCCGTTGCGCCCTTCAAGCGGCGCCGGCGACGATACTCGGTCATCGCGCGCATCGGCGCTGAACCTGTACCCGTGCAGATCATCAGCAAATGCGAGTTCGGATGATTGGGCATCAGGAAGGTGCCGCCGAACGGGCCAATCACATTGACCGCCTCGCCCTTCTTCAGATCGCACAGGTAGTTCGAACACACGCCATCGGTCGAATCGCCGTGCTGCTGCGATACTCGTTTGACCGTCAGCGAGATGTTGTTATACCCCGGCCGTTCGCCGTCGCGCGGGCTCGCGATCGAATACTGGCGTGCGTGATGCGCGCGGCCGTCGGCAGTCGAGCCGGGCGGCAGGATGCCGATCGACTGTCCTTCCAGCACCGGAAACGGCATCGAGCCGAAATCCAGCACGATATGATGAATGTCGCTGTCGGTCGAACCATCGGTCAGCCGGTAGTTGCCGACCACCGTCGCGGTAGTCGGCGCCTTGTGCGTGTAGAGATTCACATAGGGCTTCGCCGCGGACCACGGCGGCACGACCGAACCCCGCACGGTATCCACTTCGATGCCGCTCGCGTCCACCGGGGTATCGCCGGACGCGCCCGCGCCCGACAGCTCGTCCGCCGCGGCCACGGCCATCGTGTTCTGTTCCGGCAGCACGTCCCACGTGAACTGCTCGTCGATCGGGTAAGCGTCGGCTTTCAGCACCGTGCGCCAGTTGTCGATCGCCCCGGTCGGACACGGCGGCACGCACGCCATGCAGCCGTTGCAGATATCCGCCTTGACCACGTAGTTGTTGTCGTCGTGCGTGATCGCATCGACCGGGCAAGTCTCTTCGCACGTATTGCAGCGAATGCAGATTTCCGGATCGATCAGATGCTGCCTGAGAACTTCGATCGATACTGGGCCGTTCATGACTTCCTCCACCTGGATATGCAGCGCAAGCGTGCCCCGCGCCGCCCGCGCGCTCAGTTAAAGCGCACGTATTCGAAATCGACCGGCTGACGGTTCACACCCATTGCCGGCGGCGCGATCCAGTTGGCGAACTTGCCGGCTTCGGTGACTCGCCCCATCAACGACGCGACGTACGCGCGGTCTTCCGGTGTGGCGAGCCATTTCGCTTCGTTGGCGGCCCATTCGGTTTCGCTGACCACGCGGCCGTCGGGCGATACGCGCGTGCCGGCGAACGTGCCGATCTGACGATTGAACGCTTTATGCGGCACCGTCATGCGGAAATCGATGCCGGCCTTTTCGAGTACCTTGTTCCAGCGCGCCACGCCCGCCACCGAATCCTTGATGTAATCGTCGCGCAGCACTTCGTTCATCGCGTTGAGCATCGGCACTTCGCGCTCGACCAGCTTGCCGTCCTGCACGTCGAGCAGCTTGTAGCTCTGGCCGTTCAGTTGATGATCGTCCTCGCGCCTGTTTTCTTCATAGCGACCCTTCAGGCCCGAGCTATAGAAGGTGGCCGCGTTGGACGAATGATCGGCGCCGAACAGATCGATGGTGACCGAGTAGTGGAAGTTCAGATAGCGCTGAATGGTCGGCAGATCGATCACGCCGGCCGCGCGAATCTTCGTGACGTCGTCCGTGCCCAGTTCGTTCATCACCTTGGCGGTCCGCTGGATGACCCGCGAAACACCCGACTCGCCGACGAACATGTGATGCGCCTCTTCAGTGAGCATGAACTTCGTGGTGCGCGCGAGCGGATCGAAACCCGACTCGGCCAGCGCCGACAACTGGAATTTGCCGTCGCGATCCGTAAAGTACGTGAACATGAAAAACGCGAGCCAGTCCGGCGTTTTCTCATTGAACGCGCCGAGAATGCGCGGGTTGTCGTCGTCGCCCGAACGGCGGCCGAGCAATGCTTCGGCTTCCTCACGGCCGTCGCGGCCGAAGTAGCGATGCAGCAGATACACCATCGCCCACAGGTGGCGACCCTCTTCCACGTTCACCTGGAACAGGTTGCGCAAATCGTAGATGGAAGGCGCAGTCAGACCCAGGTGGCGCTGCTGCTCGACCGACGCCGGCTCCGTATCGCCTTGCGTCACGATAATGCGCCGCAAATTCGCGCGATGCTCGCCGGGCACGTCCTGCCAGGCCGCTTCGCCCTTATGTTCGCCGAAGTGAATCTTGCGGTCCTGCTCGCCGGGCGTCAGGAAAATGCCCCAGCGGTAATCCGGCATCTTCACATGATCGAAATGCGCCCAGCCGCCCGCGTCGACGCTCACTGCGGTGCGCAGATACACATCGTAGCCCTGCGAGCCTTCCGGGCCCATATCGCCCCACCAGGCCAGAAAATTCGGCTGCCATTGTTCGAGCGCGCGTTGCAGCGTGCGGTCGTCGGCGAGGTTGACGTTGTTCGGAATCTTTTCGCTGTAGTTGATCGTGGACATGGTCGGTTCCTGGTTCGGAAACTGCAGTGACGATGAGAGGCGCGTATCGGGCAAGTGGCGCTCCGGCTCGCGCTCGCTGCGTCGATGGCGTTGCAATGCGCATCAGGCGCGCATCAAATGTGAATCACACGCGCGAGACGTCGAATTGCGCCTTGCTGCCCTTGCCGTACACCTTGAGCGCGCCCTTCTCGCCCACTGCGTTCGGCCGGTTGAAGATCCAGTTCTGCCAGGCGGTGAGACGGCCGAAAATGCGCGTCTCCATCGTTTCCGGACCGTTGAAGCGCAGATTCGCTTCGAGTCCGGTCAGGGCATCCGGCGACATGGCCGCGCGCTCTTCGAGCGCAATGCGGATTTCGTCGGCCCAGTCGATGTCGTCGGGCGATGCCGTAACGAGGCCGAGGCGTTCGGCTTCGACCGGCTTGATCGCCTGACCGATCCGGGAGCGCACGGCATCGAGCGGCTCCGTTTCCTCATAGAAACGCCGCGCCAGACGCGATTGATGCGTGACCATCGGATAGAGTCCGAAGTTGACATCCGAAAGCGTGATGGCCGGCTCTTCGTCTTCATTGGCCGGCAGCGCCGCCATATAAGTGCGGTCGGCGGCGAACGCGAGTTCCGCGAAGGTGCCGGCAAAGCACGAGCCCGGCTCGATCAGCGCGAACAGCGAACGCGACGAGACGTCGATACGCGCCAGCGTGCGGCGCAACAGGCCAATCGTCTCGCGCACGAACCAGTGGTCTTTGTGTTGCATCAGCGAGGCGTCCGCGGCGAGCAGATTGCGGGCGTCGCCTTCGGTCCTGAAGACCCACGTGCCGACCGCAAGCTCGTTGGTGCGCATGGACAGGATCGCGTCGTCGAGCTCGCGGGCGAATTGCAACGGCCACCAGTTCGCGCCGGCAGCGACGATGGCGTCGATACTCATGGGCGGTTCGGTTTGCGGAGCCTTGGCCCTGAACGTTGCAATGCGCTTGGCACGATCGATCGTCACGTCGAGCGTTTTATAAGTGAGGCCGTCTTCGCGATCGGTGCGTTCGATCCGCGTGAGCGGCACGCCTTGTGCGTCCATGGGACGATCGCTCTGCGCGGCGAGTTCGAGCGCGCGCGCCTGGATCGCCTGGTCGAACTGGTTCGGCTTCACGACTTCGTCCACGAGGCGCCATGCCTTTGCGCGCTCGCCGCGCACGCCTTCCACCACCGTGCAGAAGATGTCGGCGCGATCGTGACGCACCTTGCGCTTGTCCGTGACGCGCGTCAGGCCGCCGGTGCCCGGCAATACGCCGAGCAACGGCACTTCCGGCAGCGATACCGACGACGAACGGTCATCCACCAGATAGATCTCGTCGCAGGCGAGCGCGAGTTCATAGCCGCCGCCTGCGCAAGCGCCGTTCACCGCCGCGAGAAACTTCAGCCCCGAATAGCGCGAGGAATCTTCCAGTCCGTTGCGAGTTTCGTTGGTGAACTTGCAGAAGTTGACCTTCCACGCATGGGTGGAAAGACCCAGCATGAAGATGTTGGCGCCCGAGCAGAACACGCGATCCTTCAGGCTCGTCAGCACCACGGTTTTGACTTCCGGATGCTCGAAGCGGATGCGCTGTATTGCGTCGTGCAGTTCGATATCGACGCCGAGGTCGTATGAATTCAGCTTCAGCTTGTAGCCGTCACGGATACCGCCGTCCTCGGCGATATCGATGCCGAGTGTCGCGACGGGACCGTTGAAGCTCAGCTTCCAATGCTTGTACTGCGAGGGATCGGTGCGGTAGTCGACCGGCGCGACGGCGGTTTCTGCTGTGGACATGGGGCGTCTCCTGACTGGACGATGCAAATTGTTTTTTGAACAATAGTGCATCGTCAAACCCATGTAAAGCACTTTAGTGCATGTTCGCTAGTAAACCCTGACACCGGAATACATGTCAGCTCACACGCGTTTCATCCGGCGATTCGGCGGCCAGCCTTGCGGCGAGGCGGTCGCGCAGTTGCAGGTAGGCGTCGGCCAGGGTTTTCTCGCTGGTGTCGAAGGTCATGTCGGCGCGGCCATACAGCTCGCTGCGTCCCGCCAGGATGCGCTTCAGGTCGTCCATCGCCTCCTTGTTGCCCGACATCGGCCGCAGATCGCCCTGCGCGACGACGCGGCGCATATGTTCCTCCGGCGCGGCCTGCAGCCACACCGTGTAGCAATGCGACAGCAGCGTATTGAACGTGCCCGACTCGGACACGAGGCCGCCCGGCGACGCAATCACCGCGTGCTCGTGCTCCTGAATCACGGCCTCGAGCGCCCGGTGCTCATAGCGCCGGTAAGCGGCCGCCCCGTACAGCGAGTGAATCTCCGACGGCGGGCAGCCGGCCAGTTGCTCGATCACGCGCGTGAGCTCGACGAACGGCACCTTGCGCTCCTGTGCCAGCATGCGCCCAAGCGTGGATTTACCGGCGCCGCGCAGGCCGATCAACGCAATCCGGTCCTTGCGATGCGGGTCGCGCGGCGCCTGCGCGAACATCTCGGCAAGCGCCACGCGGGCGCGCTGCAAAGCGGCCTGATCGCGTCCGTGCAGCAGTTCGCGGATCAGCAGCCATTCAGCGGAAGCAGTGGTTTCGTCACCGATCACCTCGGCCAGCGAACAGTTCAAAGTCGCCGCGATCTGCCGCAGCACCAGCACCGACGCATTGCCCACGCCCGATTCCAGATTCGCAAGATGCCGCTCCGACAAGCCGGTTTCCGTCGCCAGCGTCTTGCGGGTCATGCCGCGGCGCGCACGCAGCAGGCGCACGCGCTCGCCCATCGCCGTCAGAAAGGGATCGCGCTCCTCGCGTTCGCCGCCGCGCTCCGTGGCACGTTCCGCGCGGCCGGCATCCTCGTCGGCGGAATCGTCCAATGATGCGGGAGAGTAATTCTGGTTCATGTTTTTGGCGCCCCTTAACTACGATACATGTACTATAGTGCTTGACACACACGTGGTGAACGGTTAATTTTCGCCAAATATTGATCCAATAACAAACGCTGTCGAGATGTTCCGGCGGCGTCACGGAGAGTGCGCGACGGCTCGCATGCATTAACGTGCGTGCGGTACCGAACGCACCGACCTGGAGGCTCGCATGTCCCCACATGAATTCCAGCGCCTGATTGCGGGCGTCACGGAGCAACTCGCCGGCCGGCCGCTCGATGGCAAGCTGGCGGTCTGGCTGAACGACACGTATCCCGTCGACGGCGACACGTTCCGTGAGCTTGCCGCCGCGTGCAGGAGCGGCGTCGCCGATGGCTGGCTTTGTCAGCGCGAAGGCGGCGGCATTCGCTATGGCCGCGTCTTCAAGGCGCTACCCGATACCCATGGCTTTTCTGTCGACGTCGTCGATATGAAGAATATTGCCGGTCCGCACCACGTTCACCCCAATGGCGAGATCGATCTGATCATGCCGCTGACCGAAGGCGCCACCTTCGACCGCCACCCGGCCGGCTGGTGCGTGTACGGCCCCGGCTCCGCGCATCGTCCGACGGTATCGAACGGCGAGGCGCTGGTGCTATATCTGCTGCCGCAAGGCGCGATCGAATTCACTCCCGCCTGAGCGCCGCCATGAACGAACTGTTGAAGAACCATGTGGCCGGCCAGTGGATCGGGGGCGGCGGTGCAGGCATCACGCTCACCGATCCGGTAACGGGCGTTGCGCTCGTGCGCGTATCGAGCGAGGGCCTCGACCTCGCAAGCGCATTCGGCTTTGCCCGCGAAGACGGCGGCGCCGCATTGCGAGCGCTGACCTATGCGCAACGCGCCGCCCGCCTCGCCGATATCGTCAAGCTGCTGCAGGCGAAGCGCGACGACTACTACGCGATCGCCACCGCGAACTCAGGCACCACGCGCAACGACTCGGCGGTCGATATCGACGGCGGCATTTTCACGCTGTCCTACTACGCGAAACTCGGCGCGTCGCTCGGCGAGGTGCATGCACTGCGCGACGGCAGCGCCGAGTCGCTGAGCCAGGATCGATCGTTCAGCGTGCAGCATGTGCTGACGCCGACACGCGGCGTCGCGCTCTTTATCAACGCGTTCAATTTCCCGTCGTGGGGCTTGTGGGAAAAAGCCGCGCCTGCCCTGCTATCCGGCGTGCCCGTTATCGTGAAGCCCGCCACAGCCACGGCCTGGCTCACCCAACGCATGGTCGCCGATGTGGTCGACGCAGGCATCCTGCCGCCCGGCGCGCTCTCCATCATTTGCGGTAGCTCGGCGGGCCTGCTCGATCAGATCCGATCGTCCGATGTGGTGTCGTTCACCGGCTCGGCCGAAACCGCCGCGACGCTGCGCGCGCATCCGGCTTTCGTGCAGCGTGGCGCACGCCTGAACGTCGAAGCGGACAGTCTGAACAGCGCGATTCTATGCGCCGACGCCACGCCCGACACACCCGCCTTCGACCTGTTCATCAAGGAAGTGGTGCGGGAAATGACGGTGAAATCCGGCCAGAAATGCACGGCGATCCGTCGTGCTTTCGTACCGGAGGCAGCACTCGAACCCGTACTCGAAGCACTCAAGGCGAAGCTCGCGAAAATCACCGTGGGCAATCCGCGCAACGACGCGGTGCGTATGGGTTCACTGGTGAGCCGCGAGCAATACGAAAACGTGCTGGCCGGTATCGCGGCGTTGCGTGAAGAAGCGGTGCTCGCCTACGACGGCTCTGCTGTGCCGCTCATCGACGCGGACGCAAACGTCGCGGCTTGCGTCGCGCCGCATCTGTTCGTGGTCAACGATCCGGATAGCGCGACGCTGCTGCACGACGTCGAAGTATTCGGACCAGTGGCGAGCGTGGCGCCCTATCGCGTCGCCACCGACGCCAACGCGTTTCCCGAAACGCACGCGGTCGCTCTCGCGCGACGCGGCCAGGGATCGCTCGTCGCATCGATCTATTCGAACGACGACGCGCATCTCGGCCGCCTCGCGCTGGAACTCGCGGATTCGCACGGTCGCGTGCATGCCATTTCGCCCTCGGTGCAGCACAGTCAAACCGGCCACGGCAACGTGATGCCGATGTCCCTGCACGGCGGCCCCGGCCGCGCGGGCGGCGGCGAAGAACTCGGCGGTTTGCGCGCGCTGGCTTTCTATCACCGGCGCTCGGCGATCCAGGCTGCGAGCGCGGCAATCGGGACGCTGACGCAAGCGACGCATTGGCCCGCGGCCTGACCGCGCACGAACCAGGCAATCAGGACCGGGCACGTCAATGAGCGTGCAAGCATCAAGCGGATCATGAGCACAGAACGGCCGGACCGCGCCCACCCGATGGAGGAGACATATGGAAGCTCTGCTGGAAAAGGCGGCGAACCCGCCCGCCGCGACGGTCGAAGCACCGCCCGCGCTATTCAACTTCGCGGCCTATCTGTTTCGCCTGAACGAATCGCGCGCCGGCAAGACCGCCTATATCGACGACACCGGGAGCACCACCTACGGCGAACTCGAAGAACGCGCGCGGCGTTTCGCCAGCGCGCTGCGTACGCTCGGCGTGCATCCCGAAGAGCGAATTCTGCTCGTGATGCTCGATACCGTCGCGCTGCCGGTTGCCTTTCTCGGCGCGCTTTATGCGGGGGTCGTGCCGGTCGTCGCGAATACGCTGCTCACACCGGCCGACTATGTGTACATGCTCACGCACAGTCACGCACGCGCCGTGATCGTCTCGGGTGCGCTAGTGCAGAACGTGACGCAGGCGCTGGAGTCCGCCGAACATGACGGCTGTCAGTTGATCGTCTCGCAGCCCCGCGAAGGCGAGCCGCTCCTCGCGCCTTTGTTCGAAGAACTGATCGTTGCCGCCGTGCCCGCCGCCAAAGCCGCCGCAACCGGTTGCGACGATATCGCTTTCTGGCTGTATTCGTCGGGTTCGACCGGCAAGCCGAAGGGCACCGTTCACACGCATGCGAATCTGTACTGGACCGTCGAACTGTATGCCAAGCCGATTCTCGGCATTGCCGAAAGCGACGTGGTGTTCTCCGCGGCCAAGCTATTCTTCGCGTACGGTCTCGGCAACGGATTGACGTTCCCCCTCTCGGTCGGTGCCACCGCGATCCTGATGGCCGAGCGCCCCACCGCCGACGCGATTTTCACGCGCCTCGTCAAACATCGGCCCACTGTGTTTTACGGCGTGCCCACGCTGTACGCGAACATGCTCGTGTCGCCCAACCTGCCCGCACGCGCCGATGTCGCGATACGCATCTGCACGTCGGCGGGAGAAGCGTTGCCGCGTGAGATCGGCGAGCGCTTCACCGCGCACTTCGGCTGCGAGATTCTCGACGGTATCGGCTCGACGGAAATGCTGCATATCTTCCTGTCCAATCGCGCGGGCGCGGTCGAATACGGCACCACGGGTCGACCGGTGCCCGGCTACGAAATCGAATTGCGCGACGAAGCCGGCCATGCGGTACCCGACGGCGAAGTCGGCGATCTGTATATCAAGGGACCAAGCGCCGCAGTGATGTACTGGAATAACCGCGAGAAGTCGCGCGCCACCTTTCTCGGCGAATGGATCCGCAGCGGCGACAAGTACTGCCGGCTGCCCAACGGCTGCTATGTCTATGCGGGCCGCAGCGACGACATGCTGAAAGTCAGCGGCCAGTATGTCTCGCCTGTCGAAGTGGAGATGGTGCTGGTGCAGCACGACGCGGTGCTCGAAGCGGCCGTGGTCGGCGTCGATCATGGCGGCCTCGTCAAGACTCGCGCGTTCGTTGTTTTGAAGCGTGAATTCGCGCCGTCTGAGATACTCGCTGACGGGTTGAAGGCTTTCGTGAAGGACCGGCTCGCGCCGCATAAATATCCGCGCGATATCGTGTTCGTCGACGATCTGCCGAAAACCGCCACCGGAAAAATTCAACGCTTCAAACTGCGCGAACAGTTATAAACAAGGTGATTTATGCAGAACCCTGCCATTGGCAACGTTGCCGACACGACCGCTAGCGACTTCGCTGAGTTGCCCGCTACCGCGTCGCATGGACCGTTGCGCATCGAGTATCGCTGGGTGAATGAAGCGGCGGGCAACGCGCCGATCGCCGTCTTCCTGCATGAAGGGCTCGGCTCGATCGCGATGTGGCGCGACTGGCCGCAAGCGCTGTGCGAACGGCTCGGCATGCGGGGGCTCGTCTATTCGCGGCCCGGCTACGGGCTTTCCACACCCCGTCCACATGACGTGAAGTGGCCGACTGATTTCATGACGACCCAGGCGCGCGATATCCTTCCCGCCTTGCTCGATGCACTCGGTATCGATATGCGCGAACGCCGGCGCATGTGGGTGATCGGCCATAGCGACGGCGGCTCGATTACGCTGCTGTACGCGGCGCTCCATCCCGAAGAACTGGCCGGCGCGGTGGCGATTGCGCCGCATGTTTTTGTCGAAGATATTTCGGTGGAAAGTATCGCGCAGACCCGACAACTGTACGAAACCACCGACCTGCGCAACAAACTCAGCCGCTATCACGCCGATGTCGATTCCGCGTTCTATGGCTGGAACGACATCTGGTTGAATCCCGCATTCAGGCAATGGTCGATTGCCGGAGAGTTGGCGTCTATCCGCAAGCCGTTGCTCGCCGTGCAAGGTCATGACGACAATTACGGCACGATGGCTCAGATCGATACGATCGCGGTGCACGTGTCGCATGCGCAACTGGTCAAGCTGGACGCTTGCGGGCACTCGCCGCATCGCGACGCGCCGCGGCCTTTGAACGAAGCCATCGCGGCGTTCGTTTTGAAAGACGGCGTAGCTTAGGTATCGAGCACGGTAGCGCGGGGTATCTTCACGACGCCCCGCGCTACCGCGTGGAAACTACGCTCAGATCACCGTCGAAAGACCCAGCGTCAACAGCAACGCCGTTACCGAAATGATCGTTTCGCAAACCGTCCACGTCTTGAAGGTTTGCGGCACCGTCATGCCGAAGTACTCCTTCACCAGCCAGAAGCCGCCGTCGTTCACGTGCGAGAGAATCAGCGAGCCCGCGCCGGCCGCCAGCACCAGCGATAGGACTTACGCAAAACGCATTGGGACCGACGGATTTTTGAGTTCACGGCGGAGGAAATCATCGAGCATTTCGTGTTTGACCTGGTAGAGCGTACGCTTCGTCTGTCGCGCGATGTCGGCCAGGCG